>Ga0075425_100008523_pt1 | contig 10875 bp, 4 predicted proteins | sample SoiMethybrSBSTD4_FD_75300 | JGI IMG/M metagenome (GOLD analysis project Ga0075425, IMG submission 75300) | Bulk soil microbial communities from a Populus tree surrounding site in Tennessee, USA - Soil MetaG P. TD hybrid SBSTD4 | ecosystem: Environmental > Terrestrial > Soil > Tree plantation...
ACTTCGCGTCTACACCGGTTGACCGCGAAGTTCGTTTTCCAGATGTGACCCCCACTAATCGCCTTCTGCCAGAAACGTAATCCTGCTCTTCTGCACGATGTGCCGCCGGTCGCCTTCGTACACGACGAGGAAGGCCTCGGGGCGGTTTGCGAAGTCGAGGAGGCGCTGCATGTAGTTCGGCGTGTCGATGTACACCGTGCCGCTGAGCTGGAAGGTGCCGCATTCGAGTCGCACGTTGCGCACGAGGCCGACCGGATCCGACCACACCTCGGCGTGCTCGGTGGCGCGGATCGTCAGCACGACGACGTAACGTTTGTTGAGAATCCGCGCGCGCTCCTCGCCGTCGACGAGAAACGGGAAGAAGAAGTTCGCCTGGTTGATCCACTCCTCGGGATACATCGCCTTGTCGCGCGTCGGCGTGCCCAGCGGCAGATAAATCCGGCCCTTGATCGGCTGCTCGTCGTAGTAGCGCAGCTCGGCCTCGATGGCGATGGTCGGCACCTTCAGTTCGTCCATGTCATCCCTTCCTCACACCGATCCCGCGTCCTTCAGCCAGGTGCCGCTCGTCGCCTCGCTCGCGACGCGCACCGCGTTGCGTCCCGCGTGTTTCGCCGCGTACAGCGCGCGATCGGCGCGGTCGACGAGCATCTCCATCGAATCGCCGAGGCGGGGGAGCATCGTCGCGACGCCGCAGCTCGTCGTCACGCGCCACATCATCCCGTCGGCGTATCCGATCTCGAGCGTCTCGATGCCGGCGCGCAATCGCTCCGCGACGCGCACCGCTTCGAGCGTGTCGGTGCCGGGCAGCAATGCCGCGAACTCCTCGCCGCCGTAGCGCGCGACGACTTCGCCGCTGCGGCGGATGGCATCGCCGAGATGGCGTCCGATCATGCGCAGCGCGTCATCGCCGGCGCGATGGCCGCGACGATCGTTCAGATCCTTGAAGTGATCGAGATCGAGCAGGACCAGCGACAGCGGCTCCTCGCGGCGCAGCGCGCGATTCCATTCGTCGGCGAGGGCGTTCTCGAAGAAGCGGCGGTTCGCGATGCCGGTGAGCTCGTCGAGCATCGACAGACTCTCGAGCCGCGCATTCGCCTGCTCGAGCAGCTCGTTCTTGTGCAGCAGCTCCTCGGTCTGCTCCGCGACGCGCTTGCGCAGCTCTTCGGCCTGACGCCGCAGCGCGCGCGTGCGCAGCATGACCAGCGCGGCGAGAAGCGCGATGCCGACGGCGATCCAGAGAATCCACGCCCAGGTCGTGCGATACCACGGCGGGAAAACGGTGAAGCTCCAGCGCGCCTCGACGCTCGGTGCGGCGTCGGGGCCGCGCGAGCGAAGCCGGAAGACGTATTTCGCGGGATCGAGATTCGTGTAGTCGATGAACGGCTGCTCGGTCCACGAGCTCCATCCGCTGTCGCTCGGATCGAGGCGGTACTGATAGGTCACGCCGGGCCGATACGAGACCGGCGCGAATTCGATGCGCATGCGGCGCTTGTCGGCGATCGCGCGGCGAATCACCGGCGGCGGCTGCGGCGCGATTTTCGCCTCGGCGGACGGCTCGTAACGGAACAGACCCTTGTCGGATCCGAACCAGACGGTGCCGTCGGGGAACGTGCGCAGCGACTGGATGTCGGCGGCGGTGACCGAGACGAGCGGTTGTCCATCGCTCGCGTAATGACCGTCGGATTCCTTCGCGATCATGCGCGGCGGCGTCGAGTTGAGCCAGAGGTTGCCGCGCGCGTCTTCCGCGATCACGAAGAATCCGCGCGGCGCGCGAATCGCGCCGAACTGCGGATCGGGAACGAGGTTGCCCTTCGCATCGGGCGCGACGATCTCGCCGTGCGCGCTCACGAACAGCACGCGGCCCGCGGCCGCGTACACGTTCATCTCGCCGCTGCCGAAATTCGTCATGCGCGGCTTGTCGCTCAGCGGAGCCTCGATGCGCACGATGCCTTCGAACACGGTTCCGCAGAACAGCACGCCGTTCTGATCGACGATCGTCGTGATGTATTCGGGGCTCGTCACGACCGGCCTCTCGACGATCCACTTCGCGCCATCCCATCGAATGCTGCGCACGCCGGAACGAACCGCGAGCCAGACGCGCGAGCGATCGACCGTCGAGCGATCCATGTCGTAGACCTCGACGTCCGTCGCGAGGATCTGCTCCGGCGTCGTCGTTCCCTTGCGGATGCGGAACACGCCCTTCGTCGTCGAGATCAGGAGCTGATCGTCGAACGGCAGGAGATGCCACGCGGAGCCGCTGATCGCGGGCACGAGCTGCGCGACGCCGTCGCTGTCGAAGAAGAAGAAGCCGTGCGACGTGCTCGCCCACATGCGGCCGTCGAATTCGACGACGTCGGAGACCGATCCCTTCAGTCCGCGACGCGCATCGAAGAGCGAGACCGGCGTCGCGACGTCGATGCGCACGATCGGGCCTTCCATGCCGAGCCAGAGATCGCCCTCGCGATCGGTGAACGTCGCGGCGAGGACCGCGTCGGGCAATCCCGATTTGTCGTTGATCCATTCGTCGAGATGACCGTCGCGAGCGAAGATGCCGATTCCGTTCTGACGCGTGGCGATGACCAGACGTCCATCGTGCAGACGCGTGCCGCTCGTGACGATGCCTTCGATCTTTGCGTACGGTGCGCCGTCGATCGTGACGAGACCTTCATCGCGAATGGCGACGATCAAACGTCCGTCCGCGGCGCGCAGCACGACGTCGATGCGCTTGCCTTCGAATGCGAGCGGATCGACGCGCATCGATGCGGCGTCGAATCGATGCACACCGTTGCGGCCGTAGAGCAATGTCCCGCCGCTGTCCGCGAAGCAGGCGCGATCCGCCGACGCGTTCGGCGCTCGCCGCATCGATTTGCCATCCCACAGGAAGAGCTGCTTCTCGGCGACGAAGAGGAACGCGTCGCCAATCGTGCAGATGCTGCGCACCTCGCCGAAGTCGCCGGCGCCGAGCGAGCGAAACTTGTCGTCGACGATCTGGCCGAGGTCGTCGACCATGCCGATGACGACGGCGCCTTTCGCATTCGTGGCGACGGAGAGCGGCGCCTGATCGCCGGGAAGCATGAGCAAGCGCCACCACGCGCCGTCCCACGTCAGCAGGCCGGCGAGGTTGCCGAAGTAGAGAACGCCGCGCGAATCCTGAGCGATCCGGAAGTTCTGCGGCCCCGCCTTGTGCACCTCGGCCGGATACACCGTGATGAGCGGCATCCCTCGCGGCGACGCCAAAGCGCGCGCCGCCCCGCAGACAACGAGCACCAGGGCCAGCAGACGTTTCATGAGGGACCGGCGAAATTATATGGAGATTACCGGGGGTCACATCTGGAAAACGAACTTCGCGGTCACACCAGGTAGACGCGAAGTTCGTTTTCCAGATGTGACCCCCGGTTTCAAAAGTTACTTTTCCTGCCCAACCGCTGTCTAATCGCCGCTATGTCGCTGATTTCACTGCTCCTGTCGTTTCTGCTTGCCGTTTCGAACACGACGCCCGATCTGCTCCGCCAGGCGGACGCGAGTTACGACGAGAAATCGTTCGAGCGGGCGCACGGGCTGTACGAGCAGGCCGCGAAGCTCGATCTGACGGACGAGCAGCGGCGATGGGTCGCGCTGCGGCTCGCCGACACGACATGGCGCTCCGACGCGGCGAGTCCGAATCCCGATCGCACGAAGTTCGACGCCGCGCAGGCCGCCATCGAGGAGCTGATCCGCAAATCGGGCGACGATCACGACCGCGTATGGGCCGAGGCGCAGGAGGCGCTCGGCGATGTGTACTGGCTGCATCCGTACTACCGGAACATCTCGGCCGCGCAGCAGCACTACACGCAGGCGCTCGACTGGTGGGCGGGCAGCCGCGATCTTCCGCTCGCGCGCAAACGCTATCTCGCGATCGTGTGGCGTCTCGCGACGGAGATGAATCCGTGGAGCGCGCCGACGGAAAACGTCTGGGCGGTCCCGCGCGACGTTCTCGTCAACGCGCTGCAGATCGCCGAGTCGCCGCAGGATCGCGCTCACCTGCACTACCTCCTCGGCGTGCAGATGCTCAACGATGGCGATCCGGCAAACGTGGAGCGCGGGTTCGAGCATCTCGATGCGGTTCTCCGCGAGGGGAAGACCACGGGGTGGTACGCCGACGCGCTCTTCGCGACGGCATCGCGTCTGGCCAGTCCCGGCGCGATCGTGGTGATGGACGACGGCCGCACGACGACGCGTCCCGATTACAACAAGGCGCTCGAGCTGCTGCGGCGCCTCGTGACCGAATTCAAAAAGAGCGAGACGCGCTGGTACGACCAGGCGCAGCGGATGATCCGCGACATCACCGCGCCGACGGCGGTGGTTGCCGTTGGACGGACGTTCCTGCCGGATTCGGAACAGGAAGTCTCGCTCGCGTGGCGCAACGTTAAGCGCGTGGAGATGACCATCGTCGCGATCGATCTCACGCGCGATCCGTACTTTCCCGCCGACAACAAATGGTGGGGCGAAGACGTCGACCTGCATTCGAAGAAGGTCGTTCGGCAGTGGACGATCGAGACCGCGGACTCGGACGATCACATTCCCGGAAGTCAGCTCGTGCGCATCGCGCCGAAGCTCGAGACCGGCGCGTATCTCATCGAGGCGCGCGGCGAGACGCGCGGCGAAGAAACGCGCTCGCGGCAGATCCTGCTCGTCACCGACGCGCACGTCATCGTCCATTCGACGCGGGATCGCATGCACGCCTTCGTCTCGAACGTCATCACCGGCGAGCCGATCGGCGGCGCGCGCGTCGTGGCATCGATGATGACGCGCGAGCGGAAGTGGATCTCGCAGACGACGGAAACGCGACCGGACGGCATCGCCGAGGTCGCCATTCCGAACGACGCCGCAGGCAGCTTCACGATCGACGTGGCGAAGGGCAATCGTCAGGCGTACCACTCGTTCTACGGATACGGCGACGACGACACGACAGCGGCGCAGTGGCGCATCTTCGCGTTCACCGATCGTCCCGCGTATCGCCCGAACGAGACCGTGCAGTGGAAGATCATCGCGCGCACGCGCCGCGGCGATGAGTGGCAGACGCCGTCCGGTACGTCGATCGACTACGAGATCGCCAGTCCGATGGGCGAGAAGGTCGCGAGCGCCAAAGCGACGCTGAATGCGTTCGGCACGTTCTGGTCCGAGCTTGCGCTCACGCCATCGATGCCTCTCGGCGGTTACCAGGTCGTCTTCAAAAACAAGGACGAATACCTCGGCACCGCGCAGCTCTTCCGGCTCGAGGAGTACAAGCTGCCGGAGTTCCGTGTCGCGGTGACGACGCCGGAGGGAAAGCAGTACCGCACCGGCGAGACGATCGAGGCGACGATCGAGGCGACGTACTACTTCGGCGGCCCGGTCGCGAACGCGACGATCGAGGCCGTCGTCACCGAGCGACCGTTTTATCGCTACTGGTATCCGTGGCGCGCGTCGTACGACTGGTACTTCCCGCAGCCGCCGATGGATCGCGGCGGGAACGTCGTCAAAAACGAAACGCTGCACACCGACGCGAACGGCCGCGCGACGATTCGCATCGAAACGCCGCACGACCGCGGCGATCTCGTCTACGCGATCGAAGCGCGCGTGACCGATGCATCGCGACGCGAAGTCGCGGGCCGCGGCGAGGTGAAGGTCACGTCGAAGCGCTACTCGATGATGGCCACGCCCGAGCACTACCTCCATCGTCCGAACGACAAGATCAACATCGATTTCAAGGCGCTCGACGCGAACGACAAGCCGGTGCAGACGAGCGGCACGGTGACGGTCACGCGCCGGGTGATGCTGCCGCCGGAAAAACAACGCGAAGAAACGATCCTCACGTCGCGCCTCGCGACGGACAAGGACGGCGAGGCGCGCTTCACATTCACGCCCGATCGCGACGGTTACTACATCGTGCACTGGGCGAGCGACGACAAACGCGCCAGCGATCTCGTTTCCGCGGAGACCGCGGTGTGGGTCACGCGCACCGCGTCGACCGACATCGGCTATCGCGGCTCCGATCTCGAGATCATCATCGACAAGGAAGCGTTCCGCGCCGGCGAGCGCGCGCCGGTGATGATCGCCGCGCCGCAGAGCGGCCGCTGGGTCGTCGTCACGACGTCAGCGAACGACATCATCGAGACGCAGGTCGTGCATCTCGACGGAACGGTGAAGCTGCTGTTCGTGCCGCTCAATCAGCGGCACGTGCCGAACTTCTTCATCACCGCGAGCTCGGTGCTCGATCGCGTTCTCTCGACGCAGACGAAGTCGGTCGTCGTCCCGCCCGTCGAGCACTTCATCAACGTCGATGTGAAGAGCGATCGCGAGGTGTACGAGCCGCGGCAAAAGGGAACGGTCACGATCACGACGCGCGATGCGGATGGCAAGCCGGTCGCGGCGGAAGTCGCGCTGGCGGTGTCGGATGAAGCGGTGACCGCGATTCAGGAAGACCTCGCGGGCGATCCGCGCAAGTTCTTCTTCGGCGACCTGCGCTATCAGACGATTCAGGTCAGCGGCAGCGCGCAATCGCAGCAGTACGTGCGGCTGATCGAGAAGAAGGGCGTGCTCCTCGACGATCGTTATCCCGCGCCCGAGGAGCTCAACGATAAGGATGAGGAGCGCCAGAGTCGCGGCGGCGCGGCTGGCCGGATGGCCATGGACGGAGCGATGGCTCCACCGCCTCCGCCGGCGCCTGTCGCGCAGATGGCGAAGAGCGCGGTCGCGGAGTCGATCACGGTGACGGGTGCCGCGCCGGCGATGTTGCCCGAGAGCGCAGCGGTGGCCGCGAATGTTGCCGAGGTCACGGTCCGCAGCGATTTCCGTTCGACGGCGCTTTGGAAACCGGACGTCATCACCGACGCGAACGGCACCGCGACGGTGACGCTCGATTACCCCGAGGCGCTGACGACGTGGCGAGCGACGGCGCGGGCGGCATCGAGCGGCTCGCAGTTCGGCATGGGCTCGTCGACGTCGCGCACGAACATGCCGCTGATCGTCCGATTGCAGGGTCCGCGCTTCTTCGTCGCCGGCGATCGTGCCGTCGTCTCCGCGGTCATCAACAACAACACCGACGCGGCGATGCGCGTGGCGCCGTCGATCGACGTCGAAGGACTCGCGCTGCCCGATGCGAAGGCGAGTGAAGTCGAAGTGCCGGCGCACGGCGAGCAGCGTGTCGACTGGACCGTCGTCGCGGAGAAGCAAGGGCCGGCGAAGATTCGCGTGACCGGACGCGGCGCGAATCGCGGCGACGCGATGGAGCGCACCTTCACCGTTTACGAGCACGGCATCGACAAGCTCGTTGCGCGATCGGGCCGCATGCGCGGCGAGGAGACGATCGTGAAGCTCGACCTGCCTCCCGCACGGCGCGCGACCGATCTCGTCGTGCAGCTGCAGCCGAACCTCGCGGTGTCGATGCTCGATGCGCTGCCGTATCTCGTCGAATATCCGTACGGCTGCACCGAACAGACGATGAGCCGCTTCCTTCCGGCCGCGATCGTGAAGAAGGCGCTGGCGTCGTTCGGCGACGACGTGCCGGTGCCGAAGAATCTCGATGCCGTCACGCGTGCGTCGATGACGCGGCTCTACGACTTCCAACACGGCGACGGCGGCTGGGGATGGTGGAAGAACGACGACAGCGAGGCGTTCATGACCGCGTACGTCGTGTGGGGATTCGCGGTCGCGCGCGATGCCGGTCTGAAGGTGCGATCGGAATCGATCGATCGCGCGGCGGCGTGGCTCGACGAGCATCTCGTCGATCTCAATCCTCACGACCAGACCTGGTCTCTCCACGCCCTCGGCGCGTGGCGTCATCGCAACGCGACGGACGATGAGCGGAAGTTCCTCGGCGCGGTGTTCGAGCATCGCGAGCGGCTCAGCGCGTATTCGCGCGCGTTGCTCGCGCTCGCGGCGCACGACTTCGGCGACGACGAGAAGGCGAAGGTGCTCGTCCGCAATCTCGAGGACGGCATCCGCATCGATCGCACGCCCGATCAGTCGGTGCTCGTGCGCGGCGGATCGTCGACCGCGGAGACGATGGCCACCGCGCACTGGGGCTCGGATACGTTCTGGTGGCGCTGGTGGGAGGGACCGGTCGAGACGACGGCGTTCGCGCTGCAGGCGATCTCGCGCATCGATCCGTCGAACGCGCTCGTCGAGCCGGCGATGAACTGGCTGGTGAAGAACCGCCGCGGCTCGCGATGGAGCAACACGCGCGACACGGCGATCGCGATCCTCGCGCTGACCGAGCACGGACTGCCGGTCGGACGCACGCCCGTTCCATACGAGCTCCTCGCCAACGGTCAGGTCGTGTCGAAGGGAACGCTCGATCCGCTGAAGGGCGCGCGCATTGCGATCGATCCGGCGCTGGTGAAGGACGCGAACGAGATCACAATCCGCTCGCGCGAGATGCTGTACTTCGCGGCCGAGGCGCGATTCGTGTCGCTCGAGGAGCCGGTGAAGGCGGCGGGCAACGAGTTGTTCGTGCGCCGCGATTACTACCGTCTCGTCGCGCGTCCGACGCTGCTGAAGGGCGTCGAGTACGAGAAGGTGCTGATGCACGATGGTGAAACGATCGCGAGCGGCGATCGCGTCGAGGTCGTCGTCACGATCGAGTCGAAGAACGACTATCAGTACTTGCTGTTCGAGGATCTGAAGCCCGCGGGCCTGGAGGCCGTCGAGCTTCGCAGCGGCGAGCCGCTCTGGGCGAGCGAACTGAAGGAGTCATCGGTCCTGCGCACGACGCCGGCGGGCGTGCAGCGCGCCGAAAGCGCGGATCACACCGATCGCACGGAGTGGGTCTATCAGGAGCTGCGCGATCGCAACGTCGCGCTGTTCCTGCGCGAGCTGCCGCAGGGCACATGGGAGATCCGCTACACGCTGCGCGCGGAAGTGCCGGGCTCGTTCCACGCGCTGCCGCTCGTCGGCCACGCGATGTACGTGCCGGACGTGCGCGCGAATGGGGAGGAGATACGCGTGAAGGTGGAGTGAAGCGCGTGCTGGGTGCTGAGTGCTGGTTGCTGAAAGGTACACAGCACTCAGCACTCAGCACTTTTTTTCTACGCCACTGCCGCGACCTGACGTCCGCCCTTGCTTGCGAATGCGCCCTGCACGTACTCCGGTGTGAAGCCTGCCGGGGTGCGGCCTTCGCTCGCGTAGAGATAGAGGCCCGTGCGATAGATCGCGCTGAGCGCGGAGCTCACGATCGCGAGGATCAGCCAGTAGAGCACCATCACGCCGAGTCCGATGACGGCGGCGGTCGGGCTGATCATGAAGCCGACGATCGGAAATGCGAGACCGGGGAGCGCGATCAGCATGATGAACGCGCCGAGGCCCGCGTGACCGACGAGGCCTTCGCCCCACGTCTTCTTCACGAGCGCGGTCGATGCGCTCACGGATTCACGGAGCGAGCGCCGTTCGAAAATCATCACGGGCACGATGAAGAATGTGGCGATCGACCACGCCGCGCCGACGAGCGACGTGATGATTTTCCCGACGATGCGCGAGCGCTCGGCGATGGCCTTGAGAATGATGCCGACCGTCGCGGAGACGAGCGCCCACGCGGCGATGCGGCCGAGGTGCTGCATCGAGGCGCGGAATCCGTCGGCGACGGTGGGATCACCGCCGTCGAGACGCATGCGCGCGCAGTGAATGATCGCGACGTTGAAGAATAGGACGATGAACCAGCTCACGAAGTACCAGACGAACGTCGCCACGTAGCCGAGCACGTTCGCTTCGAACGAGCGCTCGCCGGCGTTGAGGATCCGCTCGAAGAAGCCGGTCGTCCATCCGGCGGTCACCATCGACGCGAAGGCGAGGATGGAGAAGACCCCGGAGAGAAGCGGGAAAAGCAGAAGCTCCTTGTCCTTCGAGAGCACGCTCAGCGACTCGCGGAAAATGTGATAGCTGCGGCGAAAGGTATCGAACATCGCAGTCCTCCTCGTTGTGAAGGATGAAGTATGAAGGATGAAGGATGAGGAAATGAAGGCAGAAGGCAGAAGTGAGAACTTCTTAATTCTGCCTTCAGCCTTCAGCCTTCTGCATTCCCCTCGTCCGCGCGACCGCTTCCCTCCATGTCCCCATCTTCTCTGCCCTTTCGCTTTCGCCGATCCTCGGCTCGAACACGCGATCGCTCTCCCACGGCACTTCCTCCCACGCGCCGACCGCGCGCGCGGCGAGGGCGGCCGCGCCGAATGCCGTCGCTTCGGTCGTGCGGGCGCGGAGGACGGGGATGCCGGCGAGGTCGGCCTGCATTTGCATCAGCAGGTCGTTCACGGACGCGCCGCCGTCGACGCGCAATTCATCGAGTGCGATGCCGGAGTCCTGCTGCATCGCCTCGAGCACGTCGGCCGTTTGCAGCGCGATCGATTCGAGCGTGGCGCGCGCGATGTGCGCCGTCGTCGTTCCGAGGGTGAGGCCGAGGATTGCGCCGCGCGCGTATGGATCCCAGTGCGGCGCGCCGAGGCCGGCGAAGGCGGGGACGAGGACGACGCCGCCGGTGTTTGGGACTGAGGATGCGAGCGCTTCGATTTCGGATGCGCTCTTGATGATGTGCAAACCGTCGCGCAGCCATTTCACCGCGGCGCCGGTGACGAAGATGCTTCCCTCGAGCGCGTATTGCATCGGCTCGCCGGGGAACTGCCACGCGATCGTCGAGAGCAATCCGTGCGTCGAGCGAACGGCCTCGGTTCCGGTATTCATCACGACGAACGAGCCGGTGCCGTAGGTGTTCTTCGCCATGCCGGCGCGCGTGCAGCGCTGGCCGAACAGCGCCGCCTGCTGATCGCCGGCGATGCCGGCGATCGGAATCCCCGCCGGAATCGGCAGACCTTCAGCCGTCGTCGCGTGGATCTCACTCGATGACCGAACGGAGGGCAGGATCGAGCG
>Ga0075425_100008524_pt1 | contig 10874 bp, 7 predicted proteins | sample SoiMethybrSBSTD4_FD_75300 | JGI IMG/M metagenome (GOLD analysis project Ga0075425, IMG submission 75300) | Bulk soil microbial communities from a Populus tree surrounding site in Tennessee, USA - Soil MetaG P. TD hybrid SBSTD4 | ecosystem: Environmental > Terrestrial > Soil > Tree plantation...
CCTTGTTGCGGCCACCGCGCGCCGTCGTCCGGCGATTGCCCGACCAGAGCTCGATGCGATCCCACTCTTCGACGATCGCCGTTCGTCCGCCCCCGAAGATCTCGAGGCGTTCCACTGGTCCCGCCTTGTCGCCGCCTGCCTGGTAGGAAATGCTCGAGATGCTGCCGTCCTCGTGACGGAGCGTGATGAACGCGCGATCGTCGAGCGGATCGGCGCCGCCCGCCGCGCCCGCCGATTCGGCGAAGACGCGCGACGGCGGCGCGCCGACGATGGCGACGCACGAATCGATCGCGTGGCACGCCTCGCCGATCAGCCGTCCGCCGCCGACGTCGGGATCGTGGACCCACGACGACGCCGGCACGTCGCCCGACGCGAAGCGATAGCTCACCGACAGCGGCGACACGCCGGCGAAGTGGCGCCGGATCTGATCGGTTGCCGGCGCAAAGCGCCGGTTGAAGCCGACCGTGAGCACGGGGCAGGCTCCGCCGAGCGACTCGACGCAGCCGGCGATCGCGCGCAGCTCGTCGGGCTTGATGCACATCGGCTTCTCGACGAAGACGTGCTTGCCGGCGGCCAGCGCGCGAATCACCAGGTCCGCGTGCAGATTGTGACGCGTGAGCACGAACACGATCGACGTGTCGGGATCGTTGAAGACTTCGTCGGGGTCGGTCGTGGCGAAGGCGAAGCCCGCCTTGCGCCCGAAGTGCTCGGCGCTGACGCCCTTGCCCGAGCAGAGCCCGCGCAGCGACACGCCGCCCGCGCCCTGAAGCTGCGGAAGCACCACGAGCCGCGCGAAGTTGCCGGCGCCGATCACGCTCACGCCGCTCGCGCCCGCCGGCGGCGCAACCTTCGCCGCGCTCCTCAGCGGCAGCCGCCGGCGCAGCATCGGCGGCGGCGCGGCGTCGTAGTCGATGATCACGCCGATGAGCGGCTCGTTCGACGTGAGCAGATCGTAGGCCGCCGCGGCGCGCTCGATCGGGAAGCGGTGCGTCGTGAGCTTCTCCACGGGCAGCGCGCCGCCCGCGATCGTCTCGAGCACCGTCTCCATGTTGCGCTTCGCCGTCCAGCGCGCGTGGCCGATCGGGTAGTCGATCCCTTTCTCCTCGTACGCCGCGTCGCCGCGGCCCGGCCCGAGCGAGTGCGAGACGGTGAACTCCAGCTCCTTCTCGAAGAACGGCGGCCGCGGAATCGTCATGCCGGTGACGCCGACGAGAACGATCCGCCCCTTCTGGCGGCAGACGTCGGCGGCAAGCTCGATCGGCGCGTTGCTCGACGTCGACGCCGCGATGACGACGGCGTCGACGCCGTGGCCGCCGCTCATCGCGAGACAGCGGGCGCGCACGGCGGCGTCGCCCGACGCGGTGTCGATGCCGAGGCTCTTCGCGAGGTCGAGACGGCGCTGATCCAGGTCGGTGCCGAGCACGGCGACGCCCTGCGCCTCGAGCAGGCACGCGGCGATCTGGCCGATGAGCCCGAGGCCGATGACGAGCACGCGCGAGCCGAGCGCCGTGTTCGCGAGGCGCACGCCCTCGAGCGCGATCGCGCCGACGGCGGTGTAGGCCGCCTGCTCGAAGGTGACGCCTTCAGGAATCCTCGCGCACAGGTTTTCGCCGACGGCGGCGATGCCTGCGTGCGGGCCGGCGGCGGCGACGCGGTCCCCGGCGGTGAACGCCGACACGCCGTCGCCGACCGCGAGGACGATGCCGGCCGACGAGTAGCCGAGCGGCATCGGGTCGTCGAGGCGCGCGCGCACCTGCGTGGCGGTGGCCATCAGCCCTTCGCGCTTGATCTTCTGCAGCACGCGGCGCACGTGATCGGGCCGCTGGCGCGCCTTGGAGATCAGGCTCTGCCGCGCGAGCTCGACGACGTAGCGCTCGGTTCCGGCCGAAACGAGTGACGCGACGTTCGCGACGAGCACGCTGTGCGGCTGGACCAGCGGATCGGGCAGATCGCGGATCGACGTGACGCCCGTCCGGATGTCCTGAACGACTTGTTTCAAACTCGACCAGCTCCTAAGGATTCTTCGTCACGCAACGACGCCGATTTCGCCAAACTCGCCAACGCGATCACTATGGATCGCAAGACAGTTCCCATACCACGCGCCGCTGATGGCGCTCGACAATGTGAAGTACGGACGGCGCCGGAGAGCTAACACGCGCCATACGTGGTACCCATGATCTTGAGCTGTTCGTATTGCGTCCATAGTTCCAGCATCCCCAACTTCGAAGTAGAGTACCGGCTTCCATCGGCGAAGCAGCCGTGCAGCGCCTCGAATGATGTCGGCTTCGCCGCCCTGCACGTCCATCTTGATGAAACCGATCGACTCATTCTCGTGCTCTGCATCCAAGCAAACCACGCCAACTTGCACTCTACCGGTCTGTAGACACGAACTGACACGAAGGCCGCCGACACCCTGGTTTTCGTCAAGCTCATTTGGAATATAAAGCGGCGCGGTCCGTGGCGACTCGGCGACCGCCGTGGCGTAGAGTCTGATCCGATCCTGCCAGCCCAACCTCGTCACGTTCCGAGCAATCCAAGTTCGCGCGAGTTCATAGGGTTCGTAAGCGTGAACAACGCCGCCGTTTCCAATGCACCAGGCGGCGAAGACGGTATGGTACCCTTCGTTCGCTCCGACCTCGATCACGCGCATTGCCGGACGTAGTAATGCGGCCATCGTCGCCAGAGTTTCTGGTTCGTAGGCCTTCCGAAAATACGCGTTCCAGCCAACGACGTGCTGCGTCGTTCCCAGCCAGCGAATGCCAGCGGCCGCCTTGTTTGGTCCAATCGGATATTCCATCTCGTAAACGCGACGACTTCGTCGGCCAAGATGAGGCGGCGCAAGCCACCGCTGAATGCGATTCGTTCCGCGGAAACCGCTTACGTGTCTCACGGCGCGCGCCAGCGCGATCCGTATTTCGTCGAGATGAGACGAGCTGCTGGTCATGCTCCCCTAGACCCGGATTCCTCTCGGCTGCGTTCTCACACTTACGAAACTGTCGCCACCCGGTTAAGCATTTCCTCATTAGCGCGAATCGCTTCCGTTTCCGAAGCATGCTTCTCGGCAACGTGCCTCGCGTTGACACTCATCGCGCGAAACGATTCCCCGTTGGTGCCGACCGCCTCCGCGATAGCCGTACGCCAGGCCGCCACGTCCGATTCAACAATCCAACCCGCCTGCGCAGCCGCGACAACGCTCCACGGCGTTTCTGGTCCGACTAGAACTGGCAATCCGACCGAAAGCGCCTCCTGAATAGCGTGACCAAAATTTTCACCAAGAGTCGGCAAAATGAAAAACTGGTAGGTGCGTAGCTGTTCGCGCACGCGCTCGGGCGGAATTGCGCCCTTGTAGGTAATTGCAATATTCGAGGGCATCGAGCTAATCACGTCGACGCAACGGCGCCAGTACTCCTCGTCCTGAATTGGCCCGTAAATGTCGAACGTCACCGTACCGCTTATACCTCGCAGGGCGCGCAGCGCGGTTAACAGGTTCTTCTTCGGCGAGATTCTGGAAAGGTATACGAGACGAGCGCTTCCCACTGCCTTCGGCTCTACGACCACTCCCAGCTCGGGCAGGGGAGCAGCGACGTCGCACGCGATAACGACGGCCGCACGGGGAAACACCGTACGGACTTGACTCGCCTCCTCTTCGTTCGAACATTGCCACAGAAGCCCCTCGTACAATCGCAAGCGTTTGGCAAGCAGCAGGAACAGGTGCTTCTTCATCCACTTAAGGCTCAGTGCGCCGGGCGAAAGCTCGTTGCGAGGCGCAATGACAATTGGATTGCGAGTCACACCAAGACGGCGTAGTCCTAACACGCGTCGTGACATTGGCGCGAAGGCGCTGTTCAGGTAAATCGCGTCTGGTCCTACTGTTTTGATCACACGCGCCATCGATACCAACCCAACGTGATGCGGGCTCGCATAAAAGACCTTAGCTGCGCCGAAGTCCTGCCAGCAATCCCTACGCACCTGACTGAACGGTTGGTGGTCGTCTTCGTCGCGATCGCGCGTGTAAACGTAAAACTCAAATTGCCCCCCTAGCGCCGCGATCAAGTTGGCGATCGATCGAAGCGGTCCGCCAGCCTTGAAACCTGGGACGAAGAACTCAACTACGACGAAGATGCGGGGACAGCGCCTCACGTTGCCTGAACTTTCGACGTCGTGCTCGCGTTATATGGCATCTATCGCTGCCAGGTAAGGCTTGCTTGCCGCGACCGTCGAGTACCGCTCAATGGCGACGGCGCGCGCACGCGCCGCCATCACGCGTCGCCGGGATCGATTTCGCAACGCACCGTCGATCACGTTCGCAAAACTCTGTTCATCTAGCGGAACCAGATGACCCGTCTCGTCGTCAAGGATGATTTCTTCGGGGCCCGTGCATTTCGTCGCAACAACCGGAATGCCGCACGCCATTGCCTCGATTGCAACGATCCCAAATCCCTCCTCAGCTGAGGGCAAGAGCGCCAACGCTGCATGTTGGTACAGTTCGATCAGACGCGTCCGAGTCGGATTTTCAACAAAATGGACGCTCTCGCTGAGTCTATGCGCGAGAACGCGGCTACGTAATGCTTCGCTAGGCGGTTCGCCAGCAATAACGAGCGGCGGGCACGACGGCAATTGAGATCGGAGGCGGGCATAGCTCGCCAATAGGAACGCTGCATTCTTCCGTGGATCGTTCATCCGTCCTACGACAACAAGGTATCCGTCATCATGGTACGTGGCGTTCGGTTTAAACGCGGCCGTATCGATCCCAACGGGCGCTCGCACCACTCTAGAATGACCCACAATCGACGCTACACGCTCTTCCGCAAATCGGTTTTCTACAAATACCTTTGTTGCCAAACGCAGCGCCGCTGGTTCCATTGCTGACACCACCCGCGTGACGGTTCGAGTCCACGCCCGTGCCAATCCATGCTGCTCCTTGATCCTCTGTTCGCGTTCGCGCGCGGCGAACGTCGCATTTTGCAGCAGTATCGGCCGTCCACAATCGCGAGCGAGATACGCCCACGCCGGTGTTCCGCTGACGACAAGGATGAGATCCGCTCCCTTAAGCAGCGCGCTGAGCCTGCGATGTGGCCAATATCGAGCGGGTTCGAGTTCGGCCAAGACGGAACCTACATGTGAAAAACGTATGTGGCCAGAATGACCTTCCACTACGATGGGCCCTCTGAGCCAAGTCAATGGCCTGACTGCTCGACGGCTTGCGAAATCTCGCGCGGCCGTCGAGACCGAAATAAGTTCCGGCCTGTGGATTGAGTACTCACGAATCGAGTCGAACAAGAACGCTGCAACGCTACTCACACCACCGTGTGCACCGAACGCCGGCGTCAGAACGATGATCTTCTTCGAAGTAGGGGGGTTCACAAAGGTGACAGCCAGGAATCGCGCTTGCGGACCTACTGACTGTAAGGCACCGTCGGCCGACGTCGCGTCAGCTCAAGACTTCGCCGCCGCTGAATGTTTCCGACCGGTTGACGAACAATCTCAATTGCTATAAGGAGGACAGCCGTTGCCGCGAGATAGAGTACCGCGCCTCTAATCACCGCCAACAACGGCAGTGCATTCGCATCGAAAAATGCTACCCTAGCAACAGGTAAGAGCAGGATCGACGCTGGACCCAGGCCACCCCTGTCCAACTGCAGAGCGACCGACTCACATAGCGTTAAGACAAGTGCGCCTAAGATACCGAACAGTATTGCGACGGGCAGGCCGCCTCTTGACCAAGCATCGGCGGCAAGGCTGAACTCTACCGAGGTATTCGCGTCTATTCTGAACCCATACGGCCTCGCGCCAGCGCTCATGAGGCCTGCATCATATAGGTCGTCTGGCGTCAAGCCCGATAGACGCGCAATTCGGAACGTCTGTAGTGTTTCTTCCAGAAAGCCATCAAAACCTCTGTAAGGCACGGACTCTGGCGTCATCACAGGCACGACGACGTTACTCCATGCGAGCAATCTGCTTACGCCTTGCACATTTCGCTCGTGCGAGTCGCCGGCGGCGCCAGGTGTCATTTCCTGGCCTACTCTTGCGAAGACCTCTCTGATGTGATCGGGCTGTAACATCTCAACGCGATCTCTACCCATCTCGCCCCGAACCACGCCAACTGCTCCGGCGAGTTGCACGAGCGGAATCGCCGCGAGGAGACCGACCACAGTGAAGAGGAGTCGGCGTCGCTTCGGCAACACCGATATCCAACCGGCAACAAACAGCACGCCAGGAGTCAGGGCTTTGGATCGAGCGCCGATCGCAATTCCCACGACTGCATCGAGCAATATGGTCGTGCACCACACACCGAACATGCCGCGATCATCGCGAGAGTCCCGGCCAGCGACAAAGGGAGCCACGACTAACCCGCCCTCAGCGATCCTGACGGCGTACGCAATCCAACCAGCACTGAGAAGAGCGGCCGGCCAGTACAGCAATTGGAGCGCGGCCGCAACAAGCAGGTAAGGTCGCCTTTGCCTCGGACTATCGATGCGGCGTTGCGCATCGCTCAAGCGTGGCATGCCCAACCCACTAACAAATGCCCACCCTAAGCCAACAATCACCGTTCCGATCGGAATTGCCACGATCGCGAGTACAGCTCGGATGGGCGCATCGCCGATGTTAATCTCGAACGGATGACTTGGAGGCCCCAGCGGCAAACCAAGACCGGCGATTGTGACTAACGCCAATAGCTGAAGCGCGTAACTCACGATAAGTAGTCTTGGCGCGTAGTATCCAGGCAACAATCTCGCGGCGGCGCCGTAGCAGATCGCGCTCGTCACACAAGCGACAAGAGCTGCCGCAATCAAACGGGCGCGGCCGTCACCAAGACCATAAAAGATCATTCCGAACGCCAGGATCGCGAAGCCAACCGGCACCAGTAGTTGGCCACTTCGGCGAAACTGAATTCGCGCGGTTACAGGAACTGTTGACGCGATCACACTATATGGCCGCGCATCTTATAAGGTTACGCAAGTCTGCCAACGGAGAATTGCCTGATGTCAACGGTAGCGCAAGCCCGATCACCTGAGGCTCGCGTCCTACCTATTTCGCCCTTCGCTCGACAGTGAGCGTCCGCTGGTGCTCTACGCGCGCTCTGCCGGCGGGACCGTAAGGACGCAACAGCTCGACCGCGTCTGGCCGAGCAAGAACGATGTTCCTGAGTCGATAGTCCTCAAGGCCGACGCCGTAAGTCGGTAGCTTCGCGAATCCGAGAGGTGTCGCTAAAAGCAGCTTGTAACCGTACTTTCCCGCGAAGTCGAACAAGTCCTCTAGCGACCGACCAGCTCGCAACCATGTCGCGTTGTACTCGACTTGCATCAACGAGATTCGAGAGCGCTCAAAAAGATCCGCGCAGCCTGCCAGCACATCAAGTTCAGCACCCTCAACATCGCACTTCACAAGGTCGACTTCTGGATCGCCGAGCTCAGAAACGATACCTTGAAGCGTTCTGGCAGCAACGAGCGAAGAGCCTGGTGAGCCGTTCACTGACGTTTCAACATATCCGTTACCGCTGCCAGGTTTCCCGCCGGCGACGAAAGTTACCTCACCTTCCCGACTAGTGACGGCAGCCTCTATCACTCTCACCCTCCGCTGCCGTCCAAATCGCGCTCTCAGGCCCTCAGCATTAACACTATCAGGCTCTATGGCGATGACGAGTGCTCTTTGGCCCGTTGCGCGTAAGACCTCCGCCGTCCAGTCGCCAACATTCGCACCGATATCGATAACTAGTCTTAGTGAGCTTGCAACATGTCTGACAAGGCGGTACTCCCCATTCCATGCCGGGCGCTCGTACGCAATCCCCTGGATTCGTGAACAAATCACCTCGCCCTTGTATGCGAGCTCGGACAGAAAACTTCGCATCGACCTGTTGGAGTTACCGTAGTGTTCTGATTATCGCGCGGTTGAAGCCAACGTAGGCGTCGCAGTCGCAAGGCGCTGGCGTTCGCTCTGGGCTGTAGCAGCCAGAATTACATCGACCATCTCGCGAGCGCGGTCATCAGTGGAGTAGCCACTGGCGACACACCTCTGACGCCCTCTCGTAGCGATAAGGGACCGCAGACCATCGTTCGCCAGCAACGTTTGCACTGCTGTGGACAACTCCAAGGTCGAAGAAAAGCCCAAATACTCTCGACCGTCTTCAAACGAGGAACTGTGCTCGACCGTTCTCTCCGCAACCATCGGCCGCCCCATCGCGGGAATCTCGATTGAACGGGTCGTCACAACATCGCGGTTCAGTTTCCTGAGAAAACACAGCGCGACTTTGCCAGTATGCATCGCGCGACAGTAGTCGAGATGATATGCAGGGGGTCGGAGCGTCACGTTCGGATGCATGTGGCCCCACTGGCGGATGTCACCGTACACGACAACCTGGAGCCCCTTCGCCGCCAAGTCGTTGATCGCGCAGCGGCGCTCCTGTTCGATGTAACCGGCAAATACTACGTCGAAACGCTCGTAGTCCGGGCCCACCTCGTCCCGATCCATCGGTCGATGTATGTCCGCATCGAAGGCATTGCCGATTAGGTGGGCGTTCTGCACGCCGCGCGCGACGAAGTCAGGAATATTGAAATTCTTGGTCGTGAAAACGACCGACCATTGTCGCCAGCTGGCTTCGAGCTGACGGCTACTGTTGTGGGCCGCAATGACGTTATCCGGTGTGTAATATACGGGCGCCACATGCTGCTCATCGCGCAACCCCTGCAGAGTCGTGTGTTGGATTACCTTCACATTGTCGAAGAACATCACATCCGGCCGCATCTTCGCTGCCAACGACCTCACGCGGCCGTTCAAGTCGCTCCAATCGATCGGGCGACGCAGCTTGTGCGCCACGCGATCCACGATCGTTGCATCGTTGCAGCGCTCGCCCGTGTCCAGCGACATGACAAGCAGGCCTTGGACTCGCTGGAAGGCATGCAAGCGTTGGACACTTGTGCCGCCATTCCACAGTGGCCCTACGAATGCCAGCCGGAGCATGTTAGCGAACCTTCTCTCGCATGACGCGCACGTAGTGCGTCCGAGCGCGCTCGCCATACTGCACCCAGTCGAAGCCGAGCGCGACGCGCGCGCGAGCGCGGCGACCGATTTCGTGTCTCAATGCAGAATCGCCCGCCAGCTGCCGTAGCCGCTCTCTAACGGCAACCGGATCTCGCGGCGGCACAATGAACCCGTTCTCGCCGTCGTCGATCAGCTCCTCGGCGCCAGTATTCGGCGTGGCTATAACGGGTAAGCCCATCGCCATGGCTTGCGCGATCACAAGCGCCAGGCCCTCTTCAATAGACAACAGACAGAACACGTCGGCTTCGGCGTACCGAGCGGGCAGCTGCCGACCCGAAATCGCCCCGATAGCGCGAATCCGAGGTCGTCCAGTTACAACCGCCTCAATTCCTGGATCAAGGGCGCCGACGAGTGTCAATTCAGCGTTCGATAACGACGACACTGCGTCGACTAAGTAATGGACACCCTTTCGAGCCGACACGCGACCGACGTGCAACACACGCAAGCGTTCGCTCGGCCGGTCTGATCGATAATCGCGATCGCGCGGGCCATCGAATAACCGCAAGTCGACGCCATATGGGTTAATTAGTAACCTGTTTGATGAAACGCCGCAGCTGACGAATGTCCTCGCGACGAACGCGCTAGGCACCGAGATATAGTCGGCATTCTGATATTCAGCGAGTTCCTGCTCTATCGTCCGTTGGTGTGGCAGTTCAACTTTCAGACCGGTCAGGCGGCTTTCGGTATCGAGCTCGCGGCGCTGCCATTCAATGTGACACGAGCCGCGTTCGACAATTGTCGTCATACCGAGGCGGCGTGCGGTTGCAATCGAGACTCGGCATTGACTCGACCATCCAATGAACAAATCAGCGCCTGGACGAAGGCGCGACGCGACAATACGATCATGACGCTGCGCCACGAACGGGTCTGGCGCCTCACCCATCCAGCCGCGGCGGTACAGCATGGAGAGCGCGCGGTTCAACGGCTCCCCCGTCCATACGGATGACACCGCCTCGCGCGGCACGCCGAATCGCGGCCCAAGGAATGCCGGGTACCCTGTATGGAGATGCCGCAGCATCCCATGCCGCGACAGTTCGCGTGCCAGGTCAAACGCGTGAAACCGACCGCCGACCGAGATGTCGGCGACTGGTAACCGCCTTGCCTCGTTGCATTTGGACTCGTCGCTCACGTGCGGAGCGGCCTCCGGTAATGCTTCAGCGACTAGGCGGCCAGACATCTTCAAACGGCGCGTGCGCCGAGGCCTCTTACTTGATTCCAGCTCGCGGTTACGACCGCGATTACGTAACGTAGGTCTTCGCCGCGCGGCCAGAATGCGGTACCAAACGTCATCTCGTGCCGCCGTAGCGAAAGGCCTAGCGCGATCGTCACGGCGCTATATCCGGCGACCGATGCTACGGCCGCGCCCAAGATTCCTAGCGGACTCAGCAGAACGGCCAGCGCGACGGCAGTCACGACGAGACCGACCAATTCGCACCGGAGGATTGTTGGCGTGTCATCGAGCCCGCGGAGCCCTTCTTCGAGAACGGTATTGACCATCACGAACGCGTTCGCGGCGCTTAGAACTATCGCAATCGGTATCGCTTCTTGAAACGCGGCCCCATAAAAAATTCTTATGGCGTATGGCGTTAAACTTGCGAAACCCGCTGCCATAATTGCGCTCACAATCACTGATGAGCGCGTCACCTGGCCGAACATTCTTCTCGCGACTGCAGTGTTCCGCTCTGCCGCGAGACGTTGCGATACGATCGGGCCCGCCGCGTTCAGCGCTATACCGGAAATCGCACTCCAAGAGACGGCGACAACGTACAGACCTAAGTCGCGACTGGGTAAGATCGCCGCTATGAGCATCTGATCCAGCCGGAGATTGAGGACTT
>Ga0075425_100008525_pt1 | contig 10874 bp, 8 predicted proteins | sample SoiMethybrSBSTD4_FD_75300 | JGI IMG/M metagenome (GOLD analysis project Ga0075425, IMG submission 75300) | Bulk soil microbial communities from a Populus tree surrounding site in Tennessee, USA - Soil MetaG P. TD hybrid SBSTD4 | ecosystem: Environmental > Terrestrial > Soil > Tree plantation...
CCGGCCGCGCGCACGACGTTCTCCTCGATCATCACGCTGCCCATGTCGTTGGCGCCGAACGCCAGACTGAGCTGCCCCACCTTGCCGCCTTGCGTCACCCATGACGCCTGCAGGTTGTCGAAGTTGTCGAGCACGATCCGCGACAGCGCCAGCGTGCGGAGGTAGTCGACGCCTGTCGCCTCGAAGCCGCCGTGCTCGGTGTGCTCCGGCTGATAGCTCCATGTGATGAATGCGGTGAAGCCGCCGGTCTCGTCCTGCAGATCGCGCAGGCGCATCATGTGCTCGATGCGCTCTTCATCCGTTTCCACCGTGCCGTACATCATCGTGGCCGTCGTGCGCAGCCCGGCATGGTGCGCCTGGCGCATCACATCGAGCCACTCGTCGGAGGTCGCCTTGCTGTAGCAGTTGAGCAAACGCCGGACACGATCGACGAGGATTTCCGCGCCACCGCCCGGAATACTGTCGAGCCCTGACGCGACCAGTCGCTCGATGACCGTCGGTACAGGCACGCGATTCAGCTTCGAGATGTGCAGCACCTCGGGCGGAGAGAGCGCATGCAGCTTGAACTCGGGATACTTCGCCTTCACCGCACGGAACAGATCCTCGTACCACTGAATCGGCAGGTCGGGATTGTGTCCGCCCTGCAGGAGCAGCTGGTTGCCGCCGACGGCGATCGTCTCATCGATCTTGTTGAAGATCTCCTCGAAGCCGAGCACGTAGCCTTCGCTCGAGCCGACGGGGCGGTAGAACGCGCAGAAGTTGCACCGCGCCACGCAGATGTTCGTGTAGTTGACGTTGCGATCGATGATGTAGGTGACGATGCGCTCGGGATGCTTGCGGGCGCGAATCGTATCGGCGAGATGGCCGAGCAGGTGCGTCGGGGCATCTCGATACAGCTCGAGCGCTTCAGACGCATCGACGCGCCCGCCGTCCAGCACTTTCTTCGCGATCGTGTTCACCATCAATAGAACTCGAGTCGCCGGCGAGCCAGACCCAGTCCCAGATCCGCCGCGTAATCCAGGAACAACTGCAACCCTTTGGCTTCCTCCGGCCCGATGCCGTATTTCACATTATCCCTTAGGTACGCCAGCGCCTTCGAGGTGCGACGCTCGTCGCCCCGGCCGTACTCCGCAGCAATCGCCTCTGAGGCGCGAACACCCTCGGCCTGTGCCTCCTGCAGCGCGCGCACATCGTCTGGATCGGCAGCGCCGGCACGGCCGGTCCAGGCCGCATAAATAAACGGCAGGTCGGTCATCCTGCCCCACTCTTCGCCGAGATCGATCTTCTGGAGACCGAGCGCCTCGTGATCGGCGTCGAACGCCGGATCGCCGATGAGCAGCGCCGCATCAGCACTGCGCGTCATCACTGCTAAAGCCGGTCCGTGCGGCACGAAGTCGGGATCGATGCGAAAGTGATGACGGCACAACACGCGAATCAGGGCGACCGAGGTCCGCGAGCTCGTATCGAGCGCGATACTCGTGATCTCGGAGATCGGCCGGCGCGAGTACAACGCCACCGATGCGACCGGTCCTCGCGACCCGACGCCGATTCCGGGAACCATGCGGTAGTCGGGCGCACTCAGGTACTCGACCGACGGCACGAGACCGAGATCGACTTCTCCCGCATAGAGCAAAGCGGCACACACCGACGGCACGTCGTAGCGCACCTGCCAGCGTTGCGGCTCGCGGTCGAGCGCCCACGTCAGCGGTCGAGCATTCAAGTATCCAACCGCACCGATGCGCAGAGGCTTGATCAACCCAAACTCAAAACGCAAAACTCAAAAGGCAGGACCGTAGACTTAGCGCCGTCGGCATCATTCAGGACGCAAACCGTCCGTCGCGCTCGACGGGCGAATAGCCAGCCGCCTCGATGTTTCGGCGCACGTCTTCGAGCGGCGCCCGCCGGCGACCTTCCGGTGCGTCGTCCGACGGGGAGATCCCGTCGATGTCGTCGGCACCGAACGTGAGCGCCACTTGCGCGAGCTTCGGCCCATAGCGCGGCCAATCGACTTGAACCGTCGGCACGTCAGGTGCCGCGAGCCGCGCGATCGCCACGGTCTTCACATCCTCATATCCGGTGGTTGGACGAAACGTGGCCAACGTCATCGGCAGCGGGTTGATCGCCTGAATGCATCCCCGACTCTGCTGCACCTGCTGCGCACGAACGAACAGGGCTGTTCTATCAAGGGCGGCAATCTTGTCGATGGTCAGGCGCAGGCGATCGAATCCAGCAGAGGCGAGATGGTCGATCGCAGTCTCGAGGTCCTGCATCCGATCGAGCGGCAGCTCGGCAAACGCGTCGAGGCCGGCCGAATGCAGCGACATCAATACCTCTCGCAACGGCTTCTGTGCGTCACCGGCGAATCGTTCCGCGTCGGTCCACGACAACGCCGAGATCGTGCGTTCACCCGCGGTCTTCTTGGCGCGGGCCAGCACGTCGAGCGCCTGAGACAGGTGTTCAGGCGACCCGGTGATCCTGATCTCTTTCGCCTGCGCCGGCACGACATGGATGACCGTATCCAGCGGATATGTCGCCACACGCACGAACGTCGTGCGCGCCGCATGGCGCCGCCGTCGTGCGGTATCCGCCAACATGCCCAGCGGCAGAATGTCGGGCGTGGTCGCCAACTCTTGAATCTCGTCGGCAGACAACCGTTCGCCGGCCTCGATCCGCTCCATGTAACGGTCGAATGCGGTTGACGTGTTCATCTCCACTACCCCGCGCTTTCCATCGCCTCGGCCACTCTCGTCGCCAGCGCCAGTGCATCTCGTCCAGCACGGCCCGTGACTCCGGGTGCTCGCCGCGTTCGCACGGCGTCGATGAAATCACTCAGCTCACGCCTCAGCGGCTCCTCGTTCACAATCTCGAGCTTCCCTCCCTGAATGATGGGACGCAGATCGCCAGTCTTGTCCCCCGCCTTGCCTGTGGCCAGGCGATAGACCTCGACCTCCTGGGCCGCGTAATCGACCGACACATACGAGTCGTGCTGGAAGAATCGTACCTTCCGCACGCGGTCGCGGCTGATCCGGCTTGCGGTCACGTTGGCGACGCAGCCCGATGCGAAGCGCAGCCGCGCGTTGGCGATGTCGGTGCGCGGCGTCAGCACGTTCACGCCGACGGCCTCCACTGAGACCACGTCGGAACGAACCGAGGCCAGCAGCAGATCCAGATCGTGAATCATCAGATCGAATACGACGTCGATGTCCAGGCTTCGCTCGGGGAACGTGCCAAGCCGATGGATCTCGACGAACCGGGGATCGGTGACGAGCGGCAGCGCGGCCACGACCGCAGGATTGAATCGCTCGGTGTGACCGGCGGCCAGGGTTACGCCGCAGCGGTCGGCCGCCTCCACCAATCGATCGGCGTCGTCCACCGACGCCGCGATCGGCTTCTCGACGAGCACCGACACGCCCGCCTCGATGAAGGGCATGGCAATCGCCAGATGCGAGATGGTGGGAACGGCCACCGACACGGCGTCCACCTGTCCGAGCACATCGGACGCGGCCATGAACGCGCGCGTACCGAATTTCGCGGCTACCTCGTCGGCGCGCCCCGGTTTGATATCCACGACGCCGACGAGATCGACGCCCTCCATCGAGGCAAGCAGCCGGGCATGATGCTGGCCCAGGTGGCCGACGCCGATCACGGCGATGCGCAGCATCGACGTCATTGCGGACGGGAGATGGAACGCCCGACGATGGCGATACCGGCTTCGTTGGCGGAGGCTAACACCGCGTCGCCGTCGAGCACCAGGGTCTTGCCGGCATCGATCGACAACGCGCTCGCGCCAGCCACTCGCATCGCTTGAATCGTGGCGAACCCGATGACCGGCACATCGAACCGCATGTCCTGTTTCGGTTTGGCCACCTTGATGATCCGCACGCCCGGTCCGGCCAGGTGACCGGCGCGTCCGATGACCTCGTCGGTGCCTTCCATCGCCTCCACGGCGACAACCGCCTGATGCTTCACGGCGATCGTCTGCCCGATATCGAGCCCGGCGATCACATCCGCCATCGGACAACCGAAATCGAAGTCTCGCTGCTCATCGTCGGTTGGCGCGCGTCGAGTGAGGACGCCTGGCTTGGCCAGGAGCGGTGTGAGCAGCGCCGTCGAATCGGACAGCTCGATGCCGTGGTCCTTCATGACCTTCGCCACCGCGCCAATCAGGCCGTCGGTGCTCTTCGTGGTCAGGCTCATGAGCACGCCGAGGAACAACCGGTCGGGCACGACGCCGGCAAAGATCTTCGTATGCTTCACCTGACCTGCCATCACCGCCGTGGTCGCGCCGGCGTCCTTGAGCAGGTTGATGCACTTTCCAAGGTGGCCGAGCGAGATCCAATGAATCGCCGAGCCGTGGCGCTTGGCCGCGTCGTTCAGCTCGGGAAACGTCTCCTCGTTGATGGCGATGATAGTGACGTCGTGGCCCTGCGTTCGCGCGGCCTCGAGGACGAGAAACGGAAAGCGGCCGTTGCCGGCTATGATTCCGAGTTTCACAGCGCTTCTATGGCGGTCTTCGTGCCCTTCGTGATCATCGTGGCTATTCGTCGGCGACGAGCTCTTCGGCGCGGCGTGTGGGACGCCGCAGGATGACACCTCGCTGCGAGTGGCGAATGAAGTCGACCAGATAGCGAATCTCGTTGGCGGAGAGCGAGTCGTCTTGCTCGATCGTCGCCAGCGCGCGCGTCGTATTGAGCTTCGACTGCAGCAGGTAGCGGAATGCGTGGCGCAACTGCCCGATGGTCGCCGGCGTGAAGCCGCGGCGCGACAAGCCAATCGTGTTGACGCCGAAGATGCGCGCCGGCCGACTGCCGATCGTGCGTCCGAACGGCAGCGCGTCCTTGGTGACCACCGAATAGCCGCCGATGAAGGCGTGCTGCCCCACTCGGCAAAACTGATGAACTGCCGATCCGGCGCTGATGTTGGCGAAGTCCTCGACCTGAACGTGGCCGCCCAGCGTCGCGTGCGGCCCGAAGATCGTATGGCTGCCGACGTGGCAGTCGTGCGCCACGTGCACGTAGGCCATGAACAGGTTGTCGTCGCCGATCGACGTCTGTCCGCCGCCGCCAAATGTGCCGCGATTGATCGTCACGAATTCTCTGAAGATGTTCTTGCGGCCGACCGTGAGCTTGGTGCGCTCGCCGCGATACTTCAGATCCTGCGGCGCCAGTCCCATCGAGGCCATCGGATAGATCTGCGTATCGTCGCCGATCTCGGTCCAGCCATCGATAACGACCGAGGCGCCAATCTGACAGCGCTTTCCGATGGCCACATCGGGTCCAATCACGGCGTTCGGGCCGATAATCGAACCCTCGCCGACGACGGCGGACGGGTGCACGTGCGCGGACGGATCGACGAACGCGGGACCAGCCTCGACGCCAAGCAGCAGCTGCGCCTCGGCGACCACTTGATCGTCGACGGTCGCCTGCGCATCCACGATGGCAATCGGCGGACGCACGCGCCCGATTGTCACCTCGAGCCGGAGGCGATCGCCCGGCACGACATTGCGTCGAAACTTGGCGCGGTTCACGCCACGCAGCCACACGCGCGCCGTCCCCGGGGTCGATTCGCGCTCGAGGATCAGCGCGGCGGCCACCTGCGTCAGCGCTTCGATCATGAGCACCGCGGGCATCAGCGGCGAACCGGGAAAATGACCTTGAAAGAACTCCTCATTGGACGTGACGTTCTTGATGCCAACCATCCGCCGGCCCATCTCGTGCTCGGCGACCGCGTCGATGAAAAAAGACGGATAGCGGTAGTAAATGCGATCGAGGAGTGCGGGGAGATCGACTGACACAGACCTGTTCCGGGCTCAGCGTTCCAGGCACCGGGACTCGCGCGAGCCCGGCGCCCGGAATCGGGAGTCCGCTACTTCGACGGCGCGGCCGCCGGCGCCGCGGGTTTGCTGCCGTTCAGCGCCGCAATCACTTCCGTCGTCAGGTCCATGCCGGGATCGGCCCAGATGAGACCGCTCTGCGCGGCGTTGAACACGAAGTGCACCTGCTTTTCCTTGGCGACCTTGTCGACGATGGGCAGCACCTTGCGCGTGAAGTCTTCTTCGACCTGCTGCGCGAGCTTCTGCAGTTCTTCCTGCGCGTCCTCGCTAGCCCGCTGCAGATCCCGCTGAGTGCGATCGATGTCGCTCGCCAACTGCGTGCGTGCAGCCTCGCTCAGCACGCTGCCGCCCTGATCGAGCTTCTGCTGCATCGCCTGCAGGTTCTTGTTCTTGTCCTGCAGCTCGCGCTGCTTGGTATCCTGCGCACTCTTCAGCTTATCCGCCAGCACCTTGCCTTCAGCGGATTGCTGGGCGATGGCCTGCATGTTGACATAGCCGTACTTGAGGCCGTCCTGAAACCGCGCTGGCGGTGGCGCCGGGGCGGCCGGGGCAGCCGGCGCGGGAGGTTTCTGCGTCGCCGGCGCGGCCGGCGCTGGCGGCTTCTGCGTGCCCGGTACTTGGGCGAACGCACCGGGGGCCAGCATCAGGCTGAACGCCGCGGCGATGGCAAACACTCTCATTCCGATAAGTCCTTTCTCACGGGACAGACGTCTGATGATTTTACTCGACCATCTCACGCCAAGTAAGATGGTTATTGCCGCGTTGCCCGTGCCTGGAGAACTGCTCGACTGATGCCGTCATCCACACCGTATTCCGCCATTGTTCGCTTGATCCTCGTCGCGGGCTCCGCTTTTGCGGCCGCCGCGTGCGGCAGCAATACCATTACCAACCCCACGCCGGGGACGCCCCCGACCAGCATCACGGAGTCCTACAGCGCTACCGTGACGGTCAATGGCGCCAACACGCAGCCGTTCAGCGTGAGCACCATCGGCACCGTTACCGTGAAGCTCAGTGCCCTCTCGCCCAATGACACCGTCACCGTCGGGGTGAGCCTCGGCACATGGAACGGCGCGACCTGTACGCTGATCATCACGAATGACGCCGCCGTGCTCAACACCACCGTCACCGGGACCGCGCAGACTATCGGACAGTTCTGCGCCCGCGTGTACGACGTCGGCAAGCTCACTGCCGCCACCGACTACACGATCGACATCACGCACTTTTAGTCCCTGGTCCTTCGTTCTTGGTCCTTGGTCCTTGTCCGTTCTTGGCCCTCGGTCCTTGTCCGCGTCGGTCACTGCGGGACTAGGCACCAAGGACGAAGGACGGACGAAGGACCAGGGACGGACCAAGAACGAAGCACTAAGGACCAAGGACTAACCAGTCCTCAGAACGTCGTCCCGACCGCGAAGCGGAAGACCGCCGGCTTCGCCGGCCGATAGTTGTTGTCCAGCACGCCCTCGCGCTGCAGATTGAACGCATAGATCAACCGGAACGGTACGTTCAGCACCGGCATGAAGAAGCGCAACTCGACGCCAGTGGACGTCTTGAAGGCGCTCGTCTGACCGATCACTCTGGTCGTGGCCGTCGCTGCATTCGGATCGACCAGCGAGGAGATCGCGAACGGATCGACCAACGGCGGCACGTAGCCCGGTACGAGCCCCGTGAGGTCTTCCTTCCATCCGAAGTGCTGACCGATGTCGCGGACCTGCCCCGCGTCGTAGAACAGCACGATGCGCACCTGATTCACGATCGAGATCAAGTACTCGGCGTTGAACAGCAGGCTTTTGTTGCCGCCGAGCACGACGACCGATCCCGGCACCGTCGGACCAATCGATCGGATGTCGAAGCCGCGCACGCTGTACTCGCCGCCGAGGAACAGACGCTCGAAGATCGGCAGCGCCGCGGTGTTGCCAAGCGGTGCGATGTACTGCGTTTGCGCGCGGAAACCGAACGACGTTCGCGGAAGGTGCCGGTGGAAATACACGTACTCCACCGATGGCTTGTAGAACTGCGTGTTGCCGCCGAGCACCGCCAGATCGATCGACGCCGTCAGGCGCTTTCCCTGGTTCGGGAAAATCGGGCTGTCGACCGTGTTGTGCACGAAGCTCGGGGTGACCTTGCTGATGGTTCGCTCGCCGCCCTGGCCGATCAGGAGCGAGTCGTAGATGAATGGGTTGCGGCGGAGCACTTCGAGCTGCGTCGCCGTGAGCTGTGACAGGTCACTCACCGACGACAGCACCGAGCAGCCGCCCACCCGCAGCACACACGAGGTGTCGATCAGCGCCTCGCTCAAGTCGGTGATCCTGATCGTCTCGTGCGAGTAGTTGAAGAACATCCGGCTGAAGTCGGCGACCGGGAACCCGAACACCATGTTGCCGCCGACCGACTTCTGCGTGTAGTAGCCGATGTACTGCAGCGAGCGCTTGTAGATGTCGAACCCGCCGGTGATGTTGCGATCGAAGAGAAACGGCTCCGTGAACGCCAGCTGATAGTTCTGCGCGCGATCGCCGGCCTGCATCGACACCGTGAGGCTCTCGCCGCGGCCGAGGAAGTTGGAGGTCTGGAACGCCAGCTGACCGAAGATCCCTTCGTACTGCGACACGCCGGCGCCGAAGGTGAGCTGGTTGCGATTCTGCTCCTCGAACTTCAGCGTCACATCGACGTTGTTCTCTTTGCCCGGCGTCTTGTCGACCTTCATGTCGCTGTCGTTGCCCTTCAGCTCCTTGAAGTACCCAAGCTGATTCAGACGACGAACGCTGTATTTCAGCGACTCGGTGTCGAACACACCGCCCTCGTAGAGACGCACCTCGCGGCGGATCACGTTGTCGCGCGTGGTGGTATTGCCCGTAAACGTAATGCGGTTGACGAAGTACTGCGGACCCTCCGTCATCTGCATCGTCACGTCGACCGTCGGCGTCTTCTTGCCCGCTTCGACCGCCGCCGGCGTGCGCGGTGTATCGGTGGCGGACGCAGCGAGGGCCGGCGGCACCAGCGATGCCAGCATCGTTTCAGGATTGTTCGGATCGTCGCTGTACTTGAAGCTCGGAAACGGCGTGAACTCCATATAGCCGCGGCTGCCGTAGATCTCCTGCGCCTTCTTGTTTCCGTCGGTGATCTTCTTGCGGCTGTACCACTCGCCGGGCTCGACCTTGTAGAGCACCCTCAGGAACTCGCTCTTCACCAGCTTGTTCCCTTCGAACCCGAGCTGTCCGAACTTGTAGCGGTGCCCTTCCGTGATCGGAATTCGCAGCTGAACCCAGCGCGTCTTGCCGTCCTTGGTGTCCTCGAGCACCTTGATTTCGGGGTTGCCGACGCGCGCCTGCGGATAGCCCTTGTTCTGGTAGTACTCGACGACCTTCGCCGCGTCCTCTTCGTACTCGGCTTCTTTGTACGTGCCGCCACCGGTAATGAAGCCGAGAAGACCTTTCGGCTTGTTCTCTTTCATCTTCCGTTGGAGCTTGCCGTCGCTGATCGCCTGGTTGCCGACGAAGTCGACGCTGCGGATCTTGATCTTCCGGCCCTCGCCCACGTTGAACGAGAGATTCACCAGCTTTGCGCCGCCTGCCACTGGAGTGACTTTGTGGCTGATCTCGGCGTTGGTGAATCCCTTTTCGGCCATCATTTCCCTGAGAATGCTCTCCACCTTGCGGATGGTGCCTTCGTCCAGGAACGAGTCGAGCCGGACCTCGACGTTCTTCTCGCGCAGCTTGGTATCGATATCGGACCGCTTGATGATGGAAATGGAGTCGCCCTTGGTGTTGCGGTAGTCGACGATCTTGATCCGCTCGCGCTCCTCCATGTGGTAGACGATCATCTTCCCGACCGTCCCGTTCGGGAACGTGTGGTCGGTCACCTCGATCGAGAGGTTATCGAGGAAGTTGGTGCCCCACAGCGACTTGAAGTCGGCGAGCATCGTCTGCTCGATCTTGTCGTTGTAGGGCACGAACACGCCCTTCGAGGGCTCGCTGACCATGTCTTTGAGCTTGATGTAGTAAAGGTACGTGTCGAACTCGATCATTGACGATCCGCCCTGCGCGGCGAAGCAAGGCTGGAAAATCCAGACGAACGGAGGGGAGCCGACCGGCGGTAGCGCCGCGGGAGATGCCACGGGCGTCCCGCACGCGGTCTTGTCGATTCCGGCGGGCGTTTCCACCGGAGTCTGCGACGGATTCAGAGGCTGCGGCGTCTGAGGCGCCTGAGCCCACACCATGGGCACGACGCCCACGCAAACCGACATAACTAGCAGTCGGGAAAGCCACTTGACCATTCGGAGATATCCTGTGCCCGCTCAGTCTGCCCACACCTCTCGGTGCAGGTGGAAACGTCTTAGCTTACTGGATTTAGGACGTAGGTGGCGAGAGGATGGCCGTTCGCGGTTCGACGTTCGGCGTTCGAGGTTCGACAGAACATCGAACCTCGAACGTCGAACTAGGAACGAGTCTTAAGCTAGCCGCCGTCCACCGGTGAGTTCGCCGACGGGTCGGTACGCGAGCTGACCGCCTTCGAGATAGACCTCGACCTCGCCGTCGCGCAGGTTGCCGCGGATCAACTCCTCTGACAGCGGGTCTTCGACGTAGCGCTGGATTGCGCGGCGCAAAGGACGCGCGCCATACGAGCGGTCCTTGCACGTCACGTCGATGATCCAGTCCACCACATCGTTCGTCAGCGCAATCTTCATGCGCCGATCGGTGAGGTTGCCGTTCAGCTGCTCGACCAGGAGCGACATGATCCGGCGCAGGTCGTCATCGGACAGCGCATCGAAGACGATGATCTCGTCGATGCGGTTGATGAACTCGGGGTTGAACGTGCGCTTCACCTCTCCGAGCACCATGTCGCTGACGTTCTTGTCGACGATGCCGGTATCGCTGGCCTGGAACCCGAGCGACGACTTCTTCTGGATGAAGCGCGCCCCGATGTTCGAGGTCATGATGATGATCGTGTTCTTGAAGTTCACACGATTCCCGAGGCCGTCGGTGAGATGGCCGTCCTCGAACACCTGCAACAGGATGTTGAAGATGTCGGGATGGGCCTTCTCGAT
>Ga0075425_100008526_pt1 | contig 10874 bp, 8 predicted proteins | sample SoiMethybrSBSTD4_FD_75300 | JGI IMG/M metagenome (GOLD analysis project Ga0075425, IMG submission 75300) | Bulk soil microbial communities from a Populus tree surrounding site in Tennessee, USA - Soil MetaG P. TD hybrid SBSTD4 | ecosystem: Environmental > Terrestrial > Soil > Tree plantation...
CGGTTCGCCCCCACCGGGCTGACCACCGCGGGGATCCCGATTCCCATGTACTGGATGGCCTTCATGCCGCACTTTCCGCGCGCCCAGGGCTCGTCCGGCAAGGGCATGATGCCGACGTCCATGTCCCAGAGGTCCCGCACCTCGGAGGCGGCCGACCAGGGCCGGCATTCCACGTCGACGCCCGGGATCTCGAAGTGCTCCACGCCCACGATCAGCAGCCGGAAGGGACGCCGTTTGCGCAGCTCCTGCAGAGGGCCGCGCACGAGGGAGAGATAGGGCACCGAGCTGTGGCTTCCCGTCCACCCCACCACCGGCATCCGCTCGGGGTCGGGTTGCGGGCGCGCCTGGTACTCGCGCAGGGACACGGTCGACGGCACCACGGACACGTGGTCATTGTAGCGACCCGCATAGGCGGCGAGGTGGTCGTTCCCCGCCACGACCGCCGCCGCCATCCGGCAGAGGGCCCGCGTCTTCCAGGGGAACTTCAGGTAGGAGAAATAGCGGTTCGTCGGACTGACGTACGGGAGATAGATCGCATCGTCGAAGTCGTAGACGAGCGCGGGCTGGCGCGCGCGCAGCAGGCGCTCCGACCAGGCGGGGCCGATGAGGCTGCCTTCGCGCTGGAGGAAGACCGCGTCGTAGCGCGCCGCCCGCAGGGCCTCCGCGAACCTCCGCACCAGTCCCGCCGCCATCCCCGCCGCCTTGGCCGGCCACTCCCCCCTCCGGTAGAGCGCGCGGTTGAGCTCCGGCGTCGCGAAGGGTTGAAAGGTGACCTCGATGCCCAGCTCGCGGAGGTACGGAGCCCACTGCTCGATGCGATAGCGCTGGGCGGGCGCGATCCCGAGCGGATAGGGCACCCAGGCCAGGACCTTCACGATCCCTCGAGGACGCGGCGGTACAGCCCGTCGTACCGGGCCAGCGCCTCCCCCATCGAGAATTCACGCGCGGCCAGGGCGCGAGCAGCCTGCCGCAGCCGCCCCGGGTCCTCGAGCTGGCGCCGCAGGTCGCGCGCGGCCGTGGCGTAGGCCTCCCTCGCGAAGTCCTTGACGAGGATCCACGCGGGGTCGCCCTCCAGACGCGCCGCATCCCCCGTCCAGGGATTGGTGACGACGGCCAGACCCGAAGCAAGGTACTCGCCGTATTTGGTGGGGGAGGAGGCGGCCTTCGAGTGGTGGTCGCCCAGGAAGCAAAGGCCGGCGTCGGCCGCGCTCAGGTATTCGGGCATCTGCTCGGGCCGCGCCTTCAGCACGCGGATGCGCGAGAGGCGGGGATGCCCGGCGACGAGCGCTCGCGCCTCCTCTTCGTTGGGCGTCAGGATCAGGAAGGAGAGTCCCTCGATCTCTCCCGCCGCGACCTCGTAGAACTCGAGCATCTCGCGCAGGCGATACCAGCTCCCGAGGCTGCCCGAGTATGTGAGCACGGGGCCGCGGCCGAGATCGAGGGCGGCACGGACGCGGAGACGTGCCTCGTCGGGCGCGGAGAAGGCGGCGAGGTCGACCGCGCACGGGATCACCGCCGTCGGCCTTTCCGGCCAGGCCGCGCGCCGCGCGAACTCGTCACGGATCCTCTCCGTGAGGAAGACGAGCCCCTGCGCGTGACGCAGGAGACGCCCCTCGGTCCGGTCCGTGAGCCGGAAGAGGAGGCTCTCGCGGGACCAGTGCCCGCCGTCCGCGTATTCCTCGGCGAGAAGGCCTCGAACGTCGAAGATCCAGGGAATCCGCAGGACGCGCGCCGCCGACGCCGCCATCAAGGCGGGGACGGTCGAGCGCGCGTGGATCAGCCCGACGTCCCGACGGTGCCGGAGGGCGGTGGCGATGCCGTGGGCCGCATCGAACGATGTCGCGGCCATCGTGGGCCGCTTGTGATACCGCCTGGGAATCCACTCGGCGTGGGCCTCTTCGAGCAGCCGCGCCACCTGCGCGCGGGCCGGGTCGTCCGCCGTCTCCGTCTTCTCGAAGGAGACGACGGTGAACCGCCACCCTCTCGCCGCGAGGCCGAGCACGTAGGGAAGCACCTGGCGGCGGCCCAGGGGTTCGGTGAGTCCGTTGTACGTCAGGTACAGGACTCTCAAGACCGTGCGCCGCTCCGGCCGGCCCGCCAGCGGATCGCCCCCACGAGCGTCGCGAGGTCGATCACGCAAAGAAGGGCCGCCGCGCCCAGGACGTACCGCGGGTCGAGCGCGCGGAAATCGAAGGCGGCGCGCTTGTGCCAGGCGCTCCGGCCCGCCCGGGCGATCGGCCAGAGGGGAAGGACGGCGAGGGACCAGGCACCCGCACCGGCGGCGGCGAGGGCGGCGACGACCAGGGCCATCAGCACGTAGTGCCGCAGGATCCCCAGATGCCAGAAGCGGGCGCGGCCGGCCCGCAGGTTGTGCTCCGAATAGAGCGCAAACCGCCGGAAGGTCCGCCCCACGTCGGGCGCGAGCTGCCAGTGGACGACGGCGCGGGACGCATACGCGATGCGCAGGGGCAGCGCGAACAGCCGCTCCATGAAGATCAGGTCCTCGGCGGCCCGGAACGGCGGGAAGCGGCCGGCCTGCTCGAAGGCGTCGCGCCTGATCACCATCGACGCCACGGAAGGGCCGCGGATTCCGTGCGGACCGCGTGGCGGAACGTAGGCGACGGCGGCGCAGCGGCGGAAGAACGTGTCACACACCGGGTCGTAGGAGCCGAAGACCGCGTCCGCGGACGCCTCTTGCGCCGCCACCTCGAGCTCCGACAGCCACGCCGGATCCAGGCGCACGCCGCCGTCCGTGAAGGCCAGCCAGGGATGGGCGGCCTCTTCGACGCCCGCGTTCCGGGCCAGCCCCGGGAACAACTCTCCCCTCCGCACCAGGCGCAGGGGCGGGGGCGCCGCGAACGCAGACACGATCGCGGCCGTCGCGTCCTGCGAGCCCGCGTCCACGACGACGATCTCATCGGGCGCTCGCACCTGCCCGGCCACGGATTCGAGCAGAGAGGCCGCGGTCGCCTCCTCGTCGCGCAGCGGGATGACGAGGGAGACCTTCAGACGGGTACCCCGGCCACGGCCTGGTAGCAGGCCACGTATTCACGGGCGACGCGGCCCGCGTCCATGTACCGGGTCAGGTGGACGCGCCCCCGCTCCGCGCGCGCGCGCGCCGCCGCCAGATCGCTCAAGGCCCCGGCCATCGCGCGTTCGAGCGCGGCGGAGTCGGCCGCGGGCACGATGAAGCCGTATTCGCCGCTGTCGCCCAACACGTCGCGCACGCCGCTCACGTCCGTCGCGACCACGGGCCGCCCCAGCATGACCGCCTCGATCACCGCGGAGGGGAGGGCCTCGTGCAACGACGGATGCACCACGAGGTCGGCACACCACATCAACGGGAGCACGTCGTCACGCCACCCCAGGAAGCGTACGGCCCCGTCGATCCCGAGCTGGCGAGCCAGAGAGGCGAGAGTGTCCCCATGGGGCCCCGTGCCCACCAGGCCCAGGAGGGCGCCCGGGAACGCGCGGCGGAGGCCGGCGAACGCTTCGAACAGGTAGCGGTGCCCTTTCTCGGGATGGAGCCGGCACACGCACACGAGGAGCGGAGACGCGTCACCGAATTCACGACGGGCGCGCGCGGGATCTTCCTGCCGGATGGCCTCGAAACGCCCGGCCATCTGCCCGTAGGGAATGAGCGACACCTTCCGGGCCGGAACGCCCTCGACGCCGACGAGCTCGTCGCGCACGCGCTGCGAAGGCGCGATGAGGTGCCGGGCCTTCCGGTTGATCCAGCGCTCAAGGGCGGAGTACACGGACTTCTTGAGCCCGTGAGGCAGGCGCTGCACGGCATCGGAATGATGCCGGGTCACGACCGCCGGCCGCCCGGAGAGGCCCGCGACCAGGAGCCCGAGCACCGTGGGGTCGAAGAGGTGCAGGTGCAGGATGTCGACGGATTCCCTTCGCACCAGCCGCCACAACCGGAGGACGGCTCGGGGGTACGACCACCTTCGAACCGCTCCCAGCGCCCAGGTGGGCACATCCAGCGCCTCGAGATCGGTGACGAACGAGCCGCGGCGGCCGAGGGTGACGGCGAGGAGCCGCACCTCGCCTTTCGGAGTGCACCGGGCCAGGTTGTTCAGGTAGTAGTTGCTGGTCTCGACGGCGGTGACGTGGAGCACGCGCAGGGGCCCGCTTCCGGTCACTCCGGCGTCGACGGCGCTTCGCCTCCGCGCGCGCCGCTCCCCTCTCGCATCTTCACCAGCCGGGCCGGATTGCCCGCCACCACCGCGTACGGGAGCACCGGCTTCGTCACCACCGCGCCCGCTCCCACGATCGCGTCGTGCCCCACTTCCGCCATCACCGTCGCGTTCGCGCCGATCCAGGCGCCCCGGCCGATGCGAAGAGGTTCTTTGGGCAGGTTGCCCTGGTCCTTGATGGGCACGTCGAGCCGATCGAAGCGATGGGGGCGCCCGCCGGCCAGGAGTACGGCATGGGGCCCGATCAGCACCGCATCCCCGATCTCCACGTAGTCCAGGTAGGAGCGGACGCTGACCCACACGTTCTCGCCGATGCGCGTCCGCGGGTCCTCGATGGAAACACCGAAGTGCAGCACGACGTCGCGGCCGATGGACGCCAAGAGGCGCGCATACACCGCGCGGCGCAGCTTCCAGCCCAGCGAGAACGGCACGAGGGAGAGCGCTTCGGAAACGAACGGGAAATACAGCCAGCCGGAAGCGAGGCCGCGCCGCAGGACGCGCCCGAGCGCGGCGCCCAGGCCGTCGATCGCAGCGTTCGCGGCGCGGGTGAGAAGCCTCATCACGTTCGCGGATTGCGCGCTCCGCGGTGCGCGGAGAGAATCACCGACAAATCGGCGACCTCGGGCACGCGTTGGATGCTACAGCATGCTTGAACACGGCAAGGCCGGGCGCCACTGGTGGACCCTCCTGGCCGTCCTCTTCCTGGTCGCCTTGACCGTCCGGGGGGCGGCGGCCTGGGCCTTCCGCCATCACCCGCTGGGCGGCGACGAGATCGAATACGACGCCCTGGCCCGCGGGATGGTGGAGACGGGCCGTTACACGCGGCAGCCGGGTTTCAGCACGATGTTGTACTCGGCGGAGCCCGGCGCGCCCACTTCCTTTCGGCCCCCGGGATGGCCCTTCGTGCTCGCGGGCCTCTATCGGGTCTTCGGCGAGGCGCCGATGCCGGCCCGGCTCGCCCTCGCGGCCTGGAACGCGGCGGGATGCGTGATCCTCGTGCTGCTCCTGACCGGCCTCGCCTTCGATCGCCGCGCCGCGCTCGCCACCGGCCTGGTCTGGGCGCTGTGGCCGGCATCGGTCTGGTATCCCGGAACGCGTTCCACCACGCTGAGCACCGAGAGCCTCGCCATCCCGATTCTCTTCCTCGCCCTCCTCGCGCTGGCTCACGTGGCGAAGGGGCACGCGGTGACGCCGCTCGCGGCCGGAATCCTCTTCGGCGCCTGCGCGCTCGTCCGGTCGAATTTCTCGCTGCTCATTCCCCTGGCCGCGGCCTGGATCCTGGTGGCGACGGAAGGCGCGCGCCGGCCACGTCTGCAACGCGCTGTTGTCCTCCTCCTGGGCGGCGCCCTCGTGGTGTGTCCCTGGATGGTCCGGAACCGGGTGCTCCTGGGATCGTTCACCATCGCGACGCAGCGAGAGCCCATCTTCCTGGGGAACAACGCCTGGGCCCGGGGTTCCTACGACTCGGAGTTCTTCAACGACATCAACTCCGCGCAGGTGGCCTGGATGCTCGCCCGCCACGAGCATTTCGAGAAGCGGAGCGAGGTCGAGAAGGGACGGATCTACACCGAGGAGGCCCTCACCTACGCACGACAGCATCCGGCGCGCCAGGCCTGGCTGATCGCGCGCCGGGCCCTGCTGTTCATGTCTCCCCTGAGGGAGAAAGAGGACGCGGACAACCTGTTCGATTGGGCTTTCGCGCCCGTCGGGGTCCTGTGCCTGATCGGGGGAGCCTGGGTCGTCAAGGCCAATCCCCGGAGCGTGTCCATGCTCGCCTTGCCGGTCTTGGCCACCTTCCTCACCTGCCTGCTCGTGCTCTTCCTGCCCCGTTACCGCTATCCGGCGGAGCCCATGCTGATCGCCCTCGCCTGCCTGAGCGTGTCGGAGGGCATCGCGCGCCACGGCGCACCGGCGGCACTCGGACTGGTGGGCGTCCTCTTGGCCTCCAGCGTCGCCCTGGCCCTCGCCATGGGCTAGCGCACGGGCTCCGTCGCGCTTCCGCGCCCGAAGCGCGCGAGCCCGTCACGCACGCCGGCCACGAAGTGCGCCGATATCGCGGCTCGGTAGGCCGCGTCCCGTAGCCGTCGAGGAACGGGAAGGTGTTCCTGGGCGCGGGCGAAGGAGAGGAGCGCGGCCCGCGCGGCCGGCCGGGCGGCGAAAGACTTCAGTCCGGAGCGGAGGCGCCGGGGCGAATCGACGGCGGCCCGGTTCGCTTCGATCACCCGCGCGAGCTCGGGAAGGCCGAGGAGGTCGGGCTGCTTGGCCGCGGCCTCTCCACAGCCCAGGCCGTGTTTGTACTGCTGGCGGCAATAGCTCGCGATCTCGACCGCCTGGTCGTGCAGCGCGCGCATCGACGGCACGAGCAGGATCGGTGTCCCGCGCCGGCGCAACCGGTAGGCCAGCTCGTATTCCTCGGCCGCCGGCGTCACGAGGTCCGACGAATAGACGCCCGCGTCGGCCGCGAACTGCGAGCGCTCCACGGAGATCTGGCCGCTGGCCACCGTGGGCATGGCCGTGATCTCAGCGGTGGGGAGAGGCGCGCGCTCCATCTCGTCGACGAACCTCCGGAACGGCGTGGGCCGCGGCTCGGGAACGAAGGGGCAGAGGCCGAAGATCACGCTGAGGGGATGGGCCCGATGCGCGGCGACGTGCGCGCGCACGAGGTCGGGCGGGACGAGGATGTCGTCGTCGACGAAGAGGACGATGGCTCCGCCCGCGGCCCGGAAGCCGGCGTTCCGCGCGGCCGCCGGCCCCGCGTTGGCCTGGCGGAGCCAGCGCAAGGGCCAGCGTCGCGGCTCCGCGAGCAGGCCCGTTGCGACCGCCACCTCCTCCGCCGGCAACAACGAGCCGTCGTCCACGACGAGGATCTCGAGCTCGTCACCGTCGGAGAGCTCGCTGGCCATCAGTCGCGCCAGCGTCTGCCCCAGCGCGGGCCCGCGATTGTAGGTGGGCACCACGACGCTGACCCTCATTCCGGCCGCCCCCGAGCTCAAGGACCGGCCGCCGCGGGCCGCGAGCCCGGAACGACCGACTTGACGGCGACGAGCACGGCGCTCCGGTCCGCGGCCGAAAGGCCCAGCCAGGCGGCGGGGAGAACGTAGACGAATCCGAGGACGCCCAGGAGGGCCACCGTCTCGACACGGCCGCCGGCCGAGAACCAGATCCGTCCCGCCACCGCGATCGGAAACAGCGCGAGCGCGGCGAAGGTTCCGCGACCCAGGCATTCGCGAGCCAGGGACCACACGCTCAGCCCCGCCACCGGCGCGGCCGCGCGGAGGAGGAGCCCCGTGTCGAGCACCACGCGCAGCAACCACGCGAGGGCTGCTCCCACCACGCCCGCCCGGGAGATGAGCACGATGCTCAAGGGGACGTGGATCAAGAGCTCGAGGAGGTGGAAGCGCGCGGTGCGGTCCGCACGTCCGGCGGCGTGCAGGAGCTGATAGGCCGGCCAGGCGAGGACGTTCACCAGCACCGCGACGGACAGGAGGCGCAGGCAGGTGCTCGCCCTGGCCGCGAACGCGATCCCCATCCAGGCGGTGAGGATCTGGGGCGCGTAGACCAGGAGGAGGACGACGGGGCCGAGGACCACGACGTAGATGAGGCGGGTCGCGCTGCGGAACGTCTCGCGCACGCCCGCATGGTCGTCCTGGGCCAGCAGACGGGCCATGGCCGGATAGATCACGTTGCCGAGGCTGGTCGGCACGGAGGTCAAGGCCCAGGCCAGGTTGTAGGGCAGCGCGTAGTAGGGAAGCTGCTCCACCGTCGCGAAGGCGCCGATCAGGATCTTCTCGACGTGAACAAGGAGCGGCGCCACGATCTGGGAGACGGTCACGTATCCGCCGAAACGGAGGAGGCCGCGCAGCTTCTCGGGGCTCCCGCGCGGCGGACCGAGGTCGGGTACGAGCTTGAAGGCCAGGGCCCAGTAGATGAGGAGCGCACCCGTCTGCACGGCGAGCCCTCCGAGCATCACCCCGACGAGGGACGCACCCCCCAGCACGAGGCCGACGTTCACGGCCGTCTGCACCGCGCCGACGCCGAGGGTGACGCGGCTGACGAGATCGAAGCGCTCCATCGCCGTGGCCACCGACGACGCGACGTCGCGCTGCATCGCGACGACGAGTCCGGCCCCACCGATGACGAAGGCACGCAGCGCCGTGGGCACCAGGGGGGGCGAGATCGCGAGGACGTGCTCGACCATCAGGGGAGCCGTCGCCACCAGCGCGAGCGCGCCGACCACGCTCAGGGCGAGGTAGGCAAAGGTCGACGTCCAGAAGACCGCGCGCAGCTCGGAGGCCTCGCCGCGCGCGCGATGGTGGGCCAGGAGCTGGATGGTCGCGCGGCCGAGACCCAGCTCGACGAACCCGAAGTAGTTCGTGGTGATGCCCACGAGCACCAGGAGGCCATAGGCCTCCAGCCCCAACCCGTGAACGATGACCGGTGACGCGACGAGGTTGAGGGCCAGCACGCCCGCCTGGGCGAGGAGCTGGGAGACGGCGTTGGTGCTGATCCGCCGGCGGCCGCTCACCCCGCCGGTCGGGCCGTTTGGGGCCGGCTCGCGGGCTGGAACCGCCGGCGCGGGCTCTCCAGGCCGAGGAGCAGCCGGAAGGTGAGGCCGAGGCGCCGGCGCAACCGGCGGCCATAGGGCTCGTCGAGGTACGCCACTTCCTGCCGGGGCCGGAGTGAGTGGCGGACGGCCTCGAGCATCCAGGTCACGAGCTCGGCTCCGGCGAAGGCCTTCACGCGCCACCACGGCCAGTGGGAGTCGAGCACCACGTAGGTGTTGTGGATGGCCAGCTCCTCGACCTGCCACGAGCTCCACCGGCCGCGCACGGCGACGCTGCAGTGATGGATGACCGTGGCTTCCGTGCAGAGCCAGACTTCGTAGCCGGCCTTCCAGGCCCGCTGGCAGTAGTCGTAGTCGTCGAACCCGCAGAACGTCTCCTCGGTGAGGGGTCCCACCCGCTCCCAGGCCTCGCGCGGGATCAGGTGGCACGCTCCCGACACCCAGGGGACACGCATGGTCACGTCCTGCGGGAAGTAGGTGCCCAGCATCACGCGCCCGCGCCAGCGGTCCGGAAGCAGCAGATGGAGGCGCAGGCCCTCCAGGAGCAGGAGGCCCGGCGACAGGAAGCGCCGCGCCGAAGGCTGGGGCTGGCCATCGCTCAGGAGGAGGCGGGGACTGACCACTCCCGCGCGCGGATGCGCCGCGCAGAAGTCGAGCAGCGTCTTCAGGGAGCCGGGCGTGACTTCCGCATCCGGGTTCAGGAGCAGGTAGTGGGTGCGGCCGTCCAGCGCACGAACGCCCTGGTTCGCCGCCACTCCGTATCCGTCGTTCGTGGGCGAGCGAATCAGGCGCGCCCAGGGAAAGCCTTCCGCCACCGCATCCGCGCTGCCGTCGCTGGAGGCGTTGTCCACCACCACGGCCTCCCATGGGCAGGGCGGCGGGTTGTCCCGGAGGGAGCCCAGGCATCGCGACAGATGGTGGCGGCTGTTGTAGCTGACGATGACGATGCCGAGGGATGTGGCCTGGTCCGCCATGTCTATTCCGGACGGGGGCGATGCGCGACGACGCAGATTTCCTCGCCCACGTTCGATCCCACCGTCACCATCGCGCGTTCGAGAGCGGCGAAAACGCGGTCCGCGGCGCTGGGCCCGGCGGTCGCGAACCCACGCTCTCCCCGCGCGTGGCGCACGCTCGCGCCGCGATAGGCCTCCGCACGCAGGGCGCTCGTCCAGGCCCGCGCCTCGACGAAGCCCACGCGCCGCAGGAGATCGAGGAGCCCGCGCGCCGCCGGCAGGGTGAGGTGCCGCGGGGGATCCCACACGCAGGAATGGCGCCCGTGGAACGTGGCGCTGAGCGCGCGCGGATTGGGGTAGGCGGCGAAGAGCCGGCCGCCCGGAGCCAGGAGCTCGAAGCAACGTCGGAGCGAACGCTCCAGTTGCGGGAGGTGCTCGAGCACGTGGCTCATGTAGACGAGCTGGAAGCTGGCCGGCGGATAGTCGGTGGTCAGCAGCGTGCCCACCCGGATTTCACACCCGCTGACCCGCCGGGCATTGGCGGCCGCCTCCGGATCCATCTCCAGACCGTGGGCCCGCCATCCGATCCTCTCGAGCTGGAGAAGGTCGAAACCGCGGCCGGGGCCGACTTCGAGGCAGCGGCCCTCCGCTCCCGTCGTTCCGAGGGGGTCGGGCAGGCCGAAACGCGCGCGCCGGCGCAGGGACGGCAGGCGGGCCATCAGCCAGCCCGCGCCGCGAAGGCCGAGGCCGACGCCGGGAGCGGGCCGGCCATCCGCCGCGTGCAGGACGGCCGATCGCAGCCGCCCGCGCACGCTGTCCCCGGGCACGGCCCCTTGGCTCAGCTCGGCGCCGCCGACGTGGTGCGTGAAATAGTCCGACGAGTAGCAGATCGGCAGGTCTTCTTCTTCGACGCGCGGGTTCTGGTACACGGACTCGCACTCACCGCAGCGGACGTAGCGGTACTCGCCCGGAACGCCCAGCAGGAAGTCGGGGGCGACGAACGCCTCGGACGATGCCGGCGAGCCGCACACGGGACAGGCGTCGAGGGGCCGCACGCGCGGCACGCGTGTGCCTTCAGGGCTGTGCGCTCCCGTGACCGTGTCGAGCCGCGACCCCACTGATGACAAGAGATTACCGCCCCGGCAACCCGTCTGT
>Ga0075425_100008528_pt1 | contig 10873 bp, 8 predicted proteins | sample SoiMethybrSBSTD4_FD_75300 | JGI IMG/M metagenome (GOLD analysis project Ga0075425, IMG submission 75300) | Bulk soil microbial communities from a Populus tree surrounding site in Tennessee, USA - Soil MetaG P. TD hybrid SBSTD4 | ecosystem: Environmental > Terrestrial > Soil > Tree plantation...
TCGGCGCGACGGGGTGCCACGCCGCCGCGGCGCTGCGCCGGCCTGCAACGCCGCGCATGGGTGAGGCGGCCACAGGGGTGGGCAAGGGACCCGAGCGCGCGTGCGAGCATGGCAGGTCCTCACGCACGTTCCGCCACCTCCGGCGATGCGGCGGGCGGCGCCGGCCGCGTGACGATCGCCCACAAAATGGCCAGGGCGTACATCGCCAATGCCACACCCTCACGGTAGTCTTCGAATGCCTCAAGCCACCAGGACCCCAGCGTGAATGGCGCGATGACAGCCACACCGATATTGAAGCGCGACAGCCAGCCTGCGGGCAGCAAAACCGCCAGAGCCAAGGTCCAGATCACGTACCAGGCCCACAGGTGGCTTACCGCCGTAAACAGCACCGCCGACATGATGGCCAGTCCCGCGTGCAGGAGGCGCTCCGTGCTGGGTTCGGTCCATGCGCAGCCGACCGCGTAGAGGGCATAGGCCGGGAACAGGACAGTGACCGTCAGCGCCAGCGGTTGGAGCGGGAGGCCCAGCATTGTCTCGACGGCATAAACGGCATCGCGCGGCTGCAGGAAGTACCAGGTGCCGATCAGCCGGACCCCGTCGAAGAATGCCGGCGAACGATAGAAAATCGCCATGACGGCAAGGCCGAACCCCGCAGGGACGACGAGGCGCAACAGGTATCGGCGCCACCCGATCTTCTGTTGCCGCAAGGCGTGTATGGCATCGATCAGCAACAGTGGCGCGGTCACGTACTTGCACAGGACGGACGCGACCAAGGCAAAGGGTGCCTGTCGGCGCCCACGCTGCAGCAGCAATAACCAGACGAGCACCAGCGCTACCATCGCGATGTCGTTGTGGCCCTCGGCTAGCGACTGGGACACGCCAGCGGGCAACCAGCCAAACAGGAGGAGAGCGACGCAGCGCTCGTTCTGCGCAAGCTCCTCGGTGAGCCGGAAGACGAGCTTGAGCGAGGCGATCCACAAACCGGCGATCACCGCCTTGAAGAGCGCCGTGGCGAGGAAGGTGCTCCCACCGGCGATCAGCATGACACCGCCGGAAAGGAGCCCCCACAGCGGGCCGTATGACATTGGCATGGGGAAATGGTCGAGCGGCAGGCCGGCGAGGGTTGCGGTGGTGAAATGATCGTGGAACGGGTTGGCTCCGGCCGCGATCATCCGTCCCCAGACCGCCGACAGCCAAAGGTCCTGCGTGAATACAGGCCATGCCAAGGCGCAGACCGCGGCATGAGCATAGGCCCAGCGCAGCACGAGCCGCGGCAGACCTGAGGCAGGGGATTGGGTGCCGTTGCGCAGTACCAAGGTGAGTACGAGCACAGCGGCGCTCACGACGGCCAACCCGATCCAGATGGCAAACACAACGGACCAGGTCGACGCGAACGCGGGTTTGTCCAGAAGCCAGCCGGCCGCGAAGGGCGAAAGGGGTTCAATGTGCGTTGCCAGCGCCTCAAACACCGCCTGTGCTCGCGGCGCCGGCCGGTGATGCCACAGCGCCGCTGCCTGCATGAAGGACAAAACGGTGAGGCTCGCGTAGGCGACCAAGACCACGGCTCCGAGGGCGTGCACGTGCCAGCGCAGATGCGTGGGTTTCCCCAGCCTAAGACCCAGATCGATGCGCGGCGCCGATCGCGCTTGCCGCCCGTGCCGCGTCACGCGAGTAGCCCGTCTAGCACTGGCGCGGAGGGCAGATTGCGCCCGTTGCTGCGATAGCGCGACTTGGGCACGCAGAACGCAGCATAGAGCGTGTTCACCACCGAGCCGATGGTGAGACAGTCCTCGATGTCGAAGGCGTCCGGCCGCACGGGGCGCACGCGCAGCGTCGTGAAATCGATCGGTCGCCCCATGACCTTCTCGAGCGCTGGGTCCATTGCGAAGTGCGCCCTCGAGGGCGTGTCTTTTTCGTCGACAAGGTCGGTGGCACCGATCACCAGCCCGGTTCGGATCCCCTTGCCACCGAGCAGGATCGTGTTGGCGAATTGATTGTGATTGGTGCCGGTGGCGTGGATCGGCATCTCCGGGGCGCGCATGGTGCGGCCGAACTCGCTCGCAACCATCACCGTCGTTACGTCGAGCATGGAGCGCTTGGCGTCGAACGGCGTCTCGACGAGGGCGCGAAACAACGCGGCGATCTTGCCGACGGCCTCAGCAAAGAGCTTTGGCTGCAGCTTGGCCTGGTCAGCGTCGTGCACGTCGAACTGCTCGTGCAACACATAGATGGCCGAGCGGGACATGGCGAGGCGGAAGCACTCGGCGATCAGCGCGATGGCCCGCGGTTCCGGCGCCATGCCCTCGTCTGGCACGCGCAACGCTGCGAGCTTGCGATGCACGTCGGGGGCTTGGTCGAGGCTCGTCAGCATGCGCCGGGCCCCCGCTGCCATCCGCCCTTCGCCCTCGGCGGCCGCCGCCATCCGGCTGCGTACGAACCTGCCCAGCACATCGTCGGCACGTGGAGGGTCGGCTGCGCGCAAGCGTTGGGCAAGCTGCTCGAGCGCATTGGGCTCAAGGGGCACAACGCTCGAATGATTGTTGACGTTGAGGAAGAGGGGTTCGGTCGGGAGCACGGCATCGAGTGAGCCGGGTGGGCGGCCGGTCTCCGGCGAATTGAGGTGCGGGATGAAGGAATCGCCACCGAACGGACTGCCCGAGAAGAGAAAGTTCATGTTCTGCAGGTGCCCATCGAAGCTGGGGGTCATGTAGACCCCGTTGAGCACGCTGAAGCGATCGCAAAAGGGGCGCAGCGGCGCCACCAGCCGGGTGGCCAGCGTCGCCACGCCGTTGCGACCGGTCCAAACACCCGGTTCCTCACCGAGGTAGTTCTGGATCTTGCCGGCCTGTGTCATCGACAGCGGTCGAGCGTCGAACATGTAGGAGGGATCGGCTCCGCCATCGAGCACGACGAGCAGGAAGAAGTGCGGATCGCCGTCAGGATCGGCAGCGACTGTCGCGCTGGTGCCCGCCAGCAGCAAGCTGCCGGCGCCGACGGTACCAAGCCGGATCACGTCGCGTCTCGACACGGTTTGCATTTCTGCGATTCACCTATTCAGCAAGAAGCTCGGATTCATGGTGATGGCGAACGTCATCGCCGCGACCGTCTCGGTGGCAGACTGGTTTGCATACTCGCGCAGGAAGAAATCGCGCCAGGCGGCGTACTCGTGCTCGCCGGCGTTGTAGCCCATGACGCTCGTCCAGAACGCGAAGAGCACACCCTCGTCCCTCGCTGCCGGCGCCGGCCAGGCGCAGAGCGCGTGCAGCGTGGTGAGGAAGCGTTCATGAAACACGAGCCGCGGGCTCGTGCAGGATTGCCCTACCGCCTTGGCGAAGCCCGAGAGCGCGGCGTGCCAAATCGTCATGTTGAGCGCATTGGGCATGCCGTTGCGGAAGCGATGCTCGGTACCGAAGGTGGTCCAGGTGCCAAGCAGTTCGTCCATGCTCCTGCTGGGCAAGAATTCGTCGAGATCGAAAGGATGACCCTGCGGCGCAAGTCGAATGGAAAGCTCCTGAGAGACCGCGGCCCAACCCTTGAATTGCGAGCTTTGCGCCAATGCGCCCGCCGGCTGGAGCAGGAGCGCAACGCAGGTCGCCTGGCGGAGTGCGCGCATCATGGCCGCGTCTGCTCCAAGATGCGGGCCAGCTCCTCCTGCGCCCAAAGGAAGAGCTCCTGGCGCTCGTCGCTGCCCATGACCCTGCCCTTGGGCATGCGCATCGACGCATCGGTGCTCGACAGGCGCTCGATCACCCGAGCCAGACTGTCACGGGCCGAGAGCTGGGCCAACTTATCGTCGAGATGGCGGAAGATCCGGCGCTGTCCGTCCGGTGCCAGGATCCAGCTGCCGACATCGAGCCGGGCCGCGCCGTCGTCGGCAGCCGCGTTGTGACACTGCGCGCAATTCTTGCTCAGGATGAAGGCGACGCGGCACGGCGGCCCCTCTCCGGGGAGGGAACCCGGAGCCCTATCGTAGCAGCGTTTGGGATCGGCATCGCGCTGTTCGTAGGCCGCGCTTTGCAAGAGCCGCACGATGGTGCTCTTGAAGGCGTGTGACGTGTTTGCGGCCGCCTCGGCCTCGAACTCGCGCGTCAGGTAGTCGAGGTAGCTGCGATCAATGGTCTGGTCCTCGGCGACGATGTACTCGTGGAGACGCTTGACCAAGCATCGCTTCACCTCGGGCGCTGAGCGCAGGATGCGCGCCAAATCGCCCATCGAGGCGCCGTAGCTGTTGTAGCTCTGGAACCGGGCCGAACGGATGTAGCCGATGTTCCAGGCAGGCAGTTTGCTCGCCGCCTTCCACACACCTTCGTAGAGGGCGCGGTCCTTGCTGGCGAGGTCGTCGAAGATGATGTCAGGGGAGCGCGCATAGTCAAAGAAGTAGGCGCCATAGGTGCGGAAGAAGCCGGCCATCGGGTCGAGCTTGTGGTGGCAGGCATAGCAGCTCGTCTGCGAGCCGTGCACCCCAGCGACGTGCTCTTGCGGGCTTTCGAAACCGATCGGGATGAGGTCGTCACAAAAGAAACGCTTGAGCATATAGGCGGCGCGCTTGCGGTTGAAATTGGTCGAGGAATTGCCAAGCGCCATACCCTGCTCAAATCCGAAGCTCAGCCACTTTTGCTTGGTCGGGAAGGCGGAAAGGGCAAAGCGCTTGAACTCCAGGACCGACTTGGGCTGGTAGCGGTCGGGCTCGAACTCGGCAATGGCGGCGAAGGCCCGTCTGATCTGCGCCAGCGCGCTTTCCAGACCCTCAACAAGGCTCTTGCGGGCGGCCGCGGGTGCGGTTTTCTCATCGCACGCCTTCTCTGCGACTTTGGCCAGCATCTCGAGCGGCTGCGCCAGAACCTCACCGCGGATCAGCGCGAAGATCTCTGCGTCGTCGAAGGCCCTGTGCAACTGGGGCGTGAGCGTCTGCCCGCTGTCGGCAAGGGCCTCGACCGTCTTGCATAAGTCCGCCCGCCGGGGCGCAGGCTTGGCCTGGGCGAAGGCCAAGGCATCGGCAAATACTGCCTCGCTCTCGCGCATGGCCTTGCCGCGCAGTTGGGCGGGAGTAAGGCCCTCATCCCCGGGCTGCGGGGGCTCGTCGAGCGGCTCGCTCCGCAGCGGCGCCATGTAGAACGGTCCCTCGAGGTCGAACAGCTTGAAGTAGTCGCCGTCCTTGAGCAGCGATTGTGCGGCCGCCACCGCGTTGGGAAAGTCGAACACCGTGCGATCGTAGGCGCTGCCGCTCTTCAAGTGATCGGATTTGAAGCCGAGGAAGAAGAGGTTGAAGTCGAGCATGGCGTCGCCAAAGCGCTCGTCCAACATGAAGCGACGGGCGATCTGCTCCTTGGTGAGAGGCAACAGGGCACCGAGATCGTCCTCGGGACCCAGACCTTCGCCCCCGCGCAGAAGTCGCGCGGTTCGATCGATCCACCACCGCTTCTGCCAGAGGGATGGCCCCTCGGGGACGCCTCCAGTGTCCACAACGGCGGCCGCTGCGCCCGGCTGCGCCATGGCTGGGTCGACGAGCCTCCGGCCGTGCCGAGCCGTGAGCCCAGCAAGCGTCAGAAGTGCCAGCAGCACCACCCCCCCAAGCCGCACCCTCCTCAACCGTGGGCGAGCCATCCGCGACCCAGGCCTGCTGGGACGCCTGGCTGAAAGCCCGACCTGCGCTGTCGGCCAAATGGAGCGCATGCGGGGACTGTTGCGCTGCAAAAGAAGCCGCGCAAGCTTCGCAGCCGGCGCGGCGAATTTTCTGTTGTGGAGCGTTCCGGTGGCGCCACAGTGAGGCCGATTGCCGCGAGCTTGCAGGCATTTTGATCCGAAGGCGGCGGGCGGACGTATTGCTCACCACATGGGGACTTCGTGGCCATGTTGATCAACGTTCATAGCGATCGCGTGGCACGCTTGCCCGATAAGGCGGGCTGGCCCATGGTTCAGGGTCGTCTTTCCAAGACAACGCGGCTGAAACCAACACCTTTGGGGAGCGATGGGCATCCCGACGGCCATCCCAGGGTCGGGGTCCAATCCGCACCGACCGGGCGCACGGCGCCAACGGCGAGGGCCAAGTCTCATCCTTGGAGGTTCAAGTCCCTCCGCCGGTGACCCTCAGTGGGAGAATATATGGTCATGATCACGTCTCGCACCGCCCGGGCATCTCTGCTGCTTGGCGCCTTCGTATCCCTCACGGTCGGGTTGGCCCTGGCCCAGATGCCCCTGGCCCAGACGCCGCCCGAGCGCGTGCCGCTCATCATGACGAAGCTGCCGCCGCAGAACTCTGCAACCTACAAAAGGATCATCAAGCACGCAGGCAAAGCTCGGGGTCAGGTATTGACGCTGACCAAGACGGAGATGTGGGAGGTTCCCAAGGAAAACGTGGAAGCCGTCAAGAAGGCGGCGGCCAACCAGGGCGCGCTCGCAACCCAATTGGGCAACGACTGGAATCATATGTTCCATTCCGCTCCGAGCGACATGAAGATGAACGACAAGCAGATGGCGATGATGGAGCGGGCCAAGGCGTCGCGGGCGACGATGGGCGTGGGCATGATGGCCTCCCCCATGGCGCCGATGGTGGAATACGCGCTCACGAAGGATGCAGGCCCCAACATCGGTGGCCCGGCAACCTCGCAGGAGGCGGCGCGGGTTGCGATCAAGCTCAGCGACAGGACGGAATTGACGATCGTGCGCACCAGCGTCGACATCCGCAAGGACATGTGCGTGTGGCGCGGCGCAGTGGAGGGCACTGACGCACCGGCCACGATCATGTGGTGGCCGGGCGGCAAGATGACCGGCACCCTTCAGCACGAGGGCAAGCTCTATTCAATCCGTCACATGGGAGGGGAGATGCATGCCGTCGTTGAGATGGACGGGGACCGCATGCCGCAGGAGCACGCGCCGATGCCCGAGGGGATGCGGCAGAACGATCCCAACTTGCGTGACGATCCGCTGCGCAACGAGGGCGATGCCAGCATCATGCGGCCGAAGCGGCAGCAGAAGGGTGGTCAGCTCAGGGGCAAGCAGGCCAAAGCGGCCAAGGCGACAGCCGACCAAAAGGTAGCGGTGGTGAGCCCAACGGATGCCGCAACCCGCAAGGAGCCGGGCAAGGCCGGTGCTCCCCCCAAAGACGTCGTCATCGACCTGATTGTTGCCTACACCAAGAAGGCGGCGAGCAATTACTCGGACGTGAAGAGGGAGCTGGTCGACCTATCGATTGAGGAGGCAAACGAGTCCTTCCGTCAAAGCGGCATCGGTCACGTCAAGTTGCGTTTGGTGCACGCCTATCAAACGGACTACGTGGAGGAGGGGGGCGCGCATTTTGATCACGTGTGGCGCTTTGCCGACAAGGGCGACGGCTACATGGACGAGGTGCACGAGCTGCGCAACAAGTACAAGGCCGACGTCGGTGTCCTCATTGTCGACGACCCGAAGGGCTGCGGCCTGGCGACCCGCGTGTTCGCCGACGCCGAGGAGGCCTTCGCCGTGGTGCATCATGAATGTGCAGCCACGAGCTATACGCTGGCACACGAGGTGGGACACCTGATCGGTGCACGTCACGACCTCAATCTGGACAAAAACATGACCCCGTTCCCCTACGGCCATGGCTACGTCAACGGCACGAAGTGGCGCGATATCATGAGCTACAAGGAGAGTTGCGGCGGTTGCCCGCGCCTGCCGGTGTGGTCGAGCCCGTTCGTCAAAGTCAAGGGCGAGCCGGCCGGCACCCCGGACCTCGACAACGCGCGTGTGATCGTCGAGCAGGCCGCCCGCGTCGCAGCCTTCCGCTGACGATGGAGCAAGCCGGTGCCCATTGCGCCTGCCTGCGCCGGGCGTGCGCGCCTACGGCTGGGCCAGCCGGCCGACGATGTCGAGCAGCAGGGCAAGATCCTGCGGCCGCGAGAGGCGGTGCTCGCCGTCAGGCACGGCCGACACGCGGGTCCAGTCGCCGGAAAGATGCGCGACGAGATCGAGCGTGTGCTCCCACGGCACGTCGGGGTCTAGCAGCCCATGCAGGATGTGCACCGGGCGGCCGGGATCGAAGGGGGTATCGCCGATGCGATGCTGCCGCGCCTCCTCGATGAAGGCGCGCGTGATGGGATATGGACCATCGCCGTAGCGGGAGGGCCGCAGATAGATGCCCTTCTCCATGATCTCCCCGCGCGCGCTCTGGCTGAGATGGCTCCACATGAGCTCCGCCAGGTCCCAAGCCGGAGCGATCAGCACCAGCGCTTTGACGCGCGCTGCTTCGTGCGGTGCTTGGGCCATCAGCTCGCGCAACAGGAGGAGCGCAATGCCCCCGCCCATGCTGGAGCCGACCACGACCTGTGGCCCGCGTGTCAGGCCGAACGCCGAGCGCGCCTCCGCGAGCCATTGCCCAAGCGTCCGGTCCTCGAAGCGTCCCTCCGATTGGCCATGGCCCGAGTAGTCAAAGCGCAGGCACGCGAGGCCCTGTTCGCGCGCCCAGTGGGCGAGAGCGCTGGCCTTGGTGCTCGTCATTTCCGACTTGAGGCCGCTCAGCCAGAAGACGCCCGGCTTTCCTGCGCCATCATCCGGTTCGCGCAGATAGGCGATGCGCCGCTGTTCGCGTCCGGAGCCGACAGCCATGAATTGCGGTCGAGGTTCGTCCATCCTATGAAGCCCTGTCGATGAGCGCTGGCGACGGCGCAAGAGCGAACGGGGTGCCACGCGACCGTGCCACGCGACCGGCCGACCATACTGCAGATCGTCCCGCGCCTGGAGACTGGCGGAGCGGAGCTCTCAACGCTGGAGATGGCTGAAGCCGTGGTCCGCGCCGGCGGGCGCGCGCTGGTGCTGACGGAGCCCGGCGGCAGACTGATCGCACGGGTAGCGGCGGTGGGGGGCGAGCTCATCCCCTTTCCGGCGGCCACCAAGAACCCCGTCGGGATGCTGGTCAATGCCGCTCGCATGACGCAGCTCATCCGCTTTGAGAGCGTCGATCTCGTACACGCACGTAGCCGCGCGCCAGCCTGGAGCGCACTCCTGGCGGCGCGGCGCGCGCGTGTGCCGTTCGTCACCACCTATCACGGTGCCTACCGCGAGGGCAACGCCGCCAAACGGTTCTACAATGGCGTCATGGCGCGCGGCGATCTCGTCATCGCCAATTCTAGCTACACGGCGGATCTGATCGCTACCCGCTACGCTACCCCTCGCCGGCGCATCAGCGTGATCCATCGCGGCGTGGATTTCCACGCCTTCGATCCGGCGCGCATCGAGGCGGGGCGCGTTGCCGCTTTGCGGGCCCATTGGGGTGTGACGGCGGGCACCCGCGTCGTCCTGCACATGGCGCGGCTCACGGCCTGGAAGGGCCAGAGCGTGCTGATCCAAGCGGCAGCGCGGCTCAAGGCGGCCAACAAACTGGGAGGCGCGGTCGTGGTGCTGGCCGGCGATGCGCAGGGCCGCGATGCCTACGCCCAAGAGTTGCATGCCCAAGTCGCAGATGCCGAGTTGGGCTCCTCGGTGCGGTTTGTGGGACACGTCGAGGACGCGGCGGCGGCCTTCTTCGCCGCGCACGTGACCGTCCTTGCCTCGATCGAACCGGAGGCCTTTGGCAGGGCCGCCATCGAGGCCGCGGCCATGGGCTGCCCGGTGATCGCCACGGCCATCGGCGCGCCGCCGGAAACAGTGCTTGCGCCGCCTGCCGTGGCGGAAGGCGCGGCCACCGGTTGGCTGGTCCCACCAAGCAACGCCACCAGCCTTTCGGAGCGGCTAGCCATGGCCCTGGCGCTCCCGGCAGAGGAGCGAAGGGCCATGGGCGGCCGGGGTCGCGCCCACGTGTTGGCGCATTTCACGGTCGAGGCCATGCAACGGCAAACGCTTGCCGTCTATGACCGGCTGTTGGAGAGCGCCCTTGCAGGGCGCTTTGCGGCGGCCTGCGCTCCTGCCGTGGATGCCCGTCCGCGACAATCTTGACTTGCGTCCCTATCTTTCCGATTCTGGGTGTGGGCGGAATTTGGGCGATCTGTTCGATTCCACGGCGTTCGCCACCCTTCCGCCCACGTGCAACAGCCGATGGAGAGTGCAACATACGTCGTCCCATGAGAGCCGCGCCCGAGCGCGAGCCAGCCGGCCCGCGGATGAATGAAGATATCCGCGCCCGCGAAGTCCGCCTGATCGACCACACCGGCCAAAACGTTGGCGTTGTGGACACTGCCGATGCCCTGGCCCGCGCGATCGATGCCGGCCTCGACCTCGTCGAGATTTCGCCGGACGCCACGCCGCCGGTGGCCAAGATCCTCGATTACGGCAAATACAAGTACCAAGAGCAGAAGAAGGCCGCCGAAGCGCGCAAGCGGCAGAAGATCGTCGAAATCAAAGAGATCAAGATGCGGCCGAGCATCGATGATCACGATTACGACGTGAAAATGCGTGCCATCAAGCGGTTCTTCGAAGATGGCGACAAGGTGAAAGTCACCTTGCGCTTCCGCGGTCGCGAGCTCGCTCATCAGGAGCTTGGATGGCAGGTTCTGCAGCGCGTGAAGGCCGACACCGAACCGCTCTCCAAGGTGGAATCGGAGCCGCGCATGGAAGGCCGGCAGATGGTCATGGTGCTCGCGCCGCGTTGAGGTGCCCGGCTCGCAACGAGGGCTCGGTCACCTTGGCGCGCCGGCCGCAGTCGGCTCGGCAGCCAACCTACCGAGAGCCAAGACCTACTGGGGCCCAAGGCCACCAAGGGAGCCGTGACCAAGGGAGCCATGACCAAGGGAGCCATAGCCAAAGGCGACCCGCCCAGGTCGATGGCCCCCGCGCCGTTGGCCCAGGACCGGGGTTGAACCCACCCGTGCGTGGGCGTCGCGGCAGCGCGCACGCGCACGGGAGGTCTTGCGCTGCCCCGCCGATGGAGCGATGGCGCGCTTAACATTGGCAGGGCATTGCCAAG
>Ga0075425_100008529_pt1 | contig 10873 bp, 7 predicted proteins | sample SoiMethybrSBSTD4_FD_75300 | JGI IMG/M metagenome (GOLD analysis project Ga0075425, IMG submission 75300) | Bulk soil microbial communities from a Populus tree surrounding site in Tennessee, USA - Soil MetaG P. TD hybrid SBSTD4 | ecosystem: Environmental > Terrestrial > Soil > Tree plantation...
GGCACCAGCAACGGCGCGACCGGACGCTGCGGGATTCGCCTTCTGCCGGCCGGCACGAATCCCACGGGCGCGCGAGTCGCCACCGCGATGCTCGCCGACCTGCTCGATCGCGGCCGGGCCGGCGGCTACCCGGCGGACATCAAGATGGTCTACTCCGTGGCCGGTGACCTCTTCAACCAGGTGCCGAACGTCGGCCGGATCGTCGCGGCCGCCCAGCGTCTCGAGTTCATGGTGGTCCACGATCACTTCCTCACGCCTACGGCGCGCTACGCCGACATCGTGCTCCCGGCCACCACGTTCTGGGAGCGCAACGACGTGCACACGCCCTGGGCAGGCGCCGGCCACTACGCGTTCTTCATGAAACAAGCCATCGAGCCGATGGGTGAATGCCGGAACGACTTCGACATCTGCAGCGAGCTGGCGCGCCGGCTCGGGATCACCGGCTACAACGACAAGACCGAAGAAGAATGGCTGCGCGAGCTGACCGACGGCGTGATCGACGATTTCGACACGTTCCGCGATCGTGGGCTCGCGAGACTCCCGGCGCCCGACGATGCCGTCGCCTTCGCGCGGGAGATCCGCGACCCCGAGCGCCATCCGTTCACGACGCCGTCCGGAAAGATCGAGATCTACTCGATGACCCTGGCCGCCAAGCCCGATCCTTACGGGCTCGGCGTCATCCCGCCGATTCCGACGTGGATCGAGGACGAGATCGACTCGCGTTACCCGCTGCGCCTGGTCACGCCCAAGTCCCGGGCGCGCACCCACTCGATCCACGGCAACCAGCCGATCCTCTCGCGGGCCGACGCCGACGACGTGTGGATCAATACCGCGGATGCCGCCTCGCGCGGGATCGTCGACGGCCAGCCCGTGCGCATCTTCAACGCGCGGGGCACGACTCGGCTCCCGGCGCGGGTGACCGACCGCATCGCGCTGGGGGTCGTCTCGATCAAGGAGGGCGCCTGGTTCACGCCGGACGGAGTCGGCTCCGACACCCGCGGCTGCGCGAACGTCCTCACCGCCGACCGGACGTCGCCCGCAGGCGCGGCGCCCTTCAACTCCTGCTTCGTGGACGTCGCCCCGATCGCCTGAGCCGAGGACATCGGCGGCGACCGTGACACCCCGGACCCGCAGAGCGATTCTGCGGCACCTGCTCGTCTACGCTGGTCTGACGCCCTTCGTCGTCGTCGCGATGTTCCCGGTATTCTGGATCACCATCACCGCGTTCAAGGAAGACGCCGACCTCTATCGGATGGACCAGAACCCGTTCTGGTTTCACATGGGCCCGACCCTCAAGCACTTCCGGCTCCTGTTCACGCACAGCCACTTCCCGGTCTGGTTCCTCAACTCCGTGCTCCTCGCGATCTGCCTCGTCGTGATCACCCTGGTGACGGCGGTGCCGGCCGCCTACGCCCTGGCGCGCTTGCGGCTCCCGGGCGCCGGCAACCTCGGGATCGCGATGTTCATGACCTATCTGGTGCCGCCGATCATCCTCTTCCTGCCGCTGGCACGCGTGGTCGGCGTGCTCGGGCTCTTCGATTCGTGGTGGGCGCTCGTGGTCGTCTATCCGACCTTCACGATCCCGTTCTGCACGTGGATCCTGATGGGATTCTTCAAGACGCTGCCCCGGGAGATCGAGGAGGCGGCGTGGGTGGATGGCTGTGGTCTCGTCAGCGGCGTCGTGCGCGTCGTCCTGCCGTTGATGGGGCACGGGGTCGCCATCGTGGCCATCTTCACCTTCACGCTCGCGATGCAGGAGTTTCTCTACGGGGTCGTCTACGTTGCGCCCCGAGACCAGATGACGGTGACGGTCGGCATCGCGATGACGCTGATCCGCGGCGACATCTACTACTGGGGTGCCCTGATGGCGGCCGCCCTGCTGGTCGGCCTGCCCGGGGCGATCCTCTACAACCTGTTTCTCGACCACTTCATCCGTGGCCTCACCGCGACCGGCGCGAGTTGACTCCCCAACGCCCCTTGGCTACGCTGCCTCGCGATCGCCCCGCGAGCCATGGAGCCGGGACTCAGAACCTACATCCTCAAGCGCGTCGGCTTCGCCGTCCTGATGCTCGTGGGCGTCTCGATCATCCTGTTCACGATCATGCGGCTGGCGCCGGGCGGGCCCGAAGCGGTGCTGATCGGCGGCGAGTTCTCCCAGGAGGCGGCCGCGCAGATCCGCCAGCGACTCGGGCTCGATCGTCCGCTCGCGCTCCAGTATCTCGGCTGGGCCGGGGGCGCCCTGCGCGGCGACCTCGGCCGCTCGTTCAAGACGGGTGACCCCGTCGCCGCGTTGATCCTCGACCGCCTCGGGCCGACCATCCAGCTGACCTTCGGCGCGCTCGCCCTGGCGCTGGTCGTCGCGGTTCCCCTCGGCGTGGTGGCGGCGGTCCGGCGCGGCACGATCTGGGACACGCTCGGCTCGGCGGTCGCGCTCTTCGGGGTGTCGTTTCCGAGCTTCTGGCTCGGCATCATGCTGATCCTGCTCTTCTCCGAGGTCTTTCACGTGCTGCCGCCCTCGGGGCTCAGCGAGTACGGGCGCGAGGCCGAGCTCGCCGCGCGCGTGCGGCACGCGATCCTACCGACCTTGACGCTCGGCCTGATCCAGATGGCGTCGTTCATGCGTTTCACGCGCTCCAGCCTGCTCGAGGTGCTCCGGCAGGACTACGTCCGGACCGCGCGGGCCAAGGGGCTCAGCGGCGGCCGGGTCGTCTGGCGTCACGCGCTCCGCAACGCGCTGATTCCGGTCGTCACGGTGGTCGGCCTCTCGCTGCCGACCCTGGTCGGCGGCGCGGTGCTCACCGAAACCGTCTTCGCGTGGCCGGGCATCGGACGCCTGGCGGTCGGCGCGGTGTTCGAGCGCGATTATCCCGTAATCATGGGCGTCAATCTGATGGTCGCCGCCGTCGTCATCAGCGCCAACCTCCTCACCGATCTGGCCTACTGCGTGATCGATCCCCGGATCTCGTACCGGTGACGGCACCCGTCCGCTCGGAGCGGCCGTCGATCTTCGATCGTTTCACGCGGAATCGGCGGGGCCTGGTCGGCGGCCTGGTCGTGGCGATCATGCTGACCGCGGGCGCGCTGGCGCCCGCGCTGGCGCCGCAGAGCTATTCGTCGCAGTCGCTGCTCAACCGGCTGCAGCCGCCGAGCGCCGCGCACTGGCTCGGGACCGACGGCTTCGGTCGCGACGTGTTGAGCCGGGTGATCTGGGGCAGCCGCGTCTCGCTCGAGATCGCCCTGTTCGCGACGGCGCTCTCGCTCGTGGTGGGCACCGCCGTGGGGAGCGTGGCCGGCTATTTCGGCGGCGGCGTGGACACGGCGATCATGCGCGCCGCCGACGTCTTCCTCTCGGTCCCGGCGTTGTTCCTGATCCTCATCGTCGTGGCGCTCTTCGGCGCGAGCCTCGCCAACACGGCGCTGGTCATCGCGCTCGTCACCTGGGCGCCGGTCGGGCGCATCGTGCGCAGCGAGTGCCTGAGCCTGCGCAATCGAGATTTCGTCCACGCGGCCGCCGCGCTCGGCGCCGGGCACGCGCGGATCCTCGGCCGTCACCTGCTCGTGAATGCGCTGCCGATCGTCATCGTCCAGGCCAGCCTCTTGCTCGGCCAGACGATCCTGATCGAGTCCGGTCTCAGCTATCTCGGCCTCGGCGCCCAGCCGCCGCTCCCGAGCTGGGGCAACATGGTCGTCGAGGGACGGCAGTTCCTGGCCTCGGCCTGGTGGATCGCGACATTCCCCGGGCTGGCCATCTTCGTCACGGTGCTGGGCTTCAACCTGTTCGGCGACGGGCTGCGCGACGCGTCGGATCCGACGTTGCGCGGCCACTCGCCGTGACGCCTATGAACGGAGGACGGACGTGATCCACGCCATGCTGCTCGTGCTGCTCGTCGCGCTCATCGGGTTGACGCCCTCGGCGAGCCTCGCCGCGGGCAAGGATTTCGTCATCGGGCTCAGCGGCGACGCCACGTCGCTGAACCCGGTCATCGCCACCGACGGCCAGTCGTACATCGCCGAGTGGCCGCTGTTCGACAGCCTAGTCGAGCTCGATCAAGGCCTCAACGTGAAACCCCTCCTGGCCGAGTCGTGGGAGGTCTCACGCGACGGGCTCACCTACACGTTCAAGCTCAAGCGCAACGTGAAGTGGCACGACGGCAAGCCGTTCACCGCGCGCGACGTCGCCTTCACGTTCTATTCGGTCCTCGATCCGAAGGTGACCACGCCGCATCGCGCCTACTTCGACGCGCTCGTCGGCTTTCCCGAGCTGACGGCCAAGGAGAATCCCAAGAAGCCCGAGGAGCTGGCCGTCCGCCCCATCGAGGTCGTCGACGATCACACCGTGCGCTTCCGCCTGCGCTACCCGTCGGGCTCGTTCCTGGCCGTGCTGGTCAACCCGCGCGCGGGAATCGTTCCCGAGCACATCCTCAAGGGCACCGATCTGAACACCGCCGAGTTCAACCGCCGCCCGATCGGCACCGGGCCGTTCAAGCTCGTCGAGTGGCGGCGCGGCGAGCGCCTGGTGATGGAGGCCAACGACCAGTACCACGCCGGCCGGCCGGCGCTCGACCGGCTGATCATGCGGATCATCCCGGACAGCGTCGTGCTCCTGCAGGAGCTCCGCTCGGGCGGGGTCGATTTCATCGAGAATCCGCCGCTGACGGAAGTGGCGCGGCTCAAGCAGACGCCGAACCTGAAAGTCCTGGTGACCGACAACACCTCATATACCTATTTCGGCTGGCGACAGGATCTGGCCCCGTTCACGGACGTTCGTGTGCGCCGCGCCCTCTATCACGCGATCGACGTGCCGACGATCGTCCGCGAGGTGCTCCAAGGCTACGCGGTCGTCTCGACCGGCCAGTTCCCCCCGTCGAGCTGGGCATTCGACTCGAGCGTGAAGCCGTACGCGTACGATCCGGCGCGCGCCAAGGCGCTCCTGGCCGAGGCGGGATTCAAGCCCGGAGCTGACGGCGTCCTGGCCAAGGACGGCAAGCGATTCAGCTTCTCGATCCGCCACGATCAGGCAGATCAGAGCGTGAAGGACACCGCGGTCATCATCCAGGAGTACTTGAAGCGCGTCGGCGTCGAGGCCCACCTCGAGCCGCTGGACTGGCCGACGTTCGTGAAGAAGCTCTTCGCGTCCGACTTCGAGGGCATCGTCGTCGGCTGGACCAATCACCACGATCCGGATCCCTTCGCGTACACGATCTGGCACTCGAGCCAGTGGAAGGGCCGCAACTTCGCCCACTACAAGAACCCGCGCGTCGACGAGGCGCTCGAGGCCGCACGCCGGACCGGCAACACCGCCGAGCGCAAGAAGCACTACGCGGAGTTCTCGAAGCTCTTGATGGAGGATGCGCCGTACGTCTTCCTCTACTTCCGCCAGCAGGTGTACGTGACGCGCGCCGGCTACGAAGGCTTCATACCGATTCCGACGTTCGGCGGGATCTACCAGTCGCTGAAGGCGGTGCGCTGGACGGGGAAGTAACGATCAGCGCGACGGCGCCGCCACACCGAGGAACGCCGCCAGCCGCCGGGTGAACGCGGCGCGCTCCTCGATCTGCGGCGAGTGGCCGCTGTGCTCGAAGACCGCGAGCTCGGCGCCCGGGACGAGCCGCGCGATCTCCTCGCCCTGATCCATCGGGCAGATCCAGTCGTGCCGCCCCACCGCGACCAGGGTCGGACACCCGATGCGCGCCAGCTCGGCCCGGCAGTCGTAGGCCGAGTACTCGTGCTCGATGATGAACTTCCGCACGGCGAGCCGGTACCGGATGTCGGCACGCGCGGCGTTCTGCTCGACGGCGCGAGCCGGGTCGAAGAAGTAGAGCGGCCGGATCGTGTCGAACGCGCGCCGGAAGCTCGCGTCGTCCTGGAGCGAGCCGTCCCAGAGCGCGCGGTACGCGACCCACTGCTCGGCCGTGGCGCGCTGGCGCGCGTTCTCCTCGGCCCGCCGCATGAAATCACGGCTGGCAGAGGCGCCGACGACAGCCAGGCTCCGAGTGGACGCCCGATGACGCGCGGCGTACATCAGCCCGAGGAAGCCGCCCCAGCTGATGCCGAGCACGTGGATCGGACCGAGCCCGAGCGCCTGACGGATGCCCTCGATGTCGGCGACCAGCTGATCCTGCGTGCACTGCTCGACCGGCACCCATTCCGAGCGGCCGTGGCCGCGGTGATCGTAGAAGATCAGCCGGAGGTCGAGCTCGGCCGCCAGCGGCGCGAGGGTGCGCGCGAGCCCGGACGAGTCGGTGCCCGGACCGCCGTGCAAGCACACGCACGGCTGCCCCTCGCCGACCGACTCACAGAAGATCGTCGCGCCGTTGACGCGTAGCTCCATCGCGGTCTTTATAGCACGTCGACGCGCGACGCCGATCTTGCGCCACGCCGGGGTGGGCGCTAGAGTCAGCCGAACTCCAACAGGAGGAATCTCATGGTTCTCGACCGCTGCCTACGAACGATACCGCTCGCGCTGCTGCTGGTCCTGATCGGCACCGCGTCGGCCCAGCCGACGAAGTTCCAGGACGCGCCGAGCCTCGCCGAGCAGGTCAAGACCGGCAAGCTCCCTCCGGTCGACAAGCGCCTGCCCGCCGATCCGCTGGTCGTGCCGGTGGTCGAGCGCACGGGACAGTACGGCGGCGTGTGGCGGCGCGCATTCCTCGGCCCGGCCGACGCGAACAACTACGTCCGGGTCGTCTACGATTCGCTCGTACGGTTCTCCCCCGACGGCGCCAAGATCGAGCCGAAGATCGCCGCGGGATGGGAATCGTCGAAGGACTTCAAGGTGTGGACGATCAAGCTCCGCCAGGGCGCCAAATGGTCGGACGGCGCGCCGTTCACCGCCGACGATATCGTCTTCTGGTACCAGGACGTCCTCCTGAACAAGGACCTCACGCCGGCGATTCCCTCGTGGATGCGCAACTCCGACGGCACGACCGCGACGGTCGAGAAGGCCGGGCCGACGGCCGTGCGCTGGACGTACAAGCAGCCCAATACCTTGCTGCTCACCGCGCTCGCGAACCAGGACGGCGGCGATCGGACGTACGCCGTGTTTCTGCCCGCGCATTATCTGAAGAAGTTCCACCCGACCTACGCGAAGAAAGAGGATCTGGACAAGCTCGTCGCCGCCGCGGGATTCAAGACGTGGACCGAGCTCTTCGCCGCCCGCAACGCGCCGCCCGAGAACCCGGAGCGCCCGACGATGGCGGCCTGGGCGCCCGCCACCCGGGTCAGTGACCAGGTCTTCACGCTCAAGCGCAATCCGTACTTCGTCGGCGTCGATCCGAGCGGCAACCAGCTCCCGTATCTGGACGAGGTGCGATTCACGTTCTTCGCCGACATCCAGGCGCTGAACCTCGCCGCCATCGCGGGCGAGTTCGACATGCAGGAGCGGCACATCCAGATGACGAACTACCCCGTCTTCAAGGAGAACGAGAAGACCGGGAAGTATCGCGTGATCACGTGGCCGACCTTCGGCGGTGCCGACGCGGTCATCCAGTTCAACCAGACCTACAAAGCCGACGCGGACATCGGCAAGCTCATGGCCACCAAGGACTTTCGGGTGGCGCTCTCGGAAGCCATCAACCGCGACCAGATCAAGGAGTCGGTCTTCCTGGGGCTCGGCGAGGCGCGGCAGGGCGTGCCGTCCCCGAATCATCCCTACTTCCCGGGCGATCAGTACGCCAAGAAGTACACGCAGTACAAGCCCGACGAGGCCAACAAGCTCCTCGATCAGCTCGGCCTGACCAAGCGCGACGGCGACGGAACGCGGCTCCTCCCCTCCGGCAAGCGGGTCGTGCTCGAGCTGTCCGTCGTGCCGGCATTCGCCGCGTGGCCCGACGTCGCGCAGCTGGTGGCGAAGGACTGGGAGAAGGTCGGCGTGAAGACCGTCGTCCAGCTCCGGGAGCGCGCGCTCCACTTCAAGATGCGGGACAACAACGAGCTCATGACCGAGATGTGGAACGAGGACACAACGGGCTTCCCCTTCACCGGCAACGCGAAGTTCGATCCGCGTAACTCACCGATCCTCACGCTCGGTCCGCTCTACGGCCGCTGGGCGCAGACCAAGGGCGCCGACGGCGTGGAGCCACCCGCCCCGGTCAAGCGCATCATGGAGATCGTCGATCAGGCCAAGACGGTCTCGCCGGAGCAGCAGGCGAAGCTGGCGCAGGAGCTGTTCCGGATCTGGGTCGACAACCTCTGGGAGGTCGGCACGGTCGGCCTGACCCCGATGGTGCAGGGCGTGGTGGTGGCCAATACGAGGTTCAGGAACGTCCCGACCACGCTCGGCAACGACTGGCCGCTCCGGAGCCCGGGCAACGCGCGCGTCGAGCAATTCTTTTTCTCAAAATAGACACGCCGCCGTCGCGCGGCTCAAGACCGAGGGGGCAATCGAGGCGAGACCCCCACACGTAGAAGCGGATTTCGGCGGCACCTGCCGGGTATGATCGGCGTATGCGCTCCGCCGCTCCGAAGGGACGGCCGGTGCTCGCGCTGCTGATCGTCGTGGCCGCGTCTGTGTGGGCGGCAGCGCGCGCAGACGCGCAGCTGACGGTCGGCTTCGAGCCGGTTGCTTCGGGTCTGAGCTCCCCGCTCGGCCTCGTCAACGCGGGTGACGGCTCGGGACGCCTCTTCATCCTCGAGCAGACCGGGCGCATCAAGATCCACGACGGCACGCAGGTGTTGGCGACGCCGTTTCTCGACGTCAGCGCGCTCGTGTCGTGCTGCGGCGAGCGCGGCCTCCTCGGCCTGGCCTTCCATCCGGACTACCGGACGAACGGCTTCTTCTACGTTCACTACACGAACACCGCGGGCAACACCACGCTCGCGCGGTACCACGTGTCGTCCAATCCCAGCCTCGCGGACAGCACGTCGGCGCAGATCCTCCTGAACGTCACGCAGCCCTTCGCCAATCACAACGGCGGGCAGCTCGCATTCGGACCCGACCGGTTTCTCTACATGGGTCTCGGCGACGGTGGCGACGCCGGCGATCCGGGAAACCGCGCGCAGAATCTCAGCCTGCTTCTCGGAAAGATCTTACGCATCGACGTGGACGGCGGATCTCCCTACGCGATCCCGGCGACGAACCCATTCCGCAACACGACGGGCGCCATGCCCGAGATCTGGGCCTACGGCCTCCGCAACCCCTGGCGCTTCAGCTTCGACCGCCTGACCGGCGACCTGTTCATCGCCGACGTCGGCCAGAGCGCCCGGGAAGAGGTGAACTTCCAGCCGGCGGCGAGCCTGGGCGGGCAGAACTACGGCTGGCGCCGGATGGAAGGCACGGCCTGCTTCAACCCGTCGACCGCATGCAACGACGGGACGCTCACCTTGCCCATCCTCGAGTACGACCATTCGCTCGGCTGCTCGATCACCGGCGGCTATCGCTATCGCGGCCGCCGCTTTCCCCAGTACGCGAGCCGGTTCTTCTACGGCGACTTCTGCTCGGGCCGGATCTGGGCGGCTACGCAGAGCGGCCAGACGTGGTCGAGCACGCAGCTCATGGACACCGCGTTCTCGATCACCTCGTTCGGCGAGGACGAAGCCGGCGAGCTCTACGTCGTGCACTACGGCTCGGGGAGCGACGGCACGGTGCAGCGGCTCGTGGAGACTTCCCAGTCGTTCGCCTTGACGGTCACCCGCGCCGGCACCGGAACCGGGACAGTGCTGTCCTCGCCCGCAGGGATCAGCTGTGGGACGTCATGCTCTCAGACGTTCGGCGCGGGCGCGGTCGTGACCCTGACGGCGACGCCGACGGCCGGTAGCGTGTTCACGGGCTGGAGCGGCGGCGGCTGCTCCGGGGCGGGCACGTGTGTCGTCACCGTCGCGGCGGCCACCACGGTCACTGCGACCTTCACCGTCCCGACGGTGACCTTGACCGTGACCAGGGCGGGCACCGGCGGCGGCATCCTCACGAGCGCGCCGAGTGGAATCGGCTGTCCCGTGACCTGCGTCGCCAGCTTTGCGCCGGGAACGCGCGTGACTCTGACTCCGCGGGCCGACGTGGGCTCGAGCTTCGACGGCTGGACCGGTGGCGGCTGCTCCGGGACCGGCGCGTGCGTCGTCACGCTCAGCGCCAACACCACCGTCAACGCGACGTTCACGCAGCAGTTCGTCACCTTGACCGTCACGTCGTCCGGACCCGGCAGCGTCACCAGCAGCCCGTCTGGCATCAACTGCGGACCGACGTGCGTCGCCGGGTATCAGCCGGGTACGACCGTCACCCTGACGGCGTCGGCGGGCGCGGGCGCGACGTTCTCCGGATGGAGCGGCGCGTGCTCAGGGCTCAGTGCGTCCTGCACGGTGGCGATGACCGCGTTCCGGTCGGTCACCGCGACGTTCACCACGATCTTCGGCGGCTCGTTCACCGACAATCCGCTGGTCGTCAACAGCACGCCCGTGAAGGCGATCCATCTGACCGAGCTGAGGCTCGCGATCGATCGCGCGCGGACCCAGCGTGCCCTGGCGGCGGTCGCCTGGACCGATCCCGTGATCGTTCCGGGGGTCACGCCGATCAAGGCGGTCCACGTCACGCAGATGAGGACAGCGCTCGCCCAGGCGTATCAGGCGGCCGGGCGGACGGCACCGGCCTTCTCCGATCCCTCGCTGACCACCGGCGCCAGCCCGGTGCGCGCGACGCACATCGCGGAGCTGCGGGCCGCCATCCTCGCCCTCCCCTAGCCGGCCATCAGGATCTCCAGCGGTCTCGCCTGCGGATCGCCGTCGACCGCGGCCGCGACACCACGCTCGGCCGCCCGCGCGGCGATGAATGCGACGCTCGTCGCGACCACGTCCGGATCTCGCAGGACTCGCCGGTGGCCGAGCCCTTCGGTCATCAGCAGCTCGGCGCCCCGCCACGCACGCGTGATGGCCGCGCCGTGCT
>Ga0075425_100008530_pt1 | contig 10873 bp, 6 predicted proteins | sample SoiMethybrSBSTD4_FD_75300 | JGI IMG/M metagenome (GOLD analysis project Ga0075425, IMG submission 75300) | Bulk soil microbial communities from a Populus tree surrounding site in Tennessee, USA - Soil MetaG P. TD hybrid SBSTD4 | ecosystem: Environmental > Terrestrial > Soil > Tree plantation...
TGTCGGGAATGTTCCCCATGACCAGTTCGCAGCTCGCGCACAGGGCGACGATCGCGACGAGAGGGGCGAATGCGAGGAGCGTCAACCGTACGTCTTGCGAGGTACGTCCGAGCGAACCTCGTGCAGGTGCTTTTGGATGGCGTATGCTGAGCGACATGCGTAAGAAGGCCATTTTAGCGCTTTCTGCCCTTGTCTTGGTGGTCACCGTGTCTATCGGCACGAAGGCCGATACGCCCGAGGATACGACACGGCGCGCCGCGGCCGCTTTCGATGATGGCGTCGCGCGGTTCAAGCGGGCGGACTACGAGGGTGCCGCCAAGGCGTTTCTCACCGCCGACGAGCTCGTTCCGAGCGCGCAATCGATTACGAACGCCCTCGCAGCTGCTCGGAAGGCCAACGATTTTCTCGCCGTGGCCGAGGCGGCGCAGCGCGTGCTCTCCCGCGGCGAAACGGGAACGCTGGGCACCTCCGCCCGCGAAGCACTTGCCGAGGCGGCAACACGACTCTCGGCCGTCGAGACGACCTGCGACCCGCAGCCCTGCACGCTCTCCATCGACGGAACCAGAGTCGTCGGAGGGCGAAAATACGTTTTGCCCGGCACGCACGACGTCGTCGCAGAGAGATCCGACGGCGCGCGCGCGGTCGAGCACGTGAGCACCGCGGCAGGGGCGACGTACCGCGTGGCGCTGCACCCCGAGCTTCGCTCAGCCTCGCCGGCCCCCGTAAGCGCCCCAGCCCGCGCCGCTGCGACGAGCACCGCTCCGAGAATGCCAGCAACCGTGACGTCGGGGTCCACGGAACGCCCCGCGGGGGCAGACAAACCCTCGGACAAGAAGATGTCCCCGGCCGTCTTCTACGTGGGGGTCGGCGCGAGCGCCATCCTCGTCGCCCTCACGACTTGGTCCGGCATCGACGCACTGGGAGAGAAAAGCTCGTACCTCGATTGCACCACGAGCTGCGACAAGGACATCGTGCTGCGAAAGGCGCATCGAACGGACGCCTTGCTCGCGGCAACGCTGCTCGTCGGGGCGACGACGGGGTACGTGGGTCTCAAGCTCGTGAACTGGGCGCCGAGCGGCGCCAAAGAGGGTCCCGCGGTTTCGATCTCGGTACGCCCCACTCCTTTCGGAGGTGGTCTCGTGGGGCTGGCGCGGTTTTAGGCTCGCAGGAGGTCCGGACAGCAACGCCATGAGTCAGCTCGGAACGTACGAATTCTTGTTCGAGTTGGCGAGCGGCGGGATGGGCACGGTCGAGCTGGCCGTCGCGAGAGGCGCCTTCGGCGTCGAGCGCCTCGTCGCCATCAAGAGGATTCGGCCGCACCTGACCGAGACCAACGAAGTCGTTTCGCGCTTTCTCGACGAGGCACGCATCATTTCGCAACTGCATCACGCCAACGTCGTCGGCGTGCACCATGCCTCCGAGGACCAGCGTGGGTACTTCCTGGTCTTCGACTACGTGGAAGGGGAGACGTTGAGCGGGCTCATCGATCTCGCCAACATTCGCGACGAGAGGATGCCGCTTCCCATCGTGATCCGGGTCATCCTCGACGGGCTGAACGGTCTCAACGCCGCGCACGAGGCCAAGAACGCGAACGGCGAACCGCTCCACATCTTGCATCGCGACGTCTCGAGACAAAACCTCATCGTGGGCACGGACGGCGTCACGCGCCTATCGGACTTCGGCATCTCGAAGAGCACGATGCACTCGACGGTCACGAGCCAGAGCTACCTCGCCGGAAAACTGATCTACATGGCGCCCGAGTACCTCTCGCGCGCGGCGGTCGACCGCAGGATGGACATCTACGCGATGGGGGTGACGCTCTGGACCGCGATCGCCGGCCGCGAACCATGGCCCGAGGAGGGGGAAGCGCACACGATGACGCGGATCATGACCGAGGGGGTGCCCACGTTATCGGCGTCAGGCGTGTCGGTCGCGCCCGAGATCGAGGCCATCGTCGCTCGGGCCTGCCAGCCGCGCCCCGCGGATCGATACGCCACCGCTCGTCAGATGATCGATGCCCTCGAGGAGTTCGGTCGTCACGGGGGATCCATCGCCTCCCAGATGGAAGTCGCCGAGTACGTCGAGTCGATGGCGGGCGAGTACCTGGAGGACCGGCGCAAGATGATCGCCGAACGACTCGCCACGCGCGGAACGCCGTTCCTGTCGACCGAGCCGCCGCCTCCCGGTACGCACGCTTCGCAGGAGACCGGGGCGGCAAGCACGACCTATGCTGGGGCGACGGACAACGTGACGGCTCGTTGGCGTTACGTGGCCGCCGGCGCGGCGATCGTCGCCCTGGTCGCAGGCATCGCGGTTGTGGCTCGCGGACCGCGCGCTTCGGGAACCCCCGTTCTCGCGCCGTCTTCTTTCGGTCCCGCGGTCGCGCCCACGGCCGACACGGCAACGCCGGTCCCAGCCGCAACGCCGATCCCAGCCGCAACGCCGGTCCCAGCCGCAACGCCCGAAATCGATCGAGCGGCGGGTGAGCCGATCGCCGCACCATCGGCTTCGCAAGTCGCTCCATCGGCTTCGCAAGAGGTCAAGAGTTTGCCAGAGGAACCACGTCCTCCCGTGCTCGCGGCGCCGCGGGCCAAACGGGCGAGTCCCGCCGGATCGACCCCCGCCAGCGCGCCAGCCATCCCGACGCAGATCTCGACGGCGAACCCCTATCGCTGAAGCTCGGTCTCTGCGTCACGCGTACAGGCCGACCGAGGCTACGGAGGCGGCTTCGATGAGCGACGCAAGACGAGCGTCGTGCTTCTCGAGCTGCTCTCGAAGCGTCTCGAGGTTGCGTAGGCTGTCGCGCGCGCGTTCGATGGCTTTGCCTTCGGCCTCGAGGGGTTCGGCAATCCAGCGTCCGAAGCGGGAGAGGGCCTGCTCGAGGGTCTTACCGAGAGCGGCACGGATCGCCGCCGCAGCTTTCGGCTCAGCAGCGCCGATTTGGTCGCCGAGGGCGCTCTCGAGCTTGGCGATGGCATCGTCAGCGACGCGAACCGTGGCGTGCTTCAGCGTACCGAGTGTTCGGGCGAACGTCAGAAGAGCTCCGGCGATCGCGCCTGCGGCCGTGCCAATGCCCGGTAGCGCGAGCGTGCCCGCCGCCGCCCCTGCGAGCGCGCCCCCGGTACCGAATCCGACGCGCAACCGATCGTGGGAGCGCACCACCCCATCGACCAACGGGGCGAACTCGGCGACAGGCAGCGCCCCGTCGAGCGAAATGTCGACGTTGAGCGGCACGCCCGATCGCGAATCGACCTCGTGCAAGAGGTTGTAGCGCTTCCGCAACGCTACGATGACCCCGCTCTCGAGCTGCCGGAGCGAGACTTCGGCCTGCGTATTCATCTCGGCGCGGGCTATCTCGCGTGCCAGCGAAAACCCGCGGGCGATCGCCTCCGTTAGCGAGGGAGAGACTGCGCGAAGCTCGTCTTTCGTCTTGCGCGCCGCGATGAGCTGGGCGCACTCGACCCGAACGAGCCCGGCCTGTTCGGCAAGCGTTTTTTTGGAAGCGGCGATCACGGCTCTCGCAGCGTCGAGCACGAGGGCTTCGGCGGCCTGCATCTGCTCGGCGCGAAAGAGGTCTGGACTCGGAATGCGCTGAGCTTCGAGCGCGGCGAGGCGAGCTTGGTACGAACGCTCGGCGCGGGCGCGGGCCTCGGTCGCACCTCCAATGCAACGACGCACGATGCCCGCCGACCGGGCGCCCAGAATGAGCGCTCTTTCCTGCCGCAAGAGTTTGAACACCAGCGCGACGGCGGCTTCGAAGCTGCGGCGAGCCGGCTCCGATGCCTCCCCTTCGCGGAGCGCCTCCTCGGCCGCGACCGCCACCGACAGCACCGCGCTCGGATCTCGCCCTACTTCGCGCGCGAACCGGCGCGTTCCGATCTTGCGCGCCCGCTCGACTTCTTCAAGGGGATCGCCCATACCCTGTTTTTTTGCCCAGCTGAAAGATTCGTCCATCTTGGTGAGGACGAGAATCGCGTGCGGGACGGCTTCCTTGAGCTGTTCGAGAAACTTCTGGGCCTTGCTGCTCACCGCGTGCTCGAGCTCGGAGACGACGATGCACCCGTCCGCTTGCTCGCGGATGATGCGCCAGGCGCGGTCGCGGAGCGCGATGTTCTCGGACGTGGCGCCGGCGGCGTCGATGATCGCCACGTCGTCGGGCAGAAGGCGGGCCGGAAACTCGATCTCGATCTCGTCGACTTCCTTTCCGCGTGCACCGGGGTCGGTGAGCGATCTCACTTCCGAAGCGAACCGCTGCCGGCGCTCCTCGCGCGCGCGGTCGACATCGTCTCGCCGCCGGTCGGCTTCACGCTCGAGCTCCTCGCGGCGCCGTTCGGCACCGTCGTGAATGTGCTGCATGTCGGCGAGCGCCTTTCGCGCCTGCTCGACCGGTCCGTTGGCGGCGGCGAGCTGCATCTCCGCTTCTCTGCAGCGATCGGCGGCTCGGCTCGTTTCGAGGCGGCGGGCGGCGACGTCGCCCTCGGCGTCGTTGAGCTTTCGCGCGACCTTTCGGTAAGCGCGATACGCCCGAGCTACGATCACGATCACGACGAGGCGCGCTATCCAGGACCAGAGCGCCCACCAAGCCGGGCGACTGCGCAAAACGAGCGGAAGCGTAGATTTGGCCGTCGCCGCGCTCTCGACGAGCGCCTCTTTGGCGCGCTCGGCGCCGTCGAGATCGCCGGTGAGATTCGCCGCACGATCGCGCGCTAGCTCGAACTCGCGAAAAGCAGCACCGAGCTTGCTTTCCGCCTCTTCGACCGCGTCCGCCGCGGCTGCCAGCTCGATCCTCGTCTCCTCGAAACGGCGCTTCCCCCGGCCACTCACCTCCTCCGCCGCCGCCAGCTCGGCAGCGAGTTTGCGCGTCGGATCGGGCACCCGCGTCGCGAACTCTTCGAATGCCCCGCTCTTCAGCCGCGCGCGGTACGCTCGCTGTTCGGCGCGACGAACGGTGATGACGATGCTCGGCTCGGTCGGCGTCAGGCCGAGCAGCCGTTCGCCCAACAGCGCGTCGAGCAACGTGCTCTTTCCCGACCCTGGCTCGCCCACGATGGCAACCCTTATCTCACGCCGATCGAGACGCCCCTCGACCTCTTCGACCGCTCTACGGATGAAATCCCCTGCTTCGTCCCCCAGGTCTTCGCGGTAGACGAGCAGGCCCGTCAGCGTCGCGACCGATTCGCGCACTTCATCGAGCAGAGCCTCCGCCTCGGGTCCGTGCGACGGGGCCGTGCGTCGCGGTAGATCGGACAGACCAGGGCTCTGCTGCTCGGTCATTCCTCGAGGATCGCAGAATTGCGCCTGGCATTCACCCCCCTTCGGCATCGGTGAAACACCTGGGTCTCGGGTTCTAGGAGGCGCGGCTGAGCCGAAGGCCCAAGACCCGCGCGCTTACCCTCGACCACAATGGCGGTCCGTGTCACAAAACCGCATGGACCCGCGCGATCGTGCTCGCCCCATCTCCGATCACCACGACAAGCTCACCGGACAAGATCCGAAGCCTTTGGTCCCCGAGCGAGAGCTTCCCGTCGTCGCGCGCCTCATGGTGGAGATTCGCTCCGATGGGAGTTACACCGTCGCGCGCGGCGCGATGGAGGATTCGGTGAGCGGGCAGAAAGTCGCGATCGAAGCGAGCGGCGCCAACCCCCTCGCGCTCGCGCTCTCCCTCGCCAAGAGCTTGACCGACGTGCCGTGGCTCGCTCGCCAAGCCTTCCGTGCGCTCATGCGACCGAGATAGTAGCGTCGTCCGATCGCCGGCAGCGCTATTCGTCGTCCCCCTCGCCCTTGCCGCCTCGCAACCCGAGAGCCTTGCACTTCTTGTAGAGGTGGCTTCGTTCGAGGTCGAGCGCGCGCGCCGTCGCCGCCATGTGACCTTCGTGATGAGCGAGCGCGGCTTCTAGGATCGCCCGCTCGGATTCTTCGGCGAGCACGCGAAACGGGACGGCCGGCCGGTACACACCCACCGCTTCCTTGCCCGACGCGTCTCCCAGGCAAGCCCTGACGTCCGATCGCCCGATGCGATCGTCCGGCGTCAAGATGACGAGGCGCTCGATGATGTTGCGAAGCTCGCGCACGTTGCCGGGAAAGCTGTACACGGTGAGCTCGGCGAGCGCGTCGTCGGAGACGGTCATCGCGGGCCGGTCATTGGCGGCCGAAGCCATGGCGAGAAAATGTCGTACGAGCTCGGGGATATCTTCGCGGCGCGTACGCAGCGGCGGAAGTGAAAGCGGGACGACGTTGAGTCGATCGTAGAGGTCGGGCCGAAATGTGCCGGCCTTGGCCGATTCGACGAGATCGCGGTTGGTCGCGGCGACGACCCGGACGTCGATCTTGAGCGTTTCGTTGCCACCGACGCGCTCGATTTCGTGCTCCTGCAAGACGCGAAGGAGCTTGGCCTGCATGGGGAGCGGCATGTCGCCGACTTCGTCGAGGAAGATCGTGCCCCCGCTCGCGCGCTCGAACTTGCCGCGGCGCTGCTTGGTCGCACCGGTGAAGGCGCCGGCTTCGTGGCCGAACAGCTCGCTCTCGATGAGCTCGCCAGGGACCGCGGCGCAGTTGATCTTTTCGAGCGGTCCCCGCGCGCGCGGCGACGCCTGGTGAATCGCGCGCGCGACGAGCTCCTTGCCCGTGCCCCGCTCCCCGGTGATGAGCACGCTCGCGTTCGCCTTGGCCGCGCGCGCGATCTGCTCTCTCAGTAGCGCCATGGTCCGGCTCTGCCCGATGAGCTCTCCGGTGTGACCGGTCACTTTGCGAAGAGCCCGGCTCTCCTCTTCGGCGCGAACGAGGCGCAGCGTATTCTCGACGACCAAAAGAAGGCGATCTGTCGACAGCGGCTTTTCGAGAAAATCGATCGCTCCGAGCCGCGTGGCCCGCACTGCGGCATCGATGGTCGCATGCCCGCTCATCATCACGACCGGAGTATCGTTGCCCCCGGCCCGCAGGCGCTCGAGCAAGCTCACGCCGTCGCCGTCGGGAAGAGACACGTCGAGCAGGACCATGTCGTAGGTTCGCCGACCGAGTCGCTCTTCTGCGACTTTGACGCCCCCTGCTACATCGACCCCGAAACCTTCCAGCGACAGCGCTTTCTGCAGCGTGGTCAAGATGGAGGGCTCGTCATCCACGACGAGCAGATGCGCTCGGGCCATCGCGAAAAAGTTAGCACGCTCGCTCGGCGACCACCGCTAGAATCGAAGATGTCCGACGAGTCACGCGTTCGAATCCAGAGGTCTGGTATGGTGGATCCCGCGAGATGACAGAGGCTTCCGGTCAACCACCGACGGCGCAGGGATCGCTCGAAAAGACGCCGTTCGTCCATCTCCTCGTCTACATGGCCGACCGCCGGGTGTCCGGCACGCTGGTACTGGCCGAGCCGGATCAGGCGCCCGGTGAAGAGCACGCCATTTACTTTCTCGAGGGGACCGCGTCGAAGTTTCGTACTGGAAAGCCGATTGCCCACTTGGGCCGCGTCCTTTTCGAGCTCGGCTACTTGAGCGAGCAGGCGCTCAACGAATCGCTCGCGGCCATCGCCGGGCGCCGCGAGCTTCACGGCGAATACCTTTGTCGCATGGGCGTCATCGATCGCGCGACGCTGCTGGTTGCCCTCAACGAGCAAGCACAGCGCAAGATCGCCTACCTTTTCGGCCTTCCGAAGGCCACCGTCTTCGCCTTTTTCAAGGATGCGAACCTGCTCGAGAATTGGGGAGGGCCCGAACTGACGCCGCTCGAGCCGCTCACCACCATCTGGTCGGCGGCGCGGGCGCGTGGTGACGAGCCCATCGTCGACGCGACGCTCGCCCGTCTCGGATCGACGACGCTGAAGCTCCACGAAATGAATAACGTCACCCGCTTCGGGTTCTCGCATCAAGAGCTAGCGGCGATCGATCTCATTCGCGCGCGTCCCTGCTCGCTCAGCGCGCTCGTCGAGAGCGGCGTCGTGCCGAAGCGAACCGTCGAGCTCATCGTCTATACGCTCTTGGTGACGCGGCACCTCGACCACGGGGCCGACGCGGCGCCGCCCGTCGGGCTTTCACGCGCTGCGGACTCCGGCCGCCCGCGCGTCAGTCCGCCGTCGGCAGGCAACGTACCTTTGGCCCGGGTGAAGCTCGCGTCACGTTCCGCCGATCAGCCCGTGTTCGAGCGGACGCCGGTAGAGCGGGCACGAGGTTCCTCGCCCCCGACGTCGGGGGCCGCGTTTGGGCAAGCGGCGGCGTCCGACCGCGACCGCATTTCGTCGCTGCCGCCGTCGAGCCCGCGAGCTCTGACGCCCGAGATGCTCGCGCGGCGCGAGGCGGTGCTGAAACGGGCGGACGGAATCGATCGCGAGAACTATTTCTCGATGCTCGGCGTGGGACGAGACGCGTCGAACGACGAGCTTCAGGCAGCCTACTACGCGCTCGCGAAGACGTGGCACCCGGATCGACAGCCACCCGAGCTGTCGAGGGTGCGGGAACACGCCTCCAAGGTTTTCGCGCGTATGAGCGAGGCATTCGAGACCCTGTCCGACCCGGCCAAACGAAAGCGTTACGTCGAAGTGATGAAGGGGGGCGCCGGAACGCCCGAAGAGGCCGACAAGATCCAGCAGATCCTGGACGCAGCCTCCGACTTCCAGCGCGGCGAGATCCTCTGGAAGAAGAACGACCCCGGCGGCGCGGAGCAATACATCCTGCGCGCCTACAAGGCCGATCCCGATCAAGCCGACTACATTGCCCTCTATGCCATGCTGCAGCTCTCCAAACGGCCCATCGACGCGCCCGTCGACGATCTGATCAAGCTTTGCGACCGGGCCATCGACAGCCACGAACGATGCGAGCGTGCCTACTTTTGCAGGGCGCTGCTGAAGAAGCGCGTTGGCAAGATCGATGCGGCGATGTCCGACTTTCGTGTCACTTGTGACATCAACCCCAAAAATATCGACGCGGCGCGCGAGGTCCGCCTCTACGAAATGCGTCGTGCCAGGCAATCCCCCGAGCGACAATCGAACCCCGGCACGCGCCGCTCGAGTCCGCCACCCGGAACGAAGTCGATACCCGCGGGGCGATCGTCGGCGCCGCCTAGAACGACCACCCCGCCCCCCACGAAGAAAGAGGGGGGCGTCCTATCGGGAATCGGTAAACTCTTCAAACGTTGAATTGGAGAGGCCTCTCGGTCACTGTCGCCGCTGTCGGGCTCGGCCATCTCGGTGGGTGCGGGGGCGAGCCACCGGCCATCGAGCGGCGCATCGTCGCACATTCGCTCGTGGGGTGTCCGCTTGGCGGCGATCCCAATCTTGTCATTACGGCGCTCGGCGACTTCGGTGAGTCGCAATCGGCTGCGTCGACCACGGCGAAGAATTCGGGGCCGCTCGGCCTTCGGCGAGACTTTCTCGGTGTCGAGCTGCAGGTCTTGCCCGGCTGGTGGGGGATCGGGTACGCCGATCCGCCGACCGACGTGGACGTCACCCTCTGGCCTTCGGGCGACGGTTGCGACGCCACCGATGCGCAGGTCCCCGCGAGCCTCGGCGGTGTCGCGATGACGGCGTACGGCGACGGCAGCGGGCTGTTCATCGCCGGCCTCGATCCAGTCGACCCCGGCTCCCGTTCGGCGGCCTACGCGATGGCGCTGAGCCTGACGACCGACTCGATGTCACCGATCATCGCGAGGTTCGGGTTGCCTCACGCGCGCGCCTTCGCCACCGCCACGCCGTTTGGCGACGGCGTGCTCGTGGCCGGGGGTATCGACCCGACCGATCCGACCGATCCGACCGGGCAACACCCGGTCAAGGGCGCGTTCGTATTCTCGGCGGGCAGCATCGAGAATGCCACCATCGATCTCGACGTCGACGCCCGCTCGCACCACGGCGCAACCCTTCTTGCCACCGGCGAAACGCTGCTGGTCGGCGGAGTGGGCGACGGCGGCAGAGTTCTGGCGAGCCTGGTCGCCATCAGTCCCGTGACCCACAACACGCGGGTCTACAATCTCGGCACGCTTCGGCAAGCGCGCAGGGATCCGATCGTGCTCCGTCTCGCCGATGATCGGATCCTCGTGGCGAGCGGCACGGACCAGGACAATAACATCGTCTCGACGCTCGAGTGGTTCGCGAGCGATGGCTCGGCGTGCGTGCCGCCAGCGTGTCCGGACGTCAACGTGGCGCTCCCATCCCGACAGGACATGGCCTTCGTCGCTTTGCCCGCGGGGGGCGCGCTCGCCGCCGGCGGAGTCGATCCCGTCGTGCCGGACGATCGCGCGCGCGATGTCTTTTGGATCACGCCGGAAGGAAACGCCGAACCGCTGGACCCTCTCTCGCCACAAGAGCGCGGAGCGGCTCGCAAGTTTCGATTCGCCGCCGGATCGGACGGGTCGCCATGGGCCTGGAACGGGAGCGCGTGGCTCCGCTTCGACCCCTGGCAGGCGCGGTTCGCTCCCCCCGCTGATGCGCCCCTCGACGGGCCCGAAGACGACATGCCGGCGCCGGTCGGCGTCGATCCAGGTCTCTTCGTGTGGCTCGCACGGGAGAGACCCGGGCTTGTCGATTCACCAGCGCGCGTCCGCGGTTTTCGCCACGGTGTTCGAGGTCGGCTCACGCGAGACGCAGCGCCCCTTCTTTTCGCCGACACCGCGCACGCCGCGCCCGATCGCCGGCCGCGCCCCGGCCTCATCGAGTTCGACGCCGACGGGCTGCACCTGACGAAGCGCATCACCGAGCCCGCCCCTCGCGTCGTCATCACCGATGCGCTCTATGGCGATTTCGACTTGTCGGCCGAAACGCCGGCCGGAGTCTTGCCCGAGCTAGAGGTCGGCGGAATAACGGTCGGCTCGGGCAGTTGCAGTTGGCCGACGGGCGTAACTGGATCGTCGTTTTCCGTGCGACGTCGGGGCAACGCGCTCGACGTCGGAGCTG
>Ga0075425_100008531_pt1 | contig 10872 bp, 5 predicted proteins | sample SoiMethybrSBSTD4_FD_75300 | JGI IMG/M metagenome (GOLD analysis project Ga0075425, IMG submission 75300) | Bulk soil microbial communities from a Populus tree surrounding site in Tennessee, USA - Soil MetaG P. TD hybrid SBSTD4 | ecosystem: Environmental > Terrestrial > Soil > Tree plantation...
TGGATGGCCGGCTGGATTTATGGCTGGGCGTTGTTCACGACCATCGCAGCGGTCGCCGTGGGCGCCGGCCCGTTCCTTGCCGCGCTGATCGGCTTCGATGTTTCCCCAATGGTCACCACGCTCGTCGCTCTGGCGCTCGTCGCGCTCTCGACGCTCATCAATCTCGCGGGCACGCAGATCCTCGGGCGCGTCGCCATGTTTGGCTTTATCTGCGAAATCGTCGGCGCCATCGTGGTCGGAGGTTATCTGCTTCTTTTCCATCGCCATCAGCCGCTCGCGGTCGTGTTCGATACCTTCAACATCGGCGAGCCTGGCTCATACTGGCCGGCCTTTCTCGCGGCCGCGGTCGTTGGCCTCTTTACCTGCTATGGCTTCGAGGCGTGCGGCGACGTGGCCGAAGAAACGCCCGATCCCGGACTCACGATTCCGCATGCCATGCGCATGACTATCTATGTCGGCATGGCGGCGGCGGCTTTCGTTTGTCTCGCCCTGATACTCGCCCAGCCCGATATCGGGGCCGTTGTCGCCGGCAAGAACACATCACCGATCGAGTCCGTGCTGCTTGGTGCATTCGGGCCCATCGGGGCCAAGCTCGTCGTGGTCGTGGTGATGGTGTCATTCATCTCATGCATTCTTTCGCTGCAGGCGGCGACGAGCCGGCTGGTTTTCGCCTATGCCCGCGACCGAATGTTATTTGGCAGCGACTACTTCGCCGTCATCTCGCCTCATACGCACGTTCCTGTCCGCGCCCTGGTTTCGTCCGGTGCCGTCGCGGGCGCGATCGTCGTCGCCGGTTATTTCTTTCAGAACGCCATCGCAACGATCGTGAATTCGGCCATCATCGGCATCTACGGCGCCTTTCAGATGATCGTGTTGGGAGCGCTGGCGGCGCGATTGAGAGGTTGGAAGCCCGCCGGCCAGTTCCAGCTTGGCGCCTGGGGCATGCCGGTAAACATCGTCGCTCTAGCTTACGGAGTCGGCGCAATTCTCGACATGCTGTGGCCGCGCATGCCAGCCACGCCCTGGTACGTGAACTACGCCATGGGCTCGACATGGCTCGCCATCGTCGGCATCGGTGGCCTCTACATGTTGCTGGCGCGACCCTATGAAGCCGGCGACGCACCCGCTGGCGATGCCTGGAAGCTTGCGAAGGATTGAGGTCTGCCGGTTCAAGGCCGGAACTGCAGCGGACGCGGCACAAGACGAGCGGGCTGCGAAACGACGCGCCAAGCGTTCTCCAGCCACTCGCACACAAGCCGACGCGTGTCGCGCGGATCGATCATCTCTTCCATCTGGAATTTGTTCAGCGGTCCCATCGGCCCGCGTGCGCTCTCGATGCGGGCATTGATTTCGGCGCGCAACGCCGCTGGATTCTTGGCCTCGGCAAGCTGGCGCTTGTAGGCAGCCTCGATGCCGCCTTCAGGCGGTATGCCGCCGACATCGGCCGCCGGCCAAACGACTCGCGCGCTGCTCCCTGCTCTCGGCGACGCGAAGTTGTTGCCAGCGACACCGAAACTGCGGCGCATGATGACGGTGAAAATCGGCATCGCCGTCTGCGCGAACGCGATCATCCATTCGCCGCCTTTGCGGATCGTGCCGGCGACTTCGTGTTCGACGCCAACCGCGAAGCCTGGATTGTCGTTCAGGTTCAACAGCGGCAAGTGAAACACGTCGCATAAATCCAGATGCCGGCGGAGCTTGTCGCAACCGTCCGCCGTCAAGGCGCCGCCGTTCACATGGCGGCTGTCCGATGCGATGACCCCCATCGGATAGCCATTGAAGCGAACAAAGCCGGTGATCTGGTCGGTGCCCCAGAGCGGACCGATTTCGAAGAATGATCCCTTATCCGCCATCAGTCGGATGGCGCGGCGCATGTCGAACGTCGTCGTCCGTTTGCGTGGAACGATGGTGAAGAGCTCCTCGTCGCGTCGGTCGAAGGGATCCGACGGATCGGGCGGCAGTACGGGCGGTGCCTCAAACACGTTCGACGGCAGGTAGGAGAGGAAGCGTTTGGTCTGCGCGAGTGCGTCTTCTTCGCTTTCGGCGAGATTGTCGACCGAACCGTTGCGGCAATGGATGTGCCAGCCGCCCAGATCCTCCTTCGTGATGTCGTAGCCCATGGCATGACTGACAACCGGCGGGCCAGCGACAAAGAGTTGTGCGATGTCTCTGACCATGACGGAGAAATGGCCGAGCACCGCCTTTGCCGCGCCAATGCCGACAACGCTGCCGAGCAGCACATTCACGACCGGCACGGTCGCCAACTGCTCGGCATACATGGCGCTGCCCAGATGACCCGGCAAGAACGAGCCGCCGCTTCCCGCGACGCGCGGGCGGCCGGCCGTGATCGCGCCCGAACTCTCCTTCGCCGTGCTTTCCCCTTCTCTTTGCTGCTGCGGCACCATCGCGGCGACACTGCCGCCGCCGGAAGAGCCATCGAGAAGACGAATGGAAGGCGCGCGGAATTCGAGCGAGAGCTGATCCAGATAACGACTCTTCTGACCGATGGCGCCGTCGGCATGGCCGCCGCGCGACGTGAAGTCGTCGGCGCACACGATACAGGTCCTGCGCTCGATCGTGCCCCATCCGCCGACATGATTGGCCGGCGTGAAATCCGATATGCGACCCTCACCGTCATAGTTGACGAAGCCGGCAAGACTTCCGACCTCGCGGAAACTGCCTTTGTCGAGCAGGAGGTCGATGCGTTCGCGGCAGGTGAGCTTGCCTCGGCTGCGCTGGCGCACCACACCGGGATCTTGCGAGTCGGGAGAGAAACGTCGAGTGGCTATGTCATGCAGCGCCTCGACCTCTGCAAGCATCGGTGCCCACGAGTCCTCACCATAGGTACGCGGCGTACGCATCGTCGCACCATCGGCACTCGGCTCGATGGTTGCGAGAATTTGCCCCGCCACGACGACATCGCCAGCATTGCCGGCGCCGATACCGGTCATGACGCCTGCGACGGGCGCCGTGACCGCCGTCTCCATCTTCATGGCGCTCAAAACGAGAAGCGTGTCGCCGGCATTGACCTTTGCACCAATCTCGACGACGACTTCGACCACCGTGCCGGACACCGGACACGCGACTGGTTCATCGCCCTCCTTGACGCGAAGCGACGATGATATCGCGGGTCGCGGCGCGATGCCTTTGCCTCCACCCAGGGCCTCGGTTTGCTCCTTTAGCAGCCTCAGCGTGTCGGAGGGCGCCCTTGCGGTCGCAGCACTCGCAATATCGGGATTCTCGGCGAGCAGGGTTGTTCGCGCCTCGCCGGCACGAAATGCGGGGTTCGATAGAATAGCGCCAAGCTGCGCGAGATTGTTTGGCAGTCCACCGATGTGGAATTCGTCAAGCGCACGCAACGTGCGGTCGACGGCGGAAGCGAATGTTCCACCCGAATTCGACTGACAAATGAGTTTGGCAAACATCGGATCGAATTCCGGCGGCGGCGCGAGACCGAGGTAGCCGCAGGAATCGACACGTACGCCGGGCCCGGTGGGTTCCTTGTAGGACGTGATCGTTCCGGGACCGGTCGCGTAAATCCGTGCCTGTATGGCGAAACCCCGCGCGGGTATCTTGGACGGATCGCCAAGACCGAGTGCTGCGAGCGTTGCACCGGCAGCAAGTCGGAACTGCGCTTCGACGAGATCGATACCGGTGACGGCCTCCGTGACCGTGTGTTCGACCTGGATGCGCGGATTGCATTCGATGAAATAGTGTTCGTTCCGCTCGGGGCTGATCAAGAACTCGACGGTCCCGGCGTTCGCATATCGGGCGTGCTTTGCGATCTTCAACGCGTCGTGAAAGATGCGTTGGCGCAATTCTGGCGCAAGCCCGGGCGCCGGCGCGATCTCAATCACCTTCTGATTGCGGCTCTGAACGGAGCAATCCCGTTCGTAGAGATGGACGACGTCGCCGCGGCCGTCGCCCAGTATTTGCACCTCCACGTGACGCGGGCGAACGATCAACTTCTCGATAAACACCGAACCGTCGCCGAACGCACCTTGGGCTTCGCTGCGACAACGCGCAAAACTGTCCACCATCTCGCGCTCATTTTCGACGACCCGCAAACCACGTCCGCCTCCGCCGGCTGCGGCCTTGAGCATGACGGGATAGCCAATCCTGGCCGCTTCCGATGTCGCATCCTCGGGCGTCGCCAGGGTATTCGCACTACCTGGAACGATCGGAACGTCGAGCGAGCGCGCCAGGGCGCGCGCGCGTGTCTTGTCGCCGAACAACGCGAGCGTCTCGGGTGCAGGGCCGATGAAAACCAGCCCTTCTTCCACACACCGCTGAACGAACGCTGCCTTCTCTGACAGAAAACCATACCCGGGATGGACACAGTCGCAACCTGTACTCTTGGCCGCCGCGATGAGCGCCTCGATATCGAGATAGCTTTGTATCGGGGGTTCCGATGCCTTGCCGATCGGCACGCGCTTCGTTGTGACACGTGAATGGAGCGACAAAGCATCGACGGCCGCATAGACGCTTACCGACTCCATGCCCAAAGACGTTGCCGCGCGGGCTATGCGGATGGCGATTTCGCCGCGATTGGCAATCAAAACGCGCCTGAACATGGCGTTCTCCGGACATCTCGTTCCAAAGTCTATGGGGGCCTCGTCCCACCACGCAACCGTGCGGCCTGCGTGCTGAATCACGAGCGCAGCACCGGAAATTCAGTGGGGTGGTGGAGAAGCTGCCGACGTTCCGGCTCCTTCAGTCGGAACAGCCGGCTTTGGCCTGGTCATCTGCTCGAGCAAGGGCCGAAGGGCATCCAGTTCGGAGCCGAAACCGCTCCAGTCTCCGGCTCTCAACCTCGCGATCGCGCGCTCATAGTGTTCAAGTGCAGAGCGCGCGGTGTCGGATGCCGGTGGCGCTGAGGTGGCAGGGGTGCTTGGCCCAGAAACCGGCGCTCCTGTGGGCGCCTTGAACAAGGCCGCAAGTGCCGCGCCAAGCGTCTGTTCCATCACCACGTGGTCGCCGTAGACCGCGATCACACGCTTGAGCTCCGGCAGTTGGCCGATCTGCGCGCGAAGATAGAGCGGCGTCACATAGAGAATGGAGTTGTCGATCGGCACGACCAGGAGATTGCCGCGAATGACGCGCGAGCCCATCTGATTCCACAGCGAGATCTGTTGCGAGATATCGGTATTCTGGTTGATGAGCGCTTCGATCTGGAACGGGCCATAGACCAACTTGTCTTTGGGGAATTCGTAGACGATCAGCTTGCCGTAGTCGGGCGGATCGCAACGTGCCGCGAGCCAGGCGATCATGTTCTCGCGTTGGCTTGGCACCATCGGCAGCATCAGAGCGAACTCGGTGTGCGTCTCACCGGGCAAGCGCATATTGATGTAGTAAGGCGTCATCTTGGCGTCGCCGCCGTCGTCGCTACCGGTCGGCTGGCGCGGAAACTGCCAATAGTCCTCCCGGTTATAGAACACTTCCGGCGTATTCATGTGATAGGCACGGTAGAGCTGAGCCTGAATCTGAAAAAGGTCTTCCGGGTAGCGCACGTGTTTCTGCAGATCCGGCGCCATCGTCCCGAACGGCTTGAACAGTTTGGGGAAAATCCGTTCGTAGGTTGCAACAATGGGATCCGACGGATCGCTCACATAGAAATCGACCGTTCCATTGTAGGCATCGATCACAACTTTGACGGCGTTGCGGATGTAATTCGTGCTGCTGTCGACCGGTTTTGCGTACGGAAACCAGTTGCTCGTCGTGTAGGCGTCCTGAATCCAGAACAACCGCCCGCCGCTGATTACGATATAAGGATCCGCATCCAGGCGCAGGAACGGCGCGATCGTGCGAATGCGTTCCTGAATGTTGCGGCGAAACATGATGCGGCTGTCGCCGGAGATGTACTGGCTCAGCAGGATATTGATGTCGCCGAAATACCAGGCGAACAGAGCGCGGCGCGCGATGCTGCCGACCGCCAGGCCATCCGCGCCGTCATAAGTGGAATAGACGTTCTTGTCGCCCTTTGGGTAGTCGAACTCCGGCGTACTGCCTTTGACGATCACATAAGAGTCGGCGGCTTCGCCGAAATAGATGCGTGGCTCGCTGATCGCCGGTCCGCCGGATGCGACCGGGGGGATATTCTGCAAATACAAAATCGGCAACCCTTCCGGCGTAATACGCGTGACGGGCGACATCACCACGCCACTGCCATGCGTGAAGAGCACGTGCAGGTTTACCCAGGTCTGTGCGTTTTCAGGCAGCAGCGACGAATCGAGTTCGCGCGGCGAGAGCATCACCTGTTGAGCCGAACCGCCCAGCTGATAACGATCGATGTCGGCGTCATAGAATTTGTAATAAGTCCTGATCTCCTGGAGTTGCGCATAAGTGTCCAGCAGCGGTTGCCAGTCCCAGAGCCTTATGTTGTCGATCGTGGCGCGGTTGTTTTGCAGTGATTGGAAGCTGAGCTCTTCTTCGGCGGGGTAAGGTTTGACGACGATTTGCTTGATCTTGTAGGCCTCGCGCGTGAGCGCGATGTTGCGCGCGATGTATGGCGCCTCAAATTTGAGTTCATTCGGTTTGACGTATACACGCTCAAACAAAGCTGCCGATAAGGGGGCCACGAGGAAAGAGCTCGCGAACACCAGCGCGGCAATGACGAGAAACCTTCGAAATGTCCGTGCGCGTGCACTGACGAGCGCCGCGACTGCTCCGATGCCACAAAGTGCGATGAGGACCCACAGGATCGGAAGGCTGACGTGAAGGTCGGTGTAGCCCGCGCCGACGACGACGCCATTGTCGCCATAGACGAGCATGAAGCGGTCGAGCCAATAGCCCCATGCCGTCAGCAAGAGAAAGATCGCGAGCAGTACCGAGGCGTGCGCGATGATCTCGGCGGATATCCAGCGACGCTGATTGTCGAGCACAATCGCGCCATGTGCCCAATAGATGCCGGCGGCGCAAAGCGCGCTCAGCGCGAGTGTGAAGAGCATCCAGCTCTTGAGCGCGGCATAAACGGGCAAGGAGAAGAGATAGAAGCTGAAATCCCTGCCGTAGATGGGATCCGACTGACCATAGGGGACCTGATACAGAAATTTCAGAACGAGATCCCAGTGGACGTCTTCGCTCGACGCAATCAGCATTGCCAATACGAGCGCCACCGTGGCCATGAGGCCGCGCCAAGGAATGTGCCGTTGAAGAGTCTGGCCCAGCGAATCCCACGGTGAAACGAGCGAGTGAACAATTGCGGCCCGCCGGGCGACGCGATGCGCGACCAAACAGTTCAGCCAGATCGCGAGCGCGGACGCCGCGAAGACGGCGTTGAAGAGAGCGACTTTCGCGCCAAAGGCCGTCCAGAAGACCTCGCCAAAGCCGAGTGAATCAAACCAGTCCCAATCGACGAAGAAGCCGGTTACCAGCGCGAGCGCAATCGCGCCGGCAACTGCAACGGCAAAGACCACGGCGAAGATTCTGAGCGCCAAATCTCACCTCGATGCGCTACAGCTCAGCACTGCTTTAATTCGCTGGTCGCTTGTGTCCCCATGAACTACCCCTGTCGTGACGGGTGACGCGCCAGGTCGCATCGTCCACCTCAATGGCGCCAAAGCCAAACTCGACCTCGAAGCCAGCGGGCGCGCGAGTATAAAAAGAGACCATTCGGTCGTTGGTGTGACGCCCCAGCGTCATGGTGATGGGTGACTTGGCGGCTTGCGCACGCTCGAGCGCAAAACCTACGGCATCGAGGCTTGCGACCTGCAACATGAAATGGTGCAGGCGCTTCGGCATCGGCATCGGAATCAAGGCCAGTGTGTGATGGCGCGGATTGCAATGGAAGAACTCCATATCCACGAAGAGGTCGCGCCCCATACGCATGCGGATCGTGTCCGAAAGCCGGAAGCCAAGAAGATCCTGATAAAAGCGGCGCGCGGCCGCGACGTCCCTCGTCGATAGTACGACATGACCAAGACCCTGCGCCCCGGTCACAAATCCGCTCACGCCAACCGGCGATGCGAACGGCGCCTCCGTGCGCAAGGTGGGGCCGTAGAAAATTTCAACCGGCAAGCCGTCAGGATCCTTGCAAGAAATGAGGCCGACGACTTCGCGCGCGGCGACATGCTCCGGAGTGCTCCTCTCGACCGCCACTCCGGCTGCCTGAAGTCGGGTGCGGATACCTTCGAGCTCCGCGCTGCCCGAAACTTCAAAGCCGAGATAAGCAACATCGTCCGCATCGCCTTCTTCGACAGCAATTCGCCAGCCAAGCTCGTCGAGGCGATAGCGCGTGGCTCCGTCATTCTCGACCGGCATAAGGCCGAGGACGCGGGTGGCAAATGTCTCGAATGAGCGTGGATCCTTCACCCTCAGTCCCAAATAGCCGAGCGATCCGATGCTCATGTCGCCTTCTCCTGTGGTGCAGCATACTTCGCGGCAAGTTTGGCACCCGCGGCGGGGCGTCCAATTCCTCGCACGCCAATTCCAGAATCGAGACTGAGAACGCCACCCGTCGCGGGTCGGCTGTCGCGGCGCGTTGCGAGAAAGACATAGCCCCCGGCGTAGTCCGAGGGTGCGGGCACTTTTCCAAGCGGCACGTTTGGTGCCGCAACGGACGCGAGATCGATGCTGCCGATCGATCTCTGCGCCATTCCCAACGCTTCGGGCCCTCTGAGATCGGTTTCAATCGGGCCCGGCGCGACGCCGTTCACCCGCACAGCGGGCGCAAATTCGTAGGCGAGTTGCCGAATGAGGCCGACAACCGCGTGTTTGCTCGCAGTGTAGAGCGGTCCACCGCCTGCCGGATCGAAACCGGCATTGGAAACGGTATAGATCAAAGCTCCCTGTGATCGCACGAGCGCCGGCAGCGCCGCCTTCGCGAGATTCAAATATCCCTTCACATTGACGTGGAAGATTTCATCGAAAGCCGCGTCGATGCGCTCCGGCTCCATGGCATCGAGCGCGAGCGAGTAGTCCCATATACCCGCGTTTCCGATGGCGCAATCAAGCTTGCCATACTTGGCCAGGCAACGATCGATGGCCCGCTTGTTGTCGGCAAGCGAGCGCACGTCTCCCGCGATAGGCTCGACCTTTCCCGGGTGCGCGGCAGAGAGGATTTTGAGTCTGTCGTCCGAACGGTCGAGAACCAAGAGTCGAGCGCCCTCTTCGACGAATCGTTCGACGATGGCGCGACCCAGACCGGACGCCCCGCCGGTAATCAGTACGACCTCGCCTTCGAGTGCTGGCATGGTTTGGCGTTCCTAAAAGATCGTACTCATGTTCTTGGAAGCGATGACGGTCTGGTCGAGGAATATGTGCCGCTTCAGAAGTTTGAAACTCGCGCCCGAACGGCGCAGAACGTCCGTCCGCCGACCGACCCAGGAATCCACGTCCGTGTTGAGGCGCGTGCGATAGACATGGAAACACACATCGATCGTGATCTGGTCGCCTTCCACGCCCAATACGCGCACATTCGACACGAAGTGGCGCGAGCGGGATGGCGGATCTTCTGACCAGGCCGACGAGGCTTCGAGCTTTTTCACGCGCATCTCGAGGAGCTCATGGTCGTCGTCGAAGTAGGCCATGCTGCCCGGCTTGGTGAACTCGAATTCGAGATCGTTGCGTGTGACGGTGCGTCGGATTGGCATCCAATAGTGGATGTCCTCGGCGACGAGGGTGAGCCACTCGCGATATTTGCGCGCGTCGAGAAGCGCAGCCTCTGCATAAAGGAATTGCTCGACGGAATATTGCAGGGCGGCGCGCTCGGCCTGGCCAAGGTCAGCCCAATTGAACGACGCCTTCGACACGCTCTCCACCGAGGACATTATACAATACCCTCAGGCACGGCTGAATGGTTTGCGCGAAGCTCTGCCCAATCGCGCGCCGCCATCCACTCGGTCCAGCCCCGGTAAAACCAGCGTTGACCGTGCTCGCTGACGCACGTTTCGATGTAGTGCTCGCCGTTTTCGCCAGTTATCACTTCGTCCTTGCCGATGCCCATTTTGAGATTGTGGCCAAGCGTCTGGCTCGAGCGTGCTTCGGATGAGCGTGTACTTTGGCTCCAGTTCTCGCCGTCATCCTGTTCGAGGAGCCCAGCCGGCCCGAAGAGGTGGATGGCAGTGCGAAGCATGCGTTGCTTGAGCTTGGCGGGAGCCTCTTTGGGCACGATCGTGTACCACCAAAGTTCCGTCTTGTGCGGCCCACGCGGCAGACGCAGACACAATTGCATGCCGTTGAGCGTGATCCAAAGATTGGGAAAGATGTTCGGATGGCCCATGCTGCGGACTCCCACGGGTCCCATCAACGCGTCGGCGCTGCGCGGACGAATCCGCATGCCGCTGCGCGCGACATCCTTCGACATTTCGATTCGCTGCTCATCGGACATCTGATCGATTTGAACCTGCATCTCCTTCGTGATGCCCGGTCCGCTGATCGCCTGGCCGTACTCGCCCAGCATTACGAGCTGATTGTTCGGAAAAAGGATTTCCGCGAGGTTCAGGATCCCCGCACTGCCCGCCGACGCATGGCTGTACATGACGTGATACCAGTCGAAGAGATTGTCGACTGCGATTTTCCAGTTGCAATCGACGATGTTCTTCTGGATGCCGTCGACGACCTCAATGTCACCGAAAGCGCACACCATGCCGAGCCCGGTGCGGCCCACGTCGCCGAGAAATTCCGAAAGCGGCGGCGCATCCTCGGCCATGGTCGCGAAATGGAAGCCGAGATAGGACTCTACCCTTGCCGGCACGAGACCGAGCCGGGTCCGGTCGAAGTCATCGCGGTAATACGCCTTCTGTCCCGGCACGCCGATCAGTTTGCCGTCGAGCGCATAGTTCCAGCCATGGTAGCTGCAGACAAACGATTTCGCGCGGCCCTGTTCGGCCCTGCAGAGTGCGTTGCCGCGATGGCGGCACGTGTTGAGCAGGA
>Ga0075425_100008534_pt1 | contig 10870 bp, 8 predicted proteins | sample SoiMethybrSBSTD4_FD_75300 | JGI IMG/M metagenome (GOLD analysis project Ga0075425, IMG submission 75300) | Bulk soil microbial communities from a Populus tree surrounding site in Tennessee, USA - Soil MetaG P. TD hybrid SBSTD4 | ecosystem: Environmental > Terrestrial > Soil > Tree plantation...
TTGCAGAAAGCGGTGGACGAATCGCGGAATTTCGCCGCGCATGAATATGCCGATGCGCTGATGAGCGGCGACAACTTGCCCGCAGCGCGGAAGAAGGAAATTGCGCAGAGGCTTTCGCTGTTGACCGGACTGTCGACGGAGTATTTGTTGCGCAGCAATTTGCGGATTGAGATTCAGCGATTCGACAAGGAATTGCTGCGTGATCAGCGGAGAACCGTGGGCCGGCTCGACGGGCGCTTCACTGGAATTGACGAGGACGCGGCGGGCGCGCAACCGGACTACGACCCGAGCCTCGCGGCGATTGTGGGACCGTACACAGCAACGTTCCATGATTACGTACGCGGCGATCTGAAATTTGAGAGCGACCTTTTTTATGAGTATCTGACGTCGCGCGTGCACCCGTGGAGCTTTGAGCCATACGAGAACCGCTATGTGAATGTTGCGGGAACGCTGCGCAGCGCGATGACGCGGAATCCGTTTCTGCACGTGTTCGTGGGTAAGGGTTACTACGATTTGGCGACGCCATTTTTCGCGGCGGAGTATACATTCGATCATCTGAGCCTGGACGATTCGCTACGGCCGCATCTTTCCGGCGGCTACTACGAAGCGGGGCACATGATGTACGTCCACATGCCGTCGCTGGCGAAGCTAAAGAAGGACATTGTGGAATTCATGAAAGACGCGCAGAAGGGAAGCGCGAAGTGAAGAAGGCGCTGGGCGCAGCGGTGTGGATCGCTGTTGCGATCGCAGGCGCGACGGCACTGGCGAAGATCGCCGTCTACCGCGGCGAAGCGCTGAGCGCGACGTGGTTCGTGATCGCGGCGGCGTGCTGCTATCTGGTTGCGTACCGGCTGTACTCGGCGTTCATCGCGGCGAAAGTGCTGGTGCTGGACGACACCCGCGCGACGCCGGCGGAGCGACTGGACGACGGCAGGGACTTTGTTCCCACGAACAAATGGGTTTTGTTCGGGCATCATTTTGCAGCGATTGCCGGGCCGGGGCCGCTGGTGGGGCCGACATTGGCCGCGCAATTTGGATATTTGCCGGGAACCTTGTGGCTGATCGCGGGCTGCGCGTTCGCGGGATGCGTGCAGGACTTCATCATTTTGTTTTGCTCGATCAGGCGCGACGGGAAAACACTGGGCGAAATGGCGCGCGATGAGGTAAGCAAGCGTGGAGGCTTCATTGCGCAGATCGCGGTGCTGGCGATTATGGTGATTTTGCTGGCGGTGGTGGCGCTGGTGGTGGTGAACGCGCTGAAATCTTCGCCGTGGGCCACGTTCACGCTGGCCATGACCATTCCGATCGCGATGCTGCTGGGCGTGTATTTGCGCTTTCTGCGACCTGGGCGAGTAATCGAAGCTTCGGCGATCGGTGTGGCACTGGTAATTTTTGTGGTGGTGGCGGGCCAGTGGGTGGCCGATTCGCCGGCGTGGGCGCATGTATTCACGCTGAGCGGGGTGGCGCTGGCGTTCGCGATCATGATCTACGGATTTGCTGCTTCGGCTCTGCCTGTGTGGCTGCTGCTGGCGCCGCGCGACTATTTGAGCGCGTTCATTAAAGCAGGCGCGATTTTTTCACTGGCTGCGGGAATTCTGATCGTGCGGCCGGATGTGCATATGCCGGCACTGACCAAATTTGTGGACGGCACGGGGCCGGTATTTGCCGGGAAGATCTTTCCGTTCTGCTTCATCACGATCGCGTGCGGGGCGATCAGCGGATTTCACTCGCTGATTTCGAGCGGAACTACGCCGAAGATGATTCAGCGTGAAGGACACGCGCGGTTCATTGGATACGGCGCGATGTTGCTGGAGTCGTTCGTCGGAGTGATGGCGATGGTCGCGGCGTGCGCGATGATGCCGGGAGTCTATTTCGCGATCAATTCACCACCCGCGATCGTGGGGGCTACGGCGGACGCGGCGACCGCCACAATTTCCAGCTGGGGCTATCCGGTGGACGCCGCGACGATGGCCGGCTTGGCACATGCGGTGGGTGAGCAGACATTGTTCAATCGAACTGGCGGCGCGCCGTCGCTGGCAGTTGGCATGGCGCAGATTTTTTCCAGCACCATCGGCGGCGAAAAACTGCTGAGCATCTGGTACCACTTCGCGATCATGTTCGAGGCGCTGTTCATCTTGACGGTGCTCGACGCAGGCACGCGAGTGGGCCGGTTTATGATTCACGAGTTGGGTGGCCGCGTGTGGAAACCGTTCGGCCGAACGGCTTGGACGCCGGGCGTGCTGATTTCGAGCGGGTTGATTGTGGGCGGGTGGGGATACTTCCTTTATCAAGGAGTGCTCGATCCACTTGGTGGAATCAATTCGCTTTGGCCGCTCTTTGGAATTTCCAATCAGCTACTGGCGGCTGTGGCGCTCGTGGTGGCGACTACCATCCTCATGAAGATGGGCAAGCTACGGTGGATCTGGGTCACGCTGGTTCCCATGGCATGGCTGGTGATCATCACCATGACGGCAAGCTGGCAGAAGATTTTTGATTCGAGTCCGCGCATCGGATTTCTTTCCGCGGCAAACGCGATGGCTGCGCAGATTGCGGCGGGAAAAATTCCGGCGGCGAAACTAGCGGATACGCAGCGGCTGATTTTCAATCAGCGGCTGGATGCCGTGGTGACGGCGACCTTTGCGGTGATGATTTTAGTGCTGCTGGTGGAAGCATTTGTACAGTGGACAGCGATTCTGAGCAAGCGGCGCGAAGCGGTGCTGCGTGAGGCGCCGTACGTCGAGACGCGCTGGGCAGCGGGAGCGGAGGGCGACTGATGAAAACTACCATGGCCCGCGCGCTTAGTCGCATTCGCAGATCAGCTGCGCGCGTGTGGCTGGGCGTTCGAGAGTGGTGCGGGGATACCGCGTATGAGCGATATCTGAAAGCACACGCCAAGCAGCGATGCTGCGCTGCAGCGCTTAGCCGTGAGGAGTTTTACGTCGAGCAACTACAAAAGCGCTATTCGCGCGTGAGCCGCTGCTGCTAGGACGGTTCACGTAAGGTCACGTTTCTTGCCTTCGGATTGGCGCGGGCATAAAATCGCTCCGCAGAGCGGCGCACGGGGATCCCGGGCCAACTTCTCTAGCGTAAACTTCTCGGAGACGCCATGCCAATCAATGAACAAAAACTTCACGAACTCCTGGGAAAAGGAGTGTCGGATTTTGGTGCGACGTTTCACGCGGCGCTGATTTCCATCGGCGACAAGCTGGGGTTGTACAAAGGTTTGGCGGCCGGCGGCGCGCAGACGCCTGGCGAACTCGCAAAACGCACCGCCACTACGGAACGCTACGTGCGCGAATGGCTGTGTAACCAGGCCGCCGGAGGATATGTCACCTATGACCCCGCGAGCGGAAAATTTTCACTGACTGAGGAGCAGGCATTCGCACTGGCGGATGACAACAGTCCCGCGTTTTTGCCGGGAGCGTTTCAAGTGGCGCTCGGGGCGATTCAGGCGAAGGACCAGTTGGAAGAGCGGTTCAAGACGGGAAAGGGTATGGGCTGGCATGAACACCATGCCAACGTGTTCGTGGGCACTGAGCGATTTTTCCGTCCCGGGTACGCGGCGAACCTGATTGCGTCGTGGATTCCCGCGCTGGAGGGAGTCGACGCGAAGCTGAAAGCAGGCGCTAAGGTCGCGGACGTTGGCTGTGGACTGGGCGCTTCGACTATTTTGATGGCGAAAAACTATCCGAAGTCGGAGTTCGTAGGCTTCGATTATCACGATAAATCCATCGAAACGGCAAAACAGCGCGCGAAAGATGCTGGCATCGGCGACCGCATCAAGTTTGAAATTGCCATGGCGAAGAATTATCCCGGGAGGGACTATGGTCTGGTGACGTTTTTCGACTGCCTGCACGATATGGGCGATCCCGCGGGAGCTTCCGCGCATGTGCACAGCACGCTGAAGAAAGACGGCACGTGGATGATCGTTGAGCCGATGGCCGGCGACAAAATTGAAGACAATCTGAACCCGATCGGGCGCGCGTTTTATGGAGCGTCGACGCTGCTGTGCACGCCGGCTTCGCTGTCGCAGGAGGTTGGGCTGGCCTTGGGGGCACAGGCCGGCGAAAAGCGGCTACGCGAAGTGGTGATGTCGGGGGGATTTACTCGATTCCGGCGCGCCACGCAAACGCCGTTCAATTTGGTGTTTGAGGCTAAGCCGTAAGCGCGATTAGAGCGCTTCCTCTTCGTCCTCGGTGTTCGTCTTCAGGATCGTGACCTTGTGCTGGACCTTGAGTCCTTGCGAGCGCACGCCTGCCAGAATGTCGCGTCGGATTTCGACGGGTAAAGTCTCCGGCGCGAACACGCCTGATTCTTCACGCGGAAAAAACTTTACAAACTGAGCGGCTACGTGAGCGGTGGCGAACGCGACTGGCGTGGTGTAAAGGCCGCGGCCGCGAATCGTGTACAGCGACGGGAAAAGCACGTCGCTGCGCATCAGCACATGGACGTCTTCTTTGGGGCCGCGTTGGATGCCGCGTACGAGGACAGCAGCCGCGAAGCGCGCGTTTTGCAGAATGCCGCGGCGAATCAAACGTGCAATGGCGCGCGGAGAGGCCGTATCGGGAAAGTGCGATTTGTGGCGGCCGCGCGACTTGGAAAGTTTGCCTTGTTTGTGCCAGCGACGAAGGCGGTCGATTTCGTTGCCTCCGATTTTGGCGTCTAGGTCGCGCATGAGAATGAAGCGGGGCAGCGTGGCGACTTCGTCTTGCGCCGCGAGCACCACACGCGCGGAGCCGACCGGGTCCATGAAGCGAAATTTTTCTACTTCGGAAAAGCGTTTGGCGAGCTTGAATTTGCCGTCGCGGTAGATTCGCGGATGGGAAACGGCTTCGTCGAAAGAAACTTCAGGCGACCACTGCGAGATGGGGTCGTCGCTTTCGGAACTTTCGTACAGACGAATCTGCGCGGCGACGACTTGGTCGCAAAGGTCGGCAGCCCGCTTGACCAGCAAGTTGGTGAGTCCCGGAGCCGCGCCGGCGTTGATCACGGCGGAGCGATTCTTACCTTCAAAGCGCTTGGCGTAGCGGAATTGTTCGGCGTGGAACGGGTTGCGGGTGAGATGGGAGCTGAGGTCCAAGTAGTGAGAGCGGAGCCGCAGAGCAGCACGCATCACGATTTCGTTGAAGACAGAAGCGGAGGCGTTGATCAGGAGCTGGCAGCCTTTTGCGGCGCGCACGATTCCGTGAAGGTTGCGGGCATTGACCTGAGCAATCGCTATTGGGCTTTTTTTGCCGAGAAAGCGCCGCGCGCGGTCTGGGTCGCGGTCGCCGCACCAGACGTGGTGGCCTTGCCGGTCGAGCAGTTGTGCAAGAAGAGAGCCTGTCGCCCCGGCTCCCAAGACGAAGATGCGCATAGCGTCGGAGAACTCTACCATAATCACCACCGCATGCTAGACGGGAGGCCGCTTGACCGTAATTCACCGCACTCCTTTCAAAGAGGCCGAAAATACGGGGGTCTAGAGACAGCGCGGCACACTGTCTTGAGGACGCATTTACAGTCATGCTTGCGTAAGCGTACACTGGAGCCATGCTCCGACCGGGGCGGCCTATAGGGAGAAAACCCAGGGCTACTTCGGCGAAGCCCCGAAGATTAGAGGGCTGAGGGTTTGGGCGGAAACGCTTGAGCCTCCCGTTTTGGAAAGGAGCGCATGGCCGATAATGTGTAGCTTTTCGGTTTGCGCCCGATTCCAACTTACGGATCGGGCTTTTTGTTTTAGGTGCGAACGAGTTCAGAGGGAATGGCGCTGCACGACCAATTCGGCAGACAAATCACCGACCTCAGAATTTCGGTGACCGACCGGTGCAACTTCCGGTGCTTCTACTGCCGTTCCGCCGATCCGGAGAATTATCAGGAACACGACCAGATTCTCTCGTGGACCGAATTCGAGCGGCTCGGACGTGTGTTTCGCGAGTTGGGAATCCGCAAAGTGCGCGTGACGGGTGGCGAGCCTTTGCTGCGCGAAGGCGTAGAAGGTTTCGTCGCGAAGCTCGCTGAAGTCGGATACGAAGATTTGTCGATGACGACGAACGGCCACTTGCTCTCGGAACGGTACGAAGGTTTGCTTGCGGCCGGTCTGAAGCGTATCAACATCAGCCTCGACTCGTTGAAACCGGTGAAGTTCGAAAAAATCACGCGTACCAAGACGTTCGCTTCCGTGATCGCGGGAATTGATGCCGCGCAGAATTCGCGGCTGGGGCCGGTGAAGGTGAACGCGGTGCTGGTGCGCGGCTTCAATGACGATGAAGTCGAAGCATTCGCCGAGTTTGCGCGCGAACGCGGCGTCATCATGCGCTTCATCGAATTTATGCCGCTCGATGCGGACCGCCACTGGTCGCGCGCCGTCGTAGTTCCGGCGGCGGAAGTGCACGCACGAATCAGCGCGCGCTGGCCGCTGGTGCAGATTCCGCACGAAGCGAGCGAGACCGCGCGCAAGTATCGCTTTGCCGATGGCGCGCCCGGTGAGATCGGTTTGATTGCGCCGGTGACGCAGCCTTTCTGCGGGCACTGCTCGCGAATCCGTCTGACCGCCGACGGGAAGCTGCGTACGTGTCTCTTTAGCAAGGAAGACCATGACTTGCGCAGCCTGCTGCGAGAAAATGCCAGTGACGACGACCTGGGCATTTACATCCGTACCGTGGTGAACGAAAAGGAAAAAGGACATCGGATCAACGAACCTGGTTTTGTGCCGCCGTCGCGAACAATGGTGTTTATCGGCGGCTAGAAATGCCAAAAGACGCGCACGTCTCATCTAACTAAGCAGGAAAAACAAGCAGAGCGAAAAAGGGCCAATCACGCATCAACCATGAGCGACCTCACCTCAGTTCCAAGTCGAGCTGGCCTTGTCACCATCGAACAGCCGGAAACTTTGCGCGCGCCCGAAGTCGAAAAGGGCGTCGGCTGCGATTTCGACAATTACTTGTTAGTGCCGGACAACTCGCTCGATGAACGCATCGCCGCAGCCAAGGCCAAGCTCGGCAAAGATGTGGTGATCCTAGGGCACCACTATCAGCGCGATGAGGTAGTGAAGTTTGCGGATTTTCGCGGCGACTCGCTGAAGCTTTCCCAGCAGGCCGCCGAGGCCGATGCAAAGTACATTGTCTTTTGCGGCGTTCATTTCATGGCGGAAAGCGCAGACATCCTGCGCCGCGGCAATCAGATCGTCGTGCTGCCCGACTTGAACGCTGGCTGTTCGATGGCAGACATGGCCGACATCGGCCAAGTTGAGGCGTGCTGGGAGGAACTCAGCAGCGTCACCGACACGTCGAAGATCATTCCTGTGACCTACATGAACTCGACTGCGGCGATCAAATCGTTCACCGGCGAACACGGCGGATCGATTTGCACCAGCTCCAACGCGGCAGCGGTGATGAAATGGGCATTCGAGCGCGGCGACAAAGTTTTGTTCTTGCCTGACGAACATCTGGGACGCAACACCGGCTACCGCATGGGAATTCCGCTCGACGAAATGAGCGTGTGGGATCCTTACGAAGAGCTAGGTGGCAGCACGCCGGAAGCGATCCAAAAAGCTAAAGTGATTTTGTGGAAGGGGTACTGCTCTGTGCATCAGCGCTTCACGCCAGAACATGTCGCGAAAGTCCGCCGCGAGCATCCGGGAATTCGCGTCATCGTGCATCCCGAGTGCCGGTTTGAGGTGGCTCAGGCCGCGGATGAAATCGGCTCGACTGAGGGCATTATCCGCGCCGTGAAAGCTTCGCCGCCAGGGACGAAGTGGGCAGTAGGCACGGAAATTCACCTGGTGAACCGCCTTTCCAAAGAGCTGAAAGACCACCAGGTGATTTCGCTGGATTCGAGCGTCTGCGTGTGCACCACCATGTTCCGCATCACGCCGCTGCATCTGTTGTGGGTGCTGGAGAATCTGGCTGAGAACCGGGTCGTAAACCAGATTTCCGTCCACGAACGTACAAGAAAATACGCGCGAACGGCTCTCGACCGCATGCTTTCTTTGCGTTAGCATCACAGCGAAGTTTGCTGAACGTTACGAGCGCAAATTCAGAAACCGTCCCCAACCCGCGTAACAGGGGAAACCATGGCCGACGAAGACGACGAGCTGCCGCAGGACGAAACTCCCGAAGAGCCGCAAAGGCTATTCACGCTGACGGAAGCGGAACGCGCACGCCGCGAAGTCGAGCCATTTCTTGTGGAAGCCATGGAATGCCGTAAGAAACTTTCCGGGCTGGATAATGATCTTTCCGCGGTTGCGGCCCGCATCATGATGATGGGCGGCGTGGTGGTTCCTTACGAAAGCCTGGCGCGTTTGCGTCACGAGCACACCAAGCTGGCGGAGAATTTGAAAAGTTCGCTCGACCGCATCCTGGAGACAGGCTGCATCATCAAGGATCTGGAGGTGGGCCTGCTCGATTTTCCGTCCATCATTGATAACGAGGAAGTCTATCTCTGCTGGAAGTTGGGCGAAGACCGGATCCGCTACTACCATCGACAGGACGAAGGCTTCGCGGGCCGCAAGCCGCTGGACCCGCGCGACACCGGATCGAACGACACCGTCCAGTAGGTCCAAGCAACCGCCAAAGATCCCAATCAGATTGAGAGCTTATTCTTGACCGCACATCCGCCAAACCGCCTGGAGAATTCCGCCAGCCCCTACCTTCGTTCCGCTGCACATCAGCCGATTGATTGGCATGAATGGAACGACGAAGCCTTTGTGCGCGCGAAGGAACAGGACAAGCCAATCCTGCTCGACATTGGCGCGGTGTGGTGCCACTGGTGCCACGTCATTGACCGCGAGAGCTACGAGAACGCCACCATCGCCCAAATCATCAACGAACATTTCGTTGCGATTAAAGTGGACCGCGATGAGCGCCCCGACGTGGATTCGCGTTATCAATCGGCGATCAGCACCATTTCCGGGCAAGGCGGCTGGCCGCTAACTGGATTCCTGCTTCCGGATGGCCGGCCGTTTTTCGGCGGCACGTATTTTCCGCCGGAGGATCAGTTCGGCCGGCCGGGATTTAGGCGTGTCCTGCTCGCAGTGGTCGATTCCTACAAGGGCCGACGCGCCGAATTGCAAAAGGCGGCGGATTCTCTGGCGGATGCGGTGGCGCAGGCGGAGACTTTTACCGGCGCGCATGGCGAGTTTGACGCAGGCGTGGTGGATTCACAGATCAAATCGCTCACTCAGCTCTTCGACATTCGCAATGGCGGATTCGGGCGAGCCCCCAAGTTTCCTCATTGCTCTTCTATCGATCTGATTCTCGAGGAGTACCAGCGAACGGCGAGTCACGCAGATGGACCGGAAAGCGGCAAGCACCTGCGGGCGATGGCGGAAACCACACTGGAAAAAATGGCGCGCGGCGGCGTCTATGACCAATTGGCTGGTGGTTTCCACCGCTACTCGGTGGACGAGAAATGGCTTGTTCCGCACTTCGAGAAGATGTCTTACGACAATTCGGAGCTGCTGAAGAACTATTTGCATGCCAGCACTTTTGCCCGGCCTCCCGCCACGATGCAGCCGTGGGAGTTCTGGGAGGTCGCCGAAAGCATTATTCGCTGGGTGACGGACGTGCTTTCGGATCAAGAAAACGGCGGCTTCTATGCAAGTCAGGACGCTGATTATTCGCTTGATGACGACGGCGACTATTTTACTTGGACGCTAGATGAAGTTCGTGCCGTACTGACGCCGGAAGAATCGCGAACTATCGAATTGTTTTACGATGTCGAAGCACAAGGTGAGATGCACCACAATCCTGCGAAGAATGTGCTTTGGTGCGCTAGGAATTTCGATGAAATCGCAAGAGTCGTTGACAAGACCGAAGATGATGTAATCCGTTTGAAGTTAAGCGCCGAAGCTAAAATGCTGCAGGCGCGGTCGCTACGGCCTACGCCTTTTGTCGATAAGACGATGTATGTCTCATGGAACGCGATGTTCGTGTCCGCGTACCTGGAGGCGTCTAGAATCGTCACTACGACCTGGATTGCCAAAGATTGTCGCGCGTTTGCTTTGAAAACAGTGGATCGCATGTTGCGCGAAGCGTGGACGCAGGAAAAAGGATTTGCGCACCGAATCGGCGGGCCAGCGCTTCCCGGATCGCTGGACGATCAGGCTTTCGGTGCGATTGCGTTGCTCGATGCCTATGAAGCGACCCTGGACGAACGCTACTTCAGCGCCGCGCGCCGCACGATGGACATCGCCATTGAAAAATATGGCGATGCGGAACGTGGCGGATTCTTCGACCGCTCCTGCGATGCGCCGCCCCTGGGCGGTCTTGACGTACGCCGCAAGCCCTTCCAGGACTCGCCGACTCCTGGCGGAAACTCCGTCGCTGCTATTGCGCTGACGCGGCTCTATGCATTTACGAACGACGGGAAATATCAGGAGTGGGCAGAGAAAACGCTGGAAGCTTTTGCCGGAATCGCGCCGCAATACGGAATGTTCGCGGCCACCTACGGGCTGGCGGCTACTCTCTATGCGCACCACCCGCCGCAGGTCGTAATTACAGGCGAGGCGAATGATCCGGTCGCTGCGGCCCTCGAAGCGGCAGCCAATTCCGTTTTTCGTTACGGCAAATCAGTGCTCCGCGTGTTGCCTGGCGTTACGCCGGCGTCCTTGCCGATCGCTCTGCGAGAAACGCTTCCGCACCTGCCCCAGGACCAGGCCGTCGCGCTGGTCTGTTCAGGCAACACCTGTTTTCCGCCAACCTCCGATTCCGGGCAACTTAAGGAATGGTTGTCAGGCAGGCGAAGCTCGGTAGCCGCAAACTAGCGTTCGCAGTGATTTCGTACGCGCCAGCTTGTGGCCCCTCAGCCGCCTTGCACCATCCATTCGCCCAAAAGACCTTCTTTAAATCCTTGCTGGCTCTTGAGAAAAAGTGGAAACAGGGAATCCTGTGGT
>Ga0075425_100008535_pt1 | contig 10870 bp, 9 predicted proteins | sample SoiMethybrSBSTD4_FD_75300 | JGI IMG/M metagenome (GOLD analysis project Ga0075425, IMG submission 75300) | Bulk soil microbial communities from a Populus tree surrounding site in Tennessee, USA - Soil MetaG P. TD hybrid SBSTD4 | ecosystem: Environmental > Terrestrial > Soil > Tree plantation...
GCGACGGCGACAGGACCGGGTGCGGCCATTGGCGGCGGCGCAGGCTGCGGCGGCACCGCCTGACGATTGGCGGCTCTTCCCGGTGCGCCGGTCGTCTGCAGCGAGACGCCGCCAAACCGCCACAGCGCCAGGATCAACGCGACCGCGATGGCGACCCCCGCGGCGAGCGGCCGCCAGTCGTCCTTCACCGTCGTGACCGGCGGAGCGGGCAGCGCGATCGTCCCACCACGGATCGGCGTCGGATCCGTCTTCGGCAGCGTGACCGTCGGTTCCTCCGTGATGCCATGCCGTTCGACGGCGACCGCGCTGATGACCGGATCGGGATGCGCGAGACCGACTGGCTGGCGCATCACGGCGCCCGCGGATCTCAGCGCGGCGCTGAACTCGGCGGCCGTCTGAAATCGCTGACCCGGCGACTTCGCCATCGCGCGACGCACGATCGGCTCGCACCAGTCGGGCAGTCCGGCGCGATGCGCGGCGAGCGGCGGCGGGTCTTCGACAATCTGCTTCTGCATCACGCCGATGAGCGAATCGGCGGTGAAGGGCAGGACGCCCGCCAGCATGCGATAGAGCACGACTCCCACCGCGTAGAGGTCGCTTCGGCCGTCGATGCTCTGGCCGGTGACCTGCTCGGGCGCCATGTAGGCCGGCGTGCCCATCATGAGCTTGTCGGCAGTGCCCTGCTGCTTGCCCGGCACGCGGGCCGTGCCGAAGTCCATGATCTTCACGTCGCCCTGCGCGGTGACCATGACGTTAGCCGGCTTGATGTCGCAGTGCACGATGCCGGCGCGATGCGCGTGGTCGAGGGCCGACAGGACGCGATCGATGATGTGCACGGCGTGCGCCGGCGCCATCGCGCCGCCGCGCGAGCAGATGCGCTCGAGCGTCTCGCCCGGCACGAGCTCCATCACGATCAGCGTGTCCTGCTCGGCGGTGAAGAGGTCGTAGATCGTGGCGATGACCGGGTGGTTGAGGCGGGCGAGGAGCGTCGCTTCCGATCGGAAGCGCTTCATGATCGGCGTGTCGATCAGGTCCGGATTCAGGACCTTGATTGCGACTTCGCGGTACAACGTCTCGTCGACGGCGCGGTACACGGTGCCCATGGCGCCCCGCCCGAGCTGGCCGACGATGCGGTATTTGCCGACTACGTTCCCGATCATTCTTATATGGGGCTCCGCCCCAATCCCCGGCTCGTTGGCTCGCGGGGGCCCTCACCCCCGCTCCGCTCCTCGCTGCGCGCTCCCGCGCGTCTACCTCTGACTCCGGCTTTCTGCCTCTTCATGAGGCTCCGCCCCCATCTCCAGCCTTATATGGGGTTTCGCCCCAATCCCCGGCTCGTTCGCTCGCCGTTCGACTGGCTCAGGGCGACCCCTAGCGAGGTCGCGGGGGCGCGGAGGGCCCCGCCCTTGCGCCCCTTGAACGCGCCTGTCAGCCTGTTTATCGGATAATCCCCCGTCGTGCATCGCTTCTTCGCCCCTAGCCTTGACCCGGGGGATGAAACCGTTGCCCTGCCGCGGGACGAGGCCGAGCACCTCGCACGCGTCCTCCGCCTGGGTGTCGGGGACAGTGTCGCGATTTTTGACGGTCGCGGGCGCGAGTATCTTGCGCGGGTCTCGACCGTCGCGCGGGGGGCCACCGGCGAGGTTCGTGTGCAGATCCTGTCCCGCGTCGAGCCGCCGGCCGAGCCGGCGGTGGCGCTGACGCTCGTCCAGAGCGTGCTCAAGGGCGACAAGATGGACGACGTCGTCCGCGACGCCGTCATGATGGGCGTCGCCGCGGTTCAGCCGATGGTCACCACGCGCGCAGAGATTACGGTGGCGGCACTGATGCGCGGCAAGGTCGATCGCTGGCGGCGCGTCGCCATTGCGTCGGTCAAGCAGTCGCGCCGCGCGGTCCTGCCGGATATCCGTCTGCCGCTGACGTTCGAGAACGTCCTCGCCGAGCCCGCCGGATCGCTGCGCCTGATGTTCGTCGAGCCGGCCGCGGGCGAGGCAGAATCGGTCGACGCGCTGCGGAATGCGCCCGCGCCTGCCGACGCGGCGGTGTTCATCGGGCCGGAAGGTGGCTGGACAGAGCAGGAGGTTGGCGCGGCACGCGCGGCCGGAGTGAGGCTGGTCACGCTGGGACGACGGACGCTTCGCGCGGATGCCGTCGCGATCGCCGCGGTCAGCGTTCTGCAGTTTCTGTGGGGGGATCTCTAATCCTGAAAAGTCAGAAGTCTCAAGTCTGAAGTTTCAAGTTGCCGAGCGCTGCTTCAAGTTCTCGCGCGGGCGCGATTCTGTCTCCGCCTGGCGGCCGCGAAGTCACCGGGGAACGACATCAAGCGAGAGCTGCCGTTGAAGGAAGCCCAGACTCATCTAAGTCTCAAGTCCTGAGTCAACGTTTGACCTTCGCCGAGCGTGAATCGCGTGGCGCCGGTCTTGTGCGCCTCGAGGTACGCCGGATCGAACCACTCTCCGGGCTCCGCTGGATCGACCGCCACGACGTAGTAGTCGCCGGGCGGCAGGGCGCGGAATCTGAACTTCCCGGTCTGGTCGGGGCGCGTCGTCTGAATCTGGCGCGCCTGCGGACGCCAGAGTGAGGAATCGGCGGGGAAGACCAGCACCGTGTACTCCGGCGCGGGCGCGTTCTGGGCGTTCGCGAGCGTGCCCGTCACCTCCGACACGCGGTCCGTGAAGACGATCGTCACGTCCGAGAGCGCCTGGCCGCTGCGCAGCGCGACGGGCGCGTCGGTGACGTCGCGCCCTCCAATCGAGACCGATTTCATCGTCCACCCGCCCGGGCCGCCCGCGCGGATGAGGTGCGATCCCTCCGCGATGCCTGCGATGGTGAACTTGCCGTCCTTGTCGACGCGTCCGGTAGGCTGCGGGCCGCCGAAGACGTCCGGATCCAGCGACGGCGCTGTGACGTTCACGCGTGACTGCGACGGATCCGCGCCCGGTGGAAACACGATGATCCCCGAGAGCGTGGCGCCGTTGGCCAGCTGAATGGTGACCGAATCGAGATCCTGCCCGCTGACGACAATCGATAGCGAGCCGAGCAGCGGCGGAAGCTCGGCGCCCTGGCCGCGGTTGCCGCCGCGTCCCGCCCCCGGCGGAATCCCGCGCGCGCGGACGACGTAACGCCCGGGCGGCACGTTCGCGATGGCGAAGCTGCCGTCGCCGCCGATGCGTCCGCCGAAGTTCGAGCCGGCCTGTGCGCGGCCGGAATCGCTCGCGAGGTTGACGTTGCCGCCGGTCGCCGGCGATCCGTCCGGGTTGGTCACGCGTCCGCTGACACGTGCCGTGCGTACGAGCAGCACGTTGAAGTTGATGCCGACGACTTCCTGACTGAGACCGACGGTGACGGCCTTCGCTTCGTCGATCGCGGCCACACCCGGGTAGTACGTCGGCGCGTACGCGAGCGACTCGTCGTCGTCGCCCGCGCCGGGAGTGCCGGCATTCGCCAGCGCGCCCGCGACCGCCGCCGCGACCGGGCCGCCGCGTCCGCCGCGTCCGGCAGCAAGGGCCGCCGCGCCTCGTCCGCCGCCGAAGTTGAAGTTCCGGGCGGTGGCGTCGACGTAGTAGTCGCCGGGCATCAGACCCCAGATCCGATACTGACCGCGATCGTCGGTCTGGCCGTTGCCGCTCGGCACGAGGCGCCGCTGGCCCTGTTGGAACTGATAGCGCATGACGCGCACGTTGACGCCGGGCATCGCGTCGCCGTCTTCGTCGAGCACCGTACCGGTGATGACGCTCCCGCGCGGCAGCGAGAAGTCGATGCCCTTCATCTGCTGACCGTCGGCGATCTGCAGCGGCGTTCCCGGCTGAAACGGCCGGCGCTGGCCGTACGACAGGTTCACGAAGCCAGACTTCGACACATTGACGGTGTAACGGCCGGCCGGCAGCTCGACCAGCTCGAAAGTCCCCTTGTCGTCGGTCAGCACCGAACGGCCGCCCTGCAACTCGGCGGCGTTCGCCGAGACGCGCGCCCGTTTGATCGGGCGCCCGCTGTCGGCGGCCACGACGCGGCCGATGATCGACCCCGTCGGAGGCGGCGCGTCCTTGCTCGGTGCGGCTGACGTGTCGCGTGTCGGTGCCTGGGCCGGGCGCGCCACCTGCTGCGCGCCGCCGGCGACACCGAGAATCGCGACCAACCCAAGGGCTGCAATGGCTCGCATGGCGATCTATTAGACCGAATCAGGCGCCGGGTGGTTGACTCTCATGATCAGGCCGACCCATTCATCTTCTTTGCGCTCCCAGACGGCGTTGGTTCCACGAAATGCGTCGACGACGTCAGCGCGTTCGCCTGTCATCAGGCCACTCAGGATAAGCGAGCCGCCCGGCCGGGCCGCCCCAACAAGAATGGCTGCCGATCTGACGAGCAAGGCCCCGGTCAGGTTGGCTGTGACGACGTCCGCAGGCTCGAGCGGCAGCGAGCGCAGGTCGCCGATCGCGAAGCTGACGCCTGGCGTCGGGTTCAGCGCGAGGTTGTCCAGGGCCGCCTGAATCGCGTCCGGATCGTCGTCGATGCCGAGGGCGCGTGCCGCGCCCAACCGCCCGGCCGCGATTGCGAGGATCCCCGATCCGGTACCCGCGTCGAGCACGGCCTTGCCGCGCAGTTCGACGGTCTGCAGCGCTTCGAGGCACAGTCGCGTCGTCGCGTGATGTCCGGTGCCGAAGCCCATCGAGGGTGCGATCACGATGGAGATGTGATTTGGGATTGGGGATTCGGGATTCGTGTGATTCGCGCCCGCGTGATTTGTCGCCGGCAGGATCGTGATTCGGCCGACTGTGACGGGCTGGAGATCCTGTTGGGAGCGGCGCGCCCAATCCTCGTCGGAAACGTCGATGGCGGCGACATCGAAGCGCGCGGCGAGATGCGTCCGCGCATCGTCGCGCGCCCGCGCGTTCGCGAAGAACACGCGGATCGCGTCGTCGCGCTCTTCGATTGCCGTCGGGGAAAAGTCGTCGACGATGGCGAGCAGCAGATCGAGATGCTCGCAGCGGACGTCGAGCGCCGGGTAGAGCATTACCCGAACATGTCTTTGACGCGATCGAACAGGTTGCGTTCGTCGTGCTCGGCGTTGTCTCCCCGCGCGCGCGGCTCGAATTTTTCTTTCGGCAGCGCTTCCGCCAGCTGTTCGAGCAGCTGGCGCTGCTGCCTGGTCAGCTTCTTCGGCGTCTGCACCTGGACGGTGGCGAACAGATCGCCGCGGCCGCGGCCGTTTACGTCGGGCATGCCTTTGCCGCGCAGGCGGAACGTCGCGCCCGTCGTCGTGCCCTCGGGCACTTTCACGGACTCGGGCTGGTCGAGCGTCGGGACGCGGATGTCGCCCCCCAGCGCCAGCGTCGTGAAGTTGACGCCGATTTCGCAAAACAGGTTGTTGCCGTCGCGCCGGAAGAACTCGTGATCCTTCACGTGTACGACGACGTAGAGATGACCGGCTGGCCCGCCCATCGATCCGGCCTCGCCTTCGCCCTGCAGACGCAGCTGCTGGCCGCTTGCGATGCCCGGAGGAACCTTGACGGTGATCTTCCGCTCTTTGGTCGTGCGCCCGGTGCCCCGGCAGGACTGACACGGTTTGGCGACGATTTTTCCGGTGCCTCGGCATTGCGGGCATGTGCGCGATACCTGGAAGAAGCCCTGCTGGAAACGCACCTGACCCTGGCCGCGACATTGCGGACATGTCGTCGGCGACGACCCTGCCGCCGCCCCGGATCCGTGGCACGTGTCGCAGTTCTCTTCGCGCGGAATCTGAATCGTCGTCTCCGCGCCGCGCGCCGACTCCTCGAACGAGATCTCCATGTCGTAGCGGAGATCGGATCCGCGCTGCGGTCCGCCGCGGCGGCGTCCGCCGAACAGATCGCCGAAGCCGAACATGTTGCCGAGGATGTCGCCGAGATCGCCGAACTCGCTGAAGACCGACGGATCGAATCCGGCGCCCGCGCCGGCCGCGGAGCTCACGCCGCGATGGCCGAAGCGATCGTAGAGGCTTCGTTTCTCGCCGTCGGCAAGCACGGCGTACGCTTCGGCCGCTTCCTTGAATTTTTCTTCGGCCCCTTTGTCGCCCGGATTGCGATCCGGGTGATATTTCATCGCGAGCTTCCGGTAGGAGCTCTTGATTTCGACTTCGGTCGCCGTGCGGCTGACCTCGAGGACCTCGTAGTAATCGCGCTTGCTCACGCCTTCGCCACCTTCACCATGGCCGGCCGCAGCAGCCGGTCGCCGATCAGATAGCCCCGGCGCAGCTCGGCGATCACCTCGTTGTCGCGATGGCCCGGCGCCGCTTCGTGCATGACGGCCTGATGGACGTTGGGATCGAAGTCCTGGCCGAGCGCCTCGATCGGTTTGACGCCGTGCTTCTTCAGCAGGTCGTGCAGCTTGGAGTGGATCAGCTCGACGCCCTTCGTGTACGACTCCGCACCTTTTGAATCGACCGTCAGCGCGCGATCGAAGTCGTCGACGACGAGAATCAGCTCCTGCAGCAGATCGACGACGGCCTGATCCGCTTGCTCGCGGCGCTCGCGCTCGATGCGCTTGCGGTAGTTGTCGAACTCCGCCGCCTTGCGCATCCAGCGGTCGTAGTAGTCGTCGCGTTCGCGCTGCAGGTCGACAGCCGCCTCGGTCGAAACGCTCGCCTCGCCGCCGTCAGCCGGCGGATCCTGAACCTTTTCTTCAGCCATAAGACCTAATTGGGATCCCGAAGCACGCGCGACACCGCCTGCGCGGCGCCGTCGACGACGGCGATCGCACGCGAGTAGCGCATGCGCGTCGGACCGATGATGCCCACGGTCCCGCTGCCCGATCCGTCGTCGAAGGTCGACGCGATCAGGCTGAACGGCCGCAGGTTCGGGTCCAGGTGTTCCGCGCCGATGACGACGGTCAGCCCGGGCCCGTCCATGTATTCCGTCAACAGGCGGACGAGCCGCTGTTTTTCCTCGATCATGGCGAGGAGTGCCTGCAGCGTCGTCAGCGTCAAGCCGGTCGCGGTATCGAGCAGCGATGCCGCGCCGTCGACGTAGATCTCGGGGTCTTCGGGCAGCGACGCGAACGTCGAGCTCGCCAGACGCATCGCCCGCGCCAGAAGCGCATCATAAAGGCTGCGATCCTCCCGAATCCGCTCTTCGACCGCCTCGCGCGCGCGTCGCAGCGGCAGCCCCGAGAATTCGCGGTTCAGATAGGTTGCCGCGGTGCGCAGATCGTCCGCGGTCAGCGGTTCGACGGTGTCGATCACTTTCTGGATCACGTGCCCGCCCCGCGCCACGATGACGACGAGCACGCGCGATGCGGAGAGCGGCACGAACTCGACCCGTTCGAACACGGGCGTGTCCTGCGACGGCTGAACCGCAAACCCGACGCCGCGCGCCGCCTGCGACAGCATGTGGGAGACCTGGGGCAGGACGGAATCGAGCAGGCGGTCCGGGCTCTCACGCCGCAGCCGCGCTTCGACCGCGTCGGCCGTGCGGCCGGGACGCTTCGCTTCGATGAGAAGGTCGACGTAAAACCGATAACCGCGGTCGGTCGGCACGCGCCCGGCGGAGGTATGCGGCTGCTGGACATATCCGTCGGTTTCCAGCTGCGCGAGGACGTTCCGGACCGTGGCGGACGAGATACCCAGCCCGGCCGCGGTGACGAGCAGCGACGAGGCGACGGGCTCGCCCGACGAGATGTACTCTCGCACGAGCGCGGCCAGCACTCGCTTCGATCGATCGACCGGAGGCGTGTTTGGTCCCGTCATCTTGGCTAGCACTCGCGCCGTGAGAGTGCTAAATCATTATACACGACCCATTTCCGGCCCGGCTTGCCGCCGCCAACCGGTCGCCGAATGGCGGCGTCTTGTTGCATTGAAACGGCGGATGATGACCGGATGCGGACGTTCGCGGGACAGTTCGGCGATCAACTGCTGACCGTGGCGGCGGCAGACGAAGCAGTCGGGCTCGAAGACGACTTCGAGACACGGCTTGCGGAATCGTCGCGGATCGCGTTCCGGGTCGCTTTCAGCGTGCTTCGTCATCGCGAGGATGCCGAAGACGTCGCGCAAGAGGCGTTCGCAAAGGCGCATCGCAACTTTTCGCAGCTGCGCGATCGGGATCGCTTCCGCGCGTGGCTGGTCCGGATGACGTGGAGAATGGCGCTCGACCGTCAGCGCGCCAATCGCCGGCACGCGCGGCTCGATCATGCGGACTGGGAGGCGCGCGCTCTCGGCGCGTCGACGCCGACGCCGGCCGACGCCCTCGAAGCAGACGAACGGTCGCGGCGCCTCTGGACGGCGATCGACGCGCTGCCCGAAAAGCTCCGGATCGTCGTCGTGCTCGTCAACATCGAGGATCACGATCTGAATGAAGTGGCGCGGCTGGTCGGCGCACCGATCGGCACCGTCAAATGGCGCCTGTTCGCGGCGCGCCGGAAGCTGAAGAGACTCCTGCAATGACTGAACTGCCGATTGAACGCGATTTGCGGGACGCGCTGTCGGTCGATCCGTCGCCGTCGTTTGCGGCGGGCGTGCGCGCGCGAATCGCCGCGGAGCCCGGGACGGTCGGATGGAGATCGGCATTCCGGATGTGGATGCCCGCTGCGGTCGCCGCGCTCGCGGCCGTCGCGCTTGTCGTCGCCATGCGGACGTCGCATGCGCCGACCGCTGGTTCCGCTCGCCAGCTGCTGGCGGGACGTTCGATGGTTTCGACGATGACGTTGCCGTCGACCGCATCGTCGTTCGTCCGTCAGGACGCGCCGGTCGTCGCTCGTTCGCGTGCGCGCGAGGCTCGCGGTCCGGACGTCGTGATCTCGGCGTCTGAGTCGCGCGCGCTTCTGAAGTTGATTGCGGGTCCTCGAACGTGGCAGCTCGATCCCGCGCCGGTGCCCGTCTCGACGGCGCCGCCGGTTGCCGATCTCGTGATCGAACCCATCGTCATTACACCGCTGTCCGTGGACGGCGGCCAAGGAGTCCGACAGTGAAAACCATGCTGAAGACCGTCGCCTTCATCGCCGCGCTGGCAGTGCCGCGCGTCGCCGTCGCCGCGGACGAGAAGCCGATCACTCCGGTGAAGTTGACGATCGTGCTGTCGCGCTACCAGGGCGAGAAGAAAGTGAGCAGCCTGCCGTACACGATGGTGGTCAACGCCAACGGTCCCAAGGCGGCGCTGCGGATGGGATCGTCGGTGCCGATTCCTTCCACGACGTTCGGGCCGACGGATGGCGGAGCGAGCGCGCCGCTGACGTCGTATCAGTATCGCGACATCGGCATCAACATCGACTGCACGGCCGCGTCACTCGACGACGGCCGCTTCCGGTTGGAGCTATCCATCGACGACTCGTCGGTGTACGGGGACGAGAATCCGGCGACGAAGCTCGTCCGGGGCGCGCCGAGCTTCCGCAGCTTCCGCATCATCGAGCAGGTTGTGTTGAAGGACGGCCAGTCGCGCGAGTTCATCGCGGCGACCGACAAGGTCAACGGCGAGGTGACGAAGGTCGAGGTGTCGCTGACGGTCCTGAAGTGATCTCGCGAACCCGCTTTCGTGCTTTCGTGTTTTCGTGGCTAGCGGATGAGGAACAGCTTGTCCTGCCGGCGGAGAGCCCACCGGATCTTTCCGTCGGCGCCGATGATCGCGTCCTCCTCCTGCGCCATCCGCACCGGTTGACCGTTCCACTCCGCGACCGGCGTCGTCGCCTGCAGTTCGATCGACCACCACATGCTCGGGATCACTTTCGCGTCGCCGCGGCCGACGACGCCGTCCTGATAGTCCCAGAGGCCGATCAGCGGGCCGGCGGCGTGGCCGTGGAGGCCGATCGGATGCGAGTAGACGGTGCCGTCGATGCCCTTCGCTTTCATCGCCGCGCGCGCCGACGACAGGATCTCGTTGCCGGTGCGTCCCGGACGGATTTCGGCCATCGTGATGTCCTGCAGCGCGTTGCTGTTCGCGAGCGCGCGCTTGAGGCCTTCAGGCGCGTCGGTCTCACCGGGGCGCAGCACGTAAGCAAGGTGCTGCGTGTCGGTGTTCAGCCGCGCGACCGTGATGCCGACGTCGCAGTGGAGCACGTCGCCGGGCTGAATGATCGGATCTTCTCCCACTTCGTCGTTTTCTACTCCGGTGGCCCCTGCCCCCCGGCTCGTCGCGCGTTTACGCTGCACGTCGACGCTCGGCTGGAACCAGGTGCCGAGGCCGTAATCGTTGACGCGCTGCCGCCACCACCATACGAGGTCGCTCGTCTTCGTCTTTCCCGGCGTGACGACCGCATTCGAGAACATCGTCTCCGTCATCTGCCAGACGAGTTCTTGCATCTTCGCGTAGAACGCTTCCTCTTCCGGGAGACGTGATGCGAGCAGGTCCAGCGGCAGGCCTTCGGCGTCCTTGAACTTCGCGGTCCACTTCGAGCCGAGCGCGGCGCTCATGCCGTTGAATTCGCCGGCCGACAGTCCGTCGGTGAACGCGAACACGGTCGAGCGATCGATGCCGATCGTTTTTGGATTGCGCTCCTCCACGACGGTCTTGAGCACGATCCACTGCTCGTCGCCCCACAGCTCCGCCTGCTGGCCGCGTCCGATGTTCGATGCCGCCGGCCGGGCGGACCGCCGCGCCTCGAACACGCCGCCCTGCGACGTCCCGCCGAGCGCGATCCGTTCGACGCACTGCGCCGACGCCGGCCGGTTCGCCGCTGCGCATTTGTCGAAGAACACGTAGATCGTTCTGCGTCGCGCGGCGAACGTGTCGGGCGCGACGATTGCGCTGAAGACCGGGTCTTCGTTGTACTCGCGCATCGGTACGACCCACATGTCGATCTGGTGCTTGCGCATGAGCACCGGCAGCACAGTCGTTAGGCGCTTCTGAAGCCACGCTTGCTGAAGGTCGGCTTGCTGGCGCAGCGTGCCGAAGGGGCGCGCGGTCTGAAT
>Ga0075425_100008536_pt1 | contig 10869 bp, 10 predicted proteins | sample SoiMethybrSBSTD4_FD_75300 | JGI IMG/M metagenome (GOLD analysis project Ga0075425, IMG submission 75300) | Bulk soil microbial communities from a Populus tree surrounding site in Tennessee, USA - Soil MetaG P. TD hybrid SBSTD4 | ecosystem: Environmental > Terrestrial > Soil > Tree plantation...
AGCCAGTTGTTCTTGGAGTACCACGGGATTTCGAAGTTCGACAGCGTTGCGACGTCGAACTGGCCGGACTGGTTGGCGAACTCCTGGGCCGCCTGGTTGCGCATGTCATTCTCCGGCTTGACGGTGAAGTTCACCGTGATGCCGGACTCCTTCTCGAAATCGCCGATATGTTTCTGCAGCGCAAGCATCTGCGGATTGTTGACCATCAAGACGTTGATGGAACTGGCGGCGCCACTAGCGCCTCCTCCGCCACCGCCCCCACCGGCTCCGGCGCAAGCGGCGGTCGTGAGTAACAACGCGGACAACCCTGCGGCCGCCGCAACTTTGTGATTCCAGCGCATCTGGAGTCATTCCTTCCTGGTCGTCCCTGTTGAGGGTTCCGAGCTTTAGGGCTTCTGGCGGCCTGGATGGCCGTTCCTAAGCTGATCGCGCAGCCACCTGAGGAATGCTGGCTGCAGGCAAGATTTGCACCGGCGGTACTCAGACCGACTGTCCATGCCGTCGGTGGCCAGCGATGCTGAGTGTGATCAGATGTAGCGCAGCGAGCATGGTGGGTCGGCCTTGTCCCGATCGGGACACCTTGAGAGGCCGACCGGCTCGACTGATGCGCCGCTGCGACGGCCCTGGCGTTCACACCTGATCTCACGCTGACCAGTAGTCCTTGCTCAGTACACGCTGGCTTTGGGTGCCTTGTGTCCATGTATAACGTAAAGACCCCTGTTTGCCCACTCTTGTTGGAAGGAAGCCCGAATCATTTCGAAACTGCAACACAGTTGTTGCCGTTCATTGGTTTGGCTGGGTGAATTGCCAGGGTCGGCTGGGATCCAGCTGTTGATCATCTGTGCTTTAGTCCGGAGGCGATCTCAGCACGACACTACGATAAAGAGGTGTCTGACATCCCCGTAGGCTCGCCGCCGGCTCCGCCTGGACGTCATGCCGCGCCGAGCGGCTGGTACCCGGATCCAGTGAATTCGGCGCAAGAACGTTACTGGGACGGCTGGCAGTGGTCTCGCAACACGCGACCCATTGAGTACGCCTCGCCCAACGCCGGCTACGGGCAAGCTCCGTACACCCCCTATCCGGGCTCAAATGTGAGGCCGCCGCTCGGCTACCCGGGGCCGCGTCCGGGTTCGATACAGGCCACCATGACTGCGGACGGCGTTCCCCTCTCTTCCTGGTGGTGGCGAGCACTCGCGGTCGTCATCGATTACGTGATCATCACGACGATTGTCACGCTCATCACTCTCCCGGTATGGCGATCGCTGTACGCGGCATGGGTCAGCTACTTCAACGGGGTCATGGAAGCCCAACGCCAAGGACTGGCACCGCCCACGGCGAACATCACCGATCTGATCTCTCGCAACGACCAACTGATCTTGACCGTTGCGACGCTCGCTGTCGGGATGCTGTATTACGTGGCTTTCTGGCGCTGGAAATCAGCGACACCGGGGATGATGATCTGTGGGCTGCGGGTGGTGCCGGTTGATCGCGGGCGCGCTACGGAGCATCTCGCGTGGAGCGCGGTCATCATCCGCGCGAGTATTTGGGTGCTGCCCGGCATCAACTCGTTTCTCAGCTTGATCACGGTTGTGGACGTTCTTCTCCCGCTGTGGAATCCCAAGCGGCAGGCGCTCCATGACATTGCGGCGAAGACCCAGGTGATCCGAACGCGCTGACTTAGTGAGCCCTGCCCACGCGGGTGTTTGGTTGTTCGCTTCGCTCGCTGCGATGTTCAGTCAAAAATTCTTGTTCCAAAAGACGTGGAACTGGCTAAACATCGCAGTTCACCTGACTATATTGAGGCGAGGTCGGAGCGTTCGGGGCGCTCCTACCCGTTACCTTCGGGCACGGGGGCCACGTCCGATGAGGGTGTCGTGCTGCGTAAGCGCCGTCTTCAGCACTCAGCTGCCGCGATGGCAGGACTTATCACGTTGGTCGGCGTGGCCGTGCTGCCGGTCTTTGCAAGCGCGGAGTCTACGGACGGCACATTGACGGTGATCGTCAACCGCGATGTCGACCGAAACGGCAACTACAGCAGCGACATAGATCAGCCTCAACCTGGCATTGAGCTCGCCGTCACCGATGCCAGCAATCACACCGTCACGGGTGTCACGGATCGCGACGGCAGGTTCGTCCTTCGGTCCACCTCCAAGCTGAAGGGCGGTCGATATTTCGTCGTTGCGAAGGTGCCCGCTTCGCTCGCCGAGCTCGCCCCGGTCCCTGAGAGCAGCACGTTCCAGCCACTGAGTACCACAGTCGATGTGACCTCGGAGAATCAGACGGTGCGCATGGGTGTTGCCGTTGGCCCTACTGCCGCCCAGTCTCCAAATGACCAACCGTCAACCGTTTCTCGCGGAGCGGATCGGCCCGGGCTCGCCCGGTTCGCGGTTGGTGATCTGGTCTGGCGCGACGACAACCGGTCAGGAGTCCAGGACCCTGGCGAATCGCCTGCGAGTGGGATCAGCGTGCAGCTGCTCAATGTCAACGGAGAGGTGGTGGCCTCAACAGTCAGCGGACGGTCCGGGCACTACATGTTCGACAATCTGTCCTCTGGCACCTACTCGGTGCGGTTTGCCGGGGTCCCGGATGACTTTCGGCTTACGCCGACAGGCGTTGGCGACCAGCGTGGCGCTGACTCAGACGCCGACTACTCCGGTGCTACGCCACCTTTCACCTTGGGTGTCGGGGAACCCAATGTCCGACCAACCGCGGTGACCGACCGGGTGGCGGCGGCGTACATCAACACTACGATCGATGCCGGCATCACGCCGTTGCGGTACGCCGTGGATGACAGGGTCTGGCTCGATCTGAACAGCGACGGTATCCAGCAAGTTGACGAGCCGGCCGGGTCCGCCACTGTCTCATTGCTTACTGACGCCGGCAATGTGGTGGTCACGACGACAACCGACGCTACCGGCCGCTATCAGTTCTCCGACTTGCGCGGTGGTCGCTATCGGCTGCAGTTCGCAGGTTTGCCAGCGCATCGCACCTTCACTGCGCGGGCATCCGGCAACGACCCGGCAGTGGACTCCGACCCCGATCCCGCTACTGGACGGACGCCAGTCTTCACGTTGGCCCAGGGAGCACCCAATCTCGTACCCGTCACCAACGCTGATGCCGGATCTGCCGACTTCGAGAATCAAACTCTGAGCGCTGGGTTGGTGTGTGCGTACTCAGTAGGGGACAGGGTCTGGCGGGACAACAACGGCGACGGCGTACTGGACGCCGGTGATAGCGGCGTGAAGGGCGTTACCGTCGCTCTCTTGGACAGCGGCTCGCACGTCATCGCAACGACGGTCAGCGCGGAGGATGGGCGCTACGCCTTCGACCATTTGCCTGCGGGGAATTACCGGGTCAAATTCAGCAAGCTGCCCGACGACCTGATGTTTACCGGCCAGGATGTCGGTGAGAACCCAGCAGTGGACTCCGATGCAGATCGGGCCGGGGTGACTCCGGTTTTCGCGCTAGGAATTGAGAACCCAGCTGACACCAGCATCGACGCCGGGCTTACCACGCCAGGCAACTATCGTGGCGTTTCAGGTTCGAACAAGGCTCCGGTTGACAGGGCGCTATCGTCTACCGGCGGCGTTGCCCCGCAGATCCCGATTACCGGAGCAGCTCTAGCGCTGGGCGGCATGAGCTGTCTGCTCTTTGCTCGACGGCGCCGCAGGCTGTGAGCGTCCGTGCGGCGGCCTAGGGGGCAGCGAGCAGTCCGTGTGCGACCAAGTCGTTGATCACGTTGCGCACCTTGTCGGTACCGAGTCGTTGTACCCGGCGCCGGATCCGCGACTGGGTCTTGTCGTTCCAAACTGAGAGTGCCGGGCCGATTTGATCATGATCCTTGGGTCGCAGGAGCTCTGCCGCATCCTCGAGAGTCGCGCCCTCGATCAGGGCATCAGTCGCTCGTAGCAGGGCCAACCAGCTGGCCTCGAGCCGATTGGCGATCTTGAACGGTAGATCAGCTTCGATCAAGATCGACAATTGTTCGACGGTTTGCGAGGGCTCGGCGCCGCCTGCATCGATCTTTCCGTAGAGACCAGCGGCTTCGATGAGCTCGACCGCAGCCTCCCAGCCGGGTGCATAGGGCACATCGACGAAAACAGCGATCTCGTGCGCGAGCTCCGTAGCAGCCGACGCCACTCGGGCCGCACTGCCGGCAAGATCATCAAGGTCACGCAGGGCAGGCTCAGCTGAGACGATCTCGATGCCTGGAAGGTCTCGTCCTGCCAGTGCGAGCAGTCCGCCTGCGCCAGCGGTGGTGATCACACTGACGGGAACACTGACACCATCCGGGACCTGGCGGCTGAGCGTTGCGAGTTGACTGTCCGAGACGACCAAAGTGGCTAGCAGGCTCCCGTAGGAGTCCCGGAGCTCTCGGTGGTCTGCGAGTGCTGCAGCGACTGAAGTCTGAGGGCGCCGTATGAGTGTCTCGTCGTCAAGCAGGTCGTCGAACAGCTCCATGGCCAGCACACTACGCAGCGTGATCTGGCTCCAGCCGTCTGGTGTGATGGTCATGAACATGGAGTTCCCCAGTCCAAGACAAGCGAGGACCACATGACGCAACTGGCCAGCACGGGTGGCGACACTGCAGCAGATCAGGAGAGACCAGCTAGCGCCGGCGCCACGGTCCCGCCGGAGCCGTACCAGCTCACCGACGCGGCCGGACCACTCGACAAGCGGGCGCTGCGAACCCTCGATGCTTGGTGGCGAGCGGCGAACTACCTTGCCGTCGGTCAGATCTACCTCACGGCCAATCCTCTGCTGCGAGAACCGTTGCAGGCCGAGCACATCAAGCCGCGGTTACTGGGCCACTTCGGCACGGTACCCGGCCTCAACCTCGTCTACGTGCACGCCAATCGGGCAATTCGCGAGCGCGACCTGAACGCGGTGTTCATTGCCGGGCCAGGTCATGGCGGTCCAGGTCCCAACGCATGTGCCTGGCTCGAAGGCACCTACTCGGAGCTGTACAGCCACATCCCCACCGACACCGAGGGAATGGCTGCGTTCTTCCACCAGTTCTCCTATCCCGGCGGTGTTCCCAGCCACTGTGCTCCGGAGACACCCGGCTCCTTCCACGAAGGCGGCGAGCTCGGATATTCACTTCTGCACGCTTTCGGTGCCGCGCTCGATCAGCCGGACCTGGTGGTGTTCTGCGTAGTTGGCGATGGGGAGGCGGAGACAGGTCCGCTGGCGGGTAGCTGGCACGCGGCCAAGTTCCTCAATCCATCCCGAGACGGCGCTGTGCTCCCGGTCCTGGCTCTCAACGAGTACAAGATCGCCAACCCCACACTGCTCGCCCGCATCCCGTACGAGGAGTTGGAACAGTTGATGCGCGGCTACGGCTACGAGCCGCATCTGGTGGCCGGAGACGACCCGGCGGTCGTCCATCAGGCAATGGCTGAAACTCTCGACCGCTGCCTGGATCGGATTGCCGAGATCCAGGAAGCCGCGCGGCAGAGTGACGACCCTGGCCGGCCGGCATGGCCAATGATCGTGCTGCGTACACCCAAAGGCTGGACCTGCCCGCCGGTGGTCGACGGCCAGCAGGTGGAGGGCACCTTCCGTGCCCACCAGGTGCCGCTACCCGCCGCCCGTACCGATGCTGATCACCGGGCTGCATTGGAAGCTTGGCTCCGCTCCTATCGTCCGGAAGAGCTGTTCGACAGAACTGGCGCACCGGTAGCGGACGTACTGGCACAGAACCCCTCCGGTGAGCGACGCATGAGCGCCAACCCGGTGGCAAATGGTGGTCTGTTGCTGCGCGATCTGCGGCTGCCCGACTGGCGCGACTTTGGTGTGCCGGTCGGGCATCCCGGCGCGACGCGGCACGAGGCCACCCGGGTGCTCGGGCGCTGGCTCGCGGAAGTCACCAGAGCCAACCCGGACAACTTTCTGACCTTCGCACCGGACGAGTTGGCAAGCAACCGATTGCAGGACATCTTGGATGTCACCGGGCGGGACTGGCAGGCCGACATCGGTGAGTTCGACGAGAAGCTGGATCGTCGTGGCCGGGTGATCGAGGTGCTCAGCGAGCACATGTGCCAAGGGATGCTCGAGGGTTACCTGCTGACCGGGCGGCACGGGCTGTTCACCTGCTATGAGGCGTTCATTCACATCGTCGACTCGATGTTCAACCAGCACGCCAAGTGGCTGCAGGCCAGTGCAGAAGTTCCGTGGCGGCGACCGATCGCCAGCTTCAACTATCTGCTCTCCTCGCACGTGTGGCGGCAAGACCACAACGGCTTCACCCACCAAGATCCGGGCTTCCTGGACATTGTGCTGAACAAGAATCCGGAGATCGTGCGCGTCTACCTACCGCCGGACGCGAACACGTTGCTGTCCACTTACGACCACTGCCTCCGCTCGCGGCATTACATGAACGTTGTGGTCGCCGGCAAACAGCCCCAGGAGGATTGGCTCTCGGTCAGAGATGCCGCGCAGCACTGTACCCGAGGCCTCGGCATCTGGGACTGGGCTGGGAACCGGGACGAACTGGGCTCGGTTCCCGACGTCGTGCTGGCTTGCGCCGGCGAGATCCCCACCCTGGAGACCCTGGCTGCGGCAAGCATTCTGCGGGAACGGCTGCCTGAGCTGCGGGTGCGGGTCGTCAACATCGTTGATCTGATGCGGCTCCTGCCGGAAACCGAACACCCGCACGGACTCCCAGACCGCGAGTTTGACACCTTGTTTACGACGACCCAGCCGGTGATCTTTGCTTTTCATGGCTACCCGTTGCTCGTGCATAGGCTCACCTATCGACGTCACAATCACTCCCAGATCCATGTCCGCGGTTATAGGGAGAGGGGCACGACCACGACGCCGTTCGACATGGTGATGTTGAACGATCTAGACCGCTTCCACCTTGTCGTCGATGTCATCGATCGCGTCGAAGGCCTCGGAACACGCGCTGCGGGGCTCCGGCAGGAGATGATCGATGCCCGCATCCGGGCCCGTGCCTGGACTCGGGACAACGGCGTCGATATGCCAGATGTCGCGGAGTGGCGCTGGCCGTCGTAAGCCGCGGGCACAATGTGCACGGTGAGCCGGTTTCAGCCCGATGAGGTCAAAGCGGCCCTCGCCAAGGTGCGCGGGGCGTGCTCGAGCTTCCCAGAGACGTCGGAGCGCCTGAGCCATGGCGGACCTGCATTCTTCATCCGGGCCAAGAAATGCTTCGTGATGTTCCTCGACGACCACCACGACGATGGGCGTCTCGCGATCTGGTGCGCGGCTCCCGAGGGCGTGCAGGCCGAGATGGTCGACACGGATCCGGAGCGTTTCTTCCGCCCGCCTTACGTCGGTCACCTCGGCTGGCTCGGGGTTCAGCTGCCAGGAATTGATCAGGCCGAACTCAACGCGATCTGTCGAGAGGCTTTTGTCACTGTGGCGCCGCAAGCGCTGGTGAAGGCATTGCCGCCAGAACCTGACGCGTGAAGGAGATCCCTGCAATTGCCTAGGCCGATCTGCTGACGGTCACCCCGGCCGCGGTCAGCTCAGTGGTTATTTCAGGGACGCGCTCCGGAGCTACCGCTGCCGTGAGGCTGAGCAACACCTTGGTCTGGAAGCCCTCGCGTACGGCATCCAGTGCGGTGGCGCGTACGCAGTAATCGGTGGCAATCCCGCAGATATCAACTTGATCAATTTCTCGCTCCCGCAGCCAGTCGGAGAGTCTCCCGCCGTCCTCGGTGGCCCCCTCGAAGGCCGAATACGCCGGCTCGTACTGGCCTTTATAGAAGACGGCGGCGAAGTCACGGACGGTCAGGTTGTCGTGAAACTCAGCACCTGCCGAGCCAACCACGCAGTGCGGCGGCCAAGAATCCACGAAGTCCGGCTGAGCAGCAAAGTGTGAGCCCGGGTCGATGTGATGGTCGCGAGTGGCAATCACGTAGGCATAATCATGATCACTTTTCAGCAGGCTGTCGATGCGGCTGACAACAGCGGCTCCGCCGGCCACCCCCAACGAGCCACCCTCACAGAAGTCTCGTTGCGGATCGGCAATGATCAAAGCGCGTGTCATGATCACAACTCTCTGCTGGGCCCAGTGATCGGTTCTTTCACGCTGCTTGTAACGGAGGCGTGGACGCCGGGCTCGTTTTCGTAGGGATTTCTTACACCTTCGCCAAGGCCGCGGAAGAGCGTCTCGATCACCGGCTCGCCACGAGACATCTTGAGTGCCTCGAGCGGGAGCTCCTTGCGGGAGCGCAGGTGTCGTTCGCGCATGATCTCAAGCGGTTCGTCGCCGACGATCATGCCGCCGTCCACCAGCTTCACCAGCAGCGGACGATCGTTGGAGTCGCCGCTCGGCGGCACGCCGATTCCGATGATCTCCGCCACGGCCATACCTTGCTCAGACAGTCGACGCAGCGCGTACTTCCGACCACCGACGGAGATCTTGTTGACGCTCTTCTTAGCCACTGCCATCATCGGTGCGCCCGCATCGTCGGATTCGGCGCGAGCCACCAACTTGTAGACGAACTCACACGTCGGATGGCTGCTGCCGGTGACCAGAGCCGTCCCGATCCCGTAGCTGTCGACAGGTGCGGCCGCGAGCGCGGCGAGGGTGTACTCATCGAGATCACTGGTGACGATGATCTTGGTTCGGGTGGCACCTAAGGAGTCCAGCAGCTCGCGGACCTGAACGGCCAGCAAGCCGAGATCGCCGGAATCGAGCCGTACGGCACCGAGCCGGCCCCCGGTCAGCTCCACCCCTGTCCTCACGGCCTCGAAGACGTCGTAGGTGTCCACCAGCAGCGTGGTTTGGACTCCCAACTCCGCGATCTGCGCCGCAAAAGCTTCCCGCTCGCTGGAATGCAGCAGGGTGAAGGCGTGGGCCGCTGTGCCTCGTGTTGGCACACCGTAACGGCGTCCGGCCTCCAGGTTGGACGTTGAAGCAAAGCCCGCAACGTACGCAGCCCGGGCGGCCGCAACCGCCGCCAGCTCGTGTGTCCGGCGCGATCCCATCTCGATGCACGGTCGGTCGCCCGCCATCGCGGTCATCCGAGAAGCGGCAGAGGCAATGGCTGAATCGTGGTTGTAGATGCTCAGCAGCAGGGTCTCCAAGATCACGGCCTCGCCGAACGTACTCTCGACGATGACGATGGGTGAACCGGGAAAGTAGATCTCGCCTTCCGGATAGCCCCAGATGTCACCAGAGAAGCGGTAGTCGGCCAACCAGTCGGCCATTACTTGATCAACGACGTTGCTGTCGCGGAGGAAGGCGAGCGCCTCCTCGTCGAAGCGGAAATGCTTCAGGGCGCGTAGGGCCCTGCCAACCCCAGCGACGACACCGTAACGGCGGCCGGCCGGTAGCCGGCGCGCGAAAAGTTCAAAGGCGCAGCGCCTATTCGCGGTCCCGGCGCGAAGCGCGGCGCGTACCATCGTCAGCTCGTAATGGTCGGTCAGCAACGCGGTCGTCGGGACCTCGCTCGGTCCCCAAGCCGTTGCAACACCCGGTGTTGGATCCGTCGCGGTCACGGCGTCAGCCTAACCAGATCCGCTCGGTATCCGGCAGGGAGCGCGCTGCCCGAAAAGTGCGGGTCGTTGCAAGAATGGTTCTCATGCCTGATTCCGACGGGGAGAGCGTGACACCGGCAGGCGGCACCGCTATCGCCGAGCGCCCAGTCGACGAACTCCGGACGCAAACACCGTGGGTCACCATCGTCTGGGATGATCCGGTCAACCTGATGTCATATGTGACCCACGTGTTCGTGACCTACTTTCACTACACCAAATCAAAGGCCGAGAAATTGATGTTGCAGGTGCACACGACTGGAAAAGCGATCGTTTCCAGCGGTACTCGCGAGGCGATGGAGCGAGACGTCACCGCTATGCACGAATACGGCCTATGGGCAACTCTCGACAAGTCGGACAAGTGAGTTTGAACCGCAGGGGTACCAGACTGGTGGAGGCAGATGCATCACGGATTGCGCCCACCGCCGTGCTGAGGAGGAGCGAGGGGACATGCTTTTCGACCCGGAGCGACGACGTAGTAGGCGGGCTCCAAAGGCGCAATCCGTGGTGCGCGAGCTTGGCGAGCGAGGCAATCAAAATTGCGCGATCTGCCCGGGTCTCAGGTGGGGTGCATGCTTGGCAGTGCTGTTGGCTGCGCGTGAGTGAGGAAGGCAGCGGCCTCCGAGCGCGATCCGCGCCGAGCGAGCTTGGCGAGCGAGGCAATCAAATATGAAGAAGTTTCACCGTAGGCGGGGGATGATCATCACCCAGCTCAGCGCGTACGAAGTGGAGCTGCTGGCTTCCTTGATCATGCAGCTTATCGAGTTGGTCTCCGACGGCGAGCCCGAGGGCTTTGCAACCGAATCCGAGGCGACTGATGCCTTCGAGGAGATCGTCAAGGATCTCGATGGTGAGCCCGATGAGCCCGGACCGCTGGAGGATCCGGTGCTCAAGCGGCTGTTTCCCGAGGCGTACCCTGCAGACTCCGCTGCTTCGGCCGACTTCCGGCGGTTCACCGAACGCGACCTGAAGGCGACCAAGGTCGCCGAGGCACGCGTCGTCCTCAACAGGCTTGCGACCACCGAGTTGGGCGCTCGCGATCTGAAGATCCCAGCCGATGAGGTGGAGAGCTGGCTGCGAACCTTGACCAGTGTGCGGCTTGCTGTTGCCACCCGCCTTGGGATCCGCGATGCGGCTGCTGCCGATCAATTAGCGGAGCTGCCGGACGATGACCCGCGCAGCTTCATGGTGAGCGTGTACGACTGGCTTGGCTTCGCACAGGAGACGCTGATCTCTGCACTCTAGGCGAACCGTGCGGAGCGAGCCCGGCGAGCGGAGCAATCAAACGTGAAAGGCGGCCGGACATGGCAAGATACGCGCTGAACGAGGCCGGCGTGACCAACTGTCGTCGGCTGATCGATG
>Ga0075425_100008537_pt1 | contig 10869 bp, 7 predicted proteins | sample SoiMethybrSBSTD4_FD_75300 | JGI IMG/M metagenome (GOLD analysis project Ga0075425, IMG submission 75300) | Bulk soil microbial communities from a Populus tree surrounding site in Tennessee, USA - Soil MetaG P. TD hybrid SBSTD4 | ecosystem: Environmental > Terrestrial > Soil > Tree plantation...
CGTTCCAGGTCGGAGAATCGCATGATCTTTCCCCCGAACAGGTGGAACAAGATCACCAGCTTCCAGCGTCCTTCAAGAAGCCGTAACGCTTTCTCCAGGTCCGCAGCAGCAGTCACGGGCGTATAGCGTTTTGGCATATTTGTCTCTAACGTACTTTTTAGTGCGTACTTCCCATTTTACCAGTATTGTGACAACCTCAAGCTTGCAAGCCGATTCGGGGATTGCCTCACTGGAGGTTCGGTTCAATGACGCAGACGTATCCATTCGCCGTTTCAAGTGACGAGTTCAAAAGCAAGCGGGTTCTAGTAACTGGCGGCACCAAGGGGATGGGAGAGGCGATCGTGCGTCGCTTCTTATTGAGCGGTGCGGCGGTCGCAACAACCGCACGCTCCCCATTGCCTGAAGGACAAAACCCATCCTTGTTCGTGCAAACAGACATCGGCACCCCAGACGGTGTCACGAAAGTTGTCGAGCGCATCCAGCAGGAGTGGCATGGGTTGGATATTCTCGTGAACTGTCTTGGCGGATCGGAGGCTCCAAATGGTGGATTCCGGGCACTTACGGACGACGACTGGCAAAGAGCCCTCAATGTCAATCTGTTGGCGGCGGTTCGCTTGAATCGAGCGTTTCTTCCGGGGATGATCGAGCGCGGTGCAGGCATTGTTATTCATATTTCTTCGATTCAACATCGCCTACCTCTCTACGATGCGACTCTAGCCTACGCTGCGGCAAAGGGCGCGCTTAGCACCTACAACAAAGGGCTGGCCAATGAGGTTGGCCCGAAGGGGGTTCGGGTGAACATGATCTCGCCGGGATTCATCGAGACTGCGGGTGCGCACGGAATGATTGTGCAGCTTGCTCATAGCAGCGGCATCACGGAGGGCGCGGCGCGTCAGCAGATCACGAACATGATTGGAGGCATTCCAATAGGTCGTCCAGGTGTACCGGAAGAAGTTGCAGAACTGGTGGCATTTCTGGCATCGGATCGCGCAGCTTCCATTCACGGTGCAGACTACGTCATTGACGGTGGCACGATGCCTACCGTCTGATCACAAGTAAGCTTCCGAATCCTCGCCACCCTTACCTTGGGATTACTTTAGGCTTGTACGTCACAGGTCCAAAGAAATGCTGCAGGCATGCGAAGCATGATAATGTACTCTCGAAGCGTTCGTTAACAAGTCGGGCACTCTCGTTGCCTTCGTGCCCAGCTTCAGTGTAGATTTGAGAATCATACCTCTCAAAAGAGCAGCCATTATGCGGTCATGTTCGAAGCAAGTAGCGTGGCTGTGTCTGTTGCTGACATTCTGGTCGGCAATAGCATTCGTTTCTCATCACCATCGTAGTGCGGTCGAATCGGCAAAGTGCACGGTCTGCATCGCTGCCCATTCCGCTGCCCCCAAAGCCGCTTCCGCTGCGTCAGGAGTAACGTCCGTTTCAATATTCATACTTCGTATAGAATCACTTCCAGCCAAGCAAAGCCCGCTCGCATTCGCCCTCAGCGTTCGCCCGCCTCCCCAAGGTTAAGTTCCCAAAGAGCCGATCTCAACTTAACTGGACTTTCTGCAATCTCAATTTCCGGGAGGAATTCCATGCTGGCTTCCTATAAGAAGTCGCTCCGTGCGGCTTTCGTAATCCTTCTCTTTTCAGTTTTTGCCCTTGTTTCTCAGGCGCAATCGGGCGGAAGCTCGACGTCGGTGATCGGTGTCGTTGTAGATCCGAGCGGCGCAGTGGTTGCGAATGCAACCATCGAAATCCGTAATCCTGTCAGTGGGTTTGAGCGAACCACGGTGACAGATAACTCGGGAAGATTCAGCATCCCGAACGTTCCATTTAATCCTTATCACCTCTCTGTCACCGGTCAGGGGTTCAATCCCTACGCTCAAGACATTGATGTCCGGTCCGTGGTGCCTGTGAATGTCAATATCAGTCTGAAGGTCGCTGGTTCGGCGGAGACAGTGACGGTTGAGGCGGGCGGTGATCTGCTGGAGAACGATTCCACGTTTCACACCGATGTGGACAAGAATTTATTCGATAAACTGCCGTTGGAAAGCCAGTCATCTTCGGTGAGCTCTTTGGTCACTCTCGCTTCGCCGGGAGTGGCGGCCGATTCCAATGGCCTATTCCATGGCGTGGGCGATCACGCGGAAAACTCATTTTCGGTGGATGGTCAGCCCATCACCGACCAGCAGAGCAAAGTATTCTCCAACCAGATTCCACTCGACTCAATTCAGTCGATGGAGGTCATCGCGGGCGCTCCGCCGGCAGAATTCGGCGAGAAGGCGAGCCTGGTGATTAACGTCACAACGCGCTCGGGCCAGGGGATGACTACGCCTCATGGCGAGGTTTCGGCCTCCTATGGCAGCTTTGGGACTTCCAGTGCGGGTTTCAATCTTGGTTACGGCGGCCAGAAGTGGGGGAATTTTATCTCTGCCAATGGCCTGAACAGTGGGCGGTTTCTCGATCCTCCTGAGTTTACTGTGATGCACGCCAAGGGTAATGAAGAGAACATCTTTGATCGTCTCGACTTTCAACTCTCCAATGCTGACTCCATCCACCTCAACCTGGGATTCACGCGGTCGTGGTTCCAGACACCGAATTCCTTCGATGCCGAAAATGCTACCGCATGGAACGGACTCGTGGTCGCCAATGGCGGACTTGATCCCAACGGCAATGTCGTCGGTCCAGCTGACCAGCGTTCACAGATTAAGACCTTCAACATAGCTCCCTCGTGGACGCGCTTGCTCAGTTCCCATACTGTTTTTACTCTTGGCGCTTTTGTTCGCCGGGATCACTTCAACTATTACCCGAGTGGCAATCCGTTCGCCGATCTCGCGCCGGATCTTCAGCAAGAAACATTCACGCAGAACCGAAAGCTCACCAACACGGGTATTCGTACGGATGTTTCTTACGTGAAGGGTATCCACAATGTCAAGGGAGGCGTGACGTATCAGCAGACTTTTCTCGACGAGAACAACCGCTTCGGCATAGTCGATCCGACTTTCCTCGATTCACTTACCGATGCAAATGGGAACTCCTGCGTGGACTCCAGCGGAACTCCGGTCGCGGCCCCGTGCACAACTCTGGCACCGTATGATCTGACGCGAGGCGGAACCCTGTTTCCGTTTAACGGCCACACCGACATCAAGCTGCTCTCGCTGTATCTGCAGGATGCAATCACAAAAGGAAACTGGTCCATAAATCTGGGTTTACGAGGCGACATCTACAACGGCCTGACTTCCCACAGCGAAGCCCAACCACGCGTCGGCATTGCATACAACATCAAGAAGACAAACACAGTGCTTCGCGCTTCGTATGCGCGAATACTCGAAACCCCATTCAACGAGAACTTGGTACTTTCGAGCACCGGATGCGCCGATCCAGTGCTGAACCCGCTTCTAAGCTGTGTATCAAACACTACTACTCCGTTCAGTCCCGGATGGCGCAATGAATTTCACGTCGGACTCCAACAAGCTGCGGGCCGATACCTAGTTTTTTCCGGCGAGTACATCTGGAAATACACCCACAACGCTTACGATTTCGGAGTTTTCGGAAGCACGCCACTCACGTTCCCAATTGAATGGAATAACTCCAAAATTCCGGCAATTGCCGGACGCGTGAGCGTTCCCAACTTCCACGGCTTCTCAGCCCTCTTCGTCTTCTCCAGCGTTGTGTCGAGGTTCTTTACTCCTCAGCTCGGAGGAGCTGGCGCAGCTCCCGACGTGATCGGGGCGTTCCGCATCGATCACGATGAGAAGTTTAACCAGACCACTCATCTGCAATATCAGATTGGAAAACGCGGACCCTGGGTCGGTTTCAACTGGCGCTACGACAGCGGCTTAGTCGCCGGCGCGGTGCCAGTTTCAGACGGCACACCTGTAGATTTAGTCGCCACCGGGCTGACTCCAGACCAGGAATTCCAAGCTGGCCTGTTCTGCGGAAGCGCGCACGCAACTCCAACGACAGCTTTGCCCTCGCCATGCCCGGCAGGACAGTTCGGATCAACGCTGGTAAGCATTCCAGCGCCGGGAACGGAGAATGGTGACAAGAACCCGCCGCGCATCGCCCCACGTCATCTTTTCGATATCGCTGTGGGGCATGACAACCTGTTTCATGGCGACAAGTACAAATGGAGTCTTCAGCTCACCGCCATCAACATAACCAACAGAGTTGCGCTCTATAACTTCCTCTCAACCTTTACTGGAACTCACTATGTGACGCCACGAGCATTGACTGCGCAGGTGGGATTTAATTTCTAGACGATTCGTGCCTGAGAGCTCCGGCGCAAACGTGACCGGGGCTCTCGTCCAAAGACCATGCATGATGCGCGAGAAAACCGCATCTACTCTGCGTTGCTCAGGACCGCACGCAAGCAATTGGGATTGACGCCGCGACGCGGTGCGCCTTTTGGACGACCTCACAGGCGAATACGTTCGGCTCGAAGAACTAAACGGATGAGGGTTGAGAAGTTCACAAACCGGCAAGGCCTTTGGATGTTGGGCTTACTGACTTGTGTCTTGTTAACAATGACGCTCTTGTACGTTTTTGGATACCTGCACCTTGATGCGGATTGACCTTCGGTGGTTCGAATCGATATCTGAGAGCCTCTCCTTATGCGAAGCGACGGTGCGTGGATCAACCTTCGTAAACTCGCTGCAATTGACCTTGCCTTCGGCTCCAAGGTAATCATTGCGGAATTCGCAGCTGGAGCACTCATCTGCGGTGCGCTTGGCATATTGGTATTGGTTCAGCGTGAGTCGTTTACGGAACTGGTCTTGGGTGTGTACCTCATAGGGCTATCGACCAACTACGTGCCTATGCTGATTTATGCGATCGGTATTACAACAAATAAAAGTACGCGAGCGGAGTTGGGCCAGGAACTAACTGATGAACCTCGGGTCATGGCCAAGTATCGTCGCCAGTCTTTATTGCTTTTGGTTCCTTTTCTCGTTCCGATGCTGGCTCTCAGTCAGAAGCACAAGAAGCTCTGGCATCACACGGACAGAGTGGAGCCTTGATCTCCAGAATCTTACGACTCAGGGTTTCGGCGGTAAACGGTTTCGACAGGAAAACTGCCTCTGTTCCCAGTATCTCGTTTTCGAGAGCGGTTGTTTCCGTATAACCTGACATAAAGATCACTGCGAAATCACGCCTTGACTCTTTTAGCTTTTCGACGAATTGCGGGCCGCCCATTCGCGGCATTACTACATCCGACAAGACGACACTTATGACGCCTCGGTAATCGCGAGCGACCTTCAATGCTTCGAGGCCATCGCTGGCTTCGAGCACGGTATAGCCGACCCGCTTCAATCCTTCCGCAGTTAGGGCTCGCAGCGCCGGCTCATCTTCGACAAGCAGTACCGTGCCCTCTCCGCACGCCAGGGCTACATTTTCTTTCGAGGTTACAGTTGGCAGAGCCTGCTGTCCCACCGAAGGGAGGTAAACTTTGAAGGTAGTTCCAATCCCTAGCTCGCTATATACCGTAATATGACCGTGGCTCTGTTTGACGATGCCATAAACCGTCGCGAGGCCAAGGCCAGTGCCCTTGCCGGGCTCCTTGGTCGTAAAGAATGGTTCAAAAATATGCGTCAGTGTTTCTTTGTCCATACCACAGCCGCTGTCGGTGACCGCGATTAGAACAAAGCTGCCGGGGTGTACCTCAAGGTGGTTCTTCGCGTACTGCTTGTCCAAGACTTCGGCTCTGGTTTCAACGACGAGCTTTCCTCCATTGGGCATGGCGTCGCGCGCGTTCACCGCGAGGTTCATAAGAACCTGTTCCAGTTGGCCAGGGTCAACCTGGACACAGCCAACTGGTTCCGACAGGTTAGTAATAAGCTCAATGTTTTCTCCCAAAAGAACCCGCAACATTTTGGCCATGTTGCCAAGGATTTGATTGGGATCAAGAACCTGTGGCTCGAGCACCTGTTTTCGGCTGAATGCTAGCAATTGACGTGTGAGGGCACTGGCACGATCGCCGGCCCGGTTGATCTCTTCCAGTTGAGGGCGCATTTCAGCCGGTGACCGATCGAGTAGAAGACTGCTGTAGCCCTTGATGATCATCACGAGATTATTGAAATCGTGTGCCACTCCGCCTGCCAATCTCCCAACCGCTTCTAGGCGCGCAGATCGCAGCAATGCCTCGCGTGATTGCTGCAAACTGTTCCGCATTTCCTCGAACGCCCGCGTTAGGTGCGCGACTTCATCAAGGCCGTGAGCTGAAATCTGGAAGTCAAAATTTCCTTTTTCCAGTTGCCGGGCTCCGTCCGCCAATCGTTCAATTGGACGAGTGATCTGCGTTGATAAGAAGAAAGCCAGCACTGCCCCTACCAGCAGCGCTAACGTCCCCAGCAACAGCAACATGCGATTTAAGGACCGCAGAAATGCTGTGGCCTGATCGAAAGATTGTAAGGAATGCAGACGAATGGCGTGATCTCCTGGCAAAGCGACAGAGCTCGTAAGGTAGCGTTCGCCCCCGAGAGTCACCTCCCGGATATCTGCGCGCCCAGGAATTTTCGCCTTTTCGAACTCGCTCTGAAGCTGGGGCGGCAGTGAGCTTACCAGAACCTTGCCTGCACGCTCGAAGACAGTCCGAGAATTGCCGAAGGTCGCAGTGTTGCCAACAGCAATTCCTGAGACTTCGCGTCCTAGAACTAATCTCCCGAGCGGACGCTGCTGGCCCCTAGGACCTGCCACGATTTCTTGCAAACTGACGTCGAATAATTTGCCATTCGCGAACCACCAGTCCTGTGCGCCGGCCGAAGCCTGCATCAGAGCTTCCACCGCAGCCGATTTCACTTCACTCGATTTCGCGTGGAAACCAAGTAGTTGTCCGCTCGCATTCTCCAGGACCAGCAGATCAGCTCCGGTCGTTTCGAGAATGCCCGCCGAACCGTCCTCGACGGTGACAGCATCATTGGTCGACATTAGTGCCTTTACGCTCGGCTGATTCGCAATCATCCGGGCACTCTGGGCAGTCTGTTCGCGCCGGGCCCGTTCAACTTCGACGCAAAGGGCGGAATCTGCTCTTAGGCTCGAGACCAGGTCCGCAGTGATGTGCGCTCGCATTTGTGCCTGAACCAGCACTAGAACGGAAGCCGTCAGCAAGAACACCAGGGCGACAATGGAGACCAACAACTTCGTGCGCAGGTGTTTGAATGCAGGTTTAGACACTCAGAGGGAGCTTACGAGCCTCTCCTCTTTAACTGCTAGACACTTTCGTAACGATCATGAAGCCAGCGAACACGTTGGTAACCTTGCCGCTGTGGAGCCCGACCTTGATCATTATTTCCAAATATGTGCCCACTCCTCCGCGTCATCTTCATTATTGTTGTCTGCTGCTTCGGCGCGACCAGCGGGGTAGTGGCGCAGCAGTCGTCCCCCGGAACGGAGGACTTGTCGACCTTGTCCCGAGAACTCCAGCAGACGCGGTCAGAACTGGCAGAATCGCAAAGGCAAATTCAACAACTTCGCGCGGACCTCGGGAAAGTCGAGCAACAGCTTCAAGCGCGGACACCGGCTGACCCGGCTGACCCCGATCCGGCTCCAACGGTTGCATCCGCTGACCAGGATGTAGGATTTCTGGCGGCAAAAGTTTCAGAGCTCCATCAGGACAAAGTCGAAAGCGCGAGCAAATATCCGGTAAAACTCTCCGGATTGATACTGTTCAATTCGTATGTCAATGGAGGATCGGTTGCATCGCAGGACTTGCCAGTCCTCGCATTTCCTAAAACAGCAGGAAGCGCCAATGGAAGCATAGGCGCGACACTGAGCCAGACTCTCCTCGGAATCGAGGTCAAAGGGCCGAAGCTCTTGGGCGCCCAGAGCAGTGGGGACGCAAGTATCGACTTCGCCGGCGGGTACCCCACGACTCCCTATGGCATTACCGCAGGCCTGATCCGCTTGCGAACCGCGAGTGTCCGCCTCGATTGGTCGAAGACCTCGCTGCAGATCGGACAGGACACACCTTTCTTCTCACCACTGTCGCCAACATCCTATGCAACAGTTGCAGAGCCGGCCTTCTCGTGGGCCGGCAACCTTTGGGTGTGGACACCCCAAATAGAAATCGAGCGGCGCATTGCGCTTACGTCCGATTCATCGCTTGTTCTCCAGACGGGGCTGCTTGACCCTCTTACCGAAGAAACGCCAGCATTTCAGATCAGAACTGCCTCTGCTGGCGAAGCGACCAGGGTCCCCGCGGTAGCAGGGCGCATTGCTTGGCAGCATGCGTCGAGTTCACGCTTGCCCTTTGCTGTTGGTATCGCAGGCTATCACGCCCGCCAGCGATACGATGCGCTGCCTGAGATAGATAGCTGGACGGTTAACTCCGATTTTGATCTCAAGCCGTCACGATACTTGGAATTCTCCGGAGAATGGTATGAAGGCCAAGCCGTCGGCGGACTTGGCGGCGGAATCTGGACAAGCGTAGTTTACCCAGACACGACCGAACCGCACACCGCAATTCATCCTCTGCGTTCGACTGGCGGCTGGGCGCAAATCAAAGTGAAGCCGTCATTGCAATGGGAAGTCAACATGGCGCTTGGCCAGGACGAGAATTACGGTCGCGACCTAAGATTCTTCCCTATCTCTTACACAGATTACGGCTCGACGCCTTTTCAAAAGAACCACGCCAGCTTCATCAACGCGATATACAGACCAAAGACCTCGCTGCTCTTCGCGGTCGAATATCGCCGCCTTTTCACCGCGCCCTCAACCGGCGAGAGTGCGACTGGTGATCAGCTCAACCTAGCAGCGGGGGTCCAGTTTTGAAGATCGGCCAAGTACTGATTGCAGTCTTGATAACTACTGTGGCGTATGCCCAGGATCTGACGTTGCAGGGACAAGCCAACATCGTTGGACAGCACGGTGGCGGCAATTCGAACGTAGTGGTTTGGCTTACTCCTATTTCTCACAGGGTCCCTGTCGTACCCACTCCATCCCTACGGCTGGTGCAAAGGAATAAGCAATTCTTTCCTCATGTATTGGCTGTTACAGAAGGATCTACGATCGAGTTTCCGAATCAGGATCCATTCTTCCATGATGTCTTTTCCATCTATCATGGGAAACCATTCGATCTTGGACTGTACGAAAGCGGCGCAGTCAGAAGGGTCGTATTTTCAAGGCCGGGAGTCTCGTACATTTTCTGCAACATCCATCCAGAGATGAGCGCGGTCGTAGTAGTTACGCAAACTCCTTTTTTTGTGATCACTGGAGAGGACGGCAAGTTCGCAATCGCTCATGTACCTCCCGGCCGGTACAGGTTTGACGTTTGGTATGAGTTCGCGTCCGAGGCGGAGTTGGCAACCCTAGCGCGTCAGATAGACATTTCTCCTGAGCAGACCTCGCTGGAGACGATTACCATTCACGCGATGTCTGGAATTAAGGAACATCTCAATAAGTATGGCGAAGCTTACACGCAGGACAGGGCCAATTACTGATTAAGAGACTCAACTCAGTTCCACTGACGAACTTTCCCGGCATTCACTTCCGAAACCAGTAGAGCAGGATCCCGTAACCAACGCCTGCCGGATCTCCTGCGCGAGCCGCCTGAAATACCATGAATCGCCCATCGGTGGAGACCACCGGGTTTGAAGCCTTACCGCCTTCGTAATCGTTGAATTGCGTCAACCGAGTGAAGTCTTTTCCTGTGCCATCAAGCCTGAGTTTCCAAATGTCAATATTGCCGGGACCGCACTCGCCGGCAAATTCCTGGCACTGCCTGTCTGCTTCGACTGTGGTGTAGAGGCCGTCCGGGAAAATGCCTTCTGGTTCGTTGTACGTCCCAGGTGCCTTCGAGAAATTCGTCACCGCTCCCGTTTCGAGATCAATGCCCATGACTGATGCCGTACCGTGTGGTTCGTAGCATGTGAAAGTCATTTTGCGGTCGTTATCATAAAAATCCTGAGCTTCAAGAACACAGCTGGGGTCCTTGCTCTCGTAAACGGTCTTCTTGTTGATGAGTTTCGACGCGCCACCAGAGAGATCAAGGCCTGCGACGATCAGTTGCGCACCGCCGGGCGTAAGTGCGGGATCTTGCGCTGGCAAAACGGAAAAGGCAATCTTCAACGATTTCTTCGAAATTGCCGCTCCCTCGCTCATCTTTTGGCCCAGCTTCACTGGTTTTGAGCCCGCTTCCTTGCTCAACAACCAGAGTTCGTTATCGCGAGTCCGACTGGTGTGAATGTTCTCGAAATGATCTGGGCCGATGAGAACGTAATCTCCCGTCACCAGGTGCATGACACGCAGGAATACCGCAGCCGGCACATTGCAGGTCAGACACCTAATGGCTCGGCTCTTCAGGTCAATCAGCATGGCATCTCCAAAACTCTTCGCCATAAAGGCCACACGTTGATTGTCGGGAGAAATGTCAGCGCGTTCGCCGAATTGTGTCAGAACCTCGATATTGGCCGGCAGGTGGTCCATAGGATTACCGGCCTTTTGAGACGGCTTAGCATCAATCGCGAGTAGCGAGAAAGCAAACAACAGTGCCATTTTCATACGCGAAAGCTTAATCGATGAGCGCGATGATAGCCAGAGTTCGCATTGCTGTTCCGGTCCTTCGATCGACTAATCTCAGCAGATCTTTCACACGTGCTGTTTCATCGGGAGTCCCCACCCTTCGGGCTTCGCATCGAACCTGACAACCCGGTTGTCACTGTCAACGACCGGGAGGGTCGCCTTGGGTGCCTGGCCGAACAGTGTCTTCGGTGTCGCGGCTGCGATGCCAATTGCTCCGGTGGTCTGAACGAATTCGCGACGATTCAGTTTCTTGATATCGCAACTTTGCGCCTTCCATTCGCCTTTTGGGCCTCAATGAGTGATATGGAGATTATCATCAGCCATCCTGAGAGTATGATTCCTGGCAATGATTCACCT
>Ga0075425_100008538_pt1 | contig 10868 bp, 10 predicted proteins | sample SoiMethybrSBSTD4_FD_75300 | JGI IMG/M metagenome (GOLD analysis project Ga0075425, IMG submission 75300) | Bulk soil microbial communities from a Populus tree surrounding site in Tennessee, USA - Soil MetaG P. TD hybrid SBSTD4 | ecosystem: Environmental > Terrestrial > Soil > Tree plantation...
GGATTTCCCGCGAATCCGTCGAATCTCACGCCCGACATGGAGACAGGCATCGGCAAGTGGAGCGAGGCGGACTTCATCAAAACGCTGCGCACCGGCGTGAATCCCGACGGGCGCCAGCTGAATCCGTTCATGCCGCGCCAGGTGGGGCGCATGACCGATGAGGACCTGCACGCGATCTGGACCTACCTCCGATCGCTGCGGCCGATTCACAACGTCGTGCCCCGGAGTACCATGCCTCCTTAAACAACATTAGGAGGTTGTTCGCATGCGTCGATCCGCGCTGGTTCTCCTCGCGCTCCTGGTCCTGGTCGCATCCAATCCCGCCTCCGGTAAATCAGGTTTCTCCGGCAATTACACGGTGAAGGGAACGAACCCCGGCGTCGGCGCTTACAGCGGCGTCCTCACGATCGCGGCGCGCGGCGACGCGTACGACGTCTACTGGAACATCGCGAACACGCAATACGTCGGCGTCGGCCTCGCGAGCGGCGACACGATCTCCGTCGCGTACACGGGCGGCGACAAAACGTGGATCGGCATCGCGACCTATCACCAGCGCGCCGACGGAACGCTCGACGGACGATGGACCGTCGGCGGCGTGGGCAAGGTCGGGACGGAGACGGCGGTCAGAAAGTAATCATTCCTCGACCGCCCACACATCCCCGCCGTGCGGCTGGAAGCGATCGAACAGGATCCAGCGGCCGTCGGGCGACCAGACCGGATAGTCGATCCGCGATTCGGCATCGTCGAACTCGAAGACTTTGCGCGGCGCGCCGCCTTGACCGTCGATTCGCAGGGGCGAGCACCAGAGTGTGCGATGGCCGAGGACGTCCATGAGGAGGGAGTGGTCGGGGGAGAGGGACATGTGCGCGCCGCCGATCACTTCCGCCGTTGGCTCGATCTCGCCGCCGAGGAATGAGACGGTGAAGGTCTTCTTCAGGGAGGGGCATCGGAAGATCACGCGCTGACTGTCGGCCGTCCAGCGGAGGAAGTGTCCCGCGACGCCGCACGACGTGATCTGACGGACCTCGCGGCCATCGCGATTCATCACGAACACTTCCAGACGGCCGTCGCGATCGGACATGAACGCGATGTGCTTTCCGTCCGGCGAATAAAAAGGATTGATGTTGATGCCCTGGCCGCGCGTGAGTCGCGTCAATGCATCACCGTCGAAGTCGTAACGCCAGATGTCGATCGCACCGGCGCGGCCTGAGAAGAACACGATCGATTTGCCGTCCGGTGACCAGTTCGGCTGATAGTCGTTGCCCGCGCCGCTCGTGAGCCGTTTGGTGCGGCCGTCGCGCAGCGTGAGCAGCCAGAGATTCATCTCGCCGCCGCGATCCGATCCGAACGCGACCGAAAGGCCGTCCGGCGACCATGCGCCGCGCGAGTTCTCGCGCGATCCCGCCACGACCTGTTCCGGCGGTCCCGCAGCGTCGCCCGTTTCGGGATCGACCGGCAGCCGCCACAGCTCCGCGTTCTGCTTGAGGATCGCGAACACGAGACGGTTCGCGCTGCGGGCCACGTCGAGATCGACGTCGTGACCGGGACCTGCCGTGATCTGCTGCATCGGACCGGCGGGCGTGCCGTCGATGTCGACCGGCATCTCCCAGATGTTGATGCCGCCGGTGCGATACGACGAGAAGAAAATCGAATCGCCTTCGAAGGACCACACCGGATTGATGTCGGTGACGAAGTCGTCGGTGATCGCCTTCATCGCGCGCGACGCGACGTCGATGAGGCGGATGTCCGACTTCGTTCCCTCCATGCTCTGAAAGACGATTTGCGCGCCATCCGGCGACCATCGCGGCCGGACATGCGCAATCGCCTCGGAGTCATCCGTCGTCACCTGGAACGGATTGCGACCGCGCGCGTCGGCGATCCAGATCCGCCGCGGTCCGCTCCACGACGCATCGAACGCGATGCGCAATCCGTCGGGCGACCACACGGGGTTGTAGGTGTCGTCGAGGAGTTGCGTTTCTTTGCCGCTCCCGATCTCGAGCGTCCAGATGTTGCCGCCGATGTGCCGTCCGAAGACGTCCGCCACTTCCACGCGCACGTTCGGTTCCGTCGAGCGCACGAAGAGCAGCGATGCGCCGTCGGGCGACCATGCCGGCTGGATCTCGTCGAACGCGCCGCGCGTCAGTTGTCGCTCGCTTCCTTCCGCAGGCTCGCTGAGGAACAGCTTGCGTACGCGTCCGATCTCGCGCGCGAACACGAGCTGCTTTCCATCGGGCGAGAGGGCGGGGAACTGTTCGATGGCGCGCGCGAACGTGAGCTGCACGAGGCGCGGGAAACGGCGCGTGCTCTCGCGCATGCGATCGCGGACGCGGCGCAGGTCGGCGACGACGTCGCGCATCGTGGCGTAGCGCGCATCGCGGCGCTTCTTCAGGCAGCGGCTCACGACGCGCTGCAGCTCGGGCGGAATGCGGTCGTCGATCGTGCGCAGCGGCGGCGGGTCGACGAGGGTGATCTGATGGACCATCTCCGGAAGGATCGAGCCGCTGAACGCGCGGCGTCCGGACAGCGCCTCGTACGCGACCGCGCCGAACGCGAAGATGTCCGATCGCTGATCGACTTCCGCGCCCGAAAGCTGTTCGGGCGACATGTACTGCGGCGTGCCGACGATGATGCCGGGCTTCGTCGACGGCGCGACCGCCGTCGGCGCGTCATCGGTCGTCGCGTCCTGATCGACGCCGGCCGAATCGGCGAGCTTCGCGAGGCCGAAGTCGAGGATCTTCGCGTAGCCGTCCGACGTGATCATGATGTTGTCCGGCTTGAGATCGCGATGGACGATGTCGGCCTCGTGGGCCTTCGCCAGTCCCTCGCCGATCTGAATGAGGATGTCGACCGTTTCCGCGACGTCGCGCTTTTTCGCGATGCGCGCGCGCAGCGTTTCGCCGGCGATGTACTCCATGGCGATGAAGCGCCGCGGCGTCTCTTCCTCCGTTTCGCCGATGTCGTAGATCGTGAGGATGTGCGGATGGTTCAGCGCCGACGCCGCCTGGGCTTCGAGACGAAAGCGCGCGATCGCTCCGGAGTCGGTGACCGATTTGTCGGGCAGCAGCTTGATCGCGACGTCGCGATTGAGGCGGATGTCGCGCGCGCGATAGATCACGCCCATCCCGCCCTGGCCGATGGGCTCGACAATCTCGTAGGAGCCGAACCGCGTGCCGGGAGGAAGCATGGGAGGCAATTGTAGTTTTGGAGTGCGGCAGCCGCAGCTGCCGCTTTCATTGCGCGAGCCGCAGCTCGCGCTCTCCGTGTCAGCGCGAGCTGCGGCTCGCGCACGGCAAAGCGGCGACTGCGGTCGCCGCAGTCCAAATCGGCTACTCTGAACGCATGGGCCCGTCACTCAAGCGATTCCTCCTCGCGATCGCCGTTTCCGCGATTGCCGGCGGCGCGTTCGCGTTCATCGGCACGATCGTCTGGATCTTCGTCATCGGCAAGGAGGCGGACCGCAAATGGAGCGACGCCCTGCAGGGCGCGTCGTTCATCGGCTTCTGGACGCTGCTGGTCTGCTTCGTCTACGCGCTCGTACTCGGATTCGCGGTCTATGCGTACCTGCGCATCCGCCGGACGACGATCGGACTGCACGTCGCGATCATCGCCGGCCTCCTCGGCGCGATCCCGTTCGTCTGGCCGTTCTTCAAGGAGAATTCCGGCGGAACGAGAGAGGCGGCGTTCATTCCGATCTTCGCGATCCTGAGCGCGATCGTCTGCGCGTGGACCTTCTGGCGCATCGCACTGAAACCGCAGACGGCGTGATCACGACGTCAGCCGCTCGACGCGCGCGATGATCGCGTCGAGCGCGACCTGATTCTCACCACCCTCGGGGATGATCAGGTCGGCGTGCCGCTTCGACGGCTCGACGAATTCCTCGTGCATCGGACGGACGGTGTTCACGTACTGATCGATCACCGACTCCACCGAACGGCCGCGCTCCTTGATGTCGCGCCCGAGCCTTCGCACGAATCGGATGTCGGCGGGCGTGTCGACGAAGAGCTTGATGTCGATCCGCTTGCGGAGCTCCGACTCCGCGAGGACGAGAATCCCTTCCACGATGATCACGCGCCGAGGCTCGACGCGCTGCGTCTCCGGTTTGCGCGAGTGCGTCGTGAAGTCGTAAACCGGCACTTCGACCGACGATCCCTTCACGAGCACGTCGAGATGGCGCACGAGCAGTTCCGTTTCGAGCGAGTCCGGATGGTCGAAGTTGATCTGACGACGCTCTTCCGGCGGCAGCGCATCGAAGTTGCGGTAGTACGAGTCGTGCGAGATCCACTCGATCTTGTCGCGCCCGATCGAGTCGTAGATCGATCGCGCGACCGTCGTCTTTCCGGAGCCGGTGCCGCCCGCGATGCCGATGATGACCGGTTTCATCCGCCCGACATCTCCTCGAATTCAGCCTCGGTCACGAAATCGGACGGCTCATCGTTGCCGCACGTGGCACACACCGCCTGAGCGAGCTTTCCGTTGTGCATCTCGAAATCGTACGTCGGCGTTTCGCACTGCAGACAGATGAAGTACTCGGGTTCATCCATGGGGCGGAAGGATAACCCGTCATCCTGAGCGCAGCGAAGGACCTCTTTCGTCGCCGCAGTTGGCGCAGGCGAGTTCCTTCGCTGCGCTCAGGATGACGATGCCTCACTGCGTTCCCGGCCGCGGCTGAATGAACCTCGCGGCGTTCGTCGCGTTCTCGATCACCGACGCGTAGACGTGCGTGTCGGGATCGCTCGTTTCGACGAGGACGGAGAAGTCGCTGCCTTTGCTGATGAGCGGGAAGAGCTGCTGGATCGACGTGTGCCAGAGCGTCAGCGGCGGGATCTTCACGCGCGTCGTGGCGATGTTGCGGCCCGCGACGCGCTGCAGCGCGAGCACGATGTCCGCCTCGTGCTCGCCGAGGTTGGCGAGACCGATGTTGGTGCGGATGGTGTCGTCGAACGTCAGGCCGTCGAGCATGCGAAACGGCGCGAACGCCGGCGTGTACTGCACCGCGATCGGCTGCGCCGGCGAGATCTCGGATCCGCGCACGCCGTACACCGTTGCGTGAATGGTCACCGAACGACGCCCGCTGGTCGTGACGAGAAGAGGGGAGAGCGTGGCGTCGAGACCGAAGGCCTGACCCGCGACGTCGGTGAAGTTCTGCGACTGTCCTGGCGCCAGCGTCAGCACGATCGCCGGCGAGTCCGGCGCGGTCGGAAGCTGCAGCGCCACCGTCGCTTCGCTTCCGAGGTTGTTCACGAGCTCGACGTCGGTCTTCCAGATCACGCCGTTCATGCCGAGGACGCTGCCGACGACCGGAACGATCACGGTCGTGACCGGTTGCTCCTGCGCGACGGCAGACATCGCCATGAACAGAAGCATGACCAGAAGTACTGCGAATAAAGAGAGCGTCCTCATCCCGGAACGTCTGACGTGGATCACCTTAGCGGAGTTTCAGACGAAGTGCGGCCTCAGCACGCGCGTGCCGATCACGAGGAGCTTCTGAAGAGCGGAGAGCGAGAGTCGCCGGCGGATGGGCATGAGCGGGTCTTTTCGAAGTTTGCGGAGCACCGTCGCATAGACGCCGCCCATGAGCAGCGTCGGGAATCGCGCGTCGAAGTCGAGCTCGCGCAGCAGCGGCTCGGCCTCGCGAAAATAGTTCTCCGCGCGATCGATCTGAAACTCGATCAGCCTGCGAAGGCGATCGCTTTCCTTGCGTGCGAAGAGCTCCTCCTCGGAAACGCCGAAGCGGCGAAGCTCTTCCAGCGGCAGGTAGATCCGATCGCGCTTGAGGTCGTCTCCGATGTCGCGCGTGACGTTCGTGAGCTGCAGCGCCGTCGAGAGTTTCTGTCCGTACTTCGGAGCGTCGGGCGAGCGATAGCCGAAGATCGAGAGCGAAATGTCGGAGATCGACGTCGCGACGAGATCGCAGTAGTGCAGCAGCTCCTCGAACGTTTCGTAGCGCGTCTTGACCGTGTCCTGACGGCAGCCATCGATCAGCGCGAGAAAGGCATCCTTCGGAATGTCGAAGTGGTGCAGCGCGTCCGCGAGCGCGATCGTGATCGGATGGGATGGGCGATGCTCGTAGCAGGCGTCGAGCTCGCGGGACCAGGCGTCGAGAAGTAGGTGTCGGTTGTCAGTTGGTTGTCGGTTGTCGGTTGTCGGTTGTCCGGGCTGCGGCTCACTGACAACCGACAACCGAGAACTGACAACATCGTCATCAGCAATGTCATCCGCCACGCGGCACCACGCATACGCCGCGTACACCGCGCGCTGCTTCACCGGCGGCAGGAAGCGGAAGCCGACCGAAAAGTTCGCGCCGTGTTTGTGCGTGATGGCGCGGCAGTACTCGTACGCCTCGGCGACACTCACGGCTGAATCGGCCCGAGCGGCGGAACCTTCATCTCGGTGTCCCTCGAGCGGCACCAGTGCTCCGCGGGTTTGTGCAGGCATCGGCCGCGATGTTGCCACACGCGGCGCACGAGAGGCGACAGAAGCGACTTCCACCACGTGTGCCGATGCCATCCGCTGAGATAGCGATGGAAATCCTTCGCGGACGCGGCCTGGCGCACGAACATCGACAGACCGGCATTGCCGCCGGCCTCGTACAGAAATCGATTGACGAGGCTGGTCTCCTGCTTCGCGCCGAGCTCGCGCGTCCAGAGCTCGTCGAAATCGCGCGACTCGAGAATGCTGCGCGCCGCGAGCCATCCGCTGGTGAGCGCGTAGCGGATGCCGAGGCCGAAGAGATAGTCCTGAAAGCCGGCGGCCTCGCCGACCCAGCGCGCGTCGCCCTTCGTGGCGCGATGTTTGAGATGGAAGTTCATGTACGAGTAGCCGGTGCGCGTTTCGGCCGGAATCTCGAATGGATGGATGCGCCGCGCCGAGGCCAGCGAATGATCGAAGTACTCGTCGATGCGCTTGAAGTCCGCGACGATGGCGCAGCCGAACGTGGCGATGCCGTCGAGGATGAAGAGATACGAATAGCCGCCGGGGGAGAGCTTGTGATTGAAGAAGACGTCGACGCGCTCCGCTTCGTTCGTGAGCCAGGTCATCTCGCGCGCGAGACCGTCCGGCGCGGCGGGACCGGTCGCGACGACATCCGCTTCGTCCGGCGAGAGCCTGCTGTTGAAGATGATCGTCGCGCCGAGCGCTTGCGCCTGCGCGAGGAGACCACGATCGAGCGTCTGCTCTTCGGCGCCGCGGCGGATGAAGTAGCCGTACGGCGCATCGCTTTTGATCGTGCGCGCCCTGCCGCGATGGTCGTAGAACGTCGCCCAGTCGACCGGACGAAAGTAGAAGTTGCGCTCGATGCCGATGCGATCGAGAAACGCCGGCACGGGCTCGCGCTCCGATGCTGCCTCGATGACCTGAAGATCGCCGATGAAGCGCGTCCCGACGTCGCGCTTGGCCTCGTGCACTTCGACGGCGCGGCCGGCGCGCGCGAGGACGATGGCGGCGGCGAGACCGGACGGTCCCGCGCCTGCAATTCGAATGGGGTCGTTCAAGCGAGGTATCGTATCGCGCCGCTCCGGTCATGAATTCCGACCGACTACCGACCACCGACAACCGACCACCGGGCCGCAGGCCCGCGGGTTTCGCCGTCTTCGTGGCCGCGGGAATCCTGCTCAGCCGCATCTCGGGCCTCATTCGCGAAAAAGTCTTCGCGCATTTCCTCGGCAACTCCGTCGCCGCGGGCGTTTGGAAAGCCGCGTTTCGCGTGCCGAATCTGCTGCAGAACCTCTTCGGCGAGGGCGCGCTGTCCGCTTCGTTCATTCCGGTCTACGCGAAGCTGCTCGCGGAAAAAGATGAAGAAGCGGCGGGCCGCGTCGCGGGGATGGTTGCCGCGCTGCTGTCGCTCGTCATCGCGGTGATCGTCAGCCTCGGCGTGCTCTTCACGCCGGCCTTTCTGTTCGTCATCGCGCCGGGATTCAAGGGCGCGACGCGCGAGCTGACGATCGTCATCGTGCGCATTCTCTTTCCCGCGATGGGACTGCTGGTCCTCTCCGCGTGGTGCCTCGGCATCCTCAACAGTCACCGCCGATTCTTTCTCTCGTACGTCGCGCCGGTGTTCATGAACATCGTGATGATCGCGACGCTCCTCTCGTTCGGTGCGAGGATGACCGACCGCTCGCTCGTGATCGCCGCCGCGTGGGGAACGGTCGTCGGCGCGCTTGCGCAGTTCGCGGTGCAGCTGCCGACGGTACTGCGTCACGAGCGCGGCCTGAAGTTCGCGATCGACATGACTTTCGCACCCGTGCGCGAAGTGCTGCGCAACTTCGCGCCGGTCGTGGTCAGCCGCGGCGTCGTGCAGCTCAGCGGCTATCTCGACATGCTCATCGCGACGCTGCTCAGCGAATCGGCCGTTGCGGCGCTCGGATTCGCACAGACCATCTACCAGCTTCCGATCGCGCTCTTCGGGATGTCGGTCGCCGCCGCGGAACTGCCGCAGATGTCGAGCGCCCTCGGCAGCGAAGCCGATATTCATGAAGCGCTGCGCAAACGTCTTTCGCGCGGACTTCGTCAGATCACGTTCTTCGTCGTTCCTACCGTTGCCGCGTTTCTCTTCATCGGACGCGAGCTCGTCGCGGCGCTGTACCAGGGCGGGCGATTCACACCCGACGACACGCTGTACGTCTGGTACATCCTCGCCGGGTCGACGGTCGGCCTCCTCGCCGCGACGCTCGGCCGTTTGTACTCGTCCGCGTTCTACGCGCTGCGCGACACGCGCACGCCGCTGTGGTTCGCGGTCATTCGCGTCGTGATCACCGGCATCAGCGGATATCTGTTCGCGATCCCGTTCCGCCCGCTGCTGCTCGATGCGCTGCGCGCGCTGAACGTGCCGCTGCCGTCGAGTCACGGCACCGCGCCACTCGGCGGCATCGCGCTCACCGCGACGGCCGGCGTGGCGGGCTGGATCGAGTTCCTGATGCTTCGCCATGCGTTGCGCAAGCGCATCGGCGGCCTCGAGTCCGCGGGCTCGTACGAGATCCGCGTCTGGGTCGCGGCGATCGTGGCGGGAGTGGTCGGATTCGTCTGCGATCGCTTCGTGGAATCGCTCCCGGCGATCCCCGAGGCGCTCATCGTCGCGACGATCTTCGGAGTCGTCTACTTCGCGGTCGGATTCATCCTCGGCATCCCCGAGGTGAAGGCGACGCTGGGGCGATTTCGGCGGCGGTGAGAGTGCGGAACGTCGAATCCATAAATACCCAATAAATTCCGAATATCTGCGCCCGTTTACGAACCGACGTTGCGCTCCGGAGAAAGACAATGGAGCTCAAACGATCGAACGTCATTCAACGCTCATTTGTGGTCGCGGCCTTTGCTCTTGCGCTCGCGGCGTCGGTTTTGGGTCAGGAGCAACCGGGCGAGGCAACGAGTGGCGCGGCGCCACGATCACCGCTTCGCATCTCGGCGGATCAGACCCTGACCGGCGACGCCCTGGCTCTGAGCACCACGGACACCACCATCATCTATCCCTTTTCGCTGACCGCACCGTGGCCCCTTGTCAAGCTCGACGCCACGGCAAACGTCGGGCCTTCACTACGTTTCATGAAGGCAGGAACGGCCACCGCATTTCTCGGTGTCTCGGACGCAGGCGCTCCGGGCATCGACGATGCGGAGAGCGGGGATCTCAGCCTCAGAGTCGAGAACAAGAACATTCGATTCTCGGCGAATGCCGGCGCATCCACTCAACTTCTCGTGAAAGCCAGTGGAAACGTCGGCGCCACTGGTCGCGTCGTCGTTGGTCAGTTGCAATATCCCGAGAGCACGCAGTTACACGTCGCCGGGTCGGCGATGTTCGGCGGAGAAGGCGGTAGCTATGGCACTCCGAGAGTCACCATTGGGGCGTCGCAAGGCGGCTACGGCACGATCGGTTTCAACTTCCTCCCGAGCGCCACATCCAATGAGGGTTACACCTATCTCGGAGCCGACAAGGCGTCACAAATGGTCTTCTACAACGGCGGCTTTCGCCTTCGGACGGCTCCTGCAGGGACGGCGGGCGGGACGATCGCATTCACCGACGCGGTCACCATTCTCAACACCGGCGAGGTCGGGATCGGCACGACGACGCCAGCGGCAAAACTGCACGTCAACGGCAACATCATCGCCAGCGGCAGCATTACCGGCGCGAGCGTGATCGGCGCGGTCTACCAGGATCTCGCCGAATGGGTGCCGGCGTCCACGGACATGGCCCCAGGCACGGTCGTCGTCCTGAACCGCGATACGAAGAACGAAGTGATGCCGTCGGCGAGCGCCTACGACACGACCGTCGCCGGCGTGGTCTCGGCGGCTCCCGGCATCATCCTCGGCTTCGAAGGCCACTCGAAGGAGAAGGTCGCCACGACCGGCCGGGTGAAGGTCCGCGTCGATGCGCGGAGCAACTCCGTGCGCGTGGGCGACCTGCTCGTGACGAGCGACACGCCCGGCGCGGCGATGCGATCCGAGCCGGTCAACATCAACGGCCGGATGTTCCATCAGCCCGGCACGATCATCGGGAAAGCGCTCGAACCGCTCGAAGGCGGCATCGGCGAAATCCTCGTTCTGCTGTCGATGCAGTGAGCGCCGCACGCGCGATCGAGGGAAACAATCATGAGATTGCACAGAATCCGAATGCTGGTGTTCATCGCGATCCTTTCGCCGCTCATCCTGCGGGCCGGTGAAGGGCAGATCCGGCGCAGTCCGAATGCCGTGAAGGACGAGTACATCGTCGTGCTGAAGGACGACACGCCGCTGGATCGCGTCCCGGCGCTCGCCGAGCAGTTGGCGAAGGAACACGGCGGCGAGCTGAAGCGAGTCTGGGGATATGCAGTGAAGGGCTTCTTCGTCCGTATGAACGAGTCGCAGGCCCTGGGCCTCAGCCACAACCCGCACGTTAAGTACAT
>Ga0075425_100008541_pt1 | contig 10865 bp, 10 predicted proteins | sample SoiMethybrSBSTD4_FD_75300 | JGI IMG/M metagenome (GOLD analysis project Ga0075425, IMG submission 75300) | Bulk soil microbial communities from a Populus tree surrounding site in Tennessee, USA - Soil MetaG P. TD hybrid SBSTD4 | ecosystem: Environmental > Terrestrial > Soil > Tree plantation...
GCGACGAGGCCTTTGCCGGTGCCCGATTCGCCCGTGAGCAGAATCGTGCTGCCGGTGCGCGCGACGGTCTCGATCATCTTGAACACGTCGAGCATGGCCTGGCTGCGCCCGACGATGTTCGAGAACTGGTGCGTGACCGCGAGCGTCCGCTTCAACAGCACGTTCTCCTGCCGCAGCGCGCGCGTCTCGATCTTTTCGCGCACCTTCATCTTCAGCAGGTCGACGTCGAACGGCTTGCTGAGGTAGTCGCAGGCGCCGAGCCGCATCGCCTCGACCGCCGTCTCCGTCGACGCGAACGCGGTGATCATGATGCCGAGAATGTCGCGGTCGATCGCCTTGGCGGCGCGCAGCACCTCGACGCCGCTGATGTCCGGCATCTTGATGTCGGAGATGAGCAGGTCGATCGGCTCGCGCTCGAGCACGGCGATCGCGGTCTTGCCGTTTTCGGCGAGGAGCACGTCGTAGCCTTCGCGCCGGAGCACGATCGCCATCAATTCGCGCATCGATCGTTCATCGTCGACGACGAGGATGCGCGTGGCGCGCCGCTCCGACGACGCCGGCGCGGAAGGAGTCGTGGTCCGAGGTTCAACGCTCATACGGCAGCCACCGCACGCATCGGCAGGCGGACGGCGACGGTCGTGCCGCGCCCGACCTCCGAGCTGATGTCAATCCTTCCGTGGTAGTCGGTCACAATCCGGTGCACGATCGCGAGGCCGAGGCCGGTGCCCTGCGCAAACCGGCCGTGGAACGGCTGAAAGAGCTTGGCCAGCTCGTCCTGCGGAATCCCCGCCCCTTCGTCCTCCACCGTGAGCACGAGGTCCCCCGCGTCGGCCCGCGCTTCGATCGCCGCCCCCAGGCGCAGATGCCCCCCGTCGGGCATGGCTCGCAGGCCGTTGGTGGCGAGGTTCCATACGATCTGCTTGAGTTGCCCCTCGTCGGCGTCGTACGGCAGGTCGGCGTGAGGCAGGTCGACCTCGATGACGTGCCGCTCGTGCAGATCGGCGCTGTTGCGCAGGAGCAGCGCGGTGTCGTTGAGCGCACGGCGGACGTCGAGCCGCACGATCTGCGGCCGCTGCGGACGCGCGTACGCCAGAAACGATCGAATCGTCGTGTTGAGCCGCTCCGATTCGCGGAGGACGATGTCCATGAGCTGTTCCTGCTCGCTCGTGAGCGGCAAATCCTGACGCAGAATCTGGATCGACCCCGACATCGACGCCAGCGGGTTGCGGATCTCGTGGGCGATGCCGGCCGCCATCTCCCCGACGGCGACGAGCCGCTGCTGCATCGCGGCGTCGCGCTCCAGCTTCTTGATTTTGGTGATGTCCTGGAACGCGAACAGATACCCCGCCCGGCCGCCCGCCGCCTGCAGGAGGGTGGCGCCGAGGCCGATCTCGATGTCGCGGCCGTCACCGGTCCGGTGATGAAACTCGTGCCGGCGCGTGGTCATCGTCCCGAGATCGCGCTGGATATCGTCCATCGCGGACGCCGGCAGCTGGAGGATCTGGTCGATCGTCCGCCCGACGGCCGACCGGAACGAGACGCCGGTGATGGTCTCGGCGCCGCGATTGAACGTCAGGATCCGCAGCCCGACATCGGTCGTCGCCAGACCGCTGGGGAGACTGTCGATGACGTGCTGGTTGAGCGCCTGCAGATCGGCAATCTGGTTCGACGCCTGCTCCAGCCGGAGGCTCGCAGATCGCACGCGCTCGGCCAGCGACCCGCTGAGCAGCGCGACCGCGAAAAACCCGAACACATTGAGCGCCGCGATGTACTGTGCGGCGGACCCCGGCGGCAGCGCCACGGAGTAGCCGGCGGCCCAGACGCGCGACAGGACGCCCGCGGCGGACAGGTACTGTCCGACGACGATCTCGCTGTAGAGGATCGAGCTGACCATCGCGACGAAGAGCCCGCCGCGCCTGTACTGGACGATACTGCCAGCGACGATGGGCAGGACGTACAGCAGCGCGAAGTAGCTGGTCACGCCGCCAGTGAAGTAGATGAACGCCGAGACGATGATCGCGTCGCCCGCCAGCTGCACGTCGATGAGCCACCGCCGGGCGTCGACCAGGCGCAGCGTGAGCGCGTACGCGATCGTCAGCGCGAAAATCAGGCCGATCAGGAAGAAGAACGGGTCGAACTCGTCGGATCCGGGCGCCCGGATCTGCATGTACGTGGCGGACCCGAGCAGCACCGTGCTCAGAATGGCCCGAACCGCGATCAGCCATGCGACTCGCCGCCGCAACTCAGTGTGGAACATCTACGTCAACTTCGAGATCAAATCGAATATCGGCAGATACATCGCGATCACGATGCCTCCGACGATGACTCCCAGGACGGCGATCATCACCGGCTCGAGCAGCGTCAGCAGGCCGGCGACAGCGGTATCCACTTCCTCTTCGTAGAAATCGGCGATCTTGGCCAGCATGGCGTCGAGGGCGCCAGTCGCCTCGCCCACGCCGATCATCTGCGTGACCATCGTCGGAAAGACGCCAGTTTCCTTGAGCGGCGCCGACACGGTCTCGCCGCGTTCGATGCTTTTTCGAGTGACCATCACGGCGTCCTCGACGACCGCGTTGCCGGCGGTTCTGGCCGTGATCTCGAGGCCGTCGAGAATCGGCACGCCCGAGCTGATGAGCGTCGACAGCGTCCGGCAGAACCGCGCCACGGCGATCTTGCGCAGGATGCCGCCGAGGATCGGCATCCGCAGCAGCGTACGGTCGATCGTGCGGCGTCCGCCGTGAGTCAGGTAGTAGCGGTGAATCGCGAACCCGACACCGCCGAGGCCGAGGATGACCACGGGGAAGAATCGAACGAGGTTGTCGCTCATCGCGATGACGATGCGCGTCATGAGCGGCAGGTCCGCGCCGAGCCCCTGGAACAGGGCCGCGAACGTCGGAATGACCTTCCACAGAATGACCGCCACGACGAGGGCCGCGATCACCAGCACGGCGACCGGATAGATCATCGCGGACTTCACCTGGCTCTTCAGCTTGACGGCCTTTTCGATGTACGTCGCGAGGCGCTTGAGAATGGTGTCGAGAATGCCGCCCGCCTCGCCGGCCGCGATCATGTTCGTGAAGAGCGGGTCGAAGCTCTTCGGGTGCCGCTTCATCGCGTCGGCGAGCGACGCGCCGGCTTCGACGTCGGTGCGCGTCTGCAGGATCGTCGCGGAGAAATGCCGATCGGGCTCTTGCGATCCGAGGATGTCGAGGCACTGCACGAGCGGCAGGCCGGCGTCGATCATCACGGAGAACTGGCGGGTGAACACCGCCAGGTTCTTCGCGGCGACTCTCTTCCCGATGACCCCTTTCTTCGGCGGCACGACCTTCGTCTTGGCGGGCGCGATGCGCGTGACGATGATCTGCTCGCGGCGGAGGGCGATCGCCGCCGCGTGGATCGACTCGGCGAACCGTTCGCCGGTGATGGCCTGGCCGCCGCGCGTGCGTCCGGAAAAGGCAAAGGCCGGCATGGTCAGCTCCTCGTCGGCCGCGCGGCGGCCGCCATGGCGCTCGGCGACCGGCCGAGCCCGGCGCCGGCGACGACGCCGACGCCGCGATGGATCATGTCCTGCAGTTCGTCGCGGTTCGACGACGCCGCCAGTGCGGTTTCGAGCGTGATCAGCTTTTTCATGTACAGGCTCGCCAGCGACTGATTCGCCGTCTGCATCCCGAGCTTTTCCTGGCCCGTCTGCATCGCGCCGTAAATCTGGTGCACTTTGTCGTCGCGAATCAGGTTCCGGATCGCCGCCGTCGGCACCAGGATTTCGAGCGAACAGACGCGTCCCGTGCCGTCGGCTTTCGGCAGCAGCGCCTGGCAGACGATCCCTTCGAGCACCAGCGACAGCTGCGTGCGGATCTGCGCCTGCTGCGTCGACGGAAAGATGTCGATGATGCGGTTGATCGTCTGCGCGGCCGAGTTCGTGTGCAGCGTGGCGAACGTGAGGTGGCCGGTTTCGGCGATCTTCAGCGCCGATTCGACCGTTTCGAGATCGCGCATCTCGCCGATGAGGACGATGTCGGGATCCTCGCGCAGGGCGGCGCGCAGCGCGTCGGAAAAGCTGTTCGTGTCGCTGTGCACCTCGCGCTGGTTCACCAGACACCCTTTGTGCTGGTGGATGTACTCGATCGGATCCTCGATCGTCAGGATGTGGTCGTGGCGCTCGGTGTTGATCTTGTCCAGCATCGCCGCGAGCGTCGTCGACTTGCCGCTGCCCGTCGGGCCGGTGACGAGCACGAGGCCGCGCGGCCGCTCCGCGAGCATCGCCAGCACAGGCGGCAGCCCGAGCTCCGCGAAGCTGCGGATGGTTTCCGGAATGAGCCGATAGACCGCGCCGACGGCGCCGCGCTGGCTGAACACGTTGCAGCGGAACCGGGCGCCGAGCGCCTTGATGCCGAAGGAGAAGTCGAGCTCGGAGGTTTCCTCGAACCGCTTCTTCTGCGAGTCGGTAAGCACGCTGTAGACGAGCGCCTTGCTTTCCGCCGGTGTCAGGTCCGCGAGCGGCAGCCGCTGCAGGTGGCCGTGCACGCGCACTTGCGGCGGCGTATTCGTCGTGATGTGGAGATCCGAGCCTTTCATCTCCACGAGCGTTTTCAGTAGTTCCGGTAACGTCGCCACAGTGTGATCCTGTCTTTGCTAATCCCTAATCACTAATCCCTGTCACTTCACCGTCTCGCGGACGACTTCTTCGATCGTCGTCACGCCTTCCTTCACTTTCCGCAGCCCGCTGTTGCGCAGCGTGATCATCCCCTCGTCGATCGCCTTGCGTCGGAGCTCGAGGCCCGAGGCGCCGACCAGAATCAGCTCGCGCAGCTCCTCGGTGATTTCCATCACTTCGTAGAGGCCGATCCGGCCCTTGTAGCCGGTGAGATTGCAGCGGTCGCAGCCGACGCCTTTGAGCGGCTTCACGACCGCGGCCTCCGCGGGCGAAAAGCCGGCCTGCGTGAGCGCCTGCGGCGGGAGCGCGAGCGGCTCCTTGCAGTGGTCGCAGACGCGCCGCACCAGCCGCTGCGCGCAGATCAGGTGCACGGAGCTCGCGACGAGGAACGGCTCGATGCCCATGTTCATCAGGCGGTTGACGGTGCTCGGCGCGTCGTTCGTGTGCAGCGTCGACAGCACGAGGTGGCCCGTGAGCGCCGCCTTGACGGCGATTTCCGCCGTCTCGAAATCGCGGATTTCGCCGACGAGGATGATGTTCGGGTCCTGCCGCAGAAAGGATCGGAGGGCCGCCGCAAAGTTCAGGCCGATGCTCTCCTTCACCTGCACCTGGTTGACGCCCGCGAGGTTGAACTCGACCGGATCTTCGGCCGTGAGGATGTTGGTCTCCGGCGTGTTGATCTTCGAGATCGACGAGTAGAGCGTGTTCGTCTTGCCGCTGCCCGTCGGGCCGGTGACGAGCACCATGCCCCATGGCCGCAGAATCGCCGCCTCGTACTTGACGAGCGATTCGGCTTCGAAGCCGAGCCGCGTCATGTCGAGCATCAGCTTGTCTTTGTCGAGCAGACGCATGACGACTTTTTCGCCGAAGAGCGTCGGCAGGCACGACACGCGGAAGTCGATTTCCTTGGGGACGCCGTTCTCGTTGTAGCGGATCTTGATGCGGCCGTCCTGCGGCAGGCGCTTCTCGGCGATGTCGAGCTTCGCCATGATCTTCACGCGCGACACGATCGAATCGCGCAGCTTCATCGGCGGGTTCATGATGTTGTAGAGAATCCCGTCGATGCGGTACCGGACGCGCAGCTCCTTCTCGTACGGCTCGAAGTGGATGTCGCTCGCGCCTTTCTGAATCGCCGACATCATGACGACGTTGACGAGGCGCACGACCGGCGCCTCCTCGCCCTGCTTCGCGAGCGCCTCGGCGTTGATCTCCTCGAGGTCGTCGAGCACCTCGACGTCGGCGCTGTCGCCGAGCGCCTGCAGCTCCTCGAGGCCGCGCGTCGCAACCTCGAGCGTGCTCGTGCCGGCGGGCTGCCCGTTGCCGTTTCCGTTGGCGGCGGCCTTGCCCGGGTAATACTTGCGGATCGCCTCGACGACCGCCGTTTCCGACGCGACGACCGGCTCGACGTTGTAGCCGGTCATGAACTTGATGTCGTCCATTGCGAAGACGTTGGTCGGATCCGTCATCGCGATGGTGAGCGTCGAGCCGGCGCGGCTCAGCGGAACGATCTGGTACTTCTCCGCGGTGTCGGCGGGAATCAGCTTGATGACGGTCGCGTCGATCTCGAACTGCCGCAGGTTGATTGACGGGACGCCGTACTGCTTGCTGAGGAGCGCGGTGATCTCTTCGTCCTTGACGAAGCCGAGCTTGACGAGGTTGCAGCCGAGTTTTCCGCCGTTGGCCTTCTGATGGCCGAGGGCCTGCTGGAGCTGCTCGGGGGATATGAACTTCTCCTTGAGGAGAAGTTCTCCAATGCGGACGGCCATTTTAGAACGTCGCTCTCAATCCGACGCTCCAGCCCCGGCGGCTCGCTTCCGATCCGCGCGTCACCTGCCCGTCGACGTAGGTCTTCACGTACTTTCCGGAGACCGCTTCGAGGCTCGCGCCCGCGCTCACCGCGGATCCGCGCTCGATCGTGTTCCCGCTCACGCCCCCTCGCAGCCCGAGCAGTCGCCGGAACATCCACGCCTCGACGCCGCCGGCCACCCGGCGCGACTCGCCCGCGACGCCGGCCGCCTTCACCAGGTCAGCATCGACGGCGAACGCCATGTCACTGATCCAGCCGGTGCTGTGGCCGACGAGCGCGAAGCCGGCGCGCGCTTGGCGTTCCAGCGCGAGCGGCCCTGTCGCCGTCTCGAATTCCGGCTTCCGGAGGTTCTTCACCGTGATGCCCAGTCGCATGACGCCGAGGCGCGCCATTGCGCCCAGGTCCAAATCGCTGTGCGTCTCGCCAGCCCGAACAAGCTTCAACGTCGACCCCACGGCGAGGTGTTCGCCCAGGCTCTGATCGACGGTCAGACCGAAAACGCTCAGTACGCCTTGATCTTCTCGGACGTCGCCCCCGGATCCTGTAGAGCCTGGCGCCCGCATTTGATTGATGGGCAAGTGGTAATAGCTCACGCCCATGGCCGGAAACGCGATGGCGACGCCCAGGGGCTGGTCGTCGGGTGTGGCGCGCTGCCGGCCGTACTCCACCAGCGCGTTGAAGAAGGCTCCCTTCGCAATTCCTGCCGGGTTCCACCATGTGGCGGTGGCATCGTCGGCCATCGCGACGAAGGCGCCGCCCATCCCCTGCGCGCGAATGCCCACCGTTTCAAAGATCTGCGCGGACGCCGCGCGGGCCGTGAGCGTCAGGAGGAGGAACGCGACACACAGAGAGACCTTGGGCATGCTCGTACGTTACTTGTTTCGGAAGATCCGGGTCTTTTCGTGAAGAACCGTGCGGAGGTCCGAATTACCAGCGGACGAGATCGAGGCCTTTGATCCGCGGAAAGCTGCGCAGATCCCGGGTCGCGACGCGGTAGTCCCAGGCCACGGCGGTTGCCGCAATCTGCAGATCGGCGTCGCCGACGGCCGTTCCAGCCGCCGACAGCTCGGCGTCGAGCTGCGCGTGTACTCGCGCCACATCGAGGTCGAACGCGAGTACCGGAATCAGCGAGAGGATGCGTTCGACGAATCGTTCCGCCCGGGTCCGGGCAACGGCGCCGGCGAGGCGATGGACGCCGTGGAGCAGCTCGGACGCGGTGATCGCCGCAATCGCGATCTCCTCGTCGTCGGTCTCGTGTTGCAGTGCGATGGGATCGAGGCGGCCCCGCTCCGCCGCAATGAGCACGCTCGCGTCGATCAGCGTCCCCACGGGTTGCGGCGCACGCGCGGCTTGTTGTGACGCGTCACCGCGGCCTCCACTGCCTCGAGGTACGCCTCACTCGCGCGGCTGCCCTCGCCGAGGAGCGCGCGGAGATCGCGGATCGTCGCCCGCCGATGCGCAACGGGGCTGATCCGCGCGACCGGCACGCCGCCGCGCTCGACGATGTAGGTGGCCTCGGCCTCGCGGACGCGGTCCACGAGCCGCCCGAACGTCTTCGCGGCTTCGGTGGCGGAGACGGTCCTCCGGCGCTCGTCCTCGCTCATAGCCGTATGTTACGGACTTTCCGTATTGTACGCAAGCCCGCGCGTGCTAGCCGACGAGCACGGCGGCGGCGACGACAGTGGTCCAGAGACCCTTCTTGTCGCCGACGGCGGTCTGCGTGACGTTCTGCGTGCGGACGATCTGGTTCGACAGCCGGTAGACTTCCTTTTTCTCGTCCCAGCTCTTGTCGGGATCGAACTCGAGCCCCAGCGTCGTCGCGAGCATTTCGGCCGCGAGCTCTTCGGCGTAGTCGCCGGCGACGTCCTCGCTCTCACCGAAGCTGTGGTGCTCGGAGAGGTAGCCGTACAGATCGCGATCGCGCGGAATGGCGACGCCGACCGTCGCCGCGATCAGCCGGTGCGGTTCGCGCGTGGCGGCTTCCGACATGACGACAAAGGTCACCTGACCCGGCTCGAGGCGCTTCATGCCCTCCGCGCGCGACAGCAGCTTGCATTTCGGGGGGAAGATGCTCGAGACGCGAACGAGGTTGCACGCGGCGATGCCCGCGGAGCGGAGCGCGAGCTCGAACGACGTCAGCTTCTCCCTATGTTTCCCGACACCCTTGGTGAAAAACATCTCCTTGGGAACGAATCCGACCACGTCGCGCTCCTTGACGGATTGAGCCAGTGGTGCGCGAGCCACGTCGACTCGCGCCCGCGTGCATGGTAAACACACCTCTGCCGCGAGTCAAGGAACCACGACAGGACGCACTGCGTATAATACTTAGGTCTCCTAACAATGACCCGCGACCAGGCGCGCGAAAGCGCGCGCGATGTGCTGGAAATCATTCCGCTCGTGATGCGTACGGTGGCAGCCGAACTGCGGTCGGCCGGTGAGCTGCCGGCGCCGGCCCATTTCGGCCTGCTGACGTATCTGAGCGAGCACCCCCGGAGCCTGACCGAGCTGGCCTCGCTCCAGGGTGTCAGCCTCCCCACCATGTCGAGCTCGATCGCCGCCATGGAGGATCGGGCCTGGGTCCGGCGCGCGGCCCCGGAGCGGGATCGGAGGGTGGCGATGATCGAGGTGACGACGGCCGGCCGGGCCGCGCTGGAGCGCGTCGCCCGGTGCGCCGAGGCGCATCTGGCGGAGGTGCTCGCGCCGCTCGACCCGCACTCGCGGCGGCGGCTGCACAACGGCCTCGGCGTCCTGCGCAAGGTGTTCTCGCGCACGGCGCTGCCGGCGAAGAACTCGCGAGCCCGCGCCAAGTAACCGAGCGGAGAGACTGACGTGGCACAGACAAACACGGCGACGGACCCTCAGCCGGACAAGAGCCTTCCGGCGCGGATCATCGGCATCCTGCTGTCGCCGCGCGCGACCTATGCGGCCGTCGCCGCACGCCCGCGCGTGCTCGGCGTTCTGCTCGTCGTGGCCCTGATCAGTGCCGTGTGCGTGGGCACCTTCGCATCGACCGAAGTGGGCCAGCAGGCCCTCATGGAACAGCAGCAGCGTCAAATGGCCTCGTTCGGTGTCCAATTGACGGATGCGCAGCAGCAGCAGATGGAAGCCCGGATGCGCTTCGCCCCGTACTTCGGCGCCGCCGGGCAGTTCGTCTTCCTGCCGCTGATGGCGCTGGTCGTCGCCGGAATCGCGTTCGCCGTGTTCAACGCGGCGCTCGGCGGCGACGCCACGTTCAAGCAGGCCTATGCGGTCGTCGTGCATTCCGGGGTGATCATCGCGGTGCAGCAGCTGTTCACCCTGCCGCTCGACTATGCGCGTCAGACGCTGTCGAGCCCGACGAACCTGATGGTGTTTCTGCCGTTCCTCGACGAAGAATCGTTCGCGGCGCGGCTGCTCGGATCGATCGATTTGTTCGTGGTGTGGTGGTCGATCAGTCTGGCGATCGGCCTCGGTGTGCTGTATCACAAGCGGACCGGCCCCATCGCCACGACGCTGCTGGTCATCTACGTCGTCATCGGGTTGATAATCGCCGCCGTGAAAACGGCGCTCGCAGGAGCGTAGTTCGATGTCGCGCAAGAACATCTTCATTGTTATTGGCGTGGTGCTCGCCGGCGGCGCCCTCGCAGCGGCGAGCCTGTATTTCAAGCGAGACAAGGGGCTGTCGGTGACGACAGAGGTCGTCAAGACACGCGACCTCGAGGCCGTCGTCTCGGCGTCCGGCAAGATCCAGCCGAAGCGCCTGGTCCAGATCAGCGCCGACACGCCTGGACGCGTCGTGAACCTCGCCGTCAACGAAGGCGACCGGATCAAGAAGGACCAGTTCCTCCTGCAGATCGATCCGAAGTCGCTGAAGACGCGCGTCGACAGCAACACGGCGTCGCTCGGCGCAGCGCAGGCGTCGCTCGCCGCGGCGCAGGCGCAGATGGAGCAGAGCCGGCAGGCCATCGAGAGCGCGCGCGTCCAGCTCGATCAGGCGAAGCAGACGCTGACGCGCCAGCAGGATCTCTGGCGCCAGCAGCTGACGACGCGCGAGCAGCTGGAGCGGGCGCAAACCGACGTGAGAGCGGCCGAGTCGACGCTGACGGAACGCGAGAAGATGCTCGCCGCGCAGCAGGGTCAGGTCAACGCGCAGACCAGCCGGATCGCGCAGGAACGAGCGACGCTCGAGAGCGCGCGCTACGATCTGAGCAAGAACACGATCGCCTCCCCCATCGACGGCATCGTCACGCGCCGGAACATCCAGGAGGGCGAGACCGCCGTCATCGGCACGATGAACAATGCCGGCACCGTGCTGCTGACGCTGGCCGACATGTCGGTGATCCAGGCGGAAGTCGAAGTCGACGAGACGAACATTCCCAACGTGCAGCTCGGGCAGAAAGCGAAGATCACGATCGACGCGCTGCC
>Ga0075425_100008545_pt1 | contig 10863 bp, 10 predicted proteins | sample SoiMethybrSBSTD4_FD_75300 | JGI IMG/M metagenome (GOLD analysis project Ga0075425, IMG submission 75300) | Bulk soil microbial communities from a Populus tree surrounding site in Tennessee, USA - Soil MetaG P. TD hybrid SBSTD4 | ecosystem: Environmental > Terrestrial > Soil > Tree plantation...
TTCATGATCGAGGTCGAGAACCTCACCAAGCGCTACGGCCGGCACACGGCCGTGGACGGGATCTCGTTCCGCGTGCACAAGGGCGAGATCCTCGGATTCCTCGGGCCCAACGGGGCGGGCAAGACCACCACCATGCGCATCCTGACCTGCTACCTCCCGCCCACGGACGGGACGGCGCGGGTGGCCGGCTTCGACGTCTTCGCGCAGCCGCTCGAGGTCAAGCGCCGGGTGGGCTATACGCCGGAGACTCCCCCTCTGTACCCGGACATGGACGTGGGCTCGTTCCTGGACTTCTGCGCGAAGATCAAGGGCGTCCCGGGCAAGGACCGCAAGGCCAAGATCGCGGACGTGATGGAGAAGACGCGCATCGCCGACGTGCGCACGACCTTGATCGGGCGGCTCTCGAAGGGGTATCGCCAGCGCGTGGGGCTCGCCCAGGCCATCCTGCACAACCCGGACGTGCTCATCCTCGACGAGCCGACGGCCGGCCTCGACCCCAAGCAGATCATCGAGACCCGCGAGCTGATCAAGAGCCTCGGCGGCGAGCACACCATCGTGCTCTCCACGCACATCCTGCCCGAGGTCTCCATGACCTGCGGGCGCGTCGTGATCATCAACAAGGGCCGCGTCGTCGCGGAGGACACGCCGGAGAACCTGACCCACCGCCTGCAGGGCGCGGCCACCGTGCGCCTCGAGGTGCGGGGTGACGCTTCGGACCTCGAGGCCACCCTGGCCGCGGTCCCGGGCGTCAAGTCCGTGCGCCTGGCCCGGCCCGGCGTCTACGAGATCGACGCCGAAGCCGGCCGCGACGTCCGGGCCGAGCTCGCACGCGCGGCCATCGCCCGCGGTCTCGACCTCATCGGCCTGCAACAGTCGGGCATGAGCCTGGAGGAGATCTTCCTGCACCTCACGACCACGGACCTGGCCGCGGCCCCTCCCCCGAGCGCGGACGCGGCCGTCTCCGCCGAGGCGGTGCGCTCGTGACCGCCCTCCGCAACGTCTGGGCCCTGGTCGAGAAGGAGTGGCGGCACTACTTCGGCAGCCCCATCGCCTACGTGGCCGTCTGCATGTGGACGCTGCTCTTCGGCGCTTTCTACGTCCTCGTCATCAACCGCTTCATGATGGTGTCGCTCCAGGCCGGCCAGTCGGAGATGGGCGGCGGCCCCAAGCTCAGCCTCAACGACTGGGTGATCTCCGGCGTGCTCCACAACATGGCGGTGGTGGCCCTCTTCATCACGCCCATGTTGACCATGCGCCTCTTCGCGGAGGAGAAGCGGCAGGGCACGATCGAGCTCCTCGAGACCTCGCCCATCACCGCGATGCAGATCATCCTGGGCAAGTTCCTGGGCGCGGTCTTCCTCTACGCGCTCATGATCGCGGCCGGCCTCCTGAACTTCGCGCTCCTGTGGCACTACGCGGCCACTCCGCCGGAGTGGAAGCCGGTGGCCACCGGCGTGCTCGCCCTCCTCCTCGTAGGCGGCTGTTTCATCGCCCTCGGCCTCTTCGTGTCCACCCTCACCCGCAACCAGATCGTGGCCGGCACCTTGACCTTCGGCCTGCTCCTCGGCCTCTGGATCCTGGGCTGGATGGACGATCCCAGCGCGGGCGCGGTGGCGCAGGCCGTGGCCAAGCTCGGCCTGCTCACCCACCTCGAGAGCCTCATGAAGGGAGTGATCGACCTGAAGGACGTGGTCTTCTACCTGAGCTTCATCACCTTCGGCTTGTTCCTCGCCCACCAGTCGGTGGAGAGCCAGCGGTGGAGGGCCTGATCATGCGCAAGCTGATCGACTTCCTCGCTCCCGTCGGGCTGGCCATCATGGCCGGCGGGGCCATCGCGGCCCGCCAGGGCTATGCCGTCCCGCCCAACCTGAACACGTACATCTACGGGGGTCTCGCCCTCGTGCTCCTCCACGCCGCGCTGCGCTGGGAGGACATCTACCGCGGGATCGGCGGCCGCCAGCTCCGCTACGGCAGCAACACGGCCGTGCTCATCGCCGTCGTGCTCGGCATCCTCGTGGGCGTGAACTACCTGGCGGCGCGCCATCCCCTGAAGAAGGACCTCACCAAGAACCAGCGCTACAGCCTGTCCGACCAGACGAAGAAGATCGTCCAGGGGCTCAAGGACGACGTGCGCATCGTGTATTTCCAGCGCGCGTCGCAGATGGAGGGCAGCGCGGGGGTGGACCGCATCAAGGACTACCAGGGGCTCTCCCCGCACGTGAAGACGGAGTTCGTGGACCCCATCGCCCGCCCCGCCCGGGCCAACGAGCTCGACGTGAAGGGGCCCTGGCCTTCGATCGTCATCGAGCGCGGGGACAAGCGCGAGCGCGTGAACAACGACTCCGAGCAGGACCTCACGAACGCGTTCATCAAGGTGACGCGCGAGAGCAAGAAGACGGTCTGCTTCGCCCAGGGCGAAGGGGAGAAGGACATCGACGACGCCGACGAGAGCGGCCTGAGCGGCATCAAGGCCGCCCTCGGTCGCGACCTCTACGACACCAGGAAGGTCGTGCTGGCCCGCGAGCAGACGATGCCCGCGGACTGCGCGGTCCTGGTCGTGGCCGGGCCGCAGAGCGATCTCCTGGCCCCGACGGCGGACATGATCAAGGCCTGGGTCAAGGGCGGCGGCAAGGCCCTGCTCCTCAGCGACCCCGAGCTGAAGGTGAAGACGCCGAACTACGACGCGCTCATCAAGGCCTTCAACATCGAGCCGGGCCTGGACGTCGTGGTGGACGTCTCCGGCTTCGGACAGATCTTCGGCACCGGCGAGCTGACGCCGATCGCGGTGGACTATCCGTACCACGAGATCACGCGCGGGTTCCGCGTCATGACCGCCTTCCACCAGGCCCGCCGCGTGCAGGCCAACACGGGCACGATGGAGGGCATCTTCGCCCAGGACCTCGTGAAGACGTCGCCCGCGTCCTGGGCGGAGACGGACCTCACCCTGAAGCCGCCCGTCCAGTTCGACGAGGGCAAGGACAAGAAGGGCCCGATCACGCTGGCCGCCGTGGCCACGGTGACCGTGTCCGCCTCCCCGTCTCCCTCTCCGTCCCCGTCCGCTTCGCCGGCCGCCTCCCCCTCGCCGGAGGAGGCGGCTCCCAAGAAGGAAGGCCGCGTGGCCGTGTTCGGCGACAGCGACTTCGCCACCAACACTCTGCTGGGTTTCCAGGGCAACAAGGACCTCTTCCTGAACTCCGTGGCCTGGCTGGCCCAGGACGCGGACCTCATCTCCATCCGTCCCAAGGAGCCGGACGACCAGCGCCTCGTGCTCACGCGGAACCAGCAGCAGAACATGCTCGTCCTCGCCCTCCTCCTCATCCCGGGCGTGTTCATCGTGATGGGCATCCGCGAATGGTGGTCACGGAGATGAAGGCGCCGACGTTCTGGAGGACTTACGTCGCCGTCCTTCTCGCGGCCGGGCTCGGTGCCTACATCTACTTCGTCGAGCGCAAGCGTCCGGAGCCGACGGAAGAGAAGCCGAAGGAGAAGGTCTTCACCTTGGACCGGGCGAAGGTCCAGTCGATCACGCTCGCCCCCCAGGGCGGGGAAGAGATCCGCCTGGCCAAGGAGAAGGACGGCTGGCGGATGAAGGCTCCCGCCGACGTGGCCGCGGACAGCGCGCAGGTGGACTCCCTGCTGTCCAGCCTCGAGACCCTGGAGCGCGAAGAGGTCGTCACGGAGACGCCGGCCGCTCTGGGCGAATACGGTCTCGACAAGCCACGGAGCACGGTCACGGTCACGATCGAGGGCGTCAAGGATCCGCTCGTGCTCGCCCTGGGGGCCAAGACGCCGGACGGAGGCGCCCTCTATGCGAAGACGCCCACCCAGGCCCGGGTGTTCACCGTCGGATCGCACCTGGAGGAAGCGTTCGCCAAGAAGCCGTTCGACCTCCGGGATCGCGAGGTCCTCCACGTCAAGCGCGATGCGGTGCGCGCGATCGAGGTGACGGGACCGGAGGGCGGCTACGCGCTTTCCCGTACCGAGGGAGGGGACTGGGCCTTGACGCAGCCGGTGGCGAGCCAGGCCGGCCGGTGGTCGGTGGACGCGTTGCTGGGCAGCCTGGAGTCGCTGCGCATGGACTCCGTCGCCGACGAGGCCCCCAAGGACCTCAAGCCCTTCGGGCTCGACAAGCCCGTCCGCACCGTGACCCTGGGCCTGGGCGACGGCACGCGCAAGACGCTGGAGATCGGCGCGGCCACGCCCGACAAGAAGTACAACGTCCGCGTGTCCGATCGGCCCCTGGTGGCGGTGATCCCGGGCGCTCTCGTGGACGAGCTGGCCAAGGGCATGAACGAGCTGAGGGCCAAGCGCCTGCTGGAGGTCGCCACCTACGACGTCTCCGGGTTCGAAACGGAAGCGGGTGGGGTCAAGCGCGTCTATGCGCGCTCGACCAGCAAGGACAAAGACGGCCTCGAGGTGTCGAAGTGGCGGCGCACGGCGCCGGACGCCAAGGACCTGGAGACGAACAAGGTGCAGGACGCGCTGTTCGCGGTCGGGGGCGTGGACGTCGCCGAGTTCGTGGACAAGCCGGCCGCACCGGCGACCTACGGCCTGGATCAGCCGTCGCTGAAGGTCACGCTCCGCTTCGAGGGGGGCAAGCCGCCCGTCTCTTTCGAGCTGGCGGAGAAAGACGGCGCGAGCTATGCGCGCCGGTCGAACGACGCGTCGGTGTTGAAGGTGGATCCGAAGAAGGCGGCGGACGTGGTGAAGGCGTTCAAGGAGCTGTAGAAGCGACAACAACAACGGAAAACGGAAAAAACGGGCGCTTGCGTCGCGGCGCCGGCCTGGTGGACGCCGCGCCGGCTTGTCAACAGGGTCGGCTTGACGGTCCTACGGACTCTTGGTCGCCAGTGTCCGCATGAACATCACGAGTTTCCAGCGGTCTTCTTCCGCTGGTACCCGCTGCACTATCCCAGGCATGATCACATCCGTGCCCGACTTCAATCCCGTCGTGATCTTCCACAGGATCTCGCCGTCGGTCAGGCGCTCCTGCAGCGCCGGCTCCGTGAGGTCCGTCGCGGGCTCGACCTCGTAGCTCTCCGCGGGGCCGTCTCCCTTGCCCTTGTCGCCGTGACAGGACGCGCAGTGCTTCTGGTAGAGCGCTCGCCCCTTGAGAAGCGCCGCCGGCGTCGCCTCCACGGGGTTGACCCGCGCCTTGTCCGCGTCCGGGGCCGTCCACTTGCGCGCCTCCGCCGCCGCCACGGCGGCGACGAGGGCGACGGCGAACATCACGGCGCGGATCACGGGGCGTCCGCCGCGATCAGGCCTTGGGGCTGGGGCTCGCCGCCGGCCGGGGCGAAGCCGGCCGCGGGCGCGCCGGTGGCCGCGCGGTCACGTGCGGCGACGGGCGCGGGGACGCCGGTCGCGCCGTGGCCGGCCGTGCCGTGCCTCCGCCTTCGACCTTGGCCGACGTGATCAGCACCGGCGTGACGGGGACGTCGTCGTGTTGTCCCCGCCGCGTGGTCTGGACGGCCGCGATCTTGTCCACCACGTCCATCCCCTCGATGACCTCGCCGAAGACGGCGTAGCCGGCCCCGCGGATCCCGAAGTCCAGGAAGGCGTTGTCCTTCAGGTTGATGAAGAACTGCGCGGTCGCGCTGTTGGGGTCGTTGGTGCGGGCCATGGCCACGGTGCCCCGGCTGTTGCGGATGCCGTTGCGGGCCTCGTTGCGGATGGGCGCGTCCGTCGGCTTCTCGTTCATGTCCGGAGTCATGCCGCCGCCCTGGATCATGAAATTCGGCATCACGCGGTGGAAGAGGGTGCCGTTGTAGTGGCCCTTGCGCACGTATTTCAGGAAGTTCTCGGTCGAGACGGGCGACTTGTCGTCGTACAGCCCGATGCGGATGCGCCCGAGGCTGGTTTCGAGCACCACCACCGGCCCGCTGGGCGAGGGGCGGGGGGAGGGAACGGCCGCGGGCGACGCGGTGGTCGCCTGGGCCAGCAGGAGAAGGGCAGCGGCCGAGATCATAGAGACTCCTCGTATCGTCGCGCGGTGCAGGGAGCGTCGCGGGCCGGCGCGGCGTCCTGGAATTCTAGCAGTAGGCCCGCGGTTGATTCGCCTCCGGGCGGCCCTTAGAATGCCTTTTTCCACGGTCCGCGTTCCCTCCCGCGGGCAAACGACTTCGGCGGCGGTGAATGGTCCTCTTCAACTACTCCACGAAGGAGCTGACGGCCAAGGTCGTCTACTACGGCCCCGGCCTGTGCGGGAAGACCACGAACCTCCAGTGGATCCACGAGAAGACGCCGATCAAGAACAAGGGAAAGATGCTGTCCCTGGCCACGGAGGCCGACCGCACCCTGTTCTTCGACTTCCTGCCCATCGACCTCGGCACCATCCGGGGCATGAAGACGCGCATCCAGCTCTATACCGTCCCCGGCCAGGTCTTCTACAACGCGACCCGGCGCATGGTCCTGAAGGGCGCCGACTGCGTCGTGTTCGTGGCCGACAGCCAGGAGCCGGTGCTGGACGCGAACCTGGACGCCCTGGCCAACCTCAAGGAGAACCTCGAGGCCAACGAGATCGATCCCGGCGAGATCCCGACCGTCCTGCAATACAACAAGCGCGACCTGCCCAACGCCCTCCCCGTGGAGATCCTCAACGAGAAGCTGAACCCGCGCGGCCTGCCGTTCTTCGAGGCGGTGGCCATGAAGGGTCAGGGCGTGGACGAGACGCTGAAAGCGGCGACGGGGCTCGTGTTCAAGTCCCTGGCCACGAAATACGGCGGGGGAGGCGAGGCCGCGGCCGCCGCCAAGCCCGCCACGTCGGCGCCGACCACGGCGCCGGTGCGGCCGGCCGCCGCGGCGGCCGGCCCCGCGCCCGCGCCGCGTCCGGCGGCTCCGCCCCTGGTTCCTCCCCCGGCCGCGCGGGCCGCCGTCGCCGCTCCCGCGCGCGTGGCCGCTCCGGCGCGGGCCGCCGCCTCCACGGACGAGCTGCTCGAGTCCATCGACCTCACGGATGATTCCTCGGAGCTCTCGCTGGGCGGGTTGGAGATGGAGACGGTCTCCTCTGAAGAGCTCTCGCTGGATCCGCCTGCCCCTCCGTCGAACCCCTCGATCGGACGGACCACCCTGATCCGGACGGCGAACGAGGCGGACGATCTCCGCGCGCGCATCGGGCGCACTTCGGATCCGGAGCTGACGCTCGACGCGGCCGACCCGGACGACGAGGACATCGAGGAGATCTCGTTCGACACGGCCCCGAACCTGGTGCCGGAGAGCGAGCCCGCTCCGGCCCCGGCGCCCGCGCCCCGGGCTGCCGTCGCGCCCCCGCGGCCGGCACCTCTCCCTCCTCCCGTCGCACGTCCCCCGGTCGCGGCGGCGCCTCCGGCCGCTCCGCGAACCTTGCCGCCCACGCGCGCCGCGGGCGGCCCCCCGACGGCGTCCGCTTCGGTGACGATTCCCCCCGTGGCCGCTCCGTCCGCCCGGCCGACGGAGAACACCGCCCCCGTCCGCGTCTCCGCCACCGTCCATGCGGGTGACAAGTCCATCGCCGTGCCCGTCGACGTCACGGTGAAGAACGGCCAGGGTCAGGTCGAGATCAGTCTCAGGCTCGTGATCGATCTGAAGGGTCTGGCCTAGGCTCTACTCCGCGGGCGCCGCCGCCATCATCGCCCCCCGCTGGACGTCGTCGTAGCGCACCTTGGCCACGTCGAAGCCCTCGATATTCGCGAGCAGCTTGTCCAGGGCCGCGTCGAAGGAGGGCACGGTCTTGCGCGCCCGTGAGAGCGGGGTGGTGCGAGCCAGCACGTAGTTCTTCACGAACGGGTGGCGGATGCCGCGCTTCTTGAGCTGGGCGACCACGTCCACGAGGGCGGCGTCGGCGGCCCGAACCTTCTCCGCGCGCGCCTCGCGCTGGGGCAGCGTCTTCACGAACGTGCCGGAGAGGAAGCCGTCCACCCGCCGCAGCAGGGGAGCGAAGGCGCCGCCCGCGAAGCGCTTGTTCTGCTCGTAGAGGAGGCCCAGGGTCACGAGGTGCGGCGCCTCGAACTGGTACGCGTAGTCCTCCTCGCCCTTCTTCGGCTGGGACTCCGTCAGCCCGCGGTACATGCGGATGACCTCCAGCGACTTCTCCTTGAGGTTGTGGGCCTTCTCCGTGTTGAGGGCGAGGATCTGGAAGGCCACCTCCGCCTCCAGGAGGAGCAAGGCCGGGACGACGTCGGCCTTGAGCTTCTGCAGGACCTTGAGGCGGTGATGGCCGTTGGGAGTCCAGTAGAGGCCAGGCTCGGGGGAGACCACGACGATCGGGTCCACGAACCGGTCGATCTTCTTGACCGCGTCGTGCAGCCTCTTGACGTGGGTGGGGGAGAGGTCGCGCTGGTAGGGCGTGGGGGCGACCTTCTCGAGCGGGAGCAGGCAGAACAGGTGCCAATGCCCGCCGACCGGCTCGCGGAACGCCGCCAGCACGGTCCCTCCGTCCGCCGTGACCCGCTCCGTCATCTCGCGGACGCTGCGCGGCGGGTCGTCCGTCGTCTCCTTCATGCGCCCTCCCGGCCGATACGGGCAGGGTACGTGCGCGCGGGCGCGGGCGTCAACGCGTCGGCGGCGGGCACCGTAAAAGGAGGCATACCACGCCCGGCGCTCCGCGGTGGTGCTACGTTCGTTGTGAAGGGGTGAGCCTTCGAGGAGGGATGATGGCCGAAGACAACAAGGGCGGCATCGTCGACACCGTGACGTCCGGTGTCGGCACGGCGGCCAGCACCGTGGGCTCGGCGATGTCGAGCGCCGCGGGCACGATGGCGGACCTGGCCAAGAAGGCGGTCGGCGCGCTACCGGGCGGCGGCGCCAAGAAGCCCGTGGCTCGTCGCCGGCCGTCCAAGCCGCGCGCTTCCGCCAAGAAGCGATCGGCCAAGAAGGGGGGCGCGTCGAAGAAGCGCGGTTCCGCCCGGAAGAAGGTCGCGGCCAAGCGGGGCAAGGCCAGGGTGAAGCGCGCCAAGGCGGGCAAGGGCCGCAAGAAGGCCGCCCGCCGCAAGAAGTAGCGGCCGCGCCGAGGGGGAGCGGTCTACCGGCGCCGCCGCCGGCTGCCCTTCCGGTCCGCCACCGTTCCCCCCTCTCGTCTCGCGTCTTTCTCCGTCCCGCTCCCGTGGGTGTGGCGCGGCTCCGCCACCAGCAGGCTCGCGCGCGTGAGCGTCCCCTCGCCGAAGCGCTGCTCGACCAGGTCCCGCGCGACGTCCGACCGCGACGGAGGCGCGGCGGCGAACAGCGGCATCTGCGCCGGTCCGGCCAGGCCCGACGCGGAGACTCCGAGCAGGCGCACCTTGCGTCGGCCGTGCACGCCCCGGAAGAGCCGCCACGACGCCTCGAACAGCGCGTCTCCGGAGTCCACGGCCGCCTCCAGCGTCTTCGCGCGCGTGGACGTGTGGAAGTCCTCGTCCCGGTACTTGAGGGTCACGGTGCGCGCGCGCACGCCGTGCTGGCGGAGCCGCCGCGCCACCGCGTCGCACAGCTCCAGCAGCGTGGTGCGGAGGACCTCGCGGTCGCTGGTGTCGGCGCCGAACGTGTGCTCCTGGCCGATGCTCTTCGCGTCCTCGCCTTCGCTCACGACCTCGCGGCCGTCGATCCCCAGCGCGAGCTGCACGAGGTCGTGGCCGTGGGTGCCCAGCCGCCGCTCCAGCCGCGCGGGGTCGCAGGTGGCCAGCTCGCCGATGGTGCGCACCCCGATCTTGAGCAGCACCTCTTCCATCTTCGGGCCCACGCCCCACAGGCGGCGCACGGGCAGCGGAGCCAGGAACGCCGCTTCCGTGCCCGGAGGCACGACCACGAGGCCGTCCGGCTTGCGCATGTCGGAAGCGACCTTCGCCACCAGCTTCGAGGGGGCCACGCCCACGGAGGCCGTGAGCTGCGTGCGCTCCCGGATGGCGGCCTTGAGCGAGCGCGCGATGTCCTCGCCGGTGGCCGGCCGTCCCGAGGTTGCGAAGAGGCGGCGGCTGCCCGTCACGTCCAGGAAGGCCTCGTCGATGGAGACGGGCTCCACCGCGTCCGTGAACCGACGCAGGACCTCCATCACCTGCCGTGAGACCGCGACGTATTTCTCCATGTCCGGCCGGACGTACACGCCGTGGGGACAGGCGCGCCAGGCCTGCGAGATCGGCATCGCGCTGCCCACGCCGAACCGCCGCGCTTCGTAGGAGGCGGTGGCCACGACTCCTCGCCCCTTCCCCCCGCGCGGATCCGCGCCCACGATCACGGGCCGGCCGCGCAGCTCCGGATGGTCACGCTGCTCGACCGCGGCGTAGAACGCGTCCATGTCGACGTGGAGGATCGTCCGGGAAGCGTCCACCGGGGGATTGTCCGTCCTCACCGCTCCGGCCGAGGTCAGACGGAGGTCAGTGGCCGAAGGTGCGGCAGGCGTGGCTCTGCACGCAGGGTTTGTCCGGCTCCATCACACAGCGATCGCCGCCGCCGCCCGGTCCCAACACCTGGAGGCTCGGGTGCGCATGGCCACGAGGGGCGGTGGGGAGGGGCCGGGCGTTCGTGCCGCGCAAGTCCGCCACCGCCGCTTCCAGCGCGGCGACGCGCGACTCGAGGTCGTGCGTCACGCGCTCGGACGGAGAGGCGCCGAGCTGCGTGAGCACTTCGCGCCGGAGCTGCTCGATGCGGGAGTCGTCCATGGTCAGTGTCCCGGAGACCTCACGCCCCCATCTCCACGGCATCGATGACGCCGACCACGGCCGCGTCCACCGCCGCCACCCCCCGTCCGAGCGCCTGGATGGCCGCCTTGCCGTCCTGGACGAGGAGCACGCGGTCGCCGATGCCGGCGTCCACGGAGTCGATGGCGAGCACCGTCGGCCCCTTGGCCGCCCCGCCCGGATCGATGGGCTGCACGAGCAGCAGCTTCGCTCCTTCGAGCTTGGCGTTCTTCTGCGT
>Ga0075425_100008546_pt1 | contig 10863 bp, 8 predicted proteins | sample SoiMethybrSBSTD4_FD_75300 | JGI IMG/M metagenome (GOLD analysis project Ga0075425, IMG submission 75300) | Bulk soil microbial communities from a Populus tree surrounding site in Tennessee, USA - Soil MetaG P. TD hybrid SBSTD4 | ecosystem: Environmental > Terrestrial > Soil > Tree plantation...
AGCGTCACCCTTGCAATGGCTCAAGCCCCAGCTCCTCCTGCGGCGCCAATGGGGCGCCATAGGCCGCGACCAGCTCGGGTACCACATCCCGGAGCCGCGCTGGGGACCACCTGGGCTGACGGTCCTTGTCGACGATGAGCGCGCGCACCCCCTCGATGAACTCGCCGTCCTCAAACAGGCGCACGCATAGCCGGAACTCCACATTGAGGGCATGTTCGAGCGAGGTTAGAAGCCGCGCGTTGCGGATGGCGGCGAGGGTAAGCTTCAGGGATTTGGGCGATTTTAGGGCCAGCGTGGTGGCGGTGTTTTGCGCCCATTCGCCGGCTGCCGCTGAGAGGGCGCTCAGCATGGCTTCGACTGTGTCGGCGCTAAAGGCCTGGTCGATATCCGCGCGCCGATCGGCCAGCATCGATTGTCCGGGGTCGCTAGCAACCGCACTGATGATATCGCTCACGGACCCGCCGCTGGGATCGACCAGCCTCTCGACCATGCGGCCGATGTTGGGCGTGCCGACGAACGCATCGGCAAAGCCAGCGAAGATGGCATCGGCGGCTCCCATCGCTTCCCCGGTCAAGCCGAGATAGACGCCGACTGCGGCCGGTGCGCGGGACAAGAGCCACGTCCCGCCTACGTCCGGGATCAGACCGATGCCAGTCTCGGGCATGGCGAGCCGGGACCGATCCGTGACGATGCGATGAGCTGCGTGCCCCGAGAGGCCGATACCCCCGCCCATGACGATGCCGTCCTGGATGGCCAGCAACGGTTTGGGATAGCGCCCGATGAGGGCGTTGAGGCGGTACTCCTCGCGCCAAAAGCTGCGCGCGAGGTTCGAGCCATCGGCGCGGCTATCGTAGAGGGCCCGCACGTCACCGCCAGCGCACAGGGCCCGCCCGCCAGTTCCATCGAGCACGACGAGTTCGACCGTGGGGTCTGACCGCCATGCCAGCAGTGCCGACCAGATTTGGCGAACCATGCCGAGCGTCAGGGCGTTGAGCGCCTGCGGGCGGTTCATGGTGAGCCGTCCCGCCCTGCCCTGGCGACGGATCAGCACCTCGTCAGTTGCCGCTACTTGCATGGGTGTTCCCTTGACAATCTTAGCTAACTCGGGATTACCCATCAGTTCGCCGCGGCGCAATCGCCGAGGGCGAAGGGGAATAATGGCGCGCCCATGACGGTGTGGCAAAGGATCTCGGGTCTGGCGACGGCCGTAAGCGACGCAGGTGGCGGCTTGTTGGATGGCCTTGCGGGCGTGCTAGGCCTTAGCCGCCAAGGCCGGGAACCGCAGAAGGAGGTCGCCTTCACCATTGCCGTTATTGCCCTCAGCGCCAAGATGGCCAAGGCCGACGGCATCGTCTCGCCGCTGGAACACGATGCCTTCGCCGAAGTCTTTCACTTTGCGCCCGAGGAAGCCAGCAACGTGGAGCGCGTGTTCGACCTCGCTAAACGTGACGTGGCTGGGTATGAGACCTACGCTGACCAGATCGCGATGCTCCTTAAAGATGATCGCAAACTCCTGCAGCACGTGCTCGAGGGTTTGATGTACGTAGCGGCCGCAGACGAGGTGCTGCATCCAAAGGAGGATGAATTCTTGCGCGCCGTCGCCGGGCGGTTCGGCTTCTCAGACAGCGAGTTCCGTTTTTTCCGCGCCCGCTTTGTCACCGACAACGCCAGTCCCTATGACGTGCTGCGCCTCAGTCCCGACGCGAGCGATGCCGAGATCAAGGCCCAGTATCGCAAGCTTGTGCGCGACAACCATCCAGACCGAATGATGGCCAACGGCGTGCCAGCAGAATTTTTGGAGCTGTCTACGCGCAAGCTCGCAGCGATCAATGTTGCCTACGACACAATCGCCAGGGAACGCGGGCTTTGAGCGCCACGCCCGACAGCACGCTGGTGGGTCAATTCCACCCCTCGCCCAACTTCGCGCCACGGCGGGGAACCGATGTGCCGACCATGCTCCTCTTGCATTACACGGGCGTGGAAAGCGCGGCCAAGGCCATCGATTGGCTCTCTCGAGTTGAGAGCAAAGTCTCGGCGCACTACGTGTTGGACGAGGCCGGCTTCCTGACACAGCTCGTGCGCGAAGACCAGCGCGCCTGGCATGCAGGGCATGCGGTGTGGGCCGGCGAAACCGACATCAATTCGATCTCCATCGGCATCGAGGTGCACAATCCCGGTCACGAGTTCGGCTATCCGGACTTCCCGGAGCCGCAACTGCGGGCGCTCGAGGCGCTTTGCCGCGACATTATCGGGCGGTATGGCATGCTGCCCGAGCGCGTGCTGGCCCACTCCGACGTTGCCCCCGCGCGCAAGATCGACCCCGGCGAAAAGTTCCCCTGGGCGCGGTTGGCGGGGGCGGGTATCGGTCATTGGGTGACGCCGGCGCCTGTGAACTGGGCCGATGCCGGGATCGCCCGCGACGCAGCCGGACCGCTGGTTGCTGCCGTGCAGACACGGTTGGCGGACTATGGCTACGGCATCGAGGTGACGGGCGGCTTGGATCCGCGCACCGAGTTCGTGGTCAAGGCCTTCCAGCGTCATTTTCGTCCCGACCGGGTCGACGGGCGCATCGATCAGTCGACCATCACCACGCTGGAGCGCCTGGGCGCTGCCCTGGCTCAGCGCACCACCAGCGTCTGACGTCAGCGAATAGAGCCGCCATCCCAGGGCGCAGCAGCCCACGACGGCCAGCATGGCGCTGGCATGTAGGGGGTGGGTGCAACGCTGCTCAAGCCTTATACGCAGTGGCAGCAACCCGGCAATTGGGCGCCGCCTTTGCCAGCGAACCTGGAGGTGTTGGCGCTCATGGTGAGGCATCGATCCCGTCAAACCGCCGCACAGCGCCTGAGCGCATGCGGATTGGCGATGCCCGGTGTCCTCGCTATGCTCGGCGAACTGCGGGGTCGCGTTGTAGGGAGAGAAGGGAAATGCTCATCAATCTCGCAGGACGCCGGCTCTATTACACCCTCGAAGGGCCACAGGACGGCCAGGTGGTGTGTTTCACGCATTCGCTCGCATCCGACGGCGGCATGTGGGCCGAACAGCTGCCGCCGCTGCTCGCCGCCGGCTATCGCGTGCTAAGGCTTGACATGCGCGGCCACGGCGGCAGCGATCCCGTCTCCGGCGCTTATACGATGGCGCAGCTTGCGGACGACGTCGCCGCCGCATTGGATTTCCTTGGCATTGGCAAGGTGCAGTTCATCGGCCTGTCGATCGGTGGCATGATCGGTCAGGCCCTGGCCATCGGCCACGGTCAGCGGCTCCTCTCGGCCATGCTGTGCGATACCTCGCCGCAAACGATGGCTGGTGCGCAAGGCGCTTGGGCCCCGCGCATCGAGGCCGTAAAGAAGGCGAATTCACTCTCCCCTCTCGCCGACCCCACCATGGAGCGCTGGTTCACGGATGCCTTCAAGCCACGCAATCCCGGACGCTGGAAAGAGATCCATGCCACCATCGCCGGTACAACGCCGCAAGGCTATCTGGGCTGCGCTGCGGCCATCCTGGACTTCGACTTTACCGGCAAGCTTGCCGCGCTCAGGTTACCCACTCTCGTTGTGTGTGGGGCGAGGGATGAAGGCACTCCGCCGGCCGGCAACAAGAAGATCGCCGAGCTGATCCCCGGCGCACGCTACGAGGAGATCGCCGATGCACGGCATTTCCCCAACGTCGAGCACCCCGATACCTTCAACGGCATCATGCTGGGCTGGCTCGCCAAGCACCGCTAGCGGCTGATGATGGCATCGCGCAGCTGCGATCCGCCCGCAACGGGAAGAGGAAGAGGCCGTGCACGAGGATCGGTCTGTTCCCTCTTGACCTTCAGCCGCGCTCCCCCCTTATTCCAGCTGCCAGTCGGTCGGGCGGCCGCGGCCGGGGATCAGGGCTTTGCGGCTCAATCCCGGCGGAGGAAAGTCCGGGCTCCAAGGATCAACGGTGGCGGCTAACGGCCGCCGGGGGCGACCCCAGGGAAAGTGCCACAGAGAAGAGACCGCCTGCGCGGGATAACCCGCAACGGCAAGGGTGAAACGGTGCGGTAAGAGCGCACCGCGCGTCCGGCAACGGAAGCGGCACGGCAAACCCCACCGGGAGCAAGACCGAATAGGGGCGGCACGGGTAGGTGGGCAAACCCTCCTGCCCAGCGCGATCCTCGCCGCCGCCCGGGTTGGTTGCTCGAGGCGCTGAGCAATCCGCGCCCCAGAGGAATGGCCGTCGCGGAGGCAACTCCAGACAGAACCCGGCTTACAGGCCGACTGGCGGCATTGCGACCCTGGCGGGTACCTGCCCGTCTTGCTTCTGCTTGGGTCGCCTGTCGCCGCAGCGGCCTCAACGTTCGCGAATGCACTGCGACAGACGCGACCCTCCGCGCGTCCGCCCTTATTTTGCCAGGAATTTGCGGACGCCTACGCGGTGCGGGGACCCGATGCCGGTAGACGGTGCAGATACGAGGGTCAGCCATGATAGCTCCCGCGCGTCGCTCAAATGCACGTGCTGAGTACAGCGCTTTCGATGATTATGGCGAGTTCCTGCCCGGCGAGAGGATCGGCCCACCGCTCGGGCGCGGCCCCGGCAGGGCGGTCTTGCGCGGGCTTGTTATCTTGATCGTGCTCGGCGGCGGTTGGGCACTCCTGGATTCCCAGTCAGCCCTGCCGAAGTGGTTGTTGAGCGAGATCGTGGCGGCCTACTCCTCCTGGGAGTGGAGCATCCCCAAACGGATCGAGCAGCCCCCATCAGCCGCGCTTGCCGTTGCGCCGACCGGCGTCGGGCCGGCAGCGAAACAGCCAAGCGCGCCGGCACCGCAGCCGCCGGTCTCGGACGCGACTGCGGCCCTCCTTGACGTACCGCCAAGGCCGGTGGTGACGACCGTTCCTCCCGTTGCGACGACGGGCGAGGCAGCGCCGGTCTCGGGTGAGGTCTCGGGCGAGGTCCCGGGTGCCCCACTGCCACCTCCGACCGTGGATCCGAGCGACCCCTATCAGCGGCGCGCTGAGGCTGTCGGCCTCCATCCGCAATTGTCGCGCGTGCTGCTGGCGCGACTGACAGCCGCCGATTACCGAAACGCCGGCATCGCCATTGCGACTGCGGTCGCGCAGACGCCGGACCACGGCGTCCTCGTTTGGCCACGCCAGCGCACGCCAGACCAAGCGCTGTTCCAAGTGCGCTTCGTGGCTGGAGCAGCACCGGGTTGCCGGCGGTATGTTGTGAGCGTGACCAAGGACGGCTGGCTCACGACCGCGCCACCGATGGAAAAGTGCGGCGTCCAGCTGCGTCGTCAGGCGCGCGATTGATGAGAGCGCGCCGTTTGATGGGGCAGCGGTGCTCGCAACGCGGTGCTAGTGGCAGTCTGTTCTGTTAGGCCCAATCGCCCTCGACGAACGCTTTTGGTCCGCCTTCTCCTCGTGCGGCAAATCGATCTTTGCCGTGCCCCAATTTGCAGTCATAGTCCCGACATGTGACCCATCTATTGCAGTTTGCGGGGGGCCCGGGCTATGCGCAGATTTCCACTCACGCTGGCCGCGGTGGCGATGTTCTCGTGGGCGGGAGGCGCCGATCTGGCGGCGCAGAGCCGCACCGCAGAGAGGATCGACAAGGTCGCCAATCATCGACTGACCGGCAGCGCATACGCGAGCCTCAAAGGGCTCAGCTATGAGCAGTGTGAGAGGCACTGCCTGGCCGATCATGCGTGCAGGGCGCTTGAGCATATTCGCGGCGCCACTGGCGGGGCAAACACCAGCCAGTGCCGGCTATTCCGCGCGTTTGGCACCGCGCAGGCCGCGGCCAATTCCGACGTAGGCTACAAGCGGGCGACCTTAGCCAGGGACATCACCCCTCCGGTCGGACAGGCCCCGACGGCGCGGCCTATTGCACCGTCGCCCAAGACTGCGGCGGCGCCGACTGCTTCAGCTCCGCCACCAGCGCCACCTCCGCCAACTGGCGCAGAGCCAAGGCGCAAGACCTTCGCCATGAAGCGATCGGTGGCGCCGGCCGAGCCAACGGTTGGGTCGCCAGCAACGTCGTCCTCTCCCTCAGCACCACCGCCGGCTCCCTCCTTATCACCACCGCCTCCCTCGGCGTCATCGCCGCCGCCCCCACCCGTGGGTGCGCCGGCGCCGCCACCAATGCCGCCCAGCGTTGGCGCCAGCAAGGAGGAAATCGCCAAAGGCCCTGAGAGCGAGGGGGCCGAGCGCCGCACGACGCGCTCGGTGGCCCCAGCGGCAGCACCGCCGGGTGGTTCAAGCGAGGCACCGGCGAGCGACTGGGCCGTGGTGCCGGTGTTCTTCGGCACGGATCGCAGCCGTCTCGATCGGCCAAAGCGCATCGGCTACGGTCCGAGCAGAGGACACAGGCTGGAAGTCGGCCGGGCCCTCGTGACGGTTCCCAAGGCGCATCAGGTCCCCAATGTGGAGCGGCCATGGACGCTCCGGATCCCCTACACGAGCGTGGTCCTCTACCAGCAGGAGGAGGACCCGAAAAAGCATTTCACGATTCAAGAGCTCAAGGCGCTTTCCAAGGAGGATCTCCTGGCGCTGATCCGTGATCGCTTGAGCCTTTCGAAGAACTTTGAAAATCAGGCGCTCGTCTTCATTCACGGCTATAACAATGCCTTCGACGACGCGCTCTTTCGCACCGCACAGATTGCCTACGACCTCAATTACGATGGCGCCTCTTTCCTCTACAGCTGGCCGTCGGGTGCGGGCATCTCGGGCTATCCCTATGATCGCGAGAGTGCGCAGCAGGCGGAGCCCTATCTGAAACAGTTCCTGGAGATGGTGTTGAATGAAACGGGTGCGAAGAGCGTCAGCATCATTGCCCACAGTATGGGCAACCAACTGCTGTTGCAGGTCCTGCGCGGTCTCGATCGCAGCAATCCGGAAGTGGCCCGCATCAATCAGATCATCCTCGCCGCGCCCGACGTCGATCGCGATAGCTTCGAGTTCCTGGCCACGCAGATCCGCGGCGTCGGCCAGGGTATCACCCTCTATGCCTCGTCCAACGATATAGCGCTTGGAATTTCGCGCCGCTTTGCCGGTGGCGTGCCGCGTGCCGGCGACGTGCCGGCTGGGCTTGGGCCGATCGTCGTCGGTGGTGTCGACACGATCGATGTTTCGGCGCTCTCGACGGAATATCTCTCCCTCAACCATTCGAGCTACGCTGAGAAGACGGGACTGCTCAAGGACATAGAATTGATCCTGCGGACGGGGACGCGTCCGCCTGAGATCCGCCTGCCGCTGCTTGAGCGCATTGCCGCCGGTCAGGGCATCTATTGGCGCTATCCAAAATAAGTCCGCGCGGAGGGCGCGCAGCGGAGCGGGCGGCATCCAGATTTGTGCAAGTTCTTACCTTGGCGTGGGCGCTGCCCGCGTTGCGTTTCTTCGCCAATCTGGCTTACTGCCAACCAATCATAACCTTCGCGGGAGCAGCCAGGTGGCGACGACGCTGGCAATGCCGCTCTGGCTGGTCGTTGTGCTCGGCGTGCTGGCCGCCATCGCGCTCATCGACCGGGTGTTCGCGCCGGCGCTGCGGTGGTGGCTGCGACGGCGCGTAAATCGGGCTATCGATGAGCTCAATCGACGGCTGAAGCTTACCATACCGCCTTTCAAGCTTGCCCGCCGGCGCCAGCTGATCGAGCAGCTGATGTTCGATCCTGAGGTGCTCAAGGCGGTCGACGAGGAGGCGATGGCACGGGGGGAACCAAAGAGCCTGACGCACGCGCGGGCGCGGCGCTACGCCAGGGAGATCGTCCCGGCCTTCTCCGCCTATGCCTACTTCCACGTCGGTGCGGCGCTCGCCAAGTGGTTGTCGACCGCCCTCTACCGCGTGCGCATCGGCGTCTTCGAGGAGGCCGAACTTTATCGCGTGCCGCCCGATGCGGCAGTCGTGTTCGTCATCAACCACCGCTCGAACATGGATTACGTGCTCGTCACGTATCTGGTGTCGCAGAGTTCGGCCTTGAGCTACGCGGTGGGCGAATGGGCGCGGGTGTGGATGCTGCAGTGGCTGATCCGCGCCATGGGCGGCTACTTTGTGCGTCGCGACAGCTCCAATCCGCTCTACCGCCGGGTATTGGCGCGCTATGTGCACATGGCGACCGCCTCGGGCGTGACGCAGGCGGTGTTTCCGGAAGGAGGGCTCACGCGCGATGGCAAACTCAGGCCGCCCAAGTTAGGACTGCTCAGTTACATGGTATCGGGGTTCGATCCCGCTGGCGCACGCGATATCGTGTTCGTTCCAGTCGGCCTCAACTATGACCGCGTGCTGGAGGATCGCGTGCTGACCAGCTCGGCGGATCCTGGTTCGGGCCGCGGACCGCAGTTTAGCTTCAGTCCTTTGGTGTTCGGTGCGTGGTTCTGCAAGGGCTTGTGGCTGCGAGTGCGGGGAAGATGGCATCGCTACGGTTATGCCTGTGTAAGCTTCGGGCGCCCGCTGTCGCTGCGGGCCTACCTTCGCGAGCGCGGCGCTGACCTGCGCCTCCTGACTGAAGAGCACAGGTTTGCCGAGATCGAACGGCTGGGACAGCATCTGTTGCGCCAGGTGGGTCGCGTGGTGCCGGCGCTCCCGGTTTCGCTGGTGGCCAGCGCGCTGCTGACGAGCGGCGAACACGGGCTTTCCAGCCTGGAGCTCAAGGGGGCGGTGTATGCCCTCATGTGGCGCCTCAAGGATGCAGGAGCACACGTCCACATCCCTCGGCACGATCAGGAGTATGCTGTGGAGGTAGGCCTACGCATGTTGCTGTTGCGCCATCTCGTGACAGCGCAGGGCGGGGTCTACCGGCCCAATTCCAAGGAGACGGCACTGCTGGCCTTCTACGCCAACGCCATTGCGCATTTGCTGGTGTAGGACGTCTACGCCTTCAACGACGGGCCGGGCTGCCAGGTCGTGGCCGCCGGCGGGGGGTTGGACGCACAGGAAAGGCCCGCGAGGTAGGTGGCAACGAGGTCATCAATGAGGCGGCTCGCCGACTCGCTTGTGACCACCGACAGCTTGTCGGCGGTGGATAGCGACGTGATGCCGTGCACACCCGCCCACAGCACGCGGGCGGCGCGTTGCCGGTCGGTTTCTCGGCCCGGGGGGAACAAGGGGGCCAACGCCTCCTCCACGCGCCCCATCAGCCCCTCCAGCTTCTGCTGATACCACGGCGGAAGATCGGCACCCGTGGGCATGTGGTGTTCAAATAAGAGGTTCCACAGGCGCGGGTTCTCGTGCGTGAAGGCGAGGTAGGTTTGGGCCAACCGCGCCACTCGACCGGCAGCATTGGCATCCTGCAGCAGCGCCGAGAGGCGCTGGTCAAGCGCTTCCAGCACACGGGATTCGACGTGCAGCACCACGTCGTCCAGATTTTCAAACATATTGTAGATGGTGCCCGGTGAGTACTCGATGCGACGCGCAATTTCGCGAGCGGACAGCCCGGCCAGTCCCTGGACTTGGATAATGTCTTGTGCCGCATCGAGAATGAGCTCGCGCAGCTGCTGCGGCGTGTGCGTCGACCGGCGTCCCATGGCCATACTGGGGTGCGTGCCCGTTCCCTGTTTTTCTCTTGGCTAGCATAGGTGGAAATGGACAGTCTCGGCAAATACAACCGCTGCGCATCGGCCCGATTGTGCAGGCCGCGGACAAAGCGCCCGCATGCGGCCGCTGCGCCAACAGGCACGCGAGGGCCTGCGCACCCGGTAGGGTGGATGGCCTAGGGGAACGTGGGCGGTGGGCAGGCGGTGCCGTTGGACGGCAGCAGCACCGGCCATTGGCCGCGTGGCTTCTGGTAGATATTCTCGCCCAAAGTATAGGTGCCGCCGGAACTGGGGTAGTTCCTCTTCATGAAGTAGTCGAACACCAATGGCTTGTAGGCGTAGTCACCTGCGAAGGGATCACGGCGTCGTTGGTGCCGACCAGGTTGCCGGCATGGGGGCCGTGGTGTGGTGCAGGAGCAGCTGAGAGTGGTTCCCGTGCCGTTGTCAGTGCACACCCAGGACTGCTTGACGTTGGTCGCGCTCGAGGTCGAGGACTGCAGCTCGCGGATGACGATCTGCAGTGGCGCGCCCCCATCGCCACAATGGCGCCAGCAGTACACGCCGCGCGCGATCTTTGTCGTTTGACCCCATCGTGCCGCCGTCCCTGCACGACATTCCAAGAGGGTGCAGTATGCGAACCAGTGCTGAACGAGGCGCGAATGCCCTTCAGGCAGGTTGTATTTTGTGTAAACTCTTAGCAATTGGTGGCCGGTAGGCGATGGTGGGGTGCCACCTGGGATCTATTGACCGTCCTTCTTGTTCTGCGAGGCGTTTATCGATCGCTTCGAAGTACTTCTGCTCGTCGCCGATGGTGATGGAGGGGTTGCACTGGGGTGGCAGTTGTAGGACTGGCGTTCCGTACCGCGCACGAGGTTCACCACCTTGCCCTCGTCGCGCATGACCAGCACACGCTGGTCATGAATGACATTGCGTTCGGTATCGAGCGCAATGATGTTGGTGATACCGAAGCTCTTGCCGGTAACGACGAGCAGATTGCCGGATTGGACCGACACATCGGCTATCGACGGGTTACCGATGATAATCTCGGCGGCGGGCCTCGGCAGGCGCAGCAACTGGGATTGGTCGTATTTGACGATGAGATCTTCCGTGGCCTGAGCCCGCGCTGCTGCTGCCAGCGCCAAGGCGATCGCCGCGATGCCGCACAGAGCGCTTTTGCGAGCGAGGGCGCCCCTCATGACGCAATCTGCTTCCGCCGTGGTTCGTTTTCCCGTTGCAAGTTCTCCGTGCAAATCGTGAAGGAAGTGCAATCGCGCATCGACCGGGTCGCCGATGCGCGGGTAGCGCTGGATGGCGAGGGCGCGTTTCGCATTGGATAGGTTCTGGGGTGCTTGCGCTTGGGACC
>Ga0075425_100008549_pt1 | contig 10862 bp, 10 predicted proteins | sample SoiMethybrSBSTD4_FD_75300 | JGI IMG/M metagenome (GOLD analysis project Ga0075425, IMG submission 75300) | Bulk soil microbial communities from a Populus tree surrounding site in Tennessee, USA - Soil MetaG P. TD hybrid SBSTD4 | ecosystem: Environmental > Terrestrial > Soil > Tree plantation...
GGGCGCGAGATCCGGACGCGCCTGGCCCTGGGCGCCTCGCGGCGCCGGATCCTGAGCCTGATGCTGGCGGATTCGCTGTGGATCGCGCTCCTGGGCGGGAGCTTAGGCCTCCTGGTGGCGCCCCTGGTCTCGCGCGGGCTCCTCTCGTTCCTCCCGACGGAAGCGGGCGGGGTGAACCTCTCGTCGGGGATGGACGGACGCGTGTTCGCGTTCGCGTTCGTGGTGAGCGTGATGACGGGCGTCCTGTGTGGTCTCGCGCCGGCCTGGCGCGCCGCGCACGTTCCGCTGATGGATTGGCTCCGCGAGCGCACGGGCGCGAGGGGCGGCGTGCGCCTGCGCAAGGCGCTCGTCGTGGGGCAGCTCGCGTTCGCCCTCGTCCTGCTCGTGGGGGCGGGGCTGTTCGTGCAGACGCTGACGCGCCTGGTCGCGCAGGGGCCGGGCTTCCCGACCTCGGGGATGGTGTCCTTCGACCTGAACCCGCTGCGCGCCGGCTATGCGCCCGCGGACGCGAGCCGGGCCGTGCACTCGGCCCTGGCCGAAGTCCGCTCGCTGCCCGAAGTGGAGAGCGTGAGCGTCGCGGGCTTGAATCTGCTCAGCGGCGGGTCCTGGAACATCTACATGACGATCGAGACGGACCGGCGCTTCGTCACCGACCGTCTGGTCCACCTCGGAGCGATCAGCCCGGGCTTCTTCCGGACGCTGGGGACTACGGTGATCGCGGGCCGCGATTTCGATGAGCGGGACGTACCGCCGCCGGGTGCGGATGGGAGCGTGCGCGCGGCCATCGTCAACGGGGCGTTCGCGCGGCGGTACTTCGGGAGCGCAAGCCCCCTCGGGCATCGCATCGGCTTCGGCAACCGTCCCGACGCCAGGACCGACATCGAGATCGTCGGTGTCGTGCGGGACTTCTCGTATCGCAACCTGCGCGAGCAGAGCGAGCAGGCGTTCTTCCCCTTCGGCAGCGACTCGCCGGCAGGAATGTTCTACGTGCGCGTGCGCGGGACGCCCGCGGCGGCTCTGGCCTCGATCCGCACGGCGGTGGGCCGCGTCGATCCCATCCTGCCCCTCCTCTCGGTGCGCACGATGGACGAGGCGGTCGATCGCTCGCTCACGACCGAGCGCATGCTGGCCACGCTGTCCGGCGGGTTCGGCCTGGTCGCGCTCCTCCTGTCCGTCGTCGGTCTCTACGGAGTGATGGCGTTCGTGGTCACCAGCCGGACGCAGGAGATCGGAGTCCGGATGGCGCTGGGGGCGACGCGACGGGCGGCGGTGTGGCTGGTGGTCGCGGACGCGGTGGTCATGATCGCTGCCGGTACCGCCATCGCACTGCCGTGCCTGTGGGCGGTGCGCCGCCTGGTCGAGGCCCAGCTCTTCGGCGTCCACGCGATCGACGGCCCGACGATCGCGGGCGCTTCGCTGCTGCTGGCCCTGGTCGCGCTGGCGGCGGCGATGTTGCCCGCCTGGCGTGCGGCCTCGATCAGCCCGACGGAGGCGCTGCGGTTCGAGTGAGGCGCGCTCCGTTGGCGCCGTGTCTTCGGTGACACGTTTTCGTTCCGGAACGAAAAGGCCACAATCGGCGGTACCGTGAAGGCCGTCTACCTCAAGGACCCGCGTACGCCGGAGTGGGGAATCGGTCTCGTGCTCCGCGAGAGTCGTGAGGCGTGGGATGTCTTCTTCGAGTCCGGACGCCGGCGGTCTGTCCCCAAGGCGACGTCCGGCGTGGAGATCGTGGATCTGTCCTCGCCGAGCGCCCTGCTCGACGCGGCGGCCGCGACCCCGCTCCGTCGATGGGCGAGGGCGCACCACAACGTGTACGTCGTGGAGCTGGACCCGGAGGCAGCGGAGGATCCCGAGTTCGCCGCCGCGAATCCCGAGATGATCCCCGGCGGGCTGTGCCTCTACGTCGGGCTCACCGGCCTCTCGCCGGAGAAGCGCTTCCGCAACCATCGTCGCGGCCACAAGGCGGCCCGGATCGTCCGGCGTCACGGCCGGCGGCTGCTGCCGGCGTATTACCGACAGTACAACCCGGTGCCGTTCGAGGTCGGCCGCGTCCTGGAGCCGTGGCTGGCGGCGCGCCTGCGCGAGCGGCGCTTCGGGGTGTGGCAGAACTAGCCGGGTGCGGCGGGCCGCGTGTCCCCGCGCGGACCTGAGCTGACCTTCGTACCGAGTACTCTCCCCCTCGCAGCCACGACTGCCGTTCCTCCACGGCTGCGGCCCCATGAAGATTTCCGAGAGTGCCTCCGCATGCGTGGAGTAGACTGGAGCGCCGATGTCGAAAGCGAAGAAGCCGTCGCTGCAGGACGTCCTCAACGAGGTACGCGCCAACCAGGAGCAGATGCGCGGCCACGGGGTCATCCTCGAGGAGATACGCGCGCAGAACCGCGGCACCATCGAGGCCGTCGAGATGGTGCGGGTGACCGTCGAGCAGAGGTTTGATCGCCTCGACCACGAAACCGGGAACCGGTTCACCGTGCTGGAGGCGGCGGTTCGGAAGAACAGCACCGACATCCGGCAGAGTACCACCGCCATCCGCAAGAGCAGCGAGGACATCCGCACCCTGAGCACGCGAGTCGAGGCGTTGGGCTCCCTTGACCGTCGCGTCTCCGTTCTCGAGCATCGCGCCTCTCGAGAGGGCTGACCAGGCCGTGCCCTCGCGGGCTGGGAGAGCCGGTTATCTACCCACCGGCCGCATGAGCAGGGACTGCGCCACTGCGAGCTCCGCTGCCAGGCGTGCGTTGTCTACCAGCAGCGCCCGGTTCGTGGCCACGCTGCGGTCGCCGGTCAGGACGCGCATCCGCTCCAGCAGGAACGGCGTGACCGCTCGGCCGCGCACGCCTTCACGCGCCGCGTCGGCAAGGGCCTGGGCGAGAGCGCTCTCGTAGATCTCGCGCGGCATCTCGTCCTTCTCGGGCACGGGATTGCCGACCAGCACGCCCGTCCCGAGGCCCAGCTCGCGGTGGGCACGTACGGCCGCGGCCAGGTCTTCGATGCGGTCGAAGCGCTGGTCCAGGGCCAGGCCGGAGTCGCGGCGGTGGAAGGCGGGGAAGCGGTCGGTGCCCACGCCGTAGACGGGGACGCCGAGCGTCTCCAGGGCCTCGACGGTCCGCGGGAGGTCGAGGACCGACTTCGCTCCCGAGCAGACGACGGCCACGGGGAACCGGGACAGCGCGGTCAGGTCCGCGGACACGTCGCCAGTCTCGTTCACGTCGCGGTGCACGCCTCCGATGCCGCCCGTGGCCATCACGAGGATGCCGGCCTGATGCGCGATGGCGATGGTGGCTGCGACCGTCGTCGAGCCCGCGTGGCCGGTCGCCACCGTCGAGGCGAGGTTGCCGAGGTTCACCTTCACGACACCCGGCGTGGCGGCGAGGCGCTCCAGCTCGGCGGCCGTGAGCCCCACGCGCACCTGTCCCTCGAGGATCCCGATCAGGGCCGGGACCGCACCCGCCGCGCGCACGGCCTCCTGCATCGCGGCCGCGGTCTGCACGCCGAGCGGAGCGGGCAGTCCGTGGGTCACGACCGTGGTCTCGAGGGCCACTATCGGCCGGCCGGCGGCGACGGCCTCCGCCACCTCGGGCGACACGGCGAGCCGCGCGGTCATGACGAGCGCCACTCCCGGAGGCGCTGAGCGGCCGCCTCGCGGTCCGCCCGGAGCAGGCCGGCTGCGCCCCAGTCCTCGATGGCGAAGCTCGCGCCGACCACGCCTCGCTCGAGGGCGGTCTCGACGGACTCGCCGCGCAGCCATCCCGCCAGGAAGCCGGCCGCGAACGCATCGCCGGCGCCGGTCGGATCGACGACCGCAGCGGCCCGCGCGGCCCACTCCACGAACCGGTCCTCGCGCGCGTCGTACAGGATCCCGCCGCGAGCGCCGCGCTTGAACAGGACGAAGCGCAGGCGGCCGCTGGCCAGCGACCGCATGGCCGCGTGGGGCTCGTCGCGGCTCCCGACCTCCAGCTCGTCTTCGCTGAGGAAGAGCGCGTCCACCCGGGCCACGACCTCGCGCCAGTCGCCGACGCTGTCGGCGGTCAGAAGACGATAGGGATCGAGGCAGACGAACGCGCCCGGGATCCGCGACAGGTCGAGGGCCAGCCCCCGCTGCACGTCGAAGGGCATGGGGGCCAGGTAGAAGGCGCGCGCACGGCGCCACGACGGCGGCAGCGCGGCCGCGGTGGGTGAGACCTCGGCGTGGGAGGGCAGGTCCAGGTGGTGGATCACCTGCCGGCGCGCGCCCTCGTAGAGAAGCCAGGTGCGGAGGCCGGGACGGCCCAGCGGCCGCACGCCCGACAGGTCCACACCGCGCGCGGTGAGCGCGTCGAGGGCCTCACGGGGGTAGTCATCGCCGCGCACGCTGGCCACGCCCGCGGCCAGTCCCCAGAGAGCCGCGCCCAGGGCGCCGTATAGGGTCGCGCCACCCGGCTCCGCCATCCGCGTGCGCCCGTCGGGGAAGACCATGTCGTCCACGAGCAGGTTGCCGAGGACGACGAGGTCGGGGATCACGGCGGTCCGCACTTTACTCCAGGAACGTGACCGAACGAGGGCACGCCGCTGGGAACGACGGACCCGATCTGACCCGGATGGGGCGCACACTGCATTCGCGCCGAGACTGCCGTCCCAACCACGGCGCGATCCTGGACGGTTGCGCAACATCCTGCTCTCGAAGGCATGCGGTCGTCATGGTAAGATCGGATCGCCAACACGGTAATACCGAGGACTCGCCTGTGCGAACCGTCACCATCAAGCTCCCGGATAGTCTGGCCCTGCGACTCAAGCAGACGGTCGCTCGCCGCCGCGCGACGCAATCCGAGGTGATTCGTGAGGCCCTGGAGGCTCATCTGGCCGCGCCGAGCCCGGGGTCCTACCTCGAGCTCGTCGGTGACCTTGCCGGTTCCCTGCGAGGAGGCGCCGCGGACCTCTCTTCGAACAAGCGCCGCCTGAGTGGTTTCGGCCGGTGAAGACGGTTCTGCTCGACACCGGGCCCATCGTGGCGTACCTCAGCCTGAAGGACACGCACCACGCCTGGGCCGTCGCGGCCCTGGGCCAGCTTCGCCCGCCGTTGTTGACCTGTGAACCGGTGCTGGCGGAAGCGGTGTACCTGCTCCGAGGTTTGCCGAGCGGTTCGGCCCGGGTCTTCGAGCTGATCCGGCGCGGAGCGGTGACCGTCGGGTTCAGGCTGGCGGACGAACTCGAACCGGTGCAACGCGTGATCGAGAGGTACGGACCGAGCCGGATGGACCTGGCCGATGCGTGCCTCGTTCGAATGAGCGAAGTCTACGCAGATCCGGTCGTCGTGACGATCGACTCGCAGTTTCGTGACGTCTACCGTCGACACGGACGCAAGACCATACCGACAGTCCTCCCGAGCCTGCCGCGCAGAAGGCCCACCTAGCTTAGGAGGGGCAGGCCGGGGACGGCCCCGCGCTGGAATCACGGCGCGATCAGCGATAGCCGAACACGGGCGGGAACACGACGACCACCAACGCCGCCCACACGGCGTACACGGGCAGATAGGTGATCTGCCATCCCTCCAGCGTGGCGAACGAGCCCCGGCCGCGCACGAAGCGCGCATAGAGCCACGCCGTCCACGTCAGGTTGACGAGCAGGATGAGGTTCTCGCCCAGCGCCGCCACCCGGTTGGGAGTGAAGCCGAACTCGGTTATGCGGGCCGCGATCGCCGCCAGGGCCACGCCATCGACCACGAGCGCGCTGGCCACGAGCAGGAGCTGCAGAAAGTCGAAGAGGTCGGGCGGTTTCTGCGGATCGCGCGCGGAGGCCGCGTAGAGCACCAGCCCGACGACGAGCACCAGCAGCAGGTCGAAGCCGATGAGTACCTCTCGCTTTACGTCGATAGGGGAGCCCGTCCACGCCATCGTGCCCAGGAAGGCCAGCAGCAGAACCGTGAACAACGGCGTGAACAGCCGCGTCAGCACCGGTGCCATGTTCTCGATGACACTCTGCTTCGCCTCCACGAGCCAGGATCCGATGATCACGGCTCCCACCATTCCGCAGGGGACCAGCCAGCCCCCGATCAACCACTCGGGGTTCATCCCGATGGACTTGAACATCATCACCGTGAAGCCGATGAGAACGATCCCCCCGAGGCCGATGAGCACGTAGTAGATGGCCAGCTCGCCTGAGAACCGCACGAAGTCCATGCGCCGGCCGTCGCCGAACCAGCGGTTTCGCAGGTACGCGAACCCGATGACCAGCCACAGGGCGATGGGCAGGTGCAGAACGGTCAGCCTCTCGGTGTCGCCGTGCGCGCGGAAGGGGAAGACGTTGGCCAGAACCGCTCCGGCCGCGAAGGGCAGGGCGAGCCAGAGCGCGCTGGACGCGGGGGACCCGCGCTTCCAGATGAAGTAGACCGCCAGCAGCGGCAACACGAACAGGCTGCCGTTGCGGAAGTAGAACATCTCCGCCCCACCGTCGGGCCGGAGGCCGAAGAGCGCCGGTACCTTGATGGCCAGCGCCGCGGCCACGGCCAGGCCCAGGGCGACGAGCATCTCGGTGTATCCGGTGTGCGCCGACTCCTCGGCCGGGCCGGGGCCGATGACGAGCTGCTTCCAGAGCCGGTCGGAATGTTCGCGTGCGAACTCGCGCGACAGCGCGTCGAGGCTGCCCATGCGCTTGACCGCGACCAGGAAGGCTTCGTCTCCGGCCAGGCCGGCCTCGGTCAGCGCCGCCAGCTGGTCGCGTAGATGCCCCTCCAGCTCCTCGATGTCGGAGCCGTGAAAGGCCTGGCGGCGGCGCAGGTACTCCCGCCACTGCGCGATCTGATCCTCGAGCGGTTGATCGATCACGGCCGTCATGCCGTACGGGCCTGCATCCAGAGACCGCGAAGGGTACCGTCCACGACTTGCCACTGCTGCCGCTGCGCCGCGAGCTGAGCCCGGCCCTCGCGAGTGATCCGGTAGTACTTGCGCCGGCGGCCGCTTTCGGACGCGGACCACTTCGCCGCCACGAGACCCTGCCGCTCCAGCCGGTGCAGCACGGGATAGAGCATTCCGTCCGTCCACTGGAGGTGCCCGCCCGACAGCTCGGCCACTCGCTTGATGATGGCGTAGCCGTAGCTGTCGCCTTCGGCCAGGATGGCGAGCACGAGCGGGGTGGCGGACGCCGCGACCAGGTCCTTGCCCATGTCCATACGTAGAGGCTTTATACATTGCGGTTCTATGTATGTCAAGCCGGAGCATTCGCGGCGCCGGCTCTTCCGGCCCGAAGCCTAGCTTCCCGCGGCGACGGGAAAGAGGTCCTGGATCAGCCGCCGGCGCGGATCGGCGGCGCTAGTCGACGATGGTGACCGCTTTCACGCCGGGGGGCAGGGCGGTGCCGCTCGCGACGTAGCCTACCGAGCCGCTCGTCTTCGCGACGTACACCAGCACCTCGTCGTCGGACGCCTTCACCGTCGGCGGTCTCACCGAGTTCGCCATGGACACGAGCTGCTTCCCCCAGTACTGCACCACTCCCATGACCGGCATGTGGAGCACGGACTCCGAGAAGCCCTTGCGCACGGGAGAGGTGCCGGACTGGTCGACCGGGTTGGCGGGGGAGCCGTCCCCCCACCGGACGGCCTTCTTCAAGAAGACCGCGGCCAGGTCGGAGCGGCGCACGGTCGTGCCCGCCACCGAGGCGTTCACGACGACCACGAACGAATCCGTGGCCTGGGCCAGGGCCGCTGGGATCATGGCCACGACGAGGGCGCCGGTCGCGAGAGCCCGGAGAGACCGACGCCCCACGCCGCGAGGGAGCCTCATTCGCTTAGAAGATCACGCGGGCGCCAAGCTGCAGTTGCCGCGGCCCGCCGTAGCGCGCCGTCGTGGGCGCGAACAGCGGCTGGCCCGCGTTGGCCACCGGGGCCGCCGGGGTGCCGAAGTTGCTGACCGCGTCGGCGCCGAAGTTCTTGTTGGACGCGCGCGTCGCGTTGAACACCTCGGCCACGAGGTCGAGGCGGCCGGACGCGGAGAGGTGGAACTGCTTGACCAGCCGCAAGTCGAGGTCGAAGAACGACGGCTGGCGGAAGGCGTCGCGGCCCGTGACGTGCCCGTCGATGATGGCGCGGTCGTTGACGTCGTTCCCGTCGTTCTGGGTGTCGAAGCCGATCACGGCGGTGTAGGGCAGGGCCGAGCGGGCGAGGAGGACGAGGCCGAAGGCGAACCCTCCAGGCAGGTCGGCCACGCCGCTCACGCTGACGGTGTGCCGCGCGTCCTGCTTCGCCCACGTGTACTCGGGGGCGACGTCGAACGGGTTGAGGGCGGTCTCGCGGTTGAACGTCCGCTCGTTCGAGTCGTCATCCTTGTTCCAGGCCAAGGTGTAGGTGGCCTGGGCGTTGAGCCGTCCGTAGCGGGCCTGCAGGCTCGTCGTCACCGCGTCGTAGCGGGACTTCGCGGTCGACTCGTTGATGGAGAGCGGCCCCAGCGTGGGATCCGGCCGCGTCCTCGGGAAGATCGGCATGCCCGTGGCGTCGATCGTGGGCGCGAAGAGGTTCCGGTCCAGCCGGCGCTGCAACTGGTCGGTCGAGACGTGGACGTACTCGAGGGACGCGGCCACCGCCCGGCCGAGCTGCTGCTCGACGCCGGCAGAGACCTGCTTCGCGCGTGGGTTCTGGAAGTTCGGGTCGAACCCGACGACCTGGGGAGGGGCGAACCTGACCCCCGGCGGGAGCGACCCCAGCGCGTTGGGGAACGTGAGGTAGCTCAAGATCGACGGATCGACCCGGCTGTCCAGGGCCACGGTCGTGATGCCGTTGTCGGTGAAGACGCGCTGGAAGAGGTTCGCGGGCGTGCGCGCGGCGTAGATGCCGGCGGTGGCGCGGAAGACGGTGCGTCCGCGGCCGCCGGGCGACCAGGCCAGGCCGAGCCGCGGCTGCCACATCGAGAGGTCGTCGGGGATCCCGGCCGTCTGCGGCACCGCGGGATTGGGCTTGGGCGACTCCGGATTCCACTGCCCGTCCCAGCGCAGGCCGGCGTCGACGGTGACGGAGCCGAAGGTGGCCCGGTCCTGGGCGTAGAAGCCCACCTCGCGCTGGCTGGCGTCGTAGAAGAGGTCGCCGGCGTCGAAGGCGGGGAGGGTCTGGCGGTAGCGGTTGATCCGGCCCGCCTGGTAGTTGGCCAGCGAGCTGAAGTCGTAGCGGCCCTGGATGTTGCTCTCGCGCTTCTGGCGCGCGGGAGTGAGATTGAGGTCGAAGCCGAAGCGCAGCCGGTGCCGCTCGCGCATGACGATCAGGTTGTCCGTGACCTGATAACGACGGGCCTCGAACACGCGCGGCCGCGCGGCGTCGCCGCCGAAGGTCCCGAAGCCGGTGACGGCGATCAGGGGCCGGCCCAGGTTCGGCTGCTCCAGGCGGTCGTCCGTCCCGAACTGCGCGGTGAGCTCGTTGACCAGGCTGGTCCCGAGCATCGAGGACAGCGTGGCCTTGCCGCCGTAGCTGGTCGTCGTGCGCAGGTAGTTCGTCTCCTCCGCCTGGTCGAGGGGCGGCGAGTCGAAGTTGAAGTTCTCGCCGTGCAGCCGCGAGTACGTGTACTGGAGGTTGAGGCGGTGGGAGGAGGACACCGACAGGTCGAGGCGGCCGAACACGGCGGTCGGGTTGTTGGTCCCGTGGTGCTCGCCCTCGAGGGCGGCCAGCTCGGGGGGGACGACGACCCCGGCCGGCTGCGCCTGGAAGTCCGTCACGAAGGGGACGCGCAGGAAGTTCTGCTCGGCGGCCAGGAAGAAGTGGGCCCGGTCCGCGGCGATCGGACCCCCGATGGCGCCGCCGAACTGGTTCTGCTGGTTGTCCAGGGAGCGGCCGAAGGCGTCGGGCGACGTCAGCTCGCGGTTGCGGTTCATGTAGAAGAGCTCGCCGTGGAACGCGTTCGTGCCCGACTTCGTCACGACGTTGACGAAGCCCGCGGCCGTGCGGCCCACGCTGGCGGCCGCGCCCGTGTGCACGACCTGGAACTCCTCGACCGCGGCCTGGGGGAAGAAGAAGACCCCTTCGTTGCCGCCGCGCTGGTTGCCCTGCAGGGGATCGTTGAAGTCGGCGCCGTCGATCGAGACGTTGGAGTTGATCGAGCGCTGGCCGGAGATGACGAGGCCGGACCGGTCCGACTCCTGGATGACCGTCGGCGTGAGCAGGACGAAGTCGGGGAAGTTGCGGCCCCGCGCGGGCAGGTCCGAGATGGAGCGCTGGTCGATGGTCAAGCTGCCGGCGGGGTCGGACTGGTCGATCAGGCCCTCCTCCTTGGAGACCGTGATCTGCTCGCCCCCGACGGACTTGAGGTTGATGGCGACGCTGTAGGTCGCGCCCACGCGCAGGACCACGTCGTCCCGCTTGCCGGCCTGGAACCCGGCGGCCGTGGCTTCGAGCACATAGTGGCCGACGGGCAACAAGGGCGCGAGGAAGGTGCCGTCGTGGCGCGTGGCGACGGTGCGCGTGTACCCGGTGGCGGTGGCGGTGATCCGGACGCTGGCGTTGGGGACGGCCTTGCCGTTGGGGCCCTGGACCTCGCCCATGATGGAAGCGGCCCCCGACTCGGACTGGGCTACGGCGCGCGTGGCGCCGGGACCGGACGCCAGAAACCCGACGAGGAGGAGAGGGAGATACTTTCGCATCGAAGACCTCCAGCGATTCATTACGGCCGGTTCTGTCCTCGGCGAGAGGAGATTCCCTCCCGCCGAGGACCCCCTTGACGTCTGACGATCAGCGACTCAGTTGCCGGGGACGATCATCGGCTCGAAGCGGAAGACGTTCCGGCTTCGGGGATCGACCGTCGCCTTGACCCAGTGGACGTTGGGACTGCCGAAGGTCTCGAGGCGCGTGAGGTTGGGGATGAGGTGCGCCTGGTCCACGAGGGGCTTGTCCATCTTGAAGAAGTGCGTGTCGCCGT
>Ga0075425_100008550_pt1 | contig 10861 bp, 8 predicted proteins | sample SoiMethybrSBSTD4_FD_75300 | JGI IMG/M metagenome (GOLD analysis project Ga0075425, IMG submission 75300) | Bulk soil microbial communities from a Populus tree surrounding site in Tennessee, USA - Soil MetaG P. TD hybrid SBSTD4 | ecosystem: Environmental > Terrestrial > Soil > Tree plantation...
TCGCCCTTCTCGCCTTTCGACTCCGCCTTGGCTTCGCCTTTCGGCTCCGACTTGGCTTCGCCTTCGGCTCCGGAATTGTTGGACTTCACGGGCTCCGCTTTCGCTTCCTGCGGCGCGCTCTCCTGAGCGGCGACGTCCATCAGCGGGAGCACGTCGGTGTCAATGACGCGGAGATCGGATTTGGTGCGCAGCTGGCTGCGCAGCAAGCGGGTCGTCTCGAGGTTCCCGTCCACATCGTCGGTGCCCCCCGCGATGAAGCCGGCCACGAGCACGCGCTGAAACGCCGATACATCAAGCTTCGGCTTGATGGGCGTTTCGATAGGAATCTCGTAGTAGTTCGTGCAACCTGCGATGAACAGGATTGCGGCGACGCTGCTAAGGATTCTGGTTGTCCTGGCTGTCCTGCGTATCCTTGCGAGTCGTCCGGTCATTGATTTCCTTGAAGAGCTCGTAATTCTGTTTGATCAGCGCATTGTTGGGTTCGACTTCGAGGGCCTTTTCGTACGCCACGCGTGCTTTGTCCAGATCGCCTTCATGTTCGTAGGCGATTGCCAGGTCGTTGAGCGCCTCCGCGTACTTAGGATCGATTTGCACCGCGCGCTCCCACCGGTAGATTGCCTCGCGCCAGAGACCGCGCTGCGCGACCGCGATGCCGAACTGCACCTGTTTCTTCGCGTCCGACCGGGCGTCGGCTGCCAGCGGCGCCGCCGCGGCGCCGAGGAGCAGAAGAATCGTCAGGACGCGGGTACGCATTGGTAGAAGTGCCTCAATATACGCCATGCGCGCGCCTTCCCGAAGCTCGAAAGCTCGATCCGCGCAACAAAGACATGGTGCTGCCGAGCAAGGCATGTGCCACGGAAGCGTGACGAAAACCGTCAATTTCCACGGCAAATTATTCCGTTCGCCGTCCCCTTCTTTCATGACGTGTCCACTGTTTCGCGACACGTCTGTCACGAGCGGACAAGAATGGACGCGCTATAATCCCGTCCGGTCGGGTGCGCGGGCGCGCTTTGCGAGGATGCGCCATGTCGCCAGACGAAGCTATCGCGCTTTCAGTCGCCGCCCTTTCCAATCTTCCGCGCGTCGGTCTCGCGGATCGGCTGCGCGCCGACGATCCCCACATTCTTGAGCTCGCGCGATCGCTGCTGCCGGAGGCGCACAGGGTGCGCTGCGCCGCCGAACGTCGCGGCATTCGCGTCGTCGCGTGGAACGATCCGGCTTTCCCAACGGCGCTGCTGACCCTCACGGACCCGCCGCCGGCGCTCTGGTATCGCGGCGAGCTCGAGGTGCTCACGTCACCATGTGTGGCGATCGTCGGGTCACGCGTCGCATCGCCCGTGTCGATTGAGACAGCGACGCGCATCGCCAACGATCTCGCTTCCCGCTGCATTACCGTCGTCAGCGGTCTGGCGCGCGGCGTTGACTCCGCCGCTCACAGAGGCGCTCTTCAAACCGGACGAACGGCGGCCGTCCTTGGTTCCGGCTTCGATCACATGTATCCGGCTGAACACGACGAACTTGCGGACCAGATCGCGGCCGCCGGTGTTGTGCTCACCGAATATCCGCCGCACACGCTGCCGCTCCCGTTCTTCTTTCCGATGCGCAACCGGTTAATCAGCGGGCTGTCGCGCGCGGTCGTGGTCATCGAGGCGAACGAGAAATCGGGCTCGCTGATTACCGCGGCATGCGCGCTCGAACAGGGACGCGATGTGATGGCCGTTCCGGGCAACGTGCTGAGCGGTCGGAACCGCGGCGCGCACGCGCTCATTCGCGACGGAGCAAAGATTGTCGAGGGTGCGGACGATATCGTAGAAGAGCTTTTCGGTCCTGGTGGTCGGAACCGCATACCGGAAACGAGATTAAGTTCAGATCCTTCAACTGTTTCGACCGACTCGATCGTCGGACGGATGGAGGTCGGTCAGGCCTACGACATCGACGGCCTGGCGGCGCTCTCGGGTCTTGAAAACATCCGTCTCCTGTCGCGGTTGAGCGATCTCGAACTGCAGGGTCGCGTGCGTCGAGTCGGCGGCGGCCGTTTCATGCGTTGTTGATGAACGTGCTAGTGTGGGTTGAAAACGCACCACGCGCCTCGTCAGGCGCGGTATGAGCAATGGCTAAGCCACTAGTGATCGTCGAGTCGCCAGCGAAGGCGAAAACGCTGGGCCGCTTCCTCGGGTCGAAGTACCGGGTGGAGGCGAGCTATGGCCACATTCGCGATCTGCCTGAGTCGGCGGCCGAGGTCCCGAAGGACATCAAGGATAAGGAGTGGGGGCGGCTCGGCGTCGATGTCGAGAACGAGTTCACCCCGTATTACGTCGTTCCCAGCGACAAGAAGAAACAGGTCGCGCACCTCAAGACCGCAGTAAAGGATGCGTCCGAGCTGCTGCTCGCGACGGACCCCGATCGTGAAGGCGAGGCTATCAGCTGGCACCTCACGCAGGTGCTAAAGCCGAAGGTCCCTGTCCGCCGCATTGTCTTTCATGAGATTACTGAAGACGCTGTCAAGGAGGCGCTCGATCACCCCAGCGCGGTGAACGAGGACCTCGTCCGCGCGCAGGAGAGCCGCCGCATTCTTGATCGCCTGTACGGCTACACGCTGTCGCCGCTCCTCTGGAAGAAGGTGCAGACGGGGCTCAGCGCGGGACGCGTGCAGAGCGTCGCCGTGCGTCTCATCGTCGAGCGCGAGGAAGAGCGGCGTGCCTTCCGTACGGCTGTCTATTGGGATCTCGAAGCGAAGCTGCGCGGCGAGGGCCGTGAGTTCGTGGCGACGCTTGCGCGCATCAACGATCAGCGCATCGCAACGGGCAAGGACTTCGATGCGAAGAGCGGCGAGCTGAAGAACAACAACGTCCGGCTGCTCGACGAAGCGGCAGCGGGAACCCTTGCGCAGGCGACACGGTCGAACATGCCGTGGACCGTTACCGGCGTCGAGCAGAAGCCCGGCGTCGAACGTCCGGCGCCGCCGTTCACCACTTCGACGTTGACGCAGGAGGCGAGCCGCAAGCTCGGATTCTCGACCGAGCGGACGATGCAGTCGGCACAGCGGCTGTTCCAGGGCGTGGACGTTGGCAACGATGAGATGGAAGGTCTCATCACCTACCACCGTACCGATTCGACGACGCTGTCCGACAAGGCGCTGCAGGAATCGGCGCGCGTCATCCGGGAGATGTTCGGGGCGGAGTACTACGATGGCGCCCGCCGGTATCAAACGCGCGTGAAGAACGCGCAGGAAGCGCACGAAGCAATTCGTCCCACGGACTTCCGCCTCGCGCCGAGCCAGTTGGAGCGGGTCCTCGATTCCGACGACCTGAAGATTTACGAGTTGATCTGGAAGCGCACGATGGCGTCGCAGATGGTGGACGCGCGCGTGCTGCGGACCACGATCGAGATCTCGGCGCGCGGTCAGGGCGGCGAGGTCGCGGTGTTCACGGCGAGCGGCAAGGCGATCGAATTCGCGGGCTTCCGGCGCGCCTATGTCGAAGGCAGCGATGACCCCGTCGCGGAGCTCGAGGATCAGGAAACCATCCTGCCGCAGTGCAAGGTCGGCGATGAGATCGAACGCGCCGGTACATCAATCGTGTTGCTCGACACCGAGCCGAAGAAGCACGAGACGACGCCACCGGCGCGGTTCACCGAAGCGTCGCTCATCAAGGAGCTGGAGCGGCTCGGCATCGGCCGTCCATCAACCTTCGCGCCGACGATTGCGACGATCGTCCGCCGCGGATACGTATTCCGTCAGGGCAAGGCGCTCGTCCCCAGCTTCACGGCGTTCGCCGTCACCAAACTGCTGCGCGAGCATTTCGGGGACTTCGTCGAGACGGATTTCACCGCCGAAATGGAAGAGGACCTCGACGAGATTTCGCGCGGCGAGCGTGAATGGATCGAGTTTCTGCGGGAGTTCTATTACGGCGACAAGAAGAAGAAGCACCGCGGTCTGCTGGGCGCGGTCGAGAAGGGCGAAGAGAACGCGGATTATCCCGTGCTGGACCTCGGAGAAGAGCCGGAGACCGGCGAGGCTGTTCGCATCCGCATCGGACGGTTCGGTCCGTTCGTGCAGGTTGCCGAAGGCGGACCCGGCAGGACGGCGTCACTGCCCGACGACATCGCACCCGCGGACTTGACGGTGGACAGGGCGCTCGAGCTCGTTCGCGCAAAAGCTGAAGGACCGCGGTCCCTTGGCGTCGATCCAGCAACCGGCATGAACGTGTACGTGATGAACGGCCGCTACGGCGCGTACGTTCAGCTCGGCGAAACTCCGGAAGGGAAGAAAGCCGAGAAGCCGAAGCGCGCGTCGCTGCAGGCGGGGATGACCGAGCAGACGGTCACGCTCGACGAAGCGTTGACGCTGCTGTCGCTGCCGCGCGAGGTGGGTCTGCATCCGGACGACAACCAGCCGATCGTCACCAACTTCGGGCGCTTCGGTCCGTACGTGAAGCACAACGACGAGTTCCGGTCGCTCGAATCCGACGACGATGTCTTCGGCATCTCGTTCGACAAGGCCCTCGAGCTTCTGCGTGCGCCAAAGCAATCGCGCCGTCGTCAGGCGACACAGAAAAAGACGCTGAAGGAGCTGACCGCCAACGGCGCAACGATCAAGGTGCTCGCCGGTCGCTACGGTCCGTACGTCACGGACGGAACCACAAATGCGTCCGTGCCGAAGGGTTCGAACCCTGAATCCCTCACCTTCGAGCAAGCGATGGGGCTGCTCGAAGCGCGTCGCAACGCCGCACCCTCCCCGCGCCGCACGGCAGGCGGTCGAGGCCGGCGCGTGGCAGCTGCCGCTGTGCCCCGGGCCCGTAAGGCTTCCCGTAAAGCCGCGGGAGCTTAGAATGGCTTCAGGCTTCGGGCTGCAGGCTTCGGGAATTCTTCCGAAGTCAGGAGCCCCGAGCCCGACGTCTTCATGATTCACATCATCGGTGGCGGTCTTGCCGGATGCGAGGCTGCCTGGCAGGCTGCATCGCTGGGCGTCCATGTGACGCTGCACGAGATGCGGCCGGTGTGCACGACCGCCGTGCACAAGACGGATCAGCTCGCGGAGCTGGTCTGCTCGAATTCGCTGCGCGGCGACAAGCTCGATAACGCGGTAGGCCTGCTGAAAGAGGAAATGCGGCGGCTCGGTTCGCTCGTGCTGCGCGCTGCCGACGCGAATCGCGTACCTGCCGGCGCAGCGCTCGCCGTCGATCGCGAGCGATTCTCGAGCGCCATTACCGAGGCAGTCAACGCGCATCCGCTGATCGAGGTCACGCGCGAGGAGGTCCCGCGCATCCCGGACGATCCGGCAATGTATCCGCTGATTGTGGCGACCGGCCCTCTTACATCAGAAACGCTCTCCGCGGACGTTGCGCGGATCGTCGGTGGCGACCACCTTTATTTCTACGATGCGATCAGCCCGATCGTGCTGGCCGAGACCATCGACATGTCGAAGGTATTCCGCGCCTCGAGATGGGGTCGGGACTCATTACGTGGTTCGTCGGACGGCGCCGATACGAACCACGTAATGAGTCCCGACCCCGTTGAAGGCGACTATCTGAACTGCCCGCTGACGAAAGACGAGTACGACCGGTTCTACGATGCGGTCGTCACCGCAGAATCCGCCACGGTGCACGATTTCGACAAGGAAAAGTTCTTCGAGGGATGCCTGCCGATCGAAGTGATGGCGCATCGCGGCCGCGACACGCTCCGCTTCGGTCCGATGAAGCCGGTGGGGCTGATGGATCCACGCACCGGGCGTGCACCGTACGCCGTCGTGCAGCTGCGTCAGGATACGCTCGCCGGCGATCACTTCAGCCTCGTCGGATTTCAGACGCAGCTCAAATGGGGCGAGCAGGCGCGCGTGCTGAAGCTCGTGCCCGGCCTCGAGCAGGCGGAGTTCGTCCGTTTCGGCATGGTGCACCGCAACACCTACATCAACGGACCGACGGTGCTGCGCGAGACGTGGCAGACCCGGTTCCGCGACGATCTGTTCTTCGCCGGACAGATTTCCGGGGTGGAGGGATACGTCGAGTCCGCGGCGTCCGGACTGATCGCAGGCCGCAACGCGGCGGCGCTTGTGCGCGGCGAGGAGCCTCGCGTCCCGCCGCGGACGACAGCAATCGGGGCGCTGGCGTATTACGTCTCGCACGCGGATCCGCGGAATTATCAGCCGACCAACATCACGTTCGGCATCATGGAGGCGCCTCCGAACATCCGCAAGCGCGCAGATCGGAAGCTGGCGACGTCCACGAGAGCGCTCGAAGATCTGGACCGATGGAACAGCTCCGCGAGTTTCTCGACTACATCCGCCTGAATCGCAACGCGTCGGCGCATACGGTCGCCGCCTACGAGAGCGATCTCACGCAATTTGTCGGCTTCGCCGGCGAATTCACCAGGAAGCGCGAGGCGCTTCGGCCCAGCCATCTCGACCTCGAAGTGATTCGCGCGTTCCTCGGCGAGCTGCATCGCGAACGGCAGTCGCGCGCGACGGTGGCGCGCAAGGTCTCGGCTGTCCGCGCGTTTTTCCGCTACCTGCGACGCGAAGGATTTGTTGAATCGGATCCTGCGGCACTAATCGTGGCACCGAAGCGCGAACAGAAGGTGCCCGCGCATCTCTCCGTCGACGAGATGTCGCACCTGCTCGACACACCGGACGCGTCTTCGCCGCTCGGCCGCCGCGACCGCGCCATCCTCGAGCTGTTCTACGCGTCGGGGATCCGGTTGAGTGAGCTTGTTGGCCTCGATCTCGAGGATCTCGACCTGTCCGGACGGATGGTGCGGGTGATGGGAAAGGGGCGCAAAGAACGGATCGTGCCCTTCAATCAGAAAGCGGCAGGCGCGTTGCGGGCGTGGCTGAAAGACCGTGTCGCGCTGACGCGCGGCGACGCATTGTTCGTCAACGCGCGCGGTGGGCGGCTGACGGGCCGCAGCGTCCAGCGCCTCGTCGCCCGCTACGTGACCAGTTGCAGTACCCGGTTCGGCATCAGCCCGCACGCGCTTCGGCATTCATTCGCCACGCATCTGCTGCAAGCGGGTGCCGATCTGCGTGCGATTCAGGAGCTGCTCGGACACGTGCGTCTCTCCACCACACAGCGATACACTCACGTCAACGTCGCGCAGCTGCTCGAGGTCTATCGGAAGTCGCATCCGCGGGCACATAAATCCTAGGAGTCCGCTATGTCGTTGCGCCGCTGGCTCGTCGTCGCGGCTCTTTTCGTCGTGGCGTTCGTCGCGTCAAGGTACGGGCACGCCGCCGGCGACGCGACGAGCAGAAATCTGTTCACGTATCCGTACAACGTTGACGATCTGCCGAACGGCCTCCGGCTGGTCACCGTGCCGACGGACTACCCGAACTTGGTGGCGCTCTACATCGTCGTTCGCGCCGGCTCCCGCGACGAGGTCGAGCCGGGCAAGAGCGGCTACGCGCATCTGTTCGAACACCTGATGTTTCGCGGCAGCGAAAACTTCACCCCCGAACAGCGTGACGCGATCATGAAGCGTGCGGGCGCGGATACCAACGCATCCACCAACCAGGATCGAACGACGTACTACGTTGTGTTCTCGAAGGAAGACCTCGACGAGGTCTTCAAGGTCGAAGCGGATCGCTTTCAGCACCTGAAATACGGTGAGCCCGCCTACAAGACCGAATCGCTCGCCGTGCTCGGCGAATACAACAAGAACAGCGCGGCGCCGACACAGAAGCTTGATGAAGTGCTGTACGAAACCGCGTTCAAGGAGCACACCTACGCGCACACCACGATGGGGTATTTGAAGGACGTCCAGGACATGCCAAACCAGTACGGCTACAGCCTGGAGTTCTACAACCGGTTCTACCGCCCCGAGTACACGACCGTGCTTGTCGTCGGCGACGTCACGCACGATGGTGCACTGGAGCTGACGAAGAAATATTTCGGCGCGTGGGCGCGCGGCAGCTACGAGCCGAAGATTCCAGCGGAGCAGCCGCAGATGGAGAGCCGTACGGGTCATGTTGAGTGGCCGTCGCCGACGCTGCCATGGCTTGCCGTCGCATTCAAAGGGCCTGCGTACTCGGACGAGACAAAGGACAAGCCCGCGCTCGACCTGCTGCGCGAGATTGCGTTCGGCGAAAACTCGGACCTGTATCGCCGGCTCGTGCTCCAGCAGCAGAAGCTCGACGACCTCGGGGTGGACTTTGGCAATCATCCCGACCCCGAGTTGTTCACGGCGTACGCGCGCATCAAAGACGTGAAGGATGTCGATGACGTCCGCGCGCAGGTTCTCCAGACGTTCGCGCGGTTTACGAAGGAGAATGTCGATCAAGCGAAGCTCGACGCGACGAGATCGCGCATGCGCTACAGCTTCGCACTGCGGATGAACAGCTCGCCGGCGATTGCGGCGGCGCTGGCGCCGTACATCCTGCTGAAGCGCACGCCGGACACGATCAACAAGGTCTTCGAGCTCTATCAGCAGGTCACACCCGAGGACATTCGCGCGACCGCGGCGAAGTACTTCACCGAGAACAACAGGACTGTCGTCACGCTGGCGACACAGGCGGGGACGAAATGAGGGAGAGGCGCGTTGCGTTTGCGCTCGTGCTCGCGGCGCTCCTGCAGACGCCTGCGTTTACGCAGACCGCCAGCGTGCTCCAGCACGGCACCTCACCGCTCATCACGTTCCGCATTCTGTTCATGACCGGGTCGGCGTTCGATCCAACGGGCAAAGAAGGGCTCGCCTCTCTGACGGCCGCGATGCTCGGTGAAGGCGGCTCGCGGTCGAAGGCCTATCAGCAGATCGTCGACGAGATGTATCCGATGGCGACGTCATTGAACTGGCAGGTCGACAAGGAGATGACCGTCTTTACCGGCACGACGCATGTCGAGAATCTCGACAGGTTCTACGGCCTGATCAACGACATGCTGCTGGATCCGGGGTTTCGTCAGGAGGACTTCACGCGTGTGCGCGACGAAGCCGTGAACTTCCTCAAGGTGTCGCTGCGCGAGAGCAACGACGAGGAGCTCGGAAAGGAATATCTCTACAACGCCATCTATGTCGGCCACCCATACGGCCACCACAACCGCGGAACCGTTTCGTCGCTGCAGAAGCTGACCGTCGCCGATGTGCGTGCGTTCTATCGCGAGCACTACACGCGCGCCAACCTTCTGCTCGGGCTCGCGGGAAATTATCCGAGCGGATTTGCGGAGAGAGTCGCAGCGGACCTGGCGACGCTGCCGGCTGGCGCGCCTGACAGGAAGCGTTTCGAACCACCACCGCTCCCCGCGGGCAGCCGAATGGCGATCCTGACGCGCGATACGCGCTCCACGGCGATATCGCTTGGGTTTCCGATCGACGTGAACCGTGCGTCGCCCGACTGGCCTGCGCTTGCGGTCGCGGTCTCGTACCTGGGCGAGCACCGGTCGTCCAACGGCTATTTGTACGGGTGGCTGCGGGAAGCACGTGGGCTCAACTACGGCGACTACGCCTACCTCGAATACTTCCCACGCGGCATGTTTCAGTTCACACCCGACCCAAATCTCGCGCGCCAGCAGCAGATCTTTCAGATCTGGATCCGGCCCGTCGAGGTGAACACCGGCGTCTTCACGCTGCGGGCGGCTCTCTACGGCTACGACAAGTTCGTTCGCGACGGTCTGTCGCGCGAGGCCTTCGAGGCGACGCGGCAATTCCTCACGAAGTACTCGAACATCCTGACGCAAACGCAGAGCGCTCGTCTTGGCTATGCACTGGACAGCCGCTACTACGGTATCGGCGACTACAACAGCTACCTGCGCGGTGCGCTGGCGAAGCTGACGCTCGATGACGTGAATCGCGCTATCAAACAGCACCTGGCTCGCGATCGCATGCAGATCGTCATCGTGACGAAGGACGCCAAGCCCTTCCAGGATGCGGTGGCGAAGAACACGCCCTCGCCGATCGTCTACAACTCGCCGAAGCCGAAAGAGATCATGGACGAGGACGCGATCATCGAGGCCTACCGGATCACCGTGAAGCCGCAGGATGTCGCGGTCGTGCCCGTCGAACGCGTGTTCCAGTAGTGGTCTACGTCGCGTTCCTGCGCGCCATTAACGTCGGCGGCCATGCGGCGGTGAAGATGACCGACGTGCGCGACGCCTTCGTTGCCGCCGGATGTAAAAACGTCACGACCGTCATCCAGAGCGGCAACGTCATCTTCGAAGCGGCGGCCTCTGGCCGGGCCGCGCTCGCCAGACGCATCTGTCAGCAGCTCGAGCCGTTGATCGGAAAAGATCCAGGTGTCTTCATCCGTACGAAGGACGACCTTGCAGCCCTGGTCGCCGCGGATCGATTCAAGAAGTTCGCGCGTGAAGATAACGTCAAGCTGTATGTGGCGTTCCTCGCGGGCAAGCCGACGCGCGCACCGCGCCTGCCGCTGCGAGACGACAAGGAACACCTCGAACTGTTCGCCACCAGCAGCAACGACGCATTTATCGTCAGCCGCCGCAAGCCGAAAGGGTTTTATGGATTTCCGAACGCCTTCGTCGAGAAGGCGTTCGGCGTCAAGGCAACCAGCCGCAACTGGTCGACGGTGCAGAAAATCGCGTCGATCTAGACCATTGCCGCCGCCGATGACGACTCCGCCGCGAGCGGAGCGGCACGGCGGCCGCGCGGAAAGTCGATGCCGAGCGTCTTGATCTTGTAGTTCATCACGCGCGGGCTGATGGACAGCAGCTCCGCGGCGTCTTTCTGCACCCAGTTGGACATCTTCAAGGCTTCGATGAGGGCCAGCCGCTCGATCTCTTCGAGGGCGATGCCCGTGGGCGGAATCTTGACGATGGACGAGGCTTCGCGCGCCGACCCGGTGGTGCCGGTCTCGCCGAGCCGCAGATCCTCGACGCCGATGTGGGCGCGCTCGGCCAGCAGCATGGCGCGCTCGACG
>Ga0075425_100008552_pt1 | contig 10859 bp, 5 predicted proteins | sample SoiMethybrSBSTD4_FD_75300 | JGI IMG/M metagenome (GOLD analysis project Ga0075425, IMG submission 75300) | Bulk soil microbial communities from a Populus tree surrounding site in Tennessee, USA - Soil MetaG P. TD hybrid SBSTD4 | ecosystem: Environmental > Terrestrial > Soil > Tree plantation...
ATATGGGTTTGGAGGCGGGAAAGGAGTCGTTTGATGACCGCCGCCCGCATCACGGAATCAAATTTCGTGGCGTCGATCCACTCGACGGGAACGATGTCGCGCTTTCGATGATTGATCAAAGGCCACAGGCGGTCGATATCGAGATTCAAGAAGCCGACGGGTTTGCCATCGACCTCGACGATTACCCGGACTTCTGACGGAATTTCTTTCCGGGCATTTGTTTGTTGCATCGCTCTTCTCCTCTCAAAAACTTTTTACCGCCTGCACAATGTGGCTGGCGCTGATCCCGTATTTGTCCAGTAATGCGTCGGGCGGTCCCGACCGCGGAATTTCGCGGACTGCGAGTTTTACGACTTTCGCGCTGTTGCACACGGCTTCGAGAACCGCATCTCCGAGCCCGCCTTCTTCGTAGTGGTCTTCCACCACGACTATTCGTCCACCGGTTTCTTTCGCGGCGGTGAGGATTGTGCCGGCGTCGATTGGCTTCACCGAATACGCGTCGATCACCCGAATGGCAATACCTTCGCTTGCGAGCGCCTTTGCGGCGGCGAGCGCTTCATGAAGCGTGATGCCGGCGGCGATGACGGTTGCGCGGTCGTTCGCGGATTGCCGAACAACTTTCGATCCTCCAATAAGGAAAGGTTCCTCATTCGAATAAATGACCGGCGTTTTCGGACGCGTGGTGCGGATGTAGCAAACGCCCTGGCGCCGCGCCGCCTCCGCAACCAGTTTTTCAGTCGAAACAGCATCGGAGGGGTAAAGAATGACGGAGCCGGGAACCGCCCGGAACATTGCAATATCTTCGAGGCCCATCTGCGACGGTCCGTCCTCGCCGATGGAAACTCCAACGTGTGATCCGCAAAACTTGACGTTCGACCGGGAAACGGCGGCCATTCGAATCTGGTCGAATGCACGCGTCATAAATGCCGCGAATGTTGAGACAAACGGAATCTTGCCGCGCGCCGACAACCCTGCCGCGACGCCGACCATATTTTGCTCGGCGATAAACATTTCAAAAAACCGGTCGGGATGCGACTTGAGAAGTTTTTCAGAGTAGGTGGAATTCTTCGTGTCTCCATCCAGGGCAATGACACGCGAACTCCTTTCGGCGATTTTTACCAGTGCATCGCCGTAGGCTTCGCGCGTCGCAATGGAATCACCGAGTTTTCGATTGACGGTTATCGTGATTGGCGCCTCGTCCATTTGCGCCGGAGGTCCCTGTGGAAGATTGGGACGAAATCCGTCCGACGCGAATGGCTGTGAGAGCTCAGCCAGAGCTTTGTCGAGATCCTGTTTCGGTATGGCTTTGCCATGCCAGCCTTCCTTATCCTCGAAGAGCGAGACGCCGTGCCCCTTGTGCGTTTTGGCGACGATCGCGCGGGGCAGGTCACCGGCTTCGCGGCGGCATTTTTCAAAGGCACCGATAATTTGTTCGTAATTGTGGCCGTCAACCGTGACAGCAAACCACCCGAATGCCCGGAATTTTTCGGCGAACCTGTCCACGTCCTGCCCGTGCATGGTGTGTTGGCTTTGTCCGAGACCGTTAACGTCGATGATCGCGTAGAGGTTCGAAACCTTGTAGTAGCTCGCAATTTCCGCTGCTTCCCACACGGAGCCTTCTGCGCACTCGCCGTCGCCGAGCAAGACGTAGGTGTTGTAATTCCTCTTGTCGATTCGCGCCGCCAGCGCGTTGCCTAGTCCGACGGACAGACCCTGGCCAAGGGAACCCGTGGCGACATCAACCCACGGAATCCTTGGAGTCGGATGTCCTTCATAAATGCTGTCGAGCCGTCGAAGCGAAAGCAGGTCTCTTTCTGAAATGATTCCCGCTTCGGCATAAGCCGAATAAAGCAGCGGCGCTGCGTGCCCTTTGGAGAGCACAAAGCGGTCATTATTTGGATTGTGCGGGTCTTTCGGGTCAAACCGCATCTCGTTGAAGAAAATCACGGACATCAGGTCCGCAGCAGAGAGGGATGAGGTCGGGTGTCCTGAGCCCGCTTCGGTAGTTGCTCGGATCGAATCGATGCGGAGACGTCTTCCTTTTTCTTTAAGCGTATCTATAGCCGTAGCCATTATGGGAACTCTTTCTATTTAAGGTTAATTCAAACTGGCAGCAGAATTATATGCGCTATAATCCGCGGGTTTCGATCATGAAAAAAATTCTGGTACCCCTAGTTGTGCTGCTCCTTGCAGCGACAGCCTCTGCCGAGAATCTCGTCCTGATGAATGGGACCATCATCGATGGCACGCTCAAGGCGCGTTTTGCCGGCAGCATCCGGATTCGCGATGGAAAGATTACGGACATCGGAGTCGTAAAACCAGCGCCGGGTGAAGCGACACTCGACGTCAAAGGCATGATCGTCGCGCCTGGATTTGTGGATCTTCAAAATCATTCTGCCGTTGCGCTGGATAAAGATCACGGTGCGGCGACGCAGGTTGCTCAGGGAATCACGACCGCACTTCTCGGTGCCGACGGAACCGGGCCGTATTCTGTCGAGCAGTTCATGGCGAGGTTCGATGACAGGGCGGCGGCGCTGAACATCGCCACGCTGGTGGGACATGCGACGGTCCGCCGTCAGATCATGGGTGCCGATTACAAGCGCGCCGCGACACCTGATGAGATCTCGCGCATGGCATTGCTCATCGAAGATGGCATGCGCGAGGGCGCTTTTGGGGTTTCCTCGGATCTGACTTCGGAACCGGCATCATACAGCACGAATGACGAGTTGAGGGTGCTCGCCACATCCGCAGCAAAGTACGGCGGTTTTTTTGCAGTTCGGTTACGCGATGAAAGTGCCAAGGCGATGGAGTCCGTCGCGGAACTGGTCGAACTCGGGCGCGCAACGAAGGTTCGTGTGCAGATCACGCACCCACGCACCCATGCGATGGCCGTTCTCACTGCCATCGACAAGGCCCGAATGGAAGGTGTCGATATCTCTGCGGATACGTCTCCTTACGACGACGACGCGTCTCCTGAAACCGAAAAGGAACTTCGTGCGTACCTCCAGCATCCGTGGGTGATGATTGCAAGTGACGGAGGGATGGATACAAAACATCCTCGTAGCGCCGGGACGTTCCCCCGCGCTCTCGGCTACTACGCTCGCGAACAGAAAGTGATTCCATTGGAACGCGCGATCCGGAAGATGACCGGATTGCCTGCGGCACGCATCGGATTCAAAGAGAGAGGAACGCTCTTCAAAGGAGCCGTGGCGGACATCGTGGTATTCGATCCATTGAAAGTCCGAGACCAGTCCACTGCGGATAATCCGTTTGCAGCATCTGTCGGTATTCGGCATGTCTTCGTAAATGGAACGATGGTCGTGAAGGACGGGGAAGTCACCGCCGAGCGGCCCGGCGTTGCGTTGCGATAGTGGCCCTTAATTGATTTGAGACAAGCGCTGTTGTAGGCTGATCGCGGTTTACATCCCCAAAGCAAAGGCAGTGTCACAACGTGGCGATCAGCGTCGGCGCTCGACTTGGCCCGTATGAAATTCTGTCCGCCATTGGTGCGGGCGGAATGGGAGAAGTCTACAAAGCGCGCGATACCCGCCTTAACCGAATCGTCGCCATTAAGCTTCTTTCCGCTCACCTTGCCAGCGACCCGATGTCGCGCGAACGGTTCGACCGGGAAGCGCGTAGCATCGCCAGCCTGAACCATTCGCATATCTGCATCCTTTTTGACGTCGGGCATGACGCTGGTATCGATTTTCTGGTGATGGAATATCTTGAAGGAACCACGCTCGCCGAGCGGCTCTCGAGAGGACCACTGCCGCTCGAACAAGTTTTGCGATGTTCCATCGAGATCGCCGACGCTCTTGATAAGGCCCACCGGAGCGGTATCACGCATCGCGATTTGAAACCCGGCAACATCATGCTCACCAAGGGTGGAATAAAACTCCTCGACTTCGGATTGGCAAAGCTGCGCCAGGAAATCGCGCCCGGCGGGCCCCTTTCCCAGCTTGTCACTGCAAATGATTCCTTAACGGCTAATGGAACGATCGTGGGTACCTTGCAATACATGGCTCCGGAGCAGTTGGAAGGCAGGACAGACGATATTGATGCTCGCACCGACATCTTTGCTTTCGGTACGTTGGTGTACGAGATGACAACGGGCAAAAAAGCATTTGAGGGCACAAGCCACGCCAGCCTGATTGCTGCGATTCTTACTTCCGAACCGCCGTCCATGACTTCGCTCCAGCCGATCACTCCGCCGGCACTCGACCGAGTCGTCAGGAAATGTCTCGCTAAAGAACCCGAGAAGAGATGGCAGAGCGCGAGCGACCTGCACGATGAATTGAAATGGCTCGCCGAAGGTGCTTCGCAAACCATGCCAACTGCAGCGGTCGGTCGCAGAAGTCACGTCAGTCGGCGGACGTTCGCAGCACTTGCTTGCGCAGTTATTGCTGTGACTGCCGGGCTTGTAGGTTGGTATCTGAGGCCGTCTAGCCCCACCAGACCGATCATGCGCCTGGCCATGGGAGTTGAACCCGCTGAACAACTGACGGGATACCAGTGACCGGTTGTCGCCGTTTCCCCGGAGGGGAATCGCATCGCATTTCTAGGTGCGCAAGGCAATGACCGTCAGCTTTATTTGCGCTCGCTCGACAGCCTCGAAGCCAAACCCATCCCAGGCACGGAAGGAGCTTCTTGCACTCCTTTTTTCTCTCCCGACGGGCAATGGCTCGGGTTTTACTCCCAGGGGTATGTAAAGAAGGTTTCTCTTCAAGGCGGAACCCCGGTAACTCTTTTTAGCGTTTCCGGACTCGTGGGAGCGAACTGGGGACGCGACGGCACGATTGTTTTTGCAAGTCCGAACTTCGACGGCATCGGCAAAGTCTCAGCTTCAGGAGGGAAAGTAGAGAACATCACTCACGTGGATGTGAACAATGGTGAGGCCAATCACCGTTATCCAGTTCTGCTGCCTGGCGGAAAAGCCATGCTTTTTGCGATTGGATTGAGCGGAGGTGGCGATCAAGTGCAGATCGCTGTCTACCGCTTCGAGACAGGCGAGCGGCGTGTCCTCATTAAAGACGGTACCTATCCGATTTATGTGCCGACGGGACATATCGTCTATATCCGCGAAGGTCAGATGATGGCTGTTCCGTTCGATCTGAGAAAATTGGAGATAACGGGTTCGCCAGTACCAATAGCTGAGACCGTTCGCGAATCCGGTTTTGGCGCCGCGCAGTTTGCGCTGTCCGATCTTGGCTCTCTCGCATACGTTCCCGGGCTTGCCGGGAGCCCTTCAGGAAACACACTGGTGTGGGTGGATCGCAATGGAGAGTTCCAGCCGCTGGAAGCGCCGCCGCGGCTTTATATGTTTCCTAAAATCTCGCCGGACGGACGACAACTCGCCGTTACTGTTCGCGGTCTCAAAGACGACATATGGATTTATGACATCCCTCGGGACACGATCTCACGGCTGACATTTGAAGGAAACAACCAGGCGCCTGCGTGGGCACCGGACGGCAAAAAGATTTTGTTTCTTTCGAACCGCACGGGCTCTCTGAATCTGTTTGCGAAGCTTTCCGATGGCGGCGGTTCAGAGGAACAAATCACGAAGAGCGAGCATTTCTTTTTGCCCGGTTCCATTTCGCCCGATGGCAGATTCACATTCTATGTGGAAAACCATCCGACGCTGGGTCAGGACATCTGGATGAGTCCGCTCGCGGGTGATCGGAGACCCAGTATTTTTCTCCAAACACCCGCGAATGAAAGTGCGCCGACGATTTCCCCAGATGGCCGCTGGCTGGCATATGTGTCTACCGAATCAGGCAGGTTTGAGGTCTACGTACGGCCATTTCCCGGGCCTGGCGGGAAATTGCAGATTTCCAGGGAAGGAGGAACGGAGCCGGTGTGGGCCCGAAACGGGCGAGAACTTTTCTATCGCAATGGGAACAAGATGATGGTTGCCGATATTGCAACGACCCCGAGTTTCAATGCCGGCATTCCGCGATTGCTGTTTGAGCGCAGATACGAACGCAGCCCTGCCGTTGTTGCAAACTATGATGTCGCAGCCGACGGTCAGCACTTCCTCATGGTTAAGGAAGGTGGCAAAGAACCGCCACCGTCCCAAATTAATGTCGTGGTCAATTGGTTTGAAGAGTTGAAAGAGAAAGCGCCGGAGAAGTGAAGTGATTTAATGGGTCATTGGCTACATCACGAAATTGATTCCCATTCGGTACGCTTGCCCGGAGAACTTTTCCGGATAACACGGCCGCGTCCATGTGCTCCCACGCATCTCCCAAATCCGAGTTGTCGGTAACGATAACCACCAATCGTCTTTATCGCTGGAAATTCCGGAAATCCGCGACTCTTTATCCGTCGGAGATTGCAAACAAACCCGCGCGTCCGCAACATTGGGCGAGACCACTTCAACTATCATGGAATTGTAGGGAACCAAGAAGAAATCAGATGCTGTAGGAAGTCGTGATCGGAAATCGATCATTCTCCATCCGCGGAAAAAGCGCAGGCGGAGGGTTTAGCTTTAGTCGACTGATTATCGTCCTGGCGCCGGTATTCCTCACGTTCCTTGTGCAATTGATGATATGGCCGATCATTCGGCCCTTTGCGTGGTTTCTGTTCATTCCCGCTGTGTTCCTCAGCGCCTGGATTGGAGGGCGGCGACTTGGCATCCTCGCCTCGGTCGTCGCCACCTTGCTCGTCTTGCATTTTTTTGTGCCGGTGGAGCACTCCTTGGTTGTTCACCGGCCTGCCGCGGCCATCGTGTCGGCGATCGTGTTTATGGGAATGGGTATCGTCTTCAGCCTTTTTCACGACCGCTTGAAACGGATGCAACGGAAAGTGGCCGAGGCGGCTATGGCCGGTCGCTATCAGGCGCAATTATCCGTCTTCCAGGCGATTCAAGATGGGATCGTTGTGACCGATATGGAGGGCAACTTTGTCCTGGTGAACGAGGCGGAAGCGCGCATTAACGGGTTCCCCTCGGCCGAAGCGATGAAACAGAATCTCGCCTTCTATCAGCAGCTATACGAACTCAGCTACCCGGATGGCACGCCGATGCCGTTCGAGGAATGGCCGATCAACAAGGTAATCAAAGGCGAATCCATCACGAATTTGGAATTGCGTGGACGCCGCCGGGATACCGGGCAGGAGTGGTCATTCAGCGTCAGCGGAGAACCTGTCCGCAACGAGCGGGGAGAACAAATCCTCGCTGTGTTAGGAACCCGTGACATCACCGAGCAGAAACGAGCCGAGGAGTCGCTGCGCGCGAGCGAGAGCCAGTTCAAGGCGACTTTTGAGAACGTCGCCGTCGGCATTGCCAACATCGCTCTGGGAGGCCGTTTTTTGCAGGTCAACCAGCGGCTCTGCGAGATCGCCGGCTACACACGAGAGGAACTGCTGACGAGGACGTTTGCTCATATCACCCATCCCGACGATCTGGAGGCGGATCTGACGCAGAGGCGTCGCCTGCTGGACGGCGAGATTGAGAATTTCTCCATTGAGAAACGGTATTGTCGCAAAGATGGGGCCATCGTGTGGGTCAACGTGACGGTTTCCCTCATGCGCAAGGCGGACGATTCGCCTGATTATTACACGTCCGTTCACGAGGACATCTCCGCTCGCAGGCAGGCTGAAGAGAAGCTGCGCGATAGTGAAGAGCGGCTACGGCTGGCATTAGGAGCGGCGGGGCTGGGCGTTTTCGAGTGGAACGTGCCCGCTGACTCCGCTGTCTGGGAGAACGAGCGGATGTACGAGATGTTCGGGCACACCAGCGCCGATGGCACGCTCAGCAAAGAGCAGTTGACTGCGGACTATGTGCTTCCTGATGATGTCGCCACGCTCGAAGAGGCGCTAACGGACGGGATGAAGTCCGGACGCCCGGTTCACACCGTCTACCGTATCCGCCGCAAAGACGGTGCGATGCGATGGTTGGATTTATCCTCGAATTTTGAGCTGGCGCGTGACGGCTCGCCGCTGCGCATGATCGGCGTGCTCGCAGACATCACCGAGCGACACCAGGCCGAAGAGAAGCTGCGCGCGAGCGAGGGACAATTTCGTGTGTTGGCGGACACCGCTCCAGTCCTGATCTGGATTTCCGGGACCGACAGACTTTGCACTTTCTTCAACAAACCGTGGCTGGACTTTACCGGACGAACGATGAATCAGGAAGTGGGTTACGGCTGGACAGAAAGCATTCACGCGGAGGATTACGATCGCTGCCTGAATATCTATTTCACGTCCTTCGACGCCCGCGAACCATTCAGGATGGAGTACCGTTTGCGGCGCCATGATGGCGAATATCGCTGGATAGTTGATTATGGTGTGCCCCGTTTCTCGCCCGGCGGCGACTTTCTCGGCTACATCGGCTCGTGCATCGATATCCATGAACGCAAAAAGATTGAGGAGGCGTTGCGCGCGAGCGAACTGCGCTTCCGCACGATGGTTTCTGCGATTCCGAGTCTCGCTTACGAGACCGATCCGGATGGTAACAACGTTTTCGTCAGCGATCAGTGGCGCGCCTACACGGGTATGACGGCAGAGGAAACTGCTGGGAGCGGCTATATCAGAGCCTATCATCCCGACGAGGCCGAACACATATTCGCTCAGTGGGGCGCCGCCGTGCGATCGGGCATGCCCTTCGAGAGCAGGTGCCGCATACGCGCGGTGGACGGAAGCTACCGCTGGTTCCTCAACCGCGCGCAGCCGGGCCGCGACGCGGAGGGCCGGATCGTACGTTGGGCAGGATCGCTCACGGACATTGAGAACTTGATACGGATCGAGCAGGCGCTGCGCGAAAGCAAGGAGCGGCTGGCGGCCATCGTGTCTACTGCAATGGACGCCATTATCACGGTGGATGAAGACCACTGCATCGTTCTTTTCAACGAGGCGGCGGAGAGGATGTTCGGATGCACGGCCGCCGAAGCCATGGGCCAAACGATCGAGCGGTTCATCCCGGAGTATTTCCGCCGCGCACACCCTGAAAATATTCTCCGCTTCGGCGAAACACGCAGCGCAAGCCGTCCGATGGCGCGCCTCAGTTCGCTCACCGCTTTGCGTACGGACGGCTCAGAGTTTCCGATCGAGGCTGCGATCTCGAAAATCGAAGTCGGAGGCCGGAAGCTTTACACCGTGATTCATCGTGACATCACCGAGCGCAAACAGGCCGAAGCGGAACGCGAAAAGTTGGCGCAGGAGCAACTGGCGCGCGCGGCCGCTGAAGCCGCTAACCGCTCGAAGGACGAGTTTCTGGCGCTGGTTTCGCACGAACTGCGCTCACCCTTGACCGCCATACTCGGCTATGCGCGGATGTTGCGCTCTGGCCCTCCTCTGGACAGCGAGGCTACCAACAAAGCCACCGCCGTTATCGAACGCAGCGCGAAAGCGCAGCTTCAGATCATCGAAGACTTGCTCGATTCGGCGCGCATCATCACGGGCAAGTTGCGAATTGACTTGGAGCCGGTTGATCTTGTCCCCGTGCTGGAAGCCGCGCTCGACGCGGCGCGCCCGGCGGCGGAGGCGAACGGGGTCAAGCTCTCCGCGAATTTCAGCCCAGCACCCGAACAGATGCTCGGCGACTCGACGCGATTGCAGCAGGTCGTGTGGAACCTGCTCACAAACGCCGTCAAGTTCACGCCCGAAGGCGGCCATGTTGAGTTGCGGATGGAGGGTGCCGCCGATGACATCCGCATCACGGTTAGTGACAATGGCAAGGGCATTGAGCCGTCCTTTTTGCCTTTCGTCTTCGAACGCTTCAGCCAGGCCGACTCATCAAGCGCGCGTCGCGTCGGCGGGTTGGGGCTGGGCCTGTCACTGGTGAAACATCTGGTTGAGTTGCACGGCGGAACGATCACGGTGTCGAGCGAGGGCCCGGGCCACGGCTCCACGTTTACCGTCACGCTGCCGCGCCAACAACCAAAATTCATCGCGCCGCCGACTCCTGCCGTTGCGCGTCCAGACGTTCGCACCAAAGGCGCGCTCGCGCAGGATCGGACTGTCTCGCTCAAAGACCTGAGCGTGCTGGTAGTAGATGATCAGGAGGAGGCGCGTGTGGTTTTGACTCAGGCACTCCGCGAATACGGAGCGCAGGTGACAGCCCTGTCGTCGGGAGTGGAAGCGCTGGCTCGACTTGCCCACCCGCCGGATGGCAAGCGACCCGACGTCCTGATTCTAGATATAGCCATGCCGGGCGAGGATGGCTACACCGTGCTGAAGAAAGTGCGTGCCCTGGAAACCGAGCAGAAGATCGAGGCGGATCAAATTCCGGCGATCGCGCTGACGGCCTTTGGTCGGAGTGAAGACCGCGTACGCGCGCTCCGAGCGGGCTTTCACACACACGTCGCCAAGCCGGTCGAGCCGGCTGAACTGGCGGTCATCATCGCCCACCTGACCAACAGACGCGTTTGGAGGCGCGGCCGGAAAAATTACCTCAATTCGAAATAATTGTTACGGACGATGCACGAGGAAATTGAGGCCGGAAACGAACCGCGTCTTCTTCTACGAGACACTCAAGCGACTGTTTACGCGGAATTCCGGAGAGGTTCTGCCGAGCGCCGGCGTCCGCGATGCGTTTGTCAATGCGTCATCGCGTACATCACGAAATTAATTCCCATTCGATAGGCTTGTCCTGAGAACTTTTCCGGATAACACGGAACATCCATGTGTTCCCAGGCGTCTCCCAAATCCGAGTTGTAGGTCACAATAACCATCAACCGGTTCTTATCGTCGGAGATCCCATAAATCCGCGGCTCTGTGTCTGTGGGTGATTCCCAGGTTCGGCCACCATAGCAGCCATTGCTGACATTCGGGATCTGCATGATTGTGTCGATATCAAAAAATGTGTGGAAGATTTCGTGTGTCAAAGGCACGGGCACGAGTTTGCGATCCGGAAAGACCTT
>Ga0075425_100008553_pt1 | contig 10856 bp, 7 predicted proteins | sample SoiMethybrSBSTD4_FD_75300 | JGI IMG/M metagenome (GOLD analysis project Ga0075425, IMG submission 75300) | Bulk soil microbial communities from a Populus tree surrounding site in Tennessee, USA - Soil MetaG P. TD hybrid SBSTD4 | ecosystem: Environmental > Terrestrial > Soil > Tree plantation...
TCTTCAATCATTTTCTACCTGATCTCGCCGTCCGGTCTGGTGGCCATCGAAGTGAACCCGGGCCGCAGTAGCGGCATCACGGTCATAGAGAAGTAGCAGTCGAAATCAGCGCTAGCCTTTGCTATTACTGAAAGATAAATTCCAAAGGAGAGAAAAACTATGAATGCGAAATTGCGCAGCACATCCTCTGTGGTTGTTGTATTGGTCTTAGTCTTAGCGGGTGCGCTCGTTCAGTCTTTCGGGGGGAACGCAGCCGCCCAGTCGAACAGTGAGGGCACGTTGCAAGGGACGTGGCGGGTGCAGATCAATCCGATAAACTGCCAAACCGGCGCTCCGCTCCCTTCCTTTTCCGCCCTGGTGTCGTACGCTCGCGGCGGCACGCTCACCGAGGTTATTAACTCCCAAGCGTTCCAGCCCGGCCAAGTGACACCAGGCCTAGGCGTCTGGAGCCACACGCAGGCCAATACCTACAAAGCCGTTTGGGAGGTCTTCATTCTCTTTGACACTCCTCCAACGGTTCCCGGATTCCCGTTCAAGAGGGGCGTGCAGCGGCTCATGCGGGACATCGAGGTTCACGGCGACCAGATGACTTTTAACGCCTCGAGTCAGTTTTTCGACAGCAACGGCAACCCGCTTTTTGCGACCTGCGCCAGCGGCACGGGAACGCGCTTTGAAGGTGGGCAAGACGAGGACTAACTGTCTATCTGCGATGTAGCGTGTGGTGACACAAACAAATCAGGGCGCGGCGCGCCAAATGCAGCTTTGTCCTACAAGGAAGAGTGTGTGCCCATCACAAGTACTCGGAAGAGGATTGTCTTCTGCGCATTTGCAGGGGCCAGCGCGCTTGGCTGGACATGGAGTCCGCAGACTATCGACAAGAAGATTAGCGCTGGTTCAATCGAGTTCTCGCCGGAGTATAGCCCCGCTGGGCATAAGCTTGTGGGGTCGTTTAGGATTTCCACTTCGTCTTCAACGAACGCGATTCCGAGCAACGGGACAGGCGGGGCCTGCTTGGTTGCTGATCTGAATCGATTCGGCATTCCCCAAATGTCCGCCGGCCAAAACCGAAAGTGCACAAAGAACTCCGACTGTACGGTGGGACTTCCTGCAAGATGGTCGGGCTACTGTGATGTAGACGGGGAAAGGACCTGCTGGGTCAGGCCAGGGCACGGCACTACAGAGCTTTGCAACAAATCGGTGGATTATGCTCCTCCAAATGTGTGGGAAGAGGACACGAAACACCCCTCCAACACGACGCCATTCGATCTTTCAAAACCTAGATACCCGGGGAAGCTCACCCAGGGTAAGCGTACCGCTTTGGAATCGTTTTCTCGTGCCTTTCCGGGGCCGGTTAGATGGCGCGTGGTGGCGTGTCTGAACGGCATAGACCCAAAGACGCAGCAATACTACCCGGGTTGCAAAGACATAGATGTCGCACATAAAGAAATGAGGATGGAAGTTTTTGGCCCGATCAGATAGTGGCCGCGAACGCGAGGGTACCGCCGGCGCCAAAGAAGAACTCGTCCTCCAATGTGCCTCCTGGGCTTAACCCTTGAAGCCAACTTAGCGGTTGACGCCCCGGCCTGTGCAGACGAGGAACCCCATCGGGTCAGAAAGAGTACTTCATGCCCAAAAAGATTCTTCGGTTACCGCCGTCGGTGGATCCTTCATCGAGGAACCCGGCGGGGTTGGTGATGCGCGCTTCGGGGATGCCGAAGTTGCGCGTATTCGTCAGGTTGAAGAAGTCGGCGCGAAACTGAAGCCTGTGGCGCCCGGCAAACAGGCGCGTAGACTTCGAGATACTCAAGTCCACGTTGCCGATACCATCGGCACGCAGGACGTTGCGACCCAGGTTGCCGAAGCGGTCACCCGGGGCGCATGTCAAGGTCGTACCGATTCGAGTGCAGGGCCGGAGTGTGCTGAAGAGCGAACTGCCACCGGCTCGGCGAAGTTCCTCGATGGTCATGCCGGAGATGGATAGGTTGGTGTTGAGGTTTGGTCGAATTGCATCCCCCACCAACCCAGCGATACCGCCAAGTGCTGCCGTTGGATCAGAACCGTTCAACACTCCAAACGGTGTGCCGCTCTGGAGCGTCAGGAACCCTCCAAGCTGCCAACCTCCGAGGAAACGCCCGAGAGCCTCCGCCTGACTGCGATAAAACGGCAGTTCGTAAACCGCATTGACCGACAATCGGTGCGGCCGATCGTAGGTCGAGCGGGCACGCTCCACACGCGTGTTGAAGGAGTTCTGGGCGATGGCCACTTCTCCACGGACGGACGGATTGAATGGGTCTGACGCCGTGTCAATGAACGCGCTCCAGGTGTAGTGAGCGCCGGCGCTGAAGCCGTTCTTGAACCGTCGGTCCAAGCTGAGTTGCATGGAGTGATAGATGGATGACCCCTGATTGGAGCGGATCTGGATCACACCAGCGTTGGGATTTACCCTGGGACAGCCCAGAACGGTGAAAGCGCCGGTAGTCGGATCGTCAATGCGGATCGGAACTGCTGAGCACAGCGTCCGCGGATTGCCGTCGATGGTCTGGAAGAGTCCAGTGCCCTTCGTGCCCACGTAGCCGACCCGGAAAACCGTGTTTGCGTCCAACTCGCGTTGAATTTCCAGCGAGAACTGCTCTGCAATCGGTGACCGGAAGTCGGCGTCGAGGATCGTGCGCGTTAATCGATTGAGGGCAGCCGGATCACTCAAATCGGGATCTAAGGTAGGCAACGTCGTGAAGGCGTTGGCCAGCCCAGGGCTGCTGACCGCAGCCACGAATGGAAAGGCGCTGGCCACGGTAATCGCCAGAGTAACGAACTGATAGTCATTCGTCCGGGCGTAGCCCCCACGTACGACGAGCTTATTTCCCCCCGTCAGAAACCGCAACCAGCTACCGTCGCCGGTCCTCGGATTCCAACTGAAGCCGAAGCGGGGCTGAAAGTTGTTGAGGTCCCGCCGCGGCCGGGGATTGAGGAGAAACACGGGGTCGCCGCCATTGGTTGCCTGGATGGCGTTATTGACCGGGAACAAGCTTGCCAGGGCGTTGCCGGGGGTTTCGTAGCGCAGACCCAAGGACAAAAACAGAGCGGGGTGCACCTGCCAGGTATCCTGGGCAAAGAAGAAGTAGTCGTACCACTTGTAGTACTGAATGGCTTGGCCTCCGGGGAGCGGTTTCCTGATGTCAGCCACTGCCGCGACGTCGTCAATGAAGTTCTGGATCGACACCGTCCCCAAAGGGAGTCCGAGTCCTGTCTGGCTCGTGGGATACGTGAGTCGGCCGCGGATGAATGGGAAGAAGAAGCTCTTGAGGTCCACACGCCGTAAATCGAGCCCAAACTTCAGCGCATGGGCACCGCGTGTCCAAACGATCGTCTCCTGAACCTGATACGTGTTGTTGAACCGGAACTCCGGGAGGTTCACCGCCAAACCGATCGCTGTCCGCGAGGCCGAGCCGGCAAATCCAGTCAGGCCCAGTTCCGGAATCTCGATTGACGGGATGGTCTCCGAGCTTGGGTCCGTCGCGGACGTTACGGTCGCCAAACGCTGCCACGAGACGCGAAACTCATTCAGCACTCGCGGAGTGAAACTACTGGTCAAAAACACAGACATCGCCTGTGTGCGAGACACGTTCTGGGTTGTCAGACCCGGCGGGGTTACCTGTCCTATGCCTCCCTGCTCGCTGTCGCTGAATAGGTAGCGACCGCCCATGGAATGTTGTGGGTTGAAGGTGTGGTCCACGCGACCCGAGGCCTGCCAGTTGTTGAAGAAAGAGGGCGCGGAAGCGGTGATAGTCCCCGTAGGAACGTCAACCCTGGTGCCCCCTGAGCAAGAGGGCAGCGTTCCGCCGCCGATGCAATAGGTGGCAAACGTCGGGTTCCCACTGGAATGCGTGCCCTGCGTTGCGGCGCCAGGTACAAACTGCAAAAGAGCGGCAACCTGAGGGCGCGATCCGACGCTGGACTGAAGCAGCGCCTTTCCGGCATCAGTGGGCACGCCGCTGATGGACGTGCCCGAACCCAACTGGCGGTCGGTCCAACGCTGCACCGACCCGAAAAAGAACGTACGGTTTCTCCGGATCGGCCCACCCAAGGTGTCGCCGAACTGGTTCTCAATTCTGAAGGGTGCTCCTTCGCGGCCACCGGAAAGTGAACTGCAAAACCGCGGATCCGTTAGTCCGGCGCGCTTGTCCAGATTGCTGCACGAGTTCAAGGCATTGTCGTTGTGGAACCAGAATGCCGAACCATGGAAATCGTTCGTTCCGCTCTTGGTTACCAGGTTCACCACCGATCCCGCTGCCCGGCCGTATTCGGCCGAGAACTGGTTCGTGATCAGTCGGAATTCCTGAACGATTTCTGGGTTGTTCAGCACTTGCTGTCGTCCAGTAACAGTGGGGTCATTGGAGTCTTGACCGTCAATCATGAAGTTGTTGCCACGAAGACGCGAACCGTTCACGGAGAAGTTCGTGCCCGTTGCAAAGACTTGGTTTCCGCTGTTGAGTTGACTGACTCCAGGTGCCGCGAGAGCAAAAGCGAAAACGTCCCTGAACCCACCTCCGCCTGGCGGGGGCAACGTCGGAAGGTCGGTTAACCGCCGCTCATCAAATCGCACACCGACTTCCGGAGACGTCGTGTTCAGCAACGGCGCATCTTCGGTGACGGTAACCACTTCGGTCGCGGCTGCGACCTTCAAGGCTGGGTTGACCACCGCGTCTTGATTGAGCAGGAGCGTAATGGGGCCGCGAACATGTTTGGCAAATCCAGTGTGCTCGACGGTTAACTCATATGGGCCGACCGGCAGTCCGGGGAACCTAAACCTTCCATCTTCTGCGGTCGTCAGGGAGCGGCTAGTATTGGTGTCGAGGTTGCGCACGTTTACGGTGGCGCCAGGAACCATTCCCCCCTGGACATCTTGAACAGTCCCAGAAATCGTCCCCGTGGTCGCCTGGCCAAACGCTGAGTGTGCGCTTACAAAGCAAACGACACACACCAGGAGGAGCCAGAACTTGCGAGTCTCTGGTTTGCTCATAGGTTGCTGGCCGCGGACGCTCTGAATTTCAAACGAACCCGCCAACCCTCAGCCCCACAACTGTTGCTCAAGTAAGTCGTGCGGGTAGGGATAACTCCGTCACTGCGCTGTGTATCCTCTGCCCAAGTGCGGCGATTGTAAAGTAGTTTCGATTGCAAAAGCTGCGATTTATCGCGCAAAGCTACGCCGGGTGGAATGTCCTAACTGGGGATGGGTCAAAACAGATGATAGTGGCTGCGAGGTGTTTCGCGCCGAAGCGGTTCGGCGCGTGTCAACGACTTTGAGACAGGTGTTCGCGAAATTTAGTGAGTTTTTCATGTGTTGGGTTTTTCATGAAGAAATTTCGCGCCAGGATCGCCTAGCAACGACGATCGCCAACTCGGTCGACCCGCAGCATCCCCGCTTTTGTCTCTCATCAAGCACATTTCGCTGCCTCTTCCCACCGGAAGCGGTTCCGGAGCGGAAACCGGTTTGTTAATCCAGACTTCGCTGGGAAGGGCCGGTGGTTTGGGAGCGTTTCGTACGAAGCGCTCCGGGTGACGTTGGTAAGCAACATCGAGCACATCCTGGCGTTGCCGCAGAATGTTTTCCGCTTGGCCATAGTGAACCGTCGCTGGCGTAAACAAGCCTACGCCGGAGTGACGGTGCTCTTCGTTGTACCAACGAAAGAAACTCTGACAAAAAGCACGACTGTCCTGGATGCATCCAAAGCGGTCCGGAAACTCCGGCCGATACTTCAGGGTGCGAAACTGACTCTCGGAATACGGATTGTCATCCGAAACGTGTGGTCGACTATGAGTCTTCGTGACGCCTAGATCGGCGAGTAAAAGAGCTACCGGCTTGGACCTCATCGACGTGCCACGATCGGCATGGAGCGTGAGTTGACCAGGCTGAATGTGTTGTTTTTTGCAGCTCTCCTCGATCAGTCGCTTCGCCAACTCCGCGCTTTCGCGATAAGCGACCATCCAGCCGGTGACGTAGCGGCTGAATACGTCGAGGATCACGTACAGGTAAAAATACGTCCATTTTGCTGGTCCGAGCAGCTTGCTGATGTCCCAGCTCCAGAGTTGCTTGGGAGCCGTTGCCAATAGTTCTGGCTTTTTGTAAGGCGGATGAAGCAACTGATCACGGCGCTCGCGGGACTCGCCACGCTGTTCGAGCAAGCGATACATGGTTCGAATCGAGCAGTGATATTTCCCTTCATCGAGCAACGTCGCATAAACAGAGGCGGGCGAGCGATCTTGGAAGCGTTCTTCGTGCAGGCGAGACAACACCGCCTCTTGTTCTACCGGGTGGAGTGCGCGTGCCGGCGAAGGCCTCGACGCGGTCACCGCCGGAAAAGAAGTCTCACGACGATCCCGGTAGTAAGAAGCGCGAGGCCTACACAGAGCCTGGCAAGCAGCGCTGGTGCCGACATCGTTCGCTAGTTCGGTGACCGCGGCCATCAGGATTTCTCTTCGGGGTCGGAGTCCGGCTCCGAAATCGGATGACCCAACAGCGCCGCCACTTTTTTTTGGACGTCGATGATGTGCGCCTTACGCAGATCTTCACTCAAGCGTGCATTCTGACGGCGAAGCTTCTGATTTTCTTCTTCTAGCGGATTGCGCTTGGACTTCGGCCCGCGTTTCCGCGGAGTCAGGGCCTCGAGGATTCCATCGGCCCGCTCTCGCCGCCAATAGGTCAGCAGCGACGAGTACAGACCTTCGCGGCGGAGCAGAGCGCCCAGGCCGCCTCGCGTCGCAGCTGCTGCTTCGGCTTCTTCAAGGATGCGTTGTTTATATTCAGCGGTGTACGTCCGCCGCTTTGGTTTGGCAACTACTTCTGGGTCCGGCCGCGCGCGAGTGACCGAATCGGCGCCCGCTTTGGCTGTCGCTGCACTACGCTGCGGCTCGCTTCGCTCGCCTTCGCTCCGTTCCGCGACAGCCAAACCCCCGGGAGAAAGAACAACACCAAGAGAATTCATATCTGCCTTTTTCTTTCTCGCCCTGCTCATTAATTAAGAGTACTACCGGTGTCTCAGGGATGTTGGCACGGAGGGGTTTCGCTCATAAGAGTATCTTCACAGGGAGCGACCATTCGTATTATGAAGTGATGGAAGTGACTATGCTCCTGCCTTCGGAGAACACTTTGACGGGGGAATGGATACTGTGCACGGGAAAATAGCGAAAGACGAAGTGAGCAAAAAGAATTGAAGTGCTGGTGAGGTGTGCGGAGAAGTAGAACTTCGAACCCCCTAACACGAGAATCGGAAGTCCCGTTTTCTCATGCGATTGGCATCTAAAGTTACTAAACATAACAGTAAAATTTGGCGGAAAAAAATCCTTGAATGAGTAACACGGGAAAAGTGCCCAAACAAAGTCTGTGTTTTCAAGCGCTTATATTCTGGCGGAGAGGGGGGGGAATCTAGACCTCCGCTCCGAATCGCATTGTAAACAGGAAACTTAAATCGCTAACTCCTGAAATTTCAACGGAATATTCATCGGTGACGTTGCGCCGCGTTGCCGCACGTTTTGCCACGTACCGAAAAATCGTAACCGTCGTAACCGGGTAATACCCCACCTGCGCGAAAAAGTAAAGTCGTGGTCGTGGTCTTCACGGGTACCCATAACAACAGCACCTCCGGTAGTGTACTTCCGCTGTACTTACCATTATGGTATCGCCAAGTCCTAAAGGAGGACACTACCAATGCCAAAGAAATCACGCAAGGTTCGTGTTGGAAAGGGCGCGGCAAAGCAGCAAGAAGCTCCCCAAGACGAATGCTTATGCTGTTGCTAAGGGAGCGGGCTACGCCGTTCTCGCGGGTCGTCCGTCGAAAGCAAGCCGTGATCGCTGTATTCGGGAAAATCGGGTACGCGCTTTCATGGGTTGCGAGGGGGATCGTCTGAGGGAGCTGCTTGAGGAACCTCTGACCTCTTCCGTGTCAACCTACCACGGTTTGGAAAGAGAAGGATTTAGAGCGTATCGAGCATCGTCTCTGCACGTGTAATGCCCGTTTCACTGGTAAGGATCACAGGTAGGAATCACAGGTAAGCTGCTACTTCAATTCGATCTCGACGATCTGCCCTTGAACTGCGCTATCATTACTGAGGGCATGTGTTGCTTTTCCATTGACCCAGCGAAAATCACCCGGCTTCATCTCCTCGGCGAATGACTTTTGCCTAGCTGGCAACATCTTCAGACGCACAGACGTGACCGCAACCACCAAGTAAGGATGCTGATGGGTATGCACGGTGGAACTGGTTCCTGGCGCAAGCACCCACTTGTACACCCGTGCATCGGAATTTTCTGCCACGGAGGTGGAAGCGGCAGGTGCGGAGGGTGGTTCGGGTTTCTTAAGAAATTCCACATTGATTAGGTCCATGGGACCATCACCGACGTTATGAACTCGGTGTGCGTAAGCTCGTCCATCCGGCAGCGAGTCCGCCCACACCTCACCAAGCTTTGATGTGGAGGGGGAGCCTTCCGGCTTGCCTAGTAACTCCTCCGTGGTCGTGTCATTGGTCAACTCAACTCCGGCACTGTCGTGGGAATGAATGTGAAAGAGCGTACTCTCGCCCGGCGGAAGTGTGGCGCGTATCACTTCGATAAATTCGTTTTTCAGCAGGACGTGGTGATGCGATTCCTCTTCCATTGGCACTGGCGATTGCTGAATCGCGTCTGCCGACGACCTGCTGACCGTGAGGCGGCTCAGGTCGGAACGATAGTGCCACGATTCCGAGTAAATCGAACGTACAGAATTCCAGAAGCGGTTCACGATCTCTTCAGGAATTTCGCCGTGGTTTCCCTTCCTGAGAGCGTCCAGTTCACTACTCCCGTTAAAGCTGGCCCAGTCCCGGTGTTGCTCGATGAGGAGAAACTGGGGTTTATCTCCGCCAGTCACAAGCTCGTAACACTGCGCTGAGAGTGCCGTCACGCCATCAGTGTTGGGAAGTGATCGTTTGATCCGTTGAAGAACAATTTCGAAATCTTGTATAGCTTCAGGCCTTAGCAGAATTTGGGTCACGGAGGCGACTAGTGAGGGCTGCTGCACGGAAGAACCAATGCTCAGGTCCGGTCGGTATCGGTAGTAGCTCTCCTGCACGGTTTGCTGGTACGGTTCAGGATCCTCCTCTGGAGGAGGCGTTCCTGCCACAAGCGCGTTCGACTCGTCCACCTCTTTCCAAGTATGGCCAAAACTAACGATCTCGTACGCACCATCGTTCTTTCCTGTATCCACAGTCCACACGAGATAACTCCAAGTCTCGCCTTGCTTCTCATGCCACCCCCAATGACGTTTTAGAGTAGTCTCAAATTTCTCACTGTTGCCGGGTTTGACGTGCACCATTTCGATGTAGGCCACATCCGCCGTCTGTTGTGTCCTTCCGGAAGGTGCAAAGCAGCAGATCAGGATCACGATCCATGTGGTAAATCTGAGTTTCAATTTTGTTCACCGCTAGTCATTGACAGCTGAATCGTAGGCGAGTCGGGTTTGTACATCACGCCAAACGTCACATTCACGGCGGATACTACCACGTTCCTACCTTCTTCAGAGCAAGCTGTGCGGGAGTTCGAGGCGGGAGTTGAAGCGCAGGCGGGAATCCGAACTGAGATCTCCACAGTGTCAACCTACCACGGATAGGAAAGAGAACACCTTAGACGATTTCGAGCAGCCCCTTTACACGTATCATACCAGTCTCACAGGTAAGAATCACAGGTAGGAATCACGGGTTGCTTCCAACATTCAGACTTCCCGTTACTGAGTGTGTCCACCTCGCTTGAAGGGTCGTTTTCAGTTGGCCGACTAGCCATTCCCCGTTTGCCTGAGTACAATCCCGGCTGGATCTTCGACATCGGGTCGGCGGAGGATGCTGATGGCTATTCCGGTCAACCGCAGAGAGTTCTTGAGGGCAGGTTTGATTGCGGCGTCGGCGCAATTCATTCCGCTGCCGAGTTGGAGCTTTACTCCGCAAACCTTTCCGCACACCGCATCTCCAAAGAAGGTTCTGATTGTCGGCGCGGGGCTTGCCGGACTGGTTGCCGGATACGAAATGGCTGAGGCCGGGCACGACGTAACCATTCTCGAGGCTCAGCTTCGTCCGGGCGGGCGTGTTCAGACCTTGCGCGACCCCTTCTCCGACGGTCTGTACGCCGAAGCGGGAGCCGCGCGAATTCCCGATAATCACGAATTAACTCTCCACTACGTAAAGCATTTCGGTTTGGCTCTCGTTCCGTTTTATCCGAGAAAACTAGACATGGTGTATCTAATCGGAGGGAAGCGAATAAAGTGCCGGTCGTGGACAGACGTCGATCTTTCCCAGGTACCTCTCAACCTGACCGACGAAGAGCGACGGCTTGGAATGGCAGGATTGTATGGGAAGTATCTTGGTGACGCTCTGAACGATGTTGGCGACCCCAGGGTACCCGGCTGGCCGAGCGGTTCGGCCCAAAAGTATGACGGCACGACGATGGCCGAGTTTCTCAAGGAGCGAGGAGCGTCGCATGGTGCCATAGAACTGCTCGACTATCCTTATGCTAGCGCCGAAGATGATCCAATCTCCCTCCTCTGGAACCTGCGTGAAACTTGGGGTCTAGCGAACGAGACGATACGCTACAAGATTGACGGAGGGAACGACCTGCTACCTAAGGCGTTCGCTGAAAAGCTCAAAGCAAGAATTCACTATGGATCCCCGGTAGTGCGGATCGAGCAGGATTCCAACAAGGTCCGCGCGATCGTAGTTCAATCTCAAACGCATCACACGTTTGAGGCCGAGCACTTAGTTTGCACAGTGCCATTTCCCGCACTACGCAGGGTTGAAGTACAGCCGGCCTTCTCCGAGCGGAGACAGAAAGCCATCGC
>Ga0075425_100008554_pt1 | contig 10856 bp, 7 predicted proteins | sample SoiMethybrSBSTD4_FD_75300 | JGI IMG/M metagenome (GOLD analysis project Ga0075425, IMG submission 75300) | Bulk soil microbial communities from a Populus tree surrounding site in Tennessee, USA - Soil MetaG P. TD hybrid SBSTD4 | ecosystem: Environmental > Terrestrial > Soil > Tree plantation...
ATCAGGCGCAGGTCTCGATGAACCTGACCGACTTCGAACAAACTCCAATGGAACTCGTTTTCGAAACAGTCCGTCGCGAGGCGGAACGCTATGGAGTCACCATTGGCAGCAGCGAAATCGTCGGGCTGATTCCGCATAAGGCGCTTCATAAATCCGCCGAGTTCTTCCTGCGAATCGAAAATTTCAGGCCCGAAATGATTCTCGAGAACCGGCTTGAAGAAGCCATCTCGGCAGCTCAGATCCAAGGTAGCGGCTTCGGAAACGAAACGATCCGTGCGTTTGTAGAACGAGTCGCTTCAGCCGAACCAGCGCCCGGCGGTGGAAGTGTAGCTGCGCTCGCCGGCGCGGTTGGAGCGGCATTGGGACAGATGGCGCTCCGGATAACGAAAGAGAAAAAGAACTATGCGCAGCACGCAGACCGGTACGCTGACGCGCTTGACCGGCTCGCGCCTTACACATCAACGCTCCTGGAATTGATCGATGCGGATGCTGAAGCCTACGGTCGCGTTATGGCTGCATACAAATTGCCCAAGAATTCGCCTGAACGCGATAAGGCGATTCAGGACGGATTAATCCGGGCGACCGATATTCCATCCCGTACCGCCAATTGCGCTGCCGAAGCACTGCGCGTGCTCGAGCAATTGAGGTCGATCATCCACCCAAATGTCGCTTCCGATCTTCAAGTAGGAATGCAAATGCTTCGCTCCTCTTTGCGCGGTGCCATTGCGAACATGCGCACCAACCTCACCCAGGTAAAAGACCCCGATGTCCGTGTCCGATATGAAGACATGATCACCGGATGGGAACAGGGCCTCAGGGGTAACTAATTCTGGAGCGGTTGCATAAATACCAAATTCGATTGGGCGGTTCGACCGGTAAGAACTGACCAACGTTCAATTCTTAATGCTCAATTCCTAATCCAGAAAATCGACCTCTTACCGGTCGAACCGCCCAATTGAATTTAGGTATTTATGGAACCATTCCATTCTTGGCGCAATGCTATACTGCCTGCATGGCTGAACGTAAGCCGCAGAAACCAAAGCCTTCGAAGAGGGAAAGGGTCACGAACTTTTTCCGTTCCCCGCTGTTCAAAGTCCTTCTTTCGATCTTCCTCTTCTTTTTCATTGGGACTTCTGCGTTCGTGCTCTATTACTACAACTACTATTCGAGGATTATCGACCGTAAGCTCAGCGGTGAAATCTTCAAAAACACGGCTCAAATTTACGCCACACCGTTTCGTGTTTATCCAGGCCAGAAGCTTTCGCCGGACGACGTCATCGCCCGGCTTCAGCGCGCCGGATTCGAATCCGCTCAGAAAGGTGGTTCGGAGGATGGCGCTTACGAAGCCAAAGGCAATACGATCGTCATCAGGCCGCAAGAAGGTGATGTACTTCGTCTGGAATTCGGAAAGGCGACACTGGCGAAGGTGGCAAAGCCCAAGGGAGGCGACACCTCAGAAGCGTGGCTGCCTGCCGAGCTGGTGACGAACCTCTACGACCAAACGCGTGAGAAACGCCGTCTCGTTGAGTACAACGATCTACCGAAAGTTTTCATCGATGCGCTGATCGCCGCTGAGGATCAGCATTTCTTCTCGCATTGGGGAATCGATCCTGTGCGTCTGGTCGGAGCGGTAGTCCATAGTGTTCGCGATTCCGAACGCGTTGGCGGCACCAGCACTATCACGCAACAGCTCGCTCGCAATTTCTTTTTGACTGTTAACGGCCGCTCGGAACGATCGTACAAGCGTAAGATCACCGAAATCTTCATATCATTTCTCTTGGAACAGCGGCTGACGAAGCAGCAGATTCTCACGCTCTACGCGAACGAAACCTACATGGGCCAGCGCGGATCTTTTAGCATTAATGGATTCGGCGAAGCGGCTACGGCGTATTTCGGAAAAGACTTGTCGTCCTTGACGCTGCCGGAGGCGGCAACCTTGGCTGCCATCGTTCCCGGGCCGAACGGCAAGTACTCACCAGTCAAGCATCCTGAGGAAGTAAAGAAAAGGCGCAATAACATTTTGTCGGCGATGCGGTCCATAGGATCGATCACGGAAAAACAGTACGAAGACGCGAAGGTCGCCGAAGTCAAAGTCATTCCTCTGAAGATCGACGCGAGCGATGCTCCCTATCTTGTCGATTACATTCGCGAGGAATTGCTCAAAAGTTTCAGCGAAGAAGAGATCACGAACAGCAACCTTCGTGTATATACATCGCTCGATCCTGCTCTGCAAAAGATCGCGGTTGAAGCGGTGCATAACGGTTTGAACTTCGTCAATGAGCAGATCGATGCTCGCAATAAGCGGCAGAAGACGACGGACAATCTACCTGGTCCTCAGGCGGCGATGATCGCTTTGGATCCACACACAGGTGAAATCAAAGCGATGGTTGGTGGAAGCGATTATGCCGCGAGCCAGTTGAATCGTATCGTGCAGGCCTCGCGTCAGCCTGGATCGATTTTCAAACCGATTGTGTACGCGGCAGCGCTGGAGACGGCTTTTGATCCATCGAAGCCGGAACACGCCGGCGCCGACGTTACACCATCCGACACTGCGGACGCTTCGCAAGCCGAGTCAACCAACAACAGCTGGCCCATTACGGCGATCACTACGATGACGGACGAACCGACAACATTCGTTTATGACAATGGGCGCACATACGAACCCAACAACTACCATCAACAGTATCGAGGGACAGTCACTCTTCGAACGGCGTTGCAAAACTCCTTGAATGTGCCAACCATCAAGCTTGCCGAGCGAATTGGCTACAACCGCGTTGCTATGATGGCCAAGCGGCTTGGCCTGAATGCAAAGATAAAAGGTTATCCTTCGGTTGCTCTCGGCGCTTTCGAAGTGACTCCCATTGAAATGGCGGGCGCATACACTGCATTTGCGAATGAAGGCCGACGCCTCGAACCACACGCCTTGGTTCGCGTCACTTCCGGCGATGGCTCTGTTAACAAACGCTACACTTACGAACCTGAAGAGGTTCTGCGTCCGGAGTTGGCGTTTCTGATGACATATCTGATGGAAGGTGTCATCAATTACGGTACCGGCGCCGGTGTTCGCAGCCGGGGCTTCACTCTGCCCGCCGCCGGAAAAACGGGAACCTCGCGCGACGGCTGGTTTGCGGGATACACGAAAGACTTCCTGGTTATTGCGTGGGTCGGATACGACGACAACCGCGACCTTAATCTTGAAGGCGCTCGTTCGGCCTTACCCATCTGGACAGACTTCATGATGAAGGCTACGCAACTGTATCCTCCACGAAATCCCGACGAGACGCAATTTGATGCCCCTGGCGGCATCGAGTTCGCCAAGATCGATGCGGACAGTTTCCAACTTGCCAATGATGCATGTGTGAACACATTTGAAGAGGCCTTCATCGCCGGGACTACACCCACAACGTCTTGCGCACTGCATGGTGTGAAGATCTCGGACGTCATCGAGAAGACCGTGGCCGAACCGGCGAAGGAAGTCGGCAAAGGAGTCAACAAGGTCTTTCAAGGGGTCAGTAAGGTCTTAGGCGGTCTCTTCGGTGGCGGGAAAGAGAAGACTCCGAATTAGCATCCTCAATCCTTCGGAAGCGGCAACTCCGGACATACAGGCGTATACGGCAACTCGCCGCCCACAAAGCTCCGCCACTCTTCTCTTGTGAGGTTACGATTAGCGATCTCACAAGCCCGTTTTGGCCAGTTCTCAATATCCACATCCCACACCGCGACTTGCCCACTGGAGAGTCCAGTGACGAGTTGCTTTCCACGCGGAGTGAACGCCATGCTCCGCACCGTAGCCGGCGCATCGATCATTCCAACGCGCCCGCGGCTATTTAAATTCCAAAGAACCATGTTGAGGCGCGCCTCGCCTGAGGTGTAGGCGAGCGTACGTCCGTCAGGGCTGAATGCAACTGCGTTGCCGCCGGTCGAAGCGCCGGTATCGAGCTCATATTTATTACTGCTCTTTAAGTCCCACAGAACGACGAATGGCGGAGCAAACCCCGATGACGACACTACGGTCTGAGCATCGGGACTGATCGCGAGTCTCGACACCGTTTCCGTTTGTATCGGTTCTTTGATCTCGACTCCTGCCACAGGATCCCAAAACCTGATCGTCGAGCCTCCGCCGGCAACCAGCGTCCCGCCATCACGACTGAAGTGGAGCGTGACGATATCATCATCGCCTTCACTGGGTACCAACTTACGTCGCAGTTGTCCCGTAGCGACGTCCCAGAGGGAGACCGACCTCGCCAATTCAACTGAGGACGCAAGGGATTTGCCGTCGGGGCTGAAGGCAATGCTAGTTACAGTTCCCTCGTTATCCATTTCCATCAACTGGCGTCCATTGCTGGTGTCCCAAAAGAAGGTACTGTGACCCGCTGCAGACGCGAGCGTACCTTGGATAGGATTGAACGCGATCGCACTAACTTCATCGGAGTGCCCCTTCAAGACAGTACGCTCCCGTGCGGTGACGGCATCCCATAAGCGAACGGTCATATCCTCGCTTGCGGACGCGATCGTGCCGCCGTCCGGACTTACTGCAACCGCGGTCACGCCCCCTGAATGTCCTGTGAGAAGCGCTCGATGCACAGGCGCCCCGAGCTTCCAGACGATGAACCCACCTTCAAAGCCATTGGAAACGAATTCCTGACCGTCACGAGTAAATACCATGTTTAAAACACCGTTCGTGTGACCGAAGAGAAACTCACGTGGCTCATCATTGCTCAGGTCCCAGAGAATAATCACGCTCGAGCGGCTTCCGGAAACGAGACTTTTTCCGTCAGGACTGAATGCCACACTCTCGACAGGATCATTGTGCCTTGTAAGCACAGTGCGCTTTCTGCCGCTTGCCACGTCCCAAATGACAATTGTGGCGTCGCTTCCACCTGAGGCCAGGAGTAAACCGTCGGGGCTGAACGCAAGTGCATCGACTGCGCCTTGATGACCGGACAGCAGGATTCTCTGCTTGCGGGAAGCAATGTCCCATAGCCTGACTTCGCGCGAATAATCTCCGGCTGACGCAACTGTTTCGCCGTCGGGGCTAGCGCGAATCTTCGTATGCTGATTCGCTCACCCGGCTCAATTGCCCCGCGTTCTACACCGGTTGCCACATCCCAAAACACGATGCCTTCTCCATTTGTGATGAGTGTGGCACCGTCGGGATGCCACGCCACCTTCTTGATCCGGCCAAGGCGCTTCTCGAGCGCTCGCACTTTCGTTCCAGTGGATACGTCCCATAAGATGACGCGCTGTAAGTCGGCCGAAGCCAACATCCCGCCATCCGGGCTGAACGCGACGCTTTCGATGACGGCCTGGCCATGTTCCAGACTCAACTTGGGCTGGAGGGTCTTGGCATCCCACAAAACGATTTGCCCGTGAAACTCTCCAGTAGCGATCGTGCGGCCGTCCGGACTGATATCGATACTGACAACTGTGTCGGAACTGTGAACGAATCTCTTTACGCGATTCGTCGCGAGCAGCGCATTGAACAGACTATGCTGCGCTTCGACGGTAGGCTGAATCCGATATGCTGCGACGCTCTGCAACAGAGCAACATCCAGATGCGACACCACACCGGTGGCGCTCATTTGTGACTGCGCGGCCAGCATTCGAGAGAGCGCGGTATTTCGCTGAGATGTGGCTATCCGGGATTGAAACATCGCGTATATAGCCAAGCCCGTAGTGACGAGTAGCGCACTCGTGACGCCGGCGAGCGTGTATCGCTGGCGCATGGCCTGAGCTTTACGGCTGGCCAGGACGTACTTGGTTTGGAGTGCTGTTGGACGTGGTGTCTGCTGATCACCAACACGGGCCAGCCATTCTTCGGACTCCTTCAGATCGCTCCAACGGAGGAGCAGGCTTCGATCCTCGCCCTTGCTTTCCCACTCTTGTGCGCGCACGAGTAGACGCGCATGGGCGTGAACCCAATTAAGATCGACGTCCATGGCTGCGACCAGCGTGTCGACTTTTTCATCGAATTGCCGTGCGTCAACAGCGTAAATCCAATTGAGCTTACGTATTGATTCGTAGACCTTTTCCGGGTCAATATCCCGGCACACGACGGGGATGATTCGTTTGTGTTGAATCAACGCGTGCTCGAGCTCCTGCGCGCAAATCGGCGAAGCGATCGAGTCGGGGCTGAGGACAAAAACGATCGTCGGCGCTGAATCGATCTGAGACCGGATCTCCTCCATCCATTCGGCTGCTGGAAGCAGCTCCCAATCCACCCATGGATCTCGATGGCTCTGCATCAGCGCGTCATACAGCTGCCGCACGAAAGGCTGATCTTCTCGCGCGTAGCTGATGAAGGGGCCCGGCTGCACAGTGGCGGGCGGAGTCAATGGTATGCGAGCCTCCTGTCGGACGGTGGGCAATTGTACCATCGCGGTCCGGCCGGCTTTGGCGGACTGAGGTTATACTGCCTGTGGATGTTCGTACCGCTGGCATTTGAGCAAACACTCCGGCCATACCTGCAAGAGCTTGCTCGCTTTGAAACTGTGCAAGAACTGGAACGCTCGAGTGTCTACCGGAAATTGAAGCCGGATATTGATGGTGTGCTCAACCACGTTTGGCACGAGGAGCTCGCAGGGCCCGGCGCGGCATCGAGCAATTGCGTGCACGCGGTTGCCTGGAATATTGAACGAGGGATCCATCTGGAAGGTATCATCCAGTCCCTGCGGGAGCATCCATTGCTCGAGCAGGCCGACGTGCTTTTCCTCTCGGAACTCGATTGGGGAATGGCGCGAACCGAAAATCGGTTCGTCGCGCAGGAAATCGCTTCGGCGTTTCGAATGAATTATGCGTTTGCGCCGTGCTACGTCGCATTGACAAAGGGTGCGGGTGTCGAAAAACGGGCCAACGGCGAAAATCAAGAATCTCTGCATGGCAACGCGCTGCTCTCTCGATTTCCGATGCGTCGCGTGCATTCTCTGGCCTTACCCAACGGCAAAGACAAAATGCAAGGCGCCGAAAAGAGGATCGGCTCGCAGCGAGCGGTCATCGCAGATATCGAGCATCCGTCAGGAATCTTTCGTGCTGTGTCTTTGCACCTGGACGCGCACTCGTCCCAACGACATCGGTACATGCAGATGTGCCGGGTACTCGACCACCTGGAAGGCCTCGATCTGCGGCTACCCGTGCTGATCGGCGGTGACTGGAACACCACAACACACAACGCGAGTCGAGCGCTCTATTCCATCCTTGGATATTGTCGCCGTGTCCTGATGGGTGTTCGACACGTCGTTGCAAATCACTACCCATACCCGGATCGCTGGTTCGAGCGCCGGCTCTTTCTGGAAATCGAACGGCGCGGATACACATATCGCGATCTGAATACGGCGGGCGAATGCACTCTGCACTATGACGTCCGCGACGTCGCAGCAAACCTGAACATGCGCGAGTGGGTTCCCAATTGGTGCTTCTGGTTTATCAATTGGGCTCTCGAGCGGACGGGCGGCTCCTGTTCCATGAAGCTCGATTGGTTTGCCGGAAAGCAAATAAAGTCGCTCGCTCCTGCTGTAGGAATTCGAGGACTAACGACGGGAGGAAAGCGCGTCTCGGATCACGATCCGATCGCGCTCGCATTCCAACTCAGATAAAAACTCGGGGAAATTTGTTTTATTTCACTTCCACCTTGTCTGAAATCGCCTTCCATTTCTTTTCACTGATACCGGGAATAGCAAGGAGCTCTTCCACACGCTTGAACCCATGTCGCTTCTCCCTAAACGCGATGATGCGCTTGGCGAGCGCGGGACCGATGCCGGGTAGAGTCTCCAATTCTTGGATGCTGGCCGTGTTCAGATTAATGAGTAAGAGAAGAATCGCGGCAAGATTCATATTGGTCGGAAATTGCGCCTGACGAACTCCAGGGCCTGTTCACCAGTGGTTAGCCGGCCCTCGAGTTGTTCATCTTCGACACGAGTCAGGATTTCTTTGAACTGAGGTCCTGGTTCAAAACCCATCTCGATCAAGTCGTTACCCGTGATGAGCGGGCGCGGCCAAATGTCCTCGCGAGACCACTCCTTCCATTTGCGTAACGCATAAGTGTAGTCCAGTAGCTGCTCACCGCTTGCGAGCGCGTGAATGTGGGCAAGATTCAAGTGATCATCAAAACGGTCAACACGGAAAAATCGTTTCAAACTGCTGATTGTCATCTGACGAACTTCAGAGAATCGGGGCAGGTTCTCGACAAGAGCCTCAATATGATGCATCTCCGCCCGCGAAAACTTCAAGCGTTCGACGATGTCCTGCACCTCAGCAATAGCTGTGTGATGAAGCAATACGCCAAACCCGAAGTCGCCGGGTGATCCACGCTCCATAAATTGCAACGACTTTTCGATGTGGGTCGTCCACTCGAGTTCGGGCAGGATCTGTCCGCGCAAGCCGGATTCTTCAAGCATTCTTATCCCGCGCGCAGACTGGCCCTCTATCAAAATTCGCGTCAGCTCATCGCGAACACGTTCGCTGGAGACCTGGTGAATTTTGGGCGCCATTGCCCGGACCGCATTCCACGTCTCCTGCTCGATCGTGTAGCCCAGCCTCGCGCCGAAGCGGATGGCTCGGAGAATTCGCAGTTTGTCTTCTTCGAATCGCGCGCGAGGATCGCCGATCGCACGAACGATTTTGGCATCGATATCGGCGCGGCCATTGACGTAATCAATAACCTCATGCGTCAGCGGATCATACAGCAGACCGTTGATCGTAAAATCTCTTCGCAATACGTCTTGCCTAGCGTCGGTGAAAACCACGCCGCTCGGGTGTCTGCCGTCGATATAAGCTTCATCGGAACGAAAGGTTGCAACCTCAAATGGATGGCCGCGCTTGATTACCAGTACAACCCCAAATTGCGCACCAATTGTTTCGGTTCGCGGAAAAATTCTCGTGATCTCTGCCGGATGAGCACTTGTAGCAATGTCGTAATCAGCCGGCTCAATCTTCATCACCATGTCACGGACACAGCCGCCCACGAAGTAGGCCTCATGACCATGGGTCCGTAGTTCGTTGACGATCTCGATAGCGGCATCCGGCTTCATCTTCGTGTTCCCCGGTTATGATACCGTCATTCCATAGGAGGGGCCTGATGCCATTCAAAGCTGTCGATTTTTATCGAATCGACGACATGCTGAACGATGAAGAGCGCATGATTCGAGATACCGTTCGAAGATTTGTTGACGACCGTGTAATTCCCATTATCGACGAGCATTTCGAGAAAGCGAGTTTCCCAACCCAGCTGATTCCTGAGATGGCAAAGATTGGGCTATTCGGGGGTAACCTGCCGGAAGAGTACGGCTGCGCGAACATGAACAACGTTTCGTACGGTCTTGTGATGCAGGAACTCGAACGGGGGGATAGCGGCCTAAGAAGTTTCGTCAGCGTTCAAGGGGCGCTAACCATGTACCCCATTTTTGCCTTTGGCTCCGAAGAGCAGAAGCGACGCTGGTTGCCCTTGTTGGCGAAAGGGGAAAAGATCGGATGCTTCGGGCTGACGGAGCCGGACCATGGCTCTGATCCGGCAGGAATGGAAACACGCGCCCGTCGCACAGGTAAAGGTTGGGTCCTGAACGGAACTAAAAGATGGATCACGAATGGAAGCATTTCCGATGTTGCGATTGTGTGGGCGAAATCCGACGACGAGATCAAGGGCTTCATCGTCGAAACCCGCACGCCCGGTTTCCAGGCTCCTGAGATCAAAAATAAGTTGTCTCTCCGTGCCTCAGTGACTTCCGACTTGATTCTCGATGACGTGGTGGTGCCGGACGAGAACCTGTTGCCGAGATCCAGCGGATTGAAGTCGCCGCTGATGTGTCTGAATCAAGCCCGATACGGAATCGCATGGGGCGCGATTGGAGCTGCAATGGCGTGTTACGACTGTGCCGTTGACTACACGAAAGGGCGAATACAGTTCGACAAGCCGATTGCGCAGTTCCAGCTCGTCCAGGAGAAGCTGGCACACATGTTGACCGAAATCACCAAGGGGCAGCTCCTGTCATGGCGTTTAGGACGACTTAAAGATGAAGAGCGATTGCATTTCGCTCAAACGTCCATGGCCAAGCGGAATAACGTCCGGGTAGGTCTAGAGACCGCACGGCTGGCTAGAGATTTGATGGGTGCCAGCGGAATTACGTTGGAGTACCCGGTTTTCCGTCACATGTGCAATCTGGAATCCGTGTACACGTACGAAGGCACGGACCACATCCATGCGCTGATTCTCGGCGAATACATCACAGGCTTGCCCGCGTACAAATAGCTTTACGCAGTACCGACGTTCTTTGCAGTCTGTTGTTCGGCTGCAACGCCCTGCTCCTGGAATGAAATGATCCGCTCGGCCACGCGCAGTCTAGCTTTCAATTCATCCGGATCAAACGGTTTCGAGACGAAATCGTCGGCGCCGGCCTCCATGCCTTCGAGATAATCCTTTTTCCCGATGAGCGCGGTGATGATGATGATGTAGGTGTACTTCGATTGTTTGTGAAGACGGATCTTGCGGCAGAGTTCCAGCCCATCGACTTCAGGCATCAGGACATCGGAAATAACGATACGGAAGCGTCCTTTTTTGTACGCATCCCATGCCTCTCTTCCGTTCGATGTCGCTATCACCTGATAACCGAGCTTTTCGAGAATCCAACTCAGCAGCTCGCGTGAATCCCGGTCATCCTCAGCAATGAGGACCTTCATAAGCCAAATTACTATCACAATTTTTCGGCGGAACGCCAGAATAGCGCGATAAGACTTTTTGTGCCATGGCGGACCCCATGTGCCTCCGTTGCCATCGACCGGAACCGGAGAGAATGTTTGTGCCATCAGTGCCACGGGGCGCATTCCCCTAATCGGCTCGCACAAAAAGAGTTGCGCATAATAAGCTC
>Ga0075425_100008557_pt1 | contig 10855 bp, 9 predicted proteins | sample SoiMethybrSBSTD4_FD_75300 | JGI IMG/M metagenome (GOLD analysis project Ga0075425, IMG submission 75300) | Bulk soil microbial communities from a Populus tree surrounding site in Tennessee, USA - Soil MetaG P. TD hybrid SBSTD4 | ecosystem: Environmental > Terrestrial > Soil > Tree plantation...
CGCGTGTTCGAACCCGAACCGCAGCGCGGCTGCCCCGGCCTCGGTCGCGTAGCCGTGGCCCCACGCCTCGTGAGCCAGCCGCCAGCCGACCTCGACAGCCGGGGTGAAGTGCGCCTCGAACGAGGGGCGGTACATCCCCGCGAAGCCGATGAACTGCGCGTCGTCTCGCCTTTCGACCGCCCAGATTCCGAACCCGTGCTCCGCCCAGTGCTCCAGGAACCGGTCGACCAGCGCGTCGCTCGCAGCGCGGTCCAGTGGGGCGGGGAAGTGCTCCATGACCATCGGATCGGCGTTCATCGCGGCGAACGGCGCGCGGTCCGCGTCGCGCCAGCCCCGCAGCTGGAGCCGATTCGTCGAGACCTCCGGGATTGTCACCACGTGATTCTGAGCCGCCGCCACAGGGCGGAGGCTTCCGTATCCTTGGCCGGGTGACGGACGTTGCAAACGCCGACGAGGCGCTCGGGCTCGACGGCCTCCCGGTCGATCCGGCGCTCATCGCGGAGGCCGCCGCCCTCGAGGAGGACGAGGCGAGCCGGCGCCACGCCGAGCTGGCCGGTCAGATCGAGGCCGCGAACAAGGCGTACTACGAGGCCGACGCGCCGATCCTGACCGACGCCGAGTACGACCAGCTGTTCCGACGGCTCGTGGCCCTCGAGGCGGCGTTCCCGGCGCTGGTCACGCCGACGTCGCCGACGCAGCGTGTCGGCGCCCAGCTCGGCGGCACCTTCGACGAGGTCCGCCACCGCCGGCCGATGCTGTCGCTGTCGAACGCGTTCAGCCACGACGAATTGCGCGCCTTCGATACCCGCGTCCGGCGCGGCCTCGGGCTGCCGCCCGCGCCGGAGCCTGCGACCGACCTGCGCTACGTCGCGGAGCTCAAGATCGACGGCCTCGCGATCACGCTGCGCTACGACCGCGGTCGCTTCGTCCAGGGCGCCACGCGCGGCGACGGCCTCACGGGCGAGGACGTGACCGCGAACCTGCGCACGATCTCCACCATCCCACCGCGGCTCGCCGAGCCGGCGTCGCTCGACGCCCGCGGCGAGGTGTACATGCCCAAGACGGAGTTCGCGCGGATCAACGCGGAGCGAGAGGAGCAGGGCCTGCCGCTGTATGCGAACCCGCGCAACTCCGGCGCGGGCTCGCTGCGCCAGAAGGATCCGGCGGTCACCGCTGCGCGGCAGCTCGCGACCTGGTCGTACCAGCTCCTCGAGGACGCCGACACGCCGCAGGTCGACAGCCAGTCGGCGGCGCTCGCCCGGCTCGAGTCGCTCGGCTTCACGGTCAACCCGAACCGGGAGTCGGGTCTCGACATCGAGGGCGTCATCGGCTTTACCGAGCAATGGCGCGAGGCCCGCCACGACCTGCCCTACGAGACCGACGGCGTCGTGGTCAAGGTCGACCGGTTCGAGCAGCAGGCCCGCCTCGGGATCGTCAGCCGGGCGCCGCGCTGGGCGATCGCCTTCAAGTTCCCGCCCGAGCAGGTCGAGACCGTCGTCGAGGACATCGTGGCGTACGTGGGCCGGACGGGCACCCTCACGCCCGTCGCGCATCTCACCCCGACGAAGGTCGCGGGCTCGACGGTCGCCCGGGCGACCCTGCACAACCTCGACGAGGTGCGGCGCAAGGACATCCGCGTCGGCGACCACGTGATCCTGCAGAAGGCGGGCGACGTGATCCCCGAGGTCGTCCGGCCGCTGCCCGAGAAGCGGACCGGCAAGGAAACCGAATGGGACATGCCGCCGAATTGCCCGGTGTGCGGGACGCCGATCGTCAGGGACGAGGGCGCGGTCCGGCACTACTGCCCGAACACTGCCTGCCCGGCACGGGTCAGCCAGGAGTTCGGCAACTTCGTGGGCGGGATGGACATCGAAGGGGCCGGCTGGAAGACCCTCGAGCAGCTGCTCCAGACCGGCCTCGTCAAGCGCCGCGGCGACTTCTTCCGGCTGTCGGTGGAGGACCTCGAAGGGCTGGACCGATTCGCCCGGAAGAGCGCCGAGAACCTGCACGCCGCGATCCAGAAGGCGCGCCATCGGCCGCTCGAGCGGATCATCGCGTCGCTGGGCATCCCGCAGGTCGGCTGGACGACGGCGATCGAGCTCGCCCACTGGCTCGCCGCCGAGGTGCCCGCAGGTGACGATTGGCTGGTCAGCGCCGCTGGGTACCTGCGCGATGTCGCCGGCACGAGCCCGGAACGGTTCCAGGAGATCGAGGGCGTCGGGCCGACGGTGGCTGCCGCGCTCGCCTCGTGGTTCGGCCCCGGGGGGCCGGGCGAGGGCGTGCTCGAGGACCTCGCCGACGCCGGCGTGGTGGCCGAGCTGCCCGAGCCGCGCGTCGCGGCCGCGGCCGGGCCCTTGTCAGGCAAGACCGTCGTCGTCTCGGGCTCCATCGAGGGTTACAGCCGCGACGAGGCCGAGGCGGCCATCCGAGCCGCGGGCGGCAAGCCGGCCGGATCGGTGTCGAAGAAGACGGACTACCTCGTCGCCGGGCCCGGCGCGGGCTCGAAGTTGGCGAAGGCGGAAGAGCTCGGCGTGCCGGTCATCGCTCCGGAGGACTTCCCTCGCTTGCTCGCGGGAGAGCTGTCGCCGCGTTCGCTCGATGGCTGACGACCGTCAGTCGCCACGCCGGTCATGGATGGGCTCGACCCGGCTGGACAGCATCGTGACCCGCTCGACCACGCGGCCGCCCTCCGTGCGCTCGGTCATGACCGGCATGCCCGGGTAGTCGCGCGCGAACCAGAACGTGTCGGTCGCATCGCCGTCGAGGGCCGTGTAGCGCAGGCACGCGAGCGGCCCCATCGGCGAGTCGAGCGTGACCTCGGCGATCGTTGTCGTCGCGATGGGCATCGAGGCATGGCCCTGCAGCGCGAGCCACGTCGAGCGCGACTGCCGTACGTCGGTCCAGCTGCCGTCAGCCTCCAGCGTGCCGACGACCCGCGTCGCGCCATCGTCGTCGACGCTCTGCCATTGCTGGATGCGCAAGACCGTCGGCTCGCCGTCGACCTCGATGCGCTGGCGGACGGTCCGGCCGGGCCGGCTCGCGGCGCGGATCTCGGCGGCGGTGAACGGGGTGGGGTGGTGGTCTGGATCGAGGATGTGTGGGTCCTGCTGATCTGGCTCCTTCGGCATGCGACGGATCGTCGCACATCGGCGGAGTCGCCTGACTAGAGTCAGCGGTTGCCAGCAGGGAGGTTGCGGCAGGTGCTCGGCGGCAGGCGGCGCAGCGAGACATTCCAGGTCGGGCCATCGGCGGCGCCGCTGCTCGACGTCCTCACGCGGCGACTCGGGGCGCTGACGAAGGAGCTGGTCGTGCAGCCGGCCGGGCCGGGCCCATGGACCGCGTTCTACCGTGGGTCGCACCTGATCGCGCTCGCCCGGCCGTCGCCCGAGGCTGGCCGGATCTCGCTCGACGTCGCGTCGCCGGCGATCGCGTGGGCAAGGACGCTGACCAGGTCCGACGAGCTCGATGACGAGGACGTCAAGGCGTCACTCGCGCTGGCGGTCGAGCGCGCGCCGAGCGTCACGACGCGGAGCCTCGCCGACGCGACCGGCGGGGATGTCGGTCCGTTCGGGGCGTTGCTCGGCCTGGGCACGATCGTCTTCGCGTTCCTCGGCTGGGTGGTTCGGACGCGGCGCGAGCGCGCGGTGGCGCAGGCGACGAGAACGCAGCGGGAGCTGGCGATCCTGAACGCGGCGCGTCGCGAGGTCGGCCGGCGCGCGAACGCGATCACGATCGGCTGCCTCGGCGCCTTGCTCGTCGGCTTCCTGAGCCTCTTCGTGGTCGCCTACATCGCCGCGTGGCTGAACTCGTCCGGGCTCACCGTCCTGGCGGCGGCGCTGTGGTTCCTCCCGCTCGTTGTCGCGGTCTACGTGTACTGGAGGGTCCGCCGGCGGTACCCGTATGCGCCGCGACCGCCCTTCAACACCCGCAAGTTCGTGATCAACACGGTCCTCGTCGTGGTCGCTGCTGCGGCATTGGTCGCGCTGTCGCTGCTCACGCATCGGTGATCGCACCGGGCGCTAGAGTGGGCGGATGATCGAAGCGTCCCGCCCGGCGCCGGATCCTGTCGCGCAGGCCGCCGCCTATCAGCAGAGCCTGCTCGCCGCGCTCGGCGACGACGACCCGGCCGATGTCCAGGCCGAGGCGCCCGCGAACATCCGCGCGCTGTTCGCCGATGCCGGAGCGCATCTCCGTATCCGGCCGGCCCCGCGCGAATGGTCCGCGCTGCTGTGCGTCGCCCACATCGTCGACGCCGAGGTGGTCATGACCGGGCGGTACCGCTGGACGCTCGCCCACGACGAGCCAGAGCTCATCGGCTACGACCAGGACCTGTGGGCCGACAACCTCCACGGCGACGACGACCCCGTGGACCTGCTGCGCCTGTTCGAACCGCTCCGTGCGGCAAACATCGCCCTCTGGCGGGCCTCGAGCCCGGCCGACAGGGCCCGGGTGGCTCGCCACAGGGAGCGCGGCCCGGAGAGCTACGACCTCATGTTCCGGATGCTGGGCGGCCACGACCGCGTCCACCTTGCCCAGGCCCGTCGCGCGCTCGAGGCGGCACGCTCGAACGCCGGCTGACCCGCACGACCCGGCTGGGCGGCGCCGTCAGCCCATCGCGTGGTTGAACTGCCCCCAGATCCACTCGGGCCGCCACACGAGTGGCTCACCTCGGAGCATGCGCGGCGCTGACCAGGTCAGGCGGAGCCCGACCTCCGTCAGCCGCTCGAGCCCTTCCGCATTCTCGTCCAGGAGGCCCACGCGGACGCGGCCCTCCGGGCCGGCGGCACGACGCCGGGCCGTCAGCAGGCGCAGTGCCGCGTCGGGCGTGCGCGCGACGGTGGCGCCACCGCCCCACGGGGCACGGATCACGAAGCCCTCGACCCCGTCCTCGTCGCCCGTCGTCACCCGCGTCGTCTCCGGGCTCGCGTAGCGCCGGATGGCGTGGGCGCGGTCCTCGCCCGTACCGGCCCGGTCGAGCCGCTCGATCGCCTCGAGGTCGGCCGGTGCGAACTCGCGCACGCCATCGGCCTCGTCGGCCGGTGGCAGGCCGATCGCCTGCAGGATGTGGTAGCGGCTCTGGAGGTCGAAGCCCATGCGCTCGTACAGCCGGCGGCCCTCGGACGTGGCAACCAGGACGAGCGACCGGCAGCCCGCGCTCTCGAGCCGGTCGATGATCGCCTGGGTCAGCGCTCGCCCCAGGCCCCGGCCGCGCCGGGCCGGCTCGATGAAGATCGTCCCGATCCAGCCAACCGGTCCATTGGCGGTGCCAACGCCGGTGCCCACGATCTCGCCGCCGGCCTCGGCCACGAGCGGGTGGCACGCTGCCTGGCTCGTGGCGTACTCGAGCCACTCGCGCCTGACGCCCCAGTCGTTGCGCAGGATCAGCTCGGCGGCCGGATCGACGTCGGCCGGCGTCATCGGCCGGATGGCCGGCGTGCTCATGCCGTTCAGTATCATCCGCCGGTGGCCGGACTGACCCGCGCGGACGTCGAGCACGTCGCGTTCCTTGCCCGCCTCCGACTGACCGCCACCGAGCTCGATCGGCTCGAGGGCCAGCTCAACCACATCCTCGACCAGTACGCGAAGCTGGCCGAGCTCGACACGTCCGCGATCCCGCCGACGGCGCAAACGATCGAGCTCGAGAACATCCTGCGCGAGGACGTCGCCGGGCCGTCCCTGAGCGTCGAGCAGGTCATCGGCAATGCCGCCGCGACGGACGGCGACTTCATCGTGGTCCCACCGATCCTCGGCGGCGAGGGCGGCTGATGCCGGCCGCTGCCGACGTCACGCGTGCGCTCGGGCACGAGCTTGCTGCTCGGTTTCGCGCGGGCGAGGTGTCGTCCCGGGACGTCACGCTCGCCCATCTCGACGTCGCCGAGCGGCAGAACCACGCCCTGAACGCGTGGCTCCTGATCGACCGCGAGCAGGCGCTCCTCCAGGCGGACGCCGCGGACGCGCGCCTGGCCGCTGCCCGCGCGGAGGGACCCGACGCCGTCGCCGCGCTCCACCCGCTGCTCGGCATGCCCGTCGCGCTGAAGGACCTCGTCTCCGTCGCGGGCGGTCAGTGCACGGCCGGCTCGCGCATCCTCGAGGGCTACGTCGCGCCATACGACGCCCACATCACGGAGCGCCTGCGCGACGCCGGCGCGGTGATCCTCGGCAAGACGAACATGGATGAGTTCGCGATGGGCTCGTCGAACGAGTACTCGGGCTTCGGGCCGGTCAGCAATCCCTGGGACCTCGATACGGTGCCGGGCGGCAGCAGCGGCGGCTCGGCCGTCGCGGTCGCGGCGTACCACGCGCCGTATGGGATCGGCACGGACACCGGCGGGTCGATCCGCCAGCCGGCGGCACTGACCGGGACCGTCGGACTCAAGCCGACGTACGGGCGTGTGAGCCGGTACGGGATCGTCGCCTTCGCCTCGTCGCTCGACCAGATCGGGCCGTTCGCCCGCGACGCCAGGGACGCGGCCGCCCTGCTCCATGCGGTCGCCGGCCGAGATGACCGCGATTCGACGTCCGCCCCGGTGCCCGTTCCCGACGACCTGCTCCGGATCCCGGCGGGCGACGATGCGGCCGCGGCATGGCTGCGTGGCAAACGGCTCGGCCTCCCCGCCGAGTACTTCGTCAAGGGCATGGAGCCGGGCGTCGAGGCGCGCATTCGCGAGGCCGTCGACGCGCTGGAGAACGCCGGCGCCACCATCGAGGAGGTCTCGCTCCCGCACACCGACTACGGGCTCGCGACCTACTACATCGTCGTCCCGGCGGAGGCCTCGGCGAACCTCGCCCGCTACGACGGCGTCCGCTACGGCCGCTCGATCCGACTGCCCGGCGCCGACTTCATCGCCGACTACCTGGCCACGCGCGGCGACGGCTTCGGGCCGGAGGTGAAGCGGCGGATCATGCTCGGGACGTATGCCTTGTCGGCCGGCTACTACGACGCGTTCTACCTCAAGGCGCAGAAGGTCAGGACGCTGATCAAGCGCGACTTCGACGAGGTCTTCGAGTCGGGCATCGACGCTCTCGTGGCGCCCACGTCACCGTCCGTGGCCTTCCGGTTCGGCGCGCGCACCGCGGATCCCGTCGCGATGTACCTGTCGGACGCGTGCACGCTGCCTGCCAACATGGCCGGGATCGCCGGCGTCTCGCTCCCGTGCGGGCTCTCGGACGGCCTGCCCGTGGGGCTCCAGTTCATCGGCCCGCCGTGGTCCGAGCTGGAGCTGCTCCGCTTCGGTCGCGCCTACGAGGCAATCAGCGCTGGTGCCGACTGGCGAACGCTCGAGCCGGCGCAGCTCGCCCGTGCGGACGACCCGGCCGGCCCGACGCCGGCGGAGCGGGCGGCCCGCCTCGCTGCCTGATCCGGCTCAGCTGAAGGCGAAGGTCCCCAGCATCTGCTGGAACAGCGCCAGGTCCTCGGCGGCGTGACCGACCTCGGACACCCAGAGGACGTAGTAGACGAAGTCGCCTTTGACGGCGATCGCCTCGTACACCTGGACCGTCTTGCCGAGCTCCTTCGACTTGCCGCTCGAGGTCAGGAAGCGAGCGGTCGCACCACCCAGCGTTCCGGCCTCGTTGGACACGGCCTTGCCGCCGACGAACGTCTTGAGCGCCGAGACCTCGTACTTGGCGATCGCGTTCAGCGACAGACCCTGCGTCTTGTGGCGATTGACGAGGGTATAGGCGTAGTACGGCGCGTCGAACTCGTCAGCGTCCTTGGCCTTGAAGTAGGTCCATTCGGCCGGTCGCGCCATCGCGAAGTGGTAGCGGGCCGACGAGTAGGCGAGCCAGACGTCGGCCGGGATCGTGATCGTCTGCGCCTGGCCCAGGTGGGAGAACGTGAGATCGAAGTCCATCGACCCATGCATCGACTGCCCGGCGACCGGCTGCGTCCACGTCGCCTCGATGGTCATCGCCACCGGCGTCCCGTCCTCGGCGACGTAGACCGCGAGATCGGCGTGCATGTCCTTGACGCCCGCGGCGCTCCCCAGCAACGTCCCCGGATCGAAGCCCGACGTCGAGCTCGGGACGAGCTTGTGGACCGTCCTGCCCCCGCGTTCCTCTGTGCCCTCGTCTTTCAGGGAGGCCTTCGCCGCCGAACCGATCTGGCTGCTGAGATCGCCCGACGTCGAGGCGATCGGGGCCTCCAGCCAGGGTCCGCTGCCCGTCTTCTGGTAGCGCTTGCCGGCGACCTGGATGGCCTCGCTCTGCGTCTGCACACCCGCGACCGTCGTCGTGATCAGCGCATGGCTGTCGGGGCCGGAGAAGGTCGAGTCGCCGCTCAGCTGCACCTGGATCAGGCCGACCGTGGCCGTGCCCTGGAACGTGATCACACCGCTGTCGAAGTCACCGGCCCGGTCCGTGAACGCCTTGACGACGTCGACCGGCTGGGGAGTGGCGGTCGGGGCGATCGTTGCCGCCGTCGTGGCCGTCGCCGTCGCCGCGGAACTGGCCGGCTGTGGCGCGGGCTGGCAGGCAGCGAGCGCCACCGCGGCGACGAGCGCGGCGATACGCGCGGGCCACGCCCGCCCGATCCGTGTCATTGCTCTCCCTCCCTCGACCGACAGCCGCCCTCGTGGCCGTCCCCGCCTCGCCGCCCGGAGGCTGCCCGGCGGACGGTGCGCTGGCGGCACAATGCGCTCGATGATCGCGCCAGTCCAGCCCTTGTTTCACTCGCTGGGCGAGGTCGATCCGGCGGTCGCCGAGCTCATCGCCGCGGAGGCACGGCGACGCGCGACCACCATCGATCTCATCGCCTCGGAGAGCGAGCCGTCGCCGCCCGTGCTCGCCGCGCTCGGCTCCGTTTTCGCGGCAAAGACCGCCGAGGGCTATCCGGGCCGGCGCTACCACCGTGGCACGCGCTACGCCGATGCCGTCGAGCAGCTCGCGATCGACCGGGCGAAGCAGCTCTTCGGCGCCGACCACGCCAACGTCCAGCCGAGCTCGGGCGTCAACGCGAATCTCGCGGTGTACCGGGCCACCCTCAAGCCCGGCGACACGGTGCTTGCGCTCCGCCTCGATCATGGCGGCCACCTGTCCCATGGCGACCGCGCCTCGATCACCGGCGCCGTCTACCGGTTCGTCCACTACGGGCTGCGTCCGGAGACCGAGACGATCGACCTCGACGAGGTGCGCGACCTCGCTCGTGAGCACCGGCCGCGGCTCATCGTCACCGGCGGGAGCTCCTACCCGCGAGCGATCGACTACCCGGGCTTCGCCGCGATCGCGGCCGAGGTCGGGGCGCGGCTGCACGTCGACATGGCCCACATCGCCGGGCTGGTCGCCGCCGGCGTGATGCCCAGCCCGGTCGCGCACGCGGACACCGTGGCCTTCACCACCTACAAGACCATGCTCGGGCCGCACGGCGGGGTGCTCCTCGCGCGCGCGGACCTCGCCAGGGCGATCGACCGGGCGATCTTCCCGGGCACGCAGGGCGCGCCCGACTTCGGGCGGATCGCGGCCAAGGCGGTGTGCTTCGGGATCGCCGCGACGCGGGAGTTCCGCGAGACGCAGGCGGCCATCCTCGCCAACGCCCGCGCGCTGGCCGCGGGGCTCGAGGAGCGTGGCGACCGCATCGTCAGCGGCGGCACGGACACCCACCTGGTCCTCGTCGACCTGCGCGAGCGCGGGCTGACCGGCGACGTCGCGGAAGTCGCCCTGGAGGAGGCCGGGATCCTGGCCAACAGGAACGTGATCCCGTTCGAGCCTGGCACGCCGGACCAGCCGAGCGGCCTGCGCCTCGGGACCACGGCCGTGGCGCAGCGGGGCATGCGCGCCGCCGACATGCCGGAGCTCGCCCAGCTCATCGACGCGACGCTCCGGGAAGGAGGCACGTCCGGGGCGGCCCCGAGCGCCGATCTCCAGGAGCGGGTGCGGGCGATGGCCGCCCGGTTCCCGGCAGGCGCCGCAGAGTAGGCTTCGGCGCATGACGACTGCTCCCGCCCGCGCACCACTGGCGGAACGCGCGCTCGCCCAGCGCGTGCGCGAGGTGCCGCCGTCGGGCATCCGCAAGTTCTTCGAGATCGTGGCGACGATGACCGACGTCATCAGCCTCGGGGTGGGGGAGCCCGACTTCGACACGCCGCGCTCGATCGTCGAGGCCGGCGTCGAATCACTGCGCGAGGGCCGGACGCATTACACCTCGAACTTCGGCACCCTCGAGCTGCGCAAGGCGCTCGCCGGGCACCTCCAGCGCCTGTACGGCGTCGAGTACGACCCGAAGACCGAGCTGCTGATCACCGTCGGGGCGTCGGAGGCGGTGGACCTCGCGCTCCGCGCGACGTGCGACACCGGCGACGAGGTGATCCTGCACGAGCCGTCCTACGTCGCATACGTGCCTGCGATCGTGTTCGCCGGCGGTCGGACGGTGCACGTCGCGACCCGGTTCGAGGATGACTTCGCGCTGGATCCGGCCGCGGTCGAGGCGGCGATCACGCCGCGGACCAAGGCGCTGTTCCTGGGCTACCCGTGCAACCCGACCGGCGCCGTGCTGCCGGACGCCGTGCAGGACGAGCTGGCGGCGATCGCCGAGCGGCACGACCTGCTCGTGTACAGCGACGAGATCTACGACCGGCTCGCCTACGGCTCGTACCGGCACCGCGCCTTCTCGTCGCTGCCCGGCATGCGCGAGCGCACGATCCTGATGGGCGGCTTCTCGAAGGCCTACGCGATGACCGGCTGGCGGATCGGCTGGCTCGCGGCGCCGGCGCCGATCGTCGAGGGCATCCTCAAGATCCACCAGTACACGATCATGACCGCCCCGACCGTCGCCCAGGACGCGGCGCTGGTGGCCATCGTCGAGGGCGAGCCGGACGTGGCCCGCATGCTCGCCGAGTACGACCGCCGACGGCGTCTCGTC
>Ga0075425_100008558_pt1 | contig 10855 bp, 9 predicted proteins | sample SoiMethybrSBSTD4_FD_75300 | JGI IMG/M metagenome (GOLD analysis project Ga0075425, IMG submission 75300) | Bulk soil microbial communities from a Populus tree surrounding site in Tennessee, USA - Soil MetaG P. TD hybrid SBSTD4 | ecosystem: Environmental > Terrestrial > Soil > Tree plantation...
ATTGCGTGGGTTCGCTGATCACCATCAGCCTGATCACACTGCTGGCGATTATTCAGTTGATCGTACAACGTCGTCCGCGTGCGCGAGAGAGCGAGGCCGCCACCACGGCGGCGAAGTAGGCTTCGCAGTAGCTGGTACTTAGTGGCTGGGACCAGCTACCAGCTACTTTCAGCCTGCCCTTTGGGCGCCCTCGCCCGCCTCGGCCTCTTCACAAGAGGGCGTCATGCTGAGGCCCTTCAGAGCCGAAGCATCTCGCGCGCACACTGCTATTGGTTTGTGGTGTGAAACCGCTTCGCCCTCCCCTTATCTGAGTGTTTAAAATAGCTGGCCATGGAACGAATTCGCAGCGGCGACGCTGAAATCGCTTATCAGGTTCTGGGCAAAGGCGCGCCTGTGGTATTGCTGCATCCCTTTCCGGCGCATCACGAATTCTGGAAGCCCATTGCTGAGCGTCTGGTCACGCGCTATCGCGTGCTTCTGCCTGACCTGCGGGGCCACGGCGACTCGGAGGTGGGTGAGGGTCCCGCCACCATGGAGAAGCACGCGGCCGATCTCTTGCGTCTATGTGACGAGACCGGCATTGGGCGGGCTGTATTCGTGGGAGTTTCCATTGGCGGTTACATCCTGTTTGAATTCTGGCGCCGCCATCGCCAGCGCGTGCGCGCGCTGGTGCTCAGCGATACCCGCCCCCAGGCGGATACGGAAGAGGGACGCGCCAATCGCCTGAAAGCCGCCGAAGATGTGCTGCAGCGCGGTCCCGAGCCTTTTATTGACAGCATGCTTCCCAAGTTGCTGGGCGAGAGCACGCACCAGGGGCGGCCGGACCTGGTGCAGGCCGCCAAGCGCATGATGATGAAGATGTCGCCCCAAGATATCGCCCAGGTGCAGCGCGGCATGGCGGCGCGGCCCGATTCGATGGAGACCCTGAAAACCATCAACGTGCCTACGCTGCTGCTGGTGGGCAGCGAAGACACGCTCACGCCTGTGGCCGATGCTGAACTTATGCGGGGAAATATCGCCGGCAGCCAGCTGAAGGTGATTGCGCGGGGCGGGCACTACGCTGCTTTCGAACAGAGCGACGCCACGCTGCCGCTCCTACGGCAATTCCTCGACGGCCTGCCGCCGAATTAGGTGGAGCATTCCAGAATTGAGACGTTACCCGTCGGAGTTGCTACTCGTAGCGCAGCGCGATCAGGGGATCTATGCCCGTTGCGCGCCTTGCCGGCACCGCACAGGCGGCCAATCCCACGGCGACCAGCAGGGCCACTACGGCAAACAAAGTCACTGGATCTTTGGTCGAAACGCCCCAGAGTTGGCTAGCCATGAAGCGGGTGAGGAAAACGCTCGCTATCTCGCCCAGGAGAATCCCAGCCCCAATCAACGTCAGGCCATGGAGCAGAACCATGCGCAAAATGGCCCCGCGCTCCGCGCCCAGGGCCATGCGAATTCCTATTTCGTGGGTGCGCAGCGAAACGGAATAGGACATCACGCTGAACACCCCCACCGCCACCAGCGCCAGGCCTATGGCGGCGAAGATACCGATCAGGATCATGCCAAATTCGGGCTTGGAATAGGCGTTCCGCTGCAGGATGCCTTCCAGCGAACCGGTGTCACTAGTGGCCACATTCGGGTCCACGGACCAGATCTGGTTTTCAACGCTGGGCAGAAGGGAGAGCGGGTCAACCGCGGTACGCACCAGAATCTCTCCGCTAAGAGCGGCAATGGCGGTGTAAGGAACAAACGCCTCCGGCATGGTGGAATCCTGCAGTCCCTGGTTCTTGGCGTCGCCGACTACGCCGATAATTTCAAAGTAGGCGTTATGGGGCAGGTCTGGCTCCTCGTCGAGGGCATTAAACTTCATGCTGTGGCCGAGAGGATCCTGATTGCCGAAATAACCCCGGGCCAGCGTCTGGTTGATAACTGCTACTCGCCGGCCGGAAGCCACATCCGCCTCCGAAAGCAGCCTGCCGCGCATAAGAGGAATCTGCAGAGTGCGGAAATATCCTTCGCTGCACAACTGCACCATAGTTTGCCAGGGGGCGGAGTGCGGCCTTCCCGGAATGGTTACGTTGCTGATAGGTCCGCCGAATGGCGGCCGGCCCAGGGACTGGCTGGCGGACACCACTCCCGGCAGGGTGGTCACCCGGCGCAGGAGTTCCTGAAAAAAAGCTGTGCGCTGCTGCGGCGTCTTGTAGCGGGCCTCCGGAAGCGGCGTTGAGACCACCAGGACGCTCTGCGGATTCATCCCCAGGTTGACGTGCTCCAGCGCGAACAGGGTGCGCAGCATGAGTCCGGCGCCTACCAGCAGCATGATGGAGAGCGCCACCTCTCCCACCACCAGGGCGGAGCGGAGCTTGCCCCGGCGTAGTTCGGTGGCTGCGCCCCGGCTGCTGTCCTTCAGCCGGCTCTGCAGGTCGCCGCGGACGGCATAGAGCGCGGGAGCCAGGCCGCACAACAAAGTGGTGAGAGCAGCCACCAGCAGCGCAAATCCCAGGGCACCGGCGCTCATGGCCACTTCCGTTTCGGCCGGGATGGTGTCCGGCGGGATGACCCGGATAACCAGCTTCAAGCCAAAGTAGGCAAACACGCAGCCGATGAGGCAGGCCGCCAGGGCCAGAACGAAGCTCTCCACCAGCAATTGACGGACAATGCGGCCGCGGCTGGCGCCCACCGAGGCGCGAATAGCAATTTCCTTTTGCCGGGCAGTGGCCCGCGCCAGCAGCAGGTTGGCGACATTGCTGCACGCGATCAGCAGCAGCATGCCGACGGCCGCTGCCAGCATGTAGATGACACTGCGGAATTGGCGTATGACCTCATCCAGAAGCGTGTGCACCGACGTGGTGAACTGCTTGGGATAGTCGTGCGGATACTCCTTCGCCAGCCTTCGCGCCACAACTTCCCATTGCGCGGCAACTTGCGCCACGGTTACTCCGGGCCTCATTCGCCCCAGCGTCCACCACCATTTGTGCCCGGTGCTGGTATCGCTGCCGTAAATGTTGTAGGGCAGCCACATGTCGGCATCACCAAGCAGAAAACGGGGCGGCATGATGGCCACCAGGGTTCTGCGCTCGCCGTTCAAGGTGAAGGTAGTGCCAAGAACCTTTGGATCGGAATTGAATTCCTTGCGCCACATGCGGGCGCTCATGGCAAATACGGGCGGCACTCCGGGCCGGGCATCGGCGGCGGTGATGGGACGCCCCAGCATAGGTTTTACGCCGAGAAATTCGAAAGTATTCGGGGTCTCGAAATGGCCATTCGCCAGCTTGGTGCGACCGCCAATGCTGTAAAAGATGTCGGCGCCGCCGTCGCCCATCACGTCCTCGAACAGGGACAATTGCTTACGCAGTTCCAGAAATGCAGGCGTTGGATTGGAAGTTTGGCCGTAGTCCTCGGGAGGGCGCTCCACATCGTGCACATAGATGTTCACCAGCCGGTCAGCCCCCGTGTAGGGGAAAGGATGCAGCAGGACCAAATCGATGACGCTATAGATTACGGTGGTCGCTCCAATGCCGAGGGCAAGGGCGAAAATGGCGAGCAGCGCGAAAACCCGATCCTTGCGCAGTCCGCGCAGGGCATAGCGGAAGTCCTGTGCCAGCCAGCCCAGTTGATCCATGGCACCCTCGCATTTCTACCTCGCCGCCCCCGGCTCTCTCAACCGGGCGAAACGGCAAGGTTTGTATGGTGTTCGCGATGTTATACCGGTACCAGGCCCTCTCTATTGACGCTCGCAACGCGCACTCGTCACCCGTTAGTACGTTGCGTATCTTCTCGCGGTTCCACCCTCATGCGCAAACCATGCTTAGGACGCAAGGTGATGAGCGGCTGCGGCTCCACTTTCTGGCCTGGCGCCAGCCGCAGCTGCCATTTCTGCCCGATGGTGGCCAGCGCCAGCGAGCCTTCCATCCAGGCAAAGGATTCGCCAATGCACTGCCGCGGCCCCGCGCCAAAAGGGAAGTAGGCCAGCTTAGGCCGCGCCGCCTTGGCCTGAGGGGTAAAGCGCTCCGGGTCGAAGCGCAGCGGATCGGGAAAATAGCGCGGGTCGCGGTGCAGCACATACTGGCTCGTAAGCACGGTGGTGCGCGCGGGCAGGAAGTAAGGCCCGAGTGCGAAATCGCGCAGCGCACGCCGCCCCGTGGCCCAGGCCGGAGGATACAGACGCATGGATTCGGCCAGCACCATCTCGGTGTAGCGCAGCCGGGGGAGGTCATCTACAGTCGGCAGGCGGCCGGCCAACTCCGCATCCACTTCGGCGTGAAATTTCTCCTCCGCCTGCGGATTTTGCGACAGCAGGTACCAGGTCCAGCTCAGCGCGTTGGCGATAGTTTCGTAGCCGGCCAGAAAAATTGTGATGATCTGGTCGCGCAGATACGCTTTCTCCCTGGGATCGGGAAATGCCTCTAAAAGCATGGAGAGCAGGTCGTCACCGGGACCGCTGCGGCGATGCTCCTCAATCATGCGGTAAACGGTGGCATCGAGGCGCGCGCGGGCGCGCTTGAAAATGCCCACCTTGGGCAAGGGCAGACGTACCAGGGTTTCTGCCGCGGGCATGATGATCATGTAGTTGTACATGCCCATGATGGTGTTGATGGCCGCGGCCAATTCCCGCGCCTCCTGGCCTAAGCTGGTGCCGAACAGGGTCCGGGCCACAATCGCCAGCCCCATTTCCATCATGGCCAGAGAGACGTCCACCGTTGCTCCTGCCTGCCAACTCTCCCGAGTACGGCGGGCACACTCCACCATGTCCCCGGCATAAGCGCGAATACGCTCGCGATGGAAAGCGGGCGCTGCCGCGTGGCGCTGGCGCCGGTGGGCGGCTCCTTCGGCCGTGATCATGCCTTTGCCCAGCAACAACTCGGAGCGGCGCACGGTGCGCTCTTTTTCGAAATTGTCGTTCTGGTTGATCAGCACCTCGGCGATGAGCGCGGGATCGTTCAGGAAGAGGATGTGCTGGCGCCCGAGATGGTGGTGTACAACGTCGCCGTATTCCCGCGCCAGCTGCTGGAAGAGCGTGATGGGATCGGCGGGACGAAAGCGATGCAGGGCGAACCACAGCAGGCCGTGCTTCGGACCAGGGGGATAGCAATAGGCGCGGGGCGCGGAGACGGGTTGTTGCAGGCTGGCACTCATGGAGCTTGTGGAAGCAGGAAATGGCGGGCATCAGAAGATCGTTTTACCGCCACAAACTACTTGCATCCATCATGCCATAAGGCAGACGAGACTTGTGCATTACATCGTGAAACGATATATTCCCCCAGGCATCCTGCCGGTTGTGGCGCGACATCGGTTCTATTAGAGACCAACTCAAGCCAGGAACGAGTTGAGAAGGCTTCGCTGGCGTAAAAACAGCGGCAGCAGGTCAGGTCTTAAGCCGGGAGCGAGGCGCAAGCGTGCAATACAGGGCGGCAGCAGCCCAGTTTTCGAGATGGATAAAGGGGTGGGTACGACGCTGCCTCGGTCCGCAAGATAAACCGGGTCCCAGAATCATGGTAGTTCGCGGCAGCCGCATCGCGGGTGAAATGGCAAAGACCCTGCGCCGCTACCGGCTGAATATCGAACTGGTGGACCGCCCGGCGCTACTGGAGCATGCCTGCCGTTTCCGGCCGGCCTTGATTGTGAGCGATCTCTCGGTTAGCGGCATCTCAGAGATGGAAGATGCCTTGCGCCTGCATCATTTGCTGCCCGATTGCAAGGTGATGCTGTTTTCCGGCCAGGGACTGCGCCGGGCAATTCTGCCCCCGGAATCGGAACTCGAGTTGGTGCGTACCATCGAGCGCCTGTGCAGCGACCCGTTCAGCGGGCAGGTGCTTTGGCTGGATCTGGCGCGCTTTATCAAAGCTGCGCCCCGGCACCGCTCCATGGCGGCCTGAGCGGCTGCAATTTGCTTGTGCCGCAGAAGCAAGAATCTTAGAAATGTTCAGTGCGAGAGGTTCCAGCTGCCCGCCGTTGTCGAACCGAGGGCGTTGATGGCAACAACCCAGCGCTCCAGCTTGTGATGTCCGGTGCGGTGCAGCAGATAACTAGTAAGCATTGGCCCGCCCACCCCGAAACCGTAGCTGAACACAGCCTGCCCGCCCCAGCCGTGGTTCACGAACAACGCGCCGAAAGGGTTGAGTTCGTGGATGGGCTGGCCGCCCAGTGCCCGGCGAGTCGTGATGGCGTCATAGGTTTCGGCCGCCACGTTCCAGCTGTGCAGGGCAAGACTGGTCCTGTCGAGAAAACGATGCTGCGGGCCTGGCGCGGAAAGCAGCAACCCGTTGGAAAGCGGCGGAGCCTGCGGCATCTCCTGCGCAGAGCACACCACTCCGGCGACGAGGCAAAGCAGGAAACAGATTTTAGGCATGCGTTGCGCGGAGTCTAGCAGAGTAGCTGCCGGAGTGCAGCAGCAATCTTGCCCCGTGCCGGATAAGTCAAATACCTGATTTTGCGTCGATTTAGCCCCCAGGCCGGCCAACCAGCAGTTCAGGGCCTCTCATCTCAGAATGTCTGGCCGTCTCAGGAACATAATGCGCAAACTCAGCTATAGCTGTTTCCTAGCTCTTCTCCTCGCGTTTTTCAGCAATTGTCAGGGGGTCAGTGGCAACAGCGGCGGCGGCAATGGCGGAACCCCGCCGCCCCCCCCGCAAATAGCAAACCTGACGGTCAACGTGTCAGGGACGGGCAATGTGATCAGCAAGCCCAAGGGGATTGATTGCCCCACAACCTGTAAAGCCAGCTTCAACCGGGGGACCAAGGTTACGCTTACGGCCACCCCGGGCAGCGGATCGTCGCAGAGTTGGAGCGGAGCCTGCAGTGGAAACACCTCCACGTGTACCCTCACCCTGAACAGCGATCAGACGGCATCCGTGAGTTTCGGCAAAGCTGATATCAGCGTGATCAACCACGTCATCATTCTGTTGCAGGAGAATCGTTCATTCGATCATTATTTCGGTCATCTGGCGGACTACTGGTCCGCCAATGGGTACTCTGCCGAACCGTTCGATGGAGAGCCCTCCGACGCCTCTAACCCGGGCACCGACGGCAGCACAGTTAGCGCCTATCACCTGACCACCACCTGCGTGGAGAACCCCAGCCCTTCGTGGAACGAAAGCCACGGCGATTGGAATCATGAAGACCCCACGTCGAGCACTGCCAGGCTCGACGGTTTCGTCCGTACCGCTGCCACCGAAAGGAGCCCTTCCACCGGGCTGCCTTATAACGACAGCAAAGGCATTCGGGTCATGGGCTATTACACCGACCGCGAATTGTCCTACTACTACTTCATGGCTTCCAATTTCGGAACTTCTGACCGCTGGTTCTCGCCGGTCATGACGCGCACCCAGCCCAACCGCATGTACCTGTACGCGGCCACTTCCCATGGACACGTGTATCCGCTGACACCTACAAGCGGCCAGCTTACGGATAAGACGATCGTGCAGGTGCTGCAGGACGCCGGTATTTCCTGGAAAATCTACGCGCATCCTGATGGCAACGGATGCTCCAAGCCGAGCTGCCTCTGGGCGCAGAGTTACATCAATCAGTTCACCTACGGCAACACGATCCTGCAGAAGTACCCGCAGAATCTGGCTCCCATTTCGCAGTACCTCAGCGATGTGAAAAATGGGACCCTGCCCCAAGTAGCATTTATCGAGCCCGCGTCGGAGTCCAGCCTCGACGAACACCCCTCCGACGATGACGTGGCGCCCCAGTTAGCCCCCAACGTGGAGTCCGGTAGCGCCTACGTTGCCTCGCTGGTGAATGCTTTGATGGCTAGCCCCTCCTGGAAAGACTCGGCCTTCTTTCTCTCGTTCGATGAAGCTGGAGGCTTTTACGATCACGTCGCTCCCCAGCCGGCGGTCAGTCCGGACGGCATTCCGCCTTCGGATCTGGTCACCAGCCCCGCTCTCGATATTTGCGCTCCTGGCAACGGCGCGGGCGGCTACACCTGCGACTTCACTCTCACTGGCTATCGAGTTCCTTTGATTGTGATTTCGCCCTATGCCAGGAAACACTATGTTTCCCACACCGTGGCGGACTACACGGCAATGCTGAAATTCATCGAGACGCGTTTTAACCTGCCCAGCTTAACCGCCAGGGACGCAGCGCAGATGGATATGACCGAGTTCTTTGATTTCGTCAACGACCCGTGGGCCACGCCGCCCACTCCTCCTGCGCAGCCCACTAATGGGCCATGCTACCTGGATCATCTGCCTTAAGAATTGACGAAGCGGGATTGATGTTTGCCTTGCTGGGGATACTCGGGAATCAGAAGTCGGCAAGGGTCAGTAGCGAGGAGTGCGGAGTGAAGTGGCGGGGCACAGACCCGCCTCCGAAGGACCACTCACTCCCGCCGGGTGGCGCCTCCGGCAGGGGCGGATGGAAGCAACTATGAGGATGAGGGTTGGACAACATCCGCGGGCTGGTTTCGCGACCGCTTCAACTTCGGGCAAGGCGCGGGAAATTTCCATCCCGGCACTTCCCCAGTGCGCTCCAGGCTGTCGGCGAACTTGCGTAACTCTCGAGCCACGGGTTTGGGACCGTACTCGGTTACGGCTAGCTTCACGGTGACCGCCACTCCGTCCAGCGAGTCATTGGCGTTCAGCTGCCGCAGCAACCAATGCTTGATTGACAATGCCACTTGCGCAACCTCCTGGCTTGAGTAAACGTCTACATCGGTGTCCGGCTCCTCGTCCGGAAAGACGCTCTAAGTTAATGCAGCCGCGAGGCTTCGCGCAAGCGAAAAGGCAAAACGATGGAGTTTGATTTCGCTCGCGGAGCCCGGTGAGACACAAGTAGCCCATTCTGAGAACCTGGGTACTCACAGTCGGCACGGGGTTCTAGCGCTGAAGAGAAGCGTTTGATTAAAAGCAGAGAGAGTTGCAGGACTTATAAAAGCCCATTGATGGCGTGCTTCTTGCAGCAGGAATTTAGCTTGGGTTACCGATGGGAACTCTTCACATCCTGCCTCTTGAGCTCCTCCTGCATGCAGGGAAGTTTTTCATTTTGCTGGTGAGCAGCGCTCTGGCCATGCTGGCTTTGGGCTTGCGCCTGCGCCAGACCATGGTGGTCCCCGCCGGTTTTTCTACTTCTCTCCCCGACCTTTTGAAGACGCGCCGGGTGCCGCACGATGAGGTTATCGCGGAATTTCTGAGGAACGAGTTCTACCACTCTGATTTTGACGAGGTGCGGAAGGAGTACGCCTCCATCGTGCTCAACCCCAACCTGCAGGATGACCGCGAAAACCTGCGCCGACGCCAGCTGTTGTTTCGCAAGCGTGGCGGGCTGTGGCGGGAACTGCCGTCGGACACTGCATGGTGGGAAGTATCCATCAGCCCCCGTATTTTGGGCCGGGTGCGGGTTTTTCCGCGCGCGGACTGGCGCCGCTACTCGCAGCGTGGTTTCTCGCTTCCGCAGTTTGCCGGCCGCATCGCCGACGGGCTGGTCCAGCCGGCGCCCGATTCCTTTTTGTCGGAGCTGAGCATGCTGCAGCGCCAGCTGGCCAAGGGGAACGTCGGCGGCAGCGTGCTATTGATTGGAATTGATGAGGATAAAGCGCTGACCATCATTGAGGGCAATCACCGGATGGTGGCGGCAGCCCTGATGCCTTCGCCGCCGCTGCAGGCTTTCCGTTTTTATTGCGGCTTCTCGCCCCGCATGTCTCATTGCTGCTGGTACCAGAGCAGCATGACTAACCTGCTGCACTACGCCGGCAACGTGTTGCGTGACCTGAGCCAGTTCCGGCACTCCGACCTGGCCCGCATTTTTCCCCGCCGCCGCCCGGCAGCTGACGCTTCTGTTGCCATGGCCGCCGAAGCTACCTTGCACATCTCGGGAACCAGTTTGCAGATTCGCGAAGGCGAGGTCACCGTGAAGCAGGAGCCACGAGATCCTGCCGCCTGAAGACATTCCTACAATCGTTGTTTGAGCTCCTCGTAAGCCTTTTCGCCGGCGCGCCGCCCAATTTCACGCGCCTTCTCCCTCCCGTACTCATCGGCGCGCTCCGCTAACTCTCGGCGAAATTCTTCCCCACTGGCGGGGGCAAGCAGCAGGCCGATGATGTACCCCAATCCGAGTCCAAGCAGGAAGCGCATGGCAATCCTCCGTACCTAAAAGGATGCGGAGGAAAGGGAGTGGTTTGCCGCGGTGGGTCGCTGTTCACCTTTCAAGCAGCGCATCCAGGGTGGGGAAAAAACCGGGATAGGAAATGTCCACCACACCGGCATTGCGGATTTGCACGGGGCCGGCGGCGCGCAGGGCGGCTACGGCGCTGGCCATCGCAATGCGATGGTCGCCGAAGGAATCCAGCTCGGCGCCGTGCAGGGACTGACGCCCGGGAATAAGCAGCCCGTCGTCGCGAACCTGCACCTGCGCTCCCATGGCGCGCAGGTTTTCGGCCATGGCCGCGATGCGGTCCGATTCCTTTACCCGCAGCTCGCGCGCATCGCGGATTTCTATTCCCTCTTCGGTATAGGGAGCGATGGCGGCCAGTACCGGCAACTCGTCAATCATCGCCGCCGCCTGTGCTCCCGCAATCCTAGTGCCGCGCAGGGGTCCTCCGTGGCGGACCTGCACCGTGCCCGCCAGTTCGCCATGATGCTCCTCGATTTTCAGCACCGTGACGCGCACGCCCATGGCCATGAGCACATCCAGAATGGCGGCGCGGGTGGGATTCAGCAGCAGTTCGTCCACCACCAGGTTGGACTCGGGAAAGATGGCGGCGGCACAGAGAAAAAAAGCGGCGCTGGAGATGTCGCCGGGAATGCCGGCGCGAATAGCGCGCAGCTTCTGGCCGCCCCTGATCGAGCAGCGGTTTCCGCCGCGGCTCACACGCGCTCCGAAAGTCTGCAGGGCCAGCTCGCCGTGGTCGCGCGTGGGCACC
>Ga0075425_100008559_pt1 | contig 10854 bp, 11 predicted proteins | sample SoiMethybrSBSTD4_FD_75300 | JGI IMG/M metagenome (GOLD analysis project Ga0075425, IMG submission 75300) | Bulk soil microbial communities from a Populus tree surrounding site in Tennessee, USA - Soil MetaG P. TD hybrid SBSTD4 | ecosystem: Environmental > Terrestrial > Soil > Tree plantation...
ACGAGCGCGAGCAGCAGGAGGGCGGCGCGTCTCACCTGACGGCGTTGGAGCGGATCGCACCCGTCGCCGTCGCGCGCACGAGCAGACCGGTGTGCTTGCCGGGGCAATACGCGGTGCCGGTGGTGCCGGGCGCCGTCTTCTTCGAGCCCACGTGCCACGTCAGGCCGGTCACGCTCGTGGACTTCGCGTTGTCGTCGAAGGCGGTCGCCGTGTAGCAGCCGGCCTTGGCCGCCGCCTTGACGGTGAGCGTGGGCGGCCCACCGGTCGGGCCGAAGTCGGCGAAGTACCAGAGGACGCGGTCGCCGTCGGCGAGCGTGACCTTGTCGGCGCCGACCGGCGGCGAGGCGTCGTTCACCTTGAACACCCAGCCGCTCGACCCGGCGCCGCCGTACCGCCCGATCTGGTCGACGAACGGGCCGAAGCTCGTCTGCGTGACGTGGTAGTACAGCTCGCCGACGATCGACGCCTGCTCGAGGGCGTCGAGCGCGTTCGTGGCGGTGACGGTGATCTCGGTCGGGCCGAAGAGGGTCTGCGTCTTCCCCTCGACCCTGACCTTGACGGTGGCGGCGAAGGCCGCCGCAGGCATCGCGAGGACGACGATGAAGACGAGCGCGAGGCGTTTGGCCACGAATCCTCCTTCCGCGAGAGGTTCGGTATGGAGGGCGGCCGGCAGGTGTTCTGACTCGAGGCTCCCCCTCCCGCCGCCTTCCCGGCTCGCGCCAGTGGCGTCGTGGCGGAGGGCATCTCCTCTCACAGCGGCGGGACCGTCCCGGATTCGCACCGGGTTCCCTCACCGTGTCGCCCGTTGACGGCCGCAACCTACCATGACGCCTCCATGGCCTCACGCTGGCTCCCCGTGCTCGCCTGGGCGGGCGTCATCTTCGCGCTCTCGTCGATCCCGTCGCTCAACTCGGGCCTCGGGACGTGGGACACCGTGCTGCGCAAGTGCGCGCACATGACGGAGTACGCGATCCTCGCGGTGCTGCTCCTGCGCGCGACCGGCTCCTACGCGTGGGCGTTCGCGCTCGCGGTCGCATACGCGGCGAGCGACGAGGTGCACCAGCTGTTCGTCCGCGGCCGCCACGGCTCGCCCGTCGACGTCGGGATCGACGCGATCGGGGCGCTGATCGGCCTCGCCGTGGCGAGAACTAAGCTACGGGTGTGGACAACCGGTCGGTGACGGACCGCCAGCTCGAGGCGCTGCTCGCGCGCCTCGACCGGATCGCGCTCGAGCTCGCACGGCTGAACGCGCGCGAGGAGCGCCGCGAGGACCTGGCGGTGATCGCGCACGAGCTGCACACGCTCAACGAGTCGCTGTCGGCGCTCGCCTACGCGGCGCTCGGCGCGCAGGGGCCGAACGTGCGGCGTCGCCGCGCCGGCTAGGTGTCTGACACCTTTGGTGTCCGACACCGTCGCTGCGAGGTCATGCCGCGCAGCGCTCCCAAACGGTGTCTGACACCTTTTCGAAGCTCAGCGCCGCTACGAACTTCGCCTCAGCCCGCGAGCCGGAACAGCTCGCCCGAGAGCGCGAGCAGGTAGAGCTCGCCGTTGCCGTCCTCGCCGAACGAGGACAGGTTCGGCACCTTGAACGGCTCCTGGCGGATCGTCCGCGCCTTGCCGCCGACGACCTTCAGGCTCCAGATCGTGCCGCTGCAGTAGTCGCCGTAGAAGTAGCGGCCGGCGGCGGCCGGGACCGCCTTGCCGCGGTAGACGTAGCCGCCGGTGACCGAGCAGCCGAGCGAGTGCGAGTACTCCGCTATTGGCTGGTGATACGGACCGCGCGTCAGCAGCGGCGTCGAGGACTCGTAGACGTGCCGGCCCTCGAAGCGGTTCCAGCCGAAGTTCGTGACGCCGAAGCCGCGCTTCAGGTAGTCGATCTCCTCCCAGTCGCCCTGTCCGACGTCGCCGATGTAGAGGTCGCCGTTCGCGCGGTCGAACGAGAACCGCCACGGGTTCCGCAGGCCGTACGCGACGACGCGCCAGAACGGCTTCGCGGCACGCACATTGGTGCGCATGATCTTCGCGAACGGGCGCGCGAGGCTCTGGCCGTTCTGCTGCGGGTCGCCGGCGCCGCCGCCGTCGCCGTTTCCCCAGTACAGCAGCCCGTCCGGCCCGAACTCGAGCTGGCCGCCGTTGTGGTTCGACGCGAAATCCTTGACGAAGAGGAGCTGCTTCGCCGACGACGGGATCGCGGTCGTGCCGTTCGAGCGGTAGCGGACGACGCGCGTGTCGCCGTTCGTGTCGGTGTAGTCGACGTAGAAGAGGCGGTTCGTCCGGTACCCCGGGTCGAACGCGACCGAGAGCAGCCCCTGCTCGCCCCCGCTCCTCACGAGCGGGCGGATGTCGAGGAACGGCGCGGCGCGCGTCCGCCCGTTCTGGAAGACCATGATCCGCCCGGCCTGCTCGACGACGTACAGCGTCGCCGGATCGCCCGGCGCCGAGGTCGAATAGACGGGAGAGCCGAACGTCGCGACGCGGACGAGATGGAGCGCGGCCGGCTTCGCGACCGCGGAGGTCGCGAACAGGCCGGTCGCCGCGAGGATGAGCGCCAGGGCCTTCACCGGTAGATGTCCAGGACGCCCGAGGTGGCGTGCTCGTTCGCGTTTCCCTCGGCAAGGACGACACGGCCGCCGGCGACGATCGGGCTCTGCCAGTGCAGCGAGCCGGCCGGCAGCGTCGTCACCTCCTTGCCGCTCGTCGGCACGTAGACGTGGATACCGCCCGAGCCCGCCACGTAGAGGAGATTGCCGGCGACGACGGGCGACGTGCCGCCGTTCCCGTTCGACCACGACGCGTGCAGCCGGCCGCCCCGCAGGAGCCACGCCGCGGTGCCCGCGCTGTCGGAGACGAAGACCCACGTGCCTTTCCAGATCGCCGGGACGGTGAGGACCGCGACGCCGCCGGGCGCCGGCACCGTCTGCAGCTCGCCGCCCGTCTGCGTGTTCGGACCGGGTAGCCGGTGCAGCTGCAGGAGGCGCAGCTTGCCGTCCTTCCCCGCCTGCACCCCGTAGCCGTTCGCGAGGAACCCGGGGCTCGTCGAGCCGAGGTCGGCGTCCGTCGTCTCCAGCTCTTTCTGGTTCGTCGGCGTCCAGTGCCGGAGCAGGCGCGATGCGTCGGGCGAGAGGACGAGCGTGCTGTCGCCCCAGTCCGTGCTGCCGTTCCAGGGTCCGTTGCCCGTCGCGACAACGATCGTCCCGTCGGCGGGATCGACGGCAGCGCCGTTCCGCGACCAGATCGCGGAGTCGCTCGACGAGCACGTGCTCGGGAGGATCACCGCGTGCCGGTTCGCGCAGAGGGAGTTCCACACGTGCAGGATCCGGCCGTTTCGCTCGGACATCGTGACGACGTGCCCCTGATACGGCGGCGCGTCGCCGATGTAACCGCCGGTCGTCGCGAGCACCATCCCGTGCGAGACGTTCAGCGACGACGTGATCTTCTCGTGCGTCGGGTCGCGGGTGATCCTCGTCGTCCAGAGCACCTTGCCGTCCGAGACGCGCAGCTTGCGCACGCGGCCGTCGGGCGCCGAGGCGTAGACGGCGCTGCGGTCCGTGGATGCGGCGGGTGTGGAGTTCGTGATGCGCGCGGTGCCGGCGATGCTCGAGTACGAGGGCGGGGCAAAGCGCCACAGCACCTTCCCGTTCGCTGGGTCGATCGCTTCCGTGCGCCCGTACGTCGTCGTGACGACGATGCGGCCGCCGACGAGGATCGGCGAGGAGTCGACGGTGCCGTCGAGCCGCACCTGCGTGCGGCGCAGCTGTCCGACGTTGGCGGCAGTGAGTCGCGCGTCGGGCGAGACGTTGCGACGCGCGTTGTCGTAGCCGTACAGCGGCCACTCCGGGGTCGACGTGGCCGGCCGTGCGGCGGCGGGCACCGACACCAGCAGGACAACGGCCAAGCCGAGCAGTGCGGCCCGCCTCATCGCGCCGTCAGGTCAGGTCTCTTCACCCAGGGCCCGGGCGGCGTCAGCAGCGACTCGGCGTGCAGGTAGGCGAGACCCGCGAGCGGCAGGTCGCTCCAGCGCTCGAAGCAGAAGTAGCGCCGCCGCCACTGCGGGAAGAACTTGCGGTTGAAGCTGTGGAGCCGCTCGAGCTGGAACAGCCGGTCGGCCTTGAGGAGCGCCCAGCGCAGCGCACGCGTCGTCCGGCTCGCGCCGTCCTCGGCGCGCATGAAGTCCGCGAACACCGCGAAGTTGAGCGAGACCTCGGTCACGCTGCGCGCCCGGGCCCAGGCCACCGTCTCCGTGATCAGGTACTCCATCAGCCCGTTCGGCGTGTCCTTGCGGCGCCGCATCGACGCGAGAGAGTACCCCTCGCTCGCGGGAGACGGGACGAGCTGCAGGAAACCGCCGACGTGGCCGTCGGGCGCGACCGCGACCGCGAGCACCGTGTCCGGGTAGAGGAACAGCGCGTCCATCGCCATCGTGAAGCCGCGCTCGGGCCAGTTCCCGCGCCACTCCGCGGAGACCGCGCGCAGCTCGCGCTTGAGCGCGTCGTCGGCGTCCGCGGTCGAGAGGATACGCACCTGGTAGCCGCTCTTTTCGAGCCGCGAGACGGACTGCCGCACCTTTCGGATCGCGCGGCCCTCGAGCGAGAACGTCGCCGGCTCGATCACCGCCTCGTCGCCGAGGTACATCGACTTGAAGCCGAGCGCGGCGTAGTCCCCGAGCGCGTCTCCAGAGACGCCGGCGACGGCGACGCGCCAGCCCTTCGTGTGCGCAATGCGACGGAACTCGGCGACCAGCTCCCGCCGCTCTGGGGGCTCCCCGATCGGGTCGCCTGCGACGAGCGCGGTGCCCGCGACGACGCGGTAGGCGAGGAACGACCGACCGCTGGGCGAGAAGAAGTAGCACTTGTCGTGCCGCAGCGCGAAGTACGCGAGACTGTCCGCGCCGTGCGCGTGCACGAGCTCGGCCGCGCGGTCGTGCTCGTCGCCTCGCGGCGCCGCGACCGGGTGCGGGCGCAGCCAGAGCCACAGGCCGCGGACGGCGAGCGTGCCGATCACGAGCAGGGACGCCGTCTCCACGCGCTCCGAGAGGGCGTCCGTCTCGTACGCGAGGAGCAGGAGGAGGGGGACGGCCAGGGCGAGCGCGGCCCCGACCTGGAGCAGCGGCAGCACCGTCGTCGGGTCGCCCGGTGCGACGAAGTGCCGGCGCGCGCGGAAGAGCGCGACGAGCAGGATCAGGTGGGCGGTCGCCTCCTCGACGTCGAGGCCGCGGGCGAGGTGCGCCGCCGCGGAGGCCGTGACGAGGGCGGCCGCGAGCCACCAGGCGCGGCGTTTGCGGCGTGCCAGGCCGCGAGAGAACCAGACCATGACCAGGCCGAGCGCAAGGACGAGCGTCCGCGCGGCGCCGGGCACGCCGGGCGGCAGCACGCCCTGGACGAGGTCGAGGCGGTTCGCGCGCTCCGGCGTCAGCGCCGAGACGATCGAGATCAGGCCCGCGAGGGTCGCACACCAGGCCAGGAGGATGGGCGGCGCTGGGCGGCGCACGGCCGACAAGGTACCGCCCTGCGGCGAAGACCGTCAGTCCTTGAGGAGCACGCGCCGGAGCTCGTCTTCCTTGCCCGGCTCGAGGATCGCGAGCACCTGGTCGCCCGCCTCCAGCTGCGTCTGCTCGTCCGGGATCTCCGCCGACCCGTTCCTGACCACCGAGATGATCCGCGCGCCTTCCGGGAGCTTCAGCGCCCCGACGCGCCTACCCTTCGACTTCGCGTGATCGTCGATCGTCATCTCGACGATCTCGAGGTTCTCCTTGCGGAGCTCGAGGAGGTGGATGAGGCCGTGCTCCGGGACCTCGTGCTCGATCAGGCCCATGATCGCGCCGGTCGCGGAGACCGTCGGCGAGATCCCGAGCAGGTCGAAGTAGGGCTGGTTGCGCGGGTCGTTGATGCGCGCGATGACGTTGCCGACGCCGTACTTCTCCCGCGCGATCTGGCCGATGATGATGTTGTCCTCGTCATCCCCGGTACAGGCGACGAGGAGGTCGGGCGGGCGCTTGATGCCGCCGCGCTCGAGCACGAAGATCTCGGTCGCGTCGCCGCGGATCACCTGGTGCTCGAACTCCGCCTCGAGCTTCTCGAACCGGTACGGCCGCTGCTCGATCAGCGTCACCTCGTGCCCCTCGCGCAGCAGCGAGCGCGTGAGGTTGGTGCCGACCTTCCCTCCGCCTGCGATCAGGATGTACATCAGACGGTCTCGGCCTGGCGGACGACGCCGACCAGCGTCTCGATCGCCGATGCGGTGGGACAGACGATCCGAAGCCCGCGGGCGGCGTAGAACTGGGCGCGCGCCGGGTCGAGCACGCGCACGACGACGGTGGGCACCTCGAACATCTTCTGCGCCGCCTGCGCGATCACGAGGTTCGTGTTGTCGCCGTCGGTGGTAACGACGACCGCGTCCGCCTCCTCGATCCCGGCCTCACGGAGAATCGCCAGGTCCATGCCGTGGCCGACGAGGAAGCCGCCCGGCCAGGAGTCGCCCAATCGGCCGAGCGAGTCCTCGTTCTCGTCGATGACGGTGACGTCCCAACCCGACAGCTGCAGCTGCAACGCCACTGTCGACCCGACACGCCCGGACCCGATCACGATCGCCTTCACAGCGGCGGAGCGTACTCCTCTCCGTCAGGTGGCCGCGAGCTCCTCGTCCATCACGCTCTGCGGGAACGCGACGATCAGCACCTCGCAGGGCGCACGGCGGAGAACGTAGTCGACGGTGGGCGAGAAGAAACGGGATTGGCGTCGCCAGCGGGGGGCCGAGCCGAGCACGATCAGGTCGGCGTCCACCTCGACGGCGTGCTCGCAGATGGCGGCCCCGATCGCGCGGGCGCGGACGATCGTGCCCTCGACGACGACGCCGTGGTCGGCACCCAGGAGCTTCGCCTCGGCGAGCGCGGCCTCCGCCCGTTCCTCCTCCTCCAGCAACTCGCAGTCCAGCGGCTGCTCGAGCGGCACGCGGATCACGTGCAGCGCCTGCACGTCCGCGCCGTGCTCGGAGGCGAGCCTGATCGCGGTCGCGAGCATCTCCTCGCCGATGATCCCGAGCTTCATCGGCACGACGATGCGCTTGAACGTCACGGCCGACTCGACCTGGAGCTCGTCGGGCGCGACGACCTTCTCCATCAGCCCCTCGCCGTGCGACTTGCGGACGGCGACGAAGACGACCAGCCCCAGCGCCAACCAGACCGGGCCGGCGTACCGCGCGGCCGGGTGCGTCGCGAGCGCGACGATGAAGATCGCGAACGTCGCGATCGAGCCCACGATCGCGGGCAGGGGGATCTCGAACCCGCGGATACGCACGTTGAAGGGCGCGCGATACGGACGCTCGAGCCCCGGCTCGTCGACGCGGAGCTTGATCACCGCCAGCTGCGCCGCCGTGAAGGCAAGCAGCACGCCGAAGGAATAGAGCGAGGCGAGCGACGCGACGTCGTCGCGGAGGAACGCGGACGTGATCACGAGCGCGCCCGAGAGCGTCGCGGCGGCGAAGATCGCCTGTGGCGAGACGTGCGCGCGGCGACTCAGGCGGCCGAAGCTTCGCGGCAGCTGGCCGTGCTCGCCGAGCGAGTACGCGAGACGGGAGAAGCCGGAGATCGAGGTCGTGACGGCGACGAGCAGGATCAGCGCGCCCGTGATCCCGACGTAGAAGCGAAGCGCGTCGCCGAGCAGGCTCGGCAGGTCCGCACGAATCGCCTCCGCCACCCCGAGCATCGGCGCCCGGATCCACGTCGTCCCGAGCGCCGTGTTCGGGCCCGGGAACGCCGAGAGCGCGACGACCGCGATCGCGACGTAGATCGTCACGACGGTGGCGATCCCGCCGAACACCGACTTCGGCAGGTCGACGCCCGGCCGCCGGGCCTCCTCGGCGAGGTTCGCGACCGTCTCGAGGCCCGTGAACGCGAGCATCGCGAGCGGCAGCGCGAACGCGAGCGCGTGCCAGGTGGGGGCGGTGCCGAGCGACGTCCCCTTCGTCAGTGCGCCGGGCGAGAACAGGAACACGAAGCCGAGCACGACCAGCAGCAGCTGCGTCAGCAGGTCGAGGGCCGGAACGAGGATGCCCACCCCGTAGAGCGACGGCCGCCGGATCAGCCGGACGAGGGCGACCACGACGATCACCGTCACGCCGACGACGACGTCCCATGGGTTGCGATCGAGCGCCGGAATGCGCAGCGCGCCGGACAGATAGTGCGGCAGAAAGAGCGCCGAGAGCGCGATCACGATCAGGTAGTCCAGGAAGAGCGCCCAGCCGGTGAGGAAGCCTGCGAGATCGTTGAGCGCGCGGCGGACGAACGTCGCCGCGCCGCCGGTCTCCGGCAGCGCCGCGGTGCCCTCCGCGTACGAGAACGAGACGGTGAGGAAGAGCAGGCCGGCCCCGAGGAGGACGAGCGGAGTGAACCCGAGCGCCTGGGCGGCGATGACGCCGAGCGCGAAGTAGATGGACGACGCGATCTCGCCGTAGGCGACCGAGAAGAGCGCGCGGGCATCGAGCTCGCGGCGGAGGCCGGGCAGCTTGCGGGCCATTACCAGTGCCCCTTCAGTGAATCTTGCCGCGTTCCTGGCGAGCGAAAAGCAAGCGCGGCAAGGACGCAGGGAGCCTCGATAGCGGAGCCTATCGGGGCGACCGAGGACGCGGCCGCGCGCCGCTTTGCAGCCGCCAGGGACACGGATGAGATTTGCTGAAGGGGCACTACTCAGCCCTCCGGATCGTCTTCCGCAGGACGTACAGCCGCCCGGCGCCCGCGGCGATGAAGAGCAGGCCGAGCACGACGCCCACGCCGAAGCCGTGGCTCAGGGTGATCGACAGCATCGCGAGGCCCATGAGGATGAGCACGACCGCGATCACCGTCACGAGGGTGCGGTACATCGAGTTCATGCGGCCTTCCGCCCGGCGGCGACCATCACACGGCAGGGAGCGTTCTTCAGCACGTACTCCACGGTACTCCCGAAGATGTTCCTGTAGTTTCCCCGCCGCGCGCCGAGGACGATGATCTCGGTCCCGCGCCGGTCGGCCTCGTCCACGATCGCGCGCCCGGCCTGCCGCGCACGGACGACACGCTCGATTGCCCGGACGCCGTACGGCTCCGTGACCGCATGCGCGATGTCGAGCAGGTGGTAAGCCTCTTCGACCTGCTCGGTGAGGTCGGCGTCGAGCGGCAGCTCGAGTGGCACCACGATCACCCGCAGGAGGACGATGTTCCCGGCCCGCTCCGTTGCGAGCCGGGCGGCGACCTCCACCGCCTCTTGGGACTCGCGACCGGCGACGATCGGCACGAGGATCGACCGGTACTCGAGCGCGAGCGCGGGCCCGAGTGGCACGGGCGCGCGGCTCGTCTGGAGCAGCGGGAGCCCCATGATGCGCCGATAGGCGACGTAGAAGGCGAAGCCGACGGCGAGCCAGCTGAGGCCCGCGTAGCGCGTCGGCGCATCCTGGAGGACGACGACGAGCCACGCGACGCCCGTGCCGAGCCCGCCGACGATCGCGAACACCGGCCAGCTGATCCCGCGGACGACGACATTCGGTCGGGCGCGCCACTCCAGTTCCTCGCGCGGCCGCTTCACGCGCAGTGCGATCACGGAGAGATGCGCGATCGTGAACGAGAGCATCGCGCCGAACGCGTACATGCGACCGAGGAAGTCGACCTGGCCGGAGAGCAGGAAGATCGTCGGGCCGATCCCGCCGAAGACTGCGAGTGCGAGCCACGGGGTCTTCAGCTTCGGGTGCAGGCGCCGGAAGAGCGTCGGCAGCTGCCGGTAGCTCGCCATCGAGTAGGTGATGCGCGAGGCGCCGATCACGCCGGCGTTCGTCGCGATGAAGAGGATCGTCGCCGCGAGGACACCGACGTAGAACTTCCCGACCGTCAGCGTCGGACCGTGCAGGCCCAGGTTCTCGACGAGGCCGAGCACGGGGTCGTTCTTGAAGCCCTCGGGCGGGTTCTGCCCGAGGCGGGTGACGTACTTCCCGCCCTCCTGGACGACCGGCATCGCGGAGAGCGCGATCCACGGCAGCGTGAAGTAGATCGCGAACACGGCGATCGCGACCCAGGAGATCGCGCGCGGGATCGAGCGCACCGGGTCGCGCGCCTCCTCGGCGAGGTTCGAGACGGTCTCGATCCCTGTGTAGGCGATCATCGCCACCGGGATCGCGAGCAGGAACGCGCTCCAGGTCGGCGCGACGCCCCAGTGCACGTTCGACCAGAGGACGTGCGGGTGGAAGATGAGGAAGAAGCCGAGCGCGACGAGCAGCAGCTGCGTCGCGAAGTCGATCACCGCGAGCGCGATGTTCAGCCGCGCCGCCTCCTGGATCCCGACGATGTTGATCCCGACGAGCAGCCAGGTGAACGCGATGCCGACGATGATGTCCCAGGGGTTCGTCCGCAGCGGCTCCCAGAAGATCGACAGGTAGTGCGGGACGAAGATCACCGAGATCGCGACGGTGATGACGTAGTTGAGCATCTGCGCCCACCCTGCCCCGAACGAGACGAGTTCGTTGAAGGCGTGCCGTGCGAAGCTGGCCGAGCCGCCCGCCTCCGGATACCGGACCGTCCCTTCGGCGTACGTCGCGGCGGTCGCGGCGAAGATGATGCCGCTGATGATGAAGACGACGGGCGTCAGCCCGAGCGCGATCCCGGCCGTCAGGCCGAGCGCGTAGTAGATCGAGGAGCCGACGTTCCCGTAGGCCGTCGCAAACAGCGCCGGCGCGCCGAGGACACGCTCGAGGCCTTGGCTCTGACGCCGGCGCCGTGGCACCGCCGCACTCTATTCCCGGCCGGGGACGCGGTTCCTCGCGCCGGTGGCCCTCGCACCGTGCCCGACACCCCCGGTGGCAGCCACCGTCCGGTGCGCTTTGCACGAAAGCCACGGCCGC
>Ga0075425_100008560_pt1 | contig 10854 bp, 8 predicted proteins | sample SoiMethybrSBSTD4_FD_75300 | JGI IMG/M metagenome (GOLD analysis project Ga0075425, IMG submission 75300) | Bulk soil microbial communities from a Populus tree surrounding site in Tennessee, USA - Soil MetaG P. TD hybrid SBSTD4 | ecosystem: Environmental > Terrestrial > Soil > Tree plantation...
GGACCGAACGCGGCGACCGTTGTGAAACCGCGCTGACTCTCGCAAATAAAACGTGTAGACCAACCCGTCCGGTGAGATATCCCAACGCTCTGCGACGGCCGGTCTGATCTCCGCTCGCTCGCCGAATTGAACGAGTCCTTCGAAGATGTTGGACATCACGTCGACGCGGGAAAGCGAGGACATCGTCGCTGGATCGAGGGTTACTTGCGAAGCTCTCAACGCGAATCGCAGATGGCCACCCCGTTCGGGAACCGGCAGGTGGAAGGTCTCGACTTCGCGATTCAACAGCTCTGCCTCACGGACGAGCAAATCGACCGCGCTGTTGATCCGAGATATCGAAGTCTGATTGCGGCTAACTACTTCTTTGATGGTTTCAACTGCGCGAAGGACCTGGTCTGCGCCGGCGGACTGTTCGTCTGAGGCGCCTCGAATTTGTTCCACCGCACCGGTCAACTCTTCCATCGCCTGGGCAATCGATCGCGATACGTTTGCCTGTTCGCGAGTCGCGCGCCGCACTTGCTCGGTGAGCTCGCTCATATGCAGCGCTCGCTCTCCGATGTGCCTTGAGGTAAGCGCTTGTTCTCCAGTCGCGCGCTCGATTCCTCGAGCTTGTTGGCGAACCAGATCAGCGGCTTCTAGTACCGTGTGGCTTTCTGCCGCCTGAATAGCGGTCGAGTCAGCGATCAATCGAATCCGATCCGACGCGGCGTTGGTCTTGTCGCGAATTTCTGCTAGAAGGATCGCCGCTCTCGAAGCAAGATCGACGCCGGCGTCTGCGCGTTGTCCACCGACCGCAACTCGCTCGATTGTTTCGCTGACGTCCTCGCGCACAGCCTTAACGACCTCTTCGATTTCTCGAGTAGAAGCCGATGTACGTTCACTCAATTCTTTGATTTCGTCCGCGACTATTCGAAACCCTCTTCCCTGAGTGCCCGCTTGAGCGGCGAGTATCGCAGCGTTCAACGCCAGAAGGTGAGTTCGATCGGCGATTTCGTTGATTACATGAGTGACCTCGCCGATCTGGTCCGATCGTTTGCCAAGCCGGGTAATGGTTTCGGTCGCGGCATCGATGGCGTCCTTAATCTTGGACATGCTCGATGCAGTCTCAGCAACCAGCTCGCTTCCGGAATCGGCCGAGCGCGCGACTTCGTCCGCCAGCATCGTGGTCTCGTTGACCGATTCGCCGATGCTTCTCGTGGAGTTGTCGATGGCTTCCATTGCTCGAACGGTTTTTTCCGCGGATTCGGCGAGGGCTTCGGTTGAATCAGCTACCTTGCGAACCGTGTTGGCCATGTCCTCGATAGCAAATGCGGTCTCCTCGACGAATTGAGCCAATTCGTCGGCATTCTCAGAGACCTGGTTGATCGAGGTTGCCATCCTCATCACCGACGTCGAGGTCGATTGGGAAAGGTTGGAGAGAGTCTGCAGGCTTTCGCCGACCGAGTGCATCGAGGCGTTTATCTCGGCGATCGATCGTGATGTCTCCTCAACGGACTTTGCTTCATCCAACACGCCGGATGAAAGCATTTGGGTCCCGCGGAGCACTTCGCCAACTACGGTATCGATTGAGTCCGCGGCCCGTTGAAGCCTTCCGACGATGTAGCGCAAGCGCCGGGCAAGCGCATCGAGGTTCAGCAGCAAATCGCGATCTTTTCCCGCGGATGACGGTTGCAAGCCGTTGGCAAGCACGCTGAGGTCGCCTTGCGCTATTTGCGCGAGCGCCTTGAGAACGCTTTCGCTTGCTACGGGAGACTTTTCGTCGTCGGCGGTGCGATCTGAATCAACTTTTCGCGCTTTTGAAGTTGTCTGGCGCGGATCGTTCATAGTCCGATTGCCCGGGAAGTGAGCCATTATGGTACCGGGTGGGTCCGATTGAGTCAATCAGGCTTGCTTAACAATAAGTTTCTCACGGTAGCAACAATAACAACGACGCAACCCACGCCGGCAGCGGTTCCCAACACTTTTAGAAGCGCCCAACCCTAACTTCATCTTCGTTGAAGTATTTTCTTATTCAATCAGGTCCAATTGTTCAGAGCCCTCGACAATTGTTCATTGCGTTCCAAAACAGTAGACTGATTACCGTTGTAATAATCCTGGAGGTTAAGCCCTTGAACAAGATCGAACGCGTCAGCCACGCACTAAGAGGCGATGAAGTCGATCGTCCTCCATTTAGCTTTTGGTATCATTTTGGTCTTCAACACCTTCCGGGGCAGAAACACGCCGAAGCCGAAATTGGCCTTTATCGAGCTTATGATCTCGACTTCCTTAAGGTGATGAGCGACTATCCCTATCCGTTGCCGACAGACCTATTTGCTCTCGAATCCGAAGATGAGTGGAAAAAACTGGAGCCGATCGCTCCCGATGATCGATGCTGGAAGGAACAGCTCACAGCGCTTTCTATTATTAATGATGAGATCGGCAAGGAAGCGTACTTTATCGAGACGATTTTTAGTCCGTGGACGACGGCTCGTCGGCTTGCGCGATCAGGAGGTTTGAATCGCGCTCGCGAGCAATTCCCCGACACGCTACTCAACGCGATGGATATGATTTCGACTTCGTTAGCTGATTACGCAAAGGAAACGGTGAACCGGGGCGCTGCGGGCATTTTTCTTTCGCTTAGTGCGGCAACCGACGATGTAATGACGTCAGCGGAATACGAGAAATGGGGCCGACCCTTTGATCTGAAAATACTGAACGCCGTCAAAGAAGCTCCCTTCAATGTCTTGCACATACACGGCAAACGAATCCATTTCGATTCGGTGATCGATTATCCGGTGAGTTCGTTTAACTGGTCGCACTTCGCTACTTCGCCTACGTTGAAAGAAGGCAAGATCAAATCAGGCAAGACTGTATTGGGTGGGATTGATGAAGCGACTGCCAGCCACGTGTCGGCGCTCGAGATTAGCGAGCAGGTCGATAAAGCGATTCGGGAAATCGGAACCCGAGGATTGATCGTTACTCCGGGTTGTTCGGTGCCGACCGACACCCGAGAGCAAAGCCTTCGAATAATAAAATCTACGATTGAGAAGGCTTAGATCCGGTGCCGGACACTGCTATTCTGCTATTCGCGTCGATTTCAGAGAATGGCAAAATAGCAGTGTCCGGCACCGCAAAAAAACGCGTTGGGTTAAGGCGCCATCGCGGTTCCATCGAGGAAGGCTCGCAGCCTTCGAGAACGCGACGGATGCCTCAGCTTAGCAAGCGCCTTGGCTTCGATCTGGCGTATCCGCTCACGAGTAACATTGAAGTGCTTGCCAACTTCCTCCAGCGTTCGTTCCTCGCCGGACTGATCCAACCCAAACCGCATCTTTATTATTTCTTTTTCGCGCGGCGTCAGAGTCGACAACACATCTTCCGTTAGCTCCCGGAGATTGTTGGTTATCGCCGTCTCCGCCGGGTTGGCCGATCGTCGATCCTCGATAAAGCTCGCAATCGTCGTCTCGCCGTCATCGCCAATCGGTGTCTCCAGCGAGATCGGCTGTTGAGCAATCTTTAACGCCTTTCGTACTTTCCACGCAGGCATATCGACGCGTCGCGCAAGTTCTTCGTGGGTCGGTTCCCTTCCCAGCTCCTGAACCATCAATCGCTGGGTCCTAAGGATCTTGTTGATCACCTCGACCATATGCACTGGAACGCGGATAGTTCGTCCCTGATCCGCGATCGCGCGAGTTACTGCCTGGCGTATCCACCAAGTCGCATAAGTCGAGAATTTGTATCCGCGACGCCAGTCGAACTTCTCGACCGCTCGCATCAAGCCGATGTTTCCTTCCTGAATCAGATCCAGGAAATGAAGTCCCCGATTGATGTAATTCTTTGCGATCGATATGACCAGCCGCAGGTTCGCTTCGATCATTTCGCGCTTCGCCTGTTCGACCTCTGCTTCGGCAGCGATGATCGTCTGTTGGGTACGCTTTATTTCGACAGCGGATGCCGCATATCGGCGCTCTGTCTCGCGGATGGTCTTGCGTAGGGCGCGCTGTTGTCGTTTTAGCTCATCGATATCCTTGCGGCGCTTCGATTCGAGAGCTCGCTCGACGCGATTCAAGTCGGCTTCCACGCTTCGAACATGTTTCACGACGCCGTCGATAGCTTCCATAAAGCGTCGTCGAGTTTCGGCCGTAAAAGTGAACCCGCGAACGCGCACCGACATATTGATGAGCTGATGGGCGTATTGTCGACGCAGCCTCTTCAACTTTTTCGAAGACTTGGGTTCGGCCTCGATCTTGGTGGACAACTTAACTAATTTGTCGTGAGCTTTGATGATCTCCTCAAACTCCGACATAACGTGGAGTCGAATTTCCTCGCGCTGTTCTTCGAGAGCTTCTTCGGCTTCGGGATCGGTCGCAACGTCGACGATGTCCTGAGAGTTGATCTCGCCTTCGACCAGTTGAGTATTGAGCAGGCCGATTTCTTCGATCGTTATAAACGAGCGCGACAGCGCCTTGTAGATTCGTTTGTTTCCGCGTTCAATGCGCTTGGCGATGCGGATTTCATCTTCGCGGGTGAGCAGCGGCACGGAGCTCATTTCGCGTAGATAGAGCCGCATCGGGTCCAGGGATTCATCCTTGCCAGGCTCGAGGTCGACATCGACGTCTTCGCTAGCCTCCTCTACGACCTCTGGTGTTTCCTCTTCTTCGACCGCGACAGCTTCCCACATCGACTCGGCTTCGTCTTCATCGATTTCGGCGACAATTCTCTCGATGCCGCCTGCGGGAGCGAAATCTTCCTGCGCCTCGTCGGGCGAAGTGATGAGGATATCCTTGTCCATTCGGGTTTTCATTTTGTATTCTTTCGGACGCCTATTCGTTACGTTCGCGATTAAGCCGAACTAAAAGGCGCCCCCTACCAGCGGCGCCTCCTTGGTGCAACCAGTTAATGGTTGACATCCTGTAATGCAATACATAGTATTAAGTTTTTCCAAACTCGTATAATACACCATAGTGATCTAATTATCTAGATGCAATAGTGAGGACAGAGGATGCCTGTGCCTGAAGGCGTAACTTACGATCCAACTAGGATTTACGAGCATTTTAACACCGCCCGGAACTATCTCCGACGACTGGATGATTTCTACGCCAAGGCGGCTGCGGCCCATAACACAACTTTCGAGCATTATCTAGTCCTCCTGGCGGTCCAATGCCTCGGCGACTCCCTGCTCCCCCTTAGAGCCCTCGCCGAGCACCTCGTTCGCGACCGAACCGCCACCGGCCAGCTCTGCAAACGTATGCAACAGCTTGGACTTCTCGAGCTCAACTATGAATCGAACTCGCATCGGCCGCAGCTGATGGTCTCCCTCAACGACCACGGCAGGCGTGTCCTGGCGGAGATTACCAACGATGCTCTGAAAAACCGAAATCACTATTTGCGGTCGTTACCCGCTGATAAGCGAACCAGTCTTGCCGCAGCAGTTCGGCTCTGGCTCGAAGGCTTGGATTCAAGCGCCCCGGAGTCCATAAGCCATTCAATACTCTAGAACTACCCCCAGAGACAGACTTGCGAATATACGAGATCAACGCACGAGTGCATTCTTCCTCCTTCGAGGGTGTCACAGACGCTCAATTGGCCGAATTGAGATCCCTGGGATTCGATGCGATCTGGATGATGGGCGTCTGGAAAATCAGCGACGGTGCCAGAAATCTGTCAAAAATCACCGCCGCCGACTTCGAAGGCTCGCCCTACGCGGTCCCCGAATACGAGCTCAATCGTGAGCTCGGAGGCCGGCCCAAGTTTCTGAACCTGGTGAAACGCGCTCACTCGGCCGGACTCAGGGTTATCGTCGATTTCGTTTCCAATCACATGGCGCTGGATTCGCCGTGGATCATAAGACAACCGGATCTTTTCGTAAGAAGCGATTCCGCGGCGCGCACTCAATCGACGAACGAATTCTTCTTGCACCGCTCGGGTGAGGTAATCGCCTTCGGCAGAGACCCGTATTTTCCGCCGTGGACCGATACCGCCCAGCTCGATTACTCGAGTGGAAAGCTTCGAAATCGGATGATCGATGTGCTGAAGCGGATCAGCACCTACGCCGATGGTGTACGGTGCGATATGGCGATGCTCATATTGAGAGAGTGCTTCCGGAAGCTGTGGTATCCACTGGTCTCGGACTCACAATTTGATCAAATGATGGTCGGTGAGTTTTGGGCTGAGGCTATCGAGGAGGTCAAGAAAAGCAATCCGGATTTCAAGTTTATCGCCGAAGCCTACTGGGACAAGGAAACCGAGCTGCGTCAGTTGGGCTTCGACTTGTGTTATGAGAAGAAACTCTATGACGCGCTTGTGAATCACGATTTCGGTCGAATGGTCGAGCGGATACATCGCGATGCTGCTGAGCTCCAGGGTTCGCTCTACTTCATTGAGAATCACGACGAGCCGCGAGCGGCCACGGTGTTTAGCCCGCCGGAACAACTCTCCGCGCTGGCCTTGTTGCTTTCGATCCCCGGCTCGGTGCTGATTCACGAAGGACAGATGGAGGGCAAACACGAAAAATTGCCGGTTCAGCGAATCAAGCCTCTATCAGACGAGCCACCGGATCTCGCGCTGAGAGAGTCGTACGCGCGACTTCTTCGAGCGACCGACGACGTAGTTTTCACGGAGGGTACGTTTGAGCTTTTCGATCCTCAAGTTTACGGCGCGCTCGCCTTTACCAGGCGGCTCGAGTCTCGTGTTGTAGGTTACATTGGACAGATAACTGACGGCTGGCACAAATTCAACGGCCCGGCAATGAATCTTTCAGCGGTGGCGAGGCAAGCCGGGGCGCGAGGACAGCTGCGCTTGCGAAACCTCCTAAGCGAGACGACGTCGACGGTTACGGGAAGTAACGGCGATTTCCGAGTTGAAATGAGTCGGCTTGGCGTCGATGAGGCTTCGCGATTCTGCCTGTTTGAAGCGTTCGCTGATTAGAAAAAACCTGCCGCGCTTCACTTAAAATCCTAACTAAAAGACCGTTCGAATGCGCCTCTTGCATTGGGGTTTTTCGAAAAAGTGCGTTTCTTGACAACGCCACAACGCGGAATTATAGTCGGCATTTATGTCAGTAAAGCGTTCCCACCCTGGGGTCCGACCGAGGGTCCGCAGCACCACAATTCTTGCAGTTCGAAGAAACAACCACGTCGCTGTAGCCGGTGATGGGCAGGTAACTTTTGACAAAACCATCATGAAATCGGGCGCCCGAAAAGTTCGGCGGCTCTACAACGAGAAAATCATCGCGGGGTTCGCCGGCTCGACCGCCGACGCATTCACTCTCTTCACAAGATTCGAAGCTAAATTGGAGCAGTATCACGGTCAGCTGCAACGCGCCGCTGTGGAACTCGGCAAGGAATGGCGCACCGACAAGTATCTTCGACATCTTGAGGCGCTGTTGATCGTTGCCGATGAATCGACCTCATTAATACTGTCCGGCGGAGGCGATGTCATCGAACCGGATGACGGCGTTGTCGCAATCGGCTCGGGTGGTCCTTATGCTGTTGCCGCGGCTCGCGCGCTTCTTCGTCACACCGATCTTTCCGCGAGAGAAATCGTTCAACAGGCGATGATCATCGCCAGCGAAATTTGCATTTATACCAATTCCGACCTCATCATTGAGGAGATATAATTCTTCAATTGAAGGGCTGAAGGATCAGCGATTGATTTGTCATGGTTATCTATCTATCAGGGGAAGTTAAGGAACAAGCAAGGCTCGACGAAATGACTCCGCGTCAAATCGTCGAAGAGTTGGACAAGTACGTAGTTGGCCAGCATGCCGCGAAGCGTGCAGTGGCGATCGCGCTACGCAATCGAATACGCCGTCAGAAGCTGCCAGCCGATCTCGCTCAGGATGTCATTCCAAAAAACATAATAATGATCGGCTCTACCGGGATCGGAAAAACAGAGATCGCTCGTCGACTGGCTCGGCTTTCGAATTCCCCCTTCCTGAAAGTAGAAGCGTCGAAGTTCACCGAAGTCGGCTATGTCGGACGCGACGTCGAGTCGATGATCCGAGACCTGGTCGAGATCGGCGTGGATCTGGTGCGGGCCGAGAAAATCGCAGAGGTTGCTGAAAAGGCGGAGCAGAACGCCGAAGAGCGCATGCTTGATCTGCTGCTTCCGCGCACCAAACAGATCGAGGAACCTGAGAACGATTCGTCTTACGAGCAATTCGAACGGACTCGCGAGAAACTCAGACAACAACTGCGGGAGGGCCGGTTGAATTCCCGAATCGTCGAACTCGAGGTTCAGGAAAGAACCAACCCAGGACATTTTGAGATCTATACTCCACAAGGCATCGAGGAGATGGATATTAATCTGCAGAATATGTTTCCAAACATGTTCGGGGGGCGGCCGAAATCCAGAAAAATGCGCGTCGATGAGGCAATGGAATATCTGATCCAGGAAGAGGAGCAGAAGCTGATCGATATGGATCAGATCGCCCGTCTTTCGATCGAGCGAGTTGAATCAACCGGCATAATCTTCCTCGACGAGATCGATAAGATTGCTGGCAGAGAGGGCGGCCAGGGGCCCGATGTCTCTCGTGAAGGCGTTCAGCGCGACATTCTGCCAATCGTTGAAGGCACTACAGTCAATACTCGTTACGGTATGGTCAAGACTGATCACATTCTATTTATCGCGGCCGGTGCGTTTCACGTTTCAAAGCCATCTGATCTGATTCCTGAGCTCCAGGGTCGGTTTCCGATTCGAGTCGAACTAAAGCCGCTGACCATCGAAGATTTCAAACGAATTCTCACCGAACCTAAGAATTCACTCGTGCGACAATATACGGCGCTGCTAGGCACCGAAGGGATCGATATCAGGTTCTCCGAGGATGCAATAGACTCCATCGCCCGCTTCGCGTTCTCGGTCAACGAGCAAACCGAAGACATCGGCGCCCGGAGACTGCACACGATCATGGAGACGCTGCTGGACGAGTACTCTTTTGAAGGTCCCGATCTCGAAGACAAGAATGTAGAGATCGGATCTGAGTATGTAACAAAGCAGCTTGCTGAGATCGTCAAGAACGAGGATCTGAGCCGGTACATCCTGTGATTCCGCCAAACTCTGGACGCATCTCGATCGGATACATACCAAAAACCGAGCGCACTATTTGGCATTTCAGGGGTTTCCGTTCCTGGTTTTTCGTCATAGTCCTCGTAGCGGCAGCCTTGGCGATCTCCGGTTGTGGAAAGGTTGGAGCGCCGGTCCCACCGACTCGGCTATCGGAACGTACATCTGAGCTGGCGGCAATTCAGCGGGGTGGAACAATCCTGTTGACGTGGCCTGTCCCAGCGCTGGTCGCCGACGAATCGAGCCGGTTATTTATTTCCAGGGTAGATATCTATCGGCTTACAGAGTCTCGCAACCAGGAGCCAGTCCTTGATCCCGAGGACTTTGCCGATACCGCACAGATCGTGGCAGTTCTAGATCGAGCTACCATCGAAGCTCAGGCGAAGGCTCCTGGACATCTGTATTGCGTCGATCCGGTAAATCTCTCGAGTATCGCCCAACAACCTAACACACGGCTGCGCTATGCGATTCGATATGTGAATCAGCGTGGGCAATACGGCACTTTCTCAAACACCGTTGTCATCGAACCTGCTCCGGCTGTTGCGATGCCGCCTGCGGATGTAGCCGCGAAGGCAGATTCTCAGGACTCAATTGCGATTTCATGGAACGCCCCCAAAGCGAATGTCAACGGCGCAACACCGCCGTCGGTCGTCGGCTATAACGTCTATCGGCGCAATGCCAAGCGTCCCTTTGTCGAAGACCTCCTCAACAGCGAACCGCTTACCACGACAAGTTTCGTTGATACGAAATTCCAGTATCAGGTCGAATACGTCTACACGGTTCGATCATTGTCCCAGGGAGCAAACGGTCTGATCGAAAGCGTGGACAGCGAGCCGTTTCGGTTTACGCCAGTAGATGCCTTCGCTCCCGCTGCGCCTGATCCGGTTTCGATCGCATCATCAAACGGAACGATCAGTTTGTTTTGGCCGAGCAGCTCAGAACGCGACGTAATCGGCTACAACGTTTACCGTGCAGCGTCTGCTGACACTCCAGATAAAGACTGGACCAGAATGAATGATCAGCCTTTGACTCCAGTCACTTTCAGAGATGATTTAGTCGTTATCGATCAAACCTATTTTTATCGGGTGACTGCGGTCGACAGGTTCAATAACGAAAGCGCCCGCTCTCGAATAGTTAGCGAAACTGCCCACCCATAACAGTGCTGAGTCCTGAGTGCTGAGTTGAGTGCTGACTCCTGAGTCAAGAAAGTGCTGGGTTTCGAGTTCTGAGTGCTATGCGATGATCTTGGCTCCGCTGGAGGAAACTAGGACTCAGCACTCAGCACTTCTTTATCCCGTCCAATCCCCGAGAAGCTTCCGCGCTTGAACGATCTGCCCGATGTGATAAGCGTTGTGGTCGGCGATCAGAACAATCTCGCGCAGATAGGTGCGACCTTCGCCGTGCGGTATCTCCGCGGTAAGGTCGAGGCTTTTATCCTGGACTAGCCCGATCACCTTCTCAAGTTCCGCGAGAAACCGGTCGACTGAAGCCTGCCACTGATCGTCGGTTACTTCGCCGGTATGCGATGGCCAGTATCCCTCAGGCCATTTTGGAGATTTCCAGGAAGCATCTAACGTGTATTGCAAGATATCTTCCTGTGCCAAGCGGAGGTGCTCGAGCTCTTCCCAGACCGAGTGGACATCGGCTGTCGGACGTGCGTTGCGAAACTTTGCGCCGACGTTGGCGATTGCGTCCTTTGTTTTGACGTGAGCTTCACCACCGGCGAGCATCGCGACCAGTTGTTCTCTGAGTACGGTGTCTTTCATAGGTCCTCTTTCGATTAATCGGCGAGATTTTTCGGAGTTATCAGCCAGG
>Ga0075425_100008561_pt1 | contig 10853 bp, 11 predicted proteins | sample SoiMethybrSBSTD4_FD_75300 | JGI IMG/M metagenome (GOLD analysis project Ga0075425, IMG submission 75300) | Bulk soil microbial communities from a Populus tree surrounding site in Tennessee, USA - Soil MetaG P. TD hybrid SBSTD4 | ecosystem: Environmental > Terrestrial > Soil > Tree plantation...
ATCATGACCTTCATCTGGGTCTATGTCGCGATCCTCACTGACATCGATCGTCTGGGCGAACTCCCAGTGGTCTTGGACCGCTTCCCACAGGACCGCACCATGGGTCTGGCTCGAGTGGGGTCGCTGGCGTCGACGGGTCTCGGCGCGCTCTTCCTGGCCGCCATCCCGGTGCTGCTCATCGGCAGTGACCAGCCGGTCACCCTCGCGGTCAGCCTGACGCTCGTGTTTGCCGCGGTGGGCGCGTTCGCGTTGTCGCTGTGGCGGTTGCATCGCCAGATGGCCGCGGCGAAACGGCGGTATTGCGCGAACACCCGCAAGTTGTACGCCGACGCGTACGCCCCGATCCGAGAGCACCCGGATATCGGATCCCTCACGGCGGCGTCGACCGCCCTGTCCGTCGCGCGGTCGCTCGACGAGCGGGCAGCCGGTCTGCCGACGTGGCCCATCGATGAAGGCACCGCGAGGTTCGTGGCGGTCGTCGTCACGGGTGTCATCACGAGCCTGATCGTCCGCGCCCTGTTCATCGCGATCGGCGTCTAGGTCCAACCGCGTGGCACTCGCGATGCTCATCGGCCTTGCCGCGTTCTCGTTCGTCAGCGCCGTGACGCCCGGGCCGAACAACGTGCTGCTCTGGGCATCGGGGATGCGGTTCGGGCTGCGTCGATCGCTCTCGCATGTCGTTGGCACCGCGCTCGGCATCGGCGGTTTGGCCGTCGCGGTCGCCATCGGGCTGGGCGCGTTGCTATCCGCTGCTCCCGGGTTGACGGTCGTGATGCGGATCGGCGGCTCGCTGTACCTTGCCTGGCTGGCCTGGCAGATCGCCAGATCCGGAGACGTCGGCCGCGCTGAGCTCGACCGACCGATGAGCATCGGCGCCGCGGCGCTCTTCCAGGTCGCCAACCCGAAGGCGTGGATCTTTGCGCTCGGCGCGATCTCGACGTTCCATCCGCCGGACATGCCTGGGCTTGCAGGGTCCCTCGTCGTCGCCCTGGTGATGATGGTCGTCGTCCTCCCGGCTGCCGCCATCTGGGCCGGGGCGGGCGGCTTCATCGGCCGCCTGATCGAAACGCCGCGCGCTCGTCGCGCAGTCGACCTCATCCTCGCCGCCCTCGTCCTCGCGACGATCGTCACGGTCTGGCTCTGATCAGGGGCCAGGCGCGTCGGCGCGATCATCCACGACACCATCGATGCCAGCATCTATCTCGGCTTCCACTTCCGCCGACCCGAAAGTCGAAGGCGCGGCTCGGCCGCCGCACGGCCGACCACCAGTTCGAACGCGTCGACGACTGATCGACGTCGCCCGATCGACGAGCGGGCGCCGGACCCCGGCGCCCGTTTTCCATTGCCCGACGCCCGCCGGGAACCCAGATCGAGGTCGCTGCGCCATTAATCTCCGAAGGGGCTCGAGTGGGCCCGCCACAGCGGAGCGACCGTGGACCAGCGGGACCTCGTCAGGCGCGCACAGCGAGGCGACCAAGACGCCTTTGCCGCGCTCACCGGCCCGGTCGTCGCGCGGCTGGACGCGGCAGCTCGGCTGATCCTTCGGGACAGCGAGCTCGCGCGGGATGCTGTCCAGGATTCGATGGTGCGAGCGTGGCGGGACCTGCCCGGGTTGCGCGATCCGGACCGGTTCCTGCCATGGCTCCACCGCCTCACGGTCAACGCCTGTCTCGACGTGGCGAGACGTCGCCGTCGTCGATCGGTCGAGATCGAACTGACGCCGCTCGACATGCCCGCCGTGGGCGATACCACAGCTGACTTCGCCGAACGAGAACGGATCGATGACGCACTCCGGCGACTCGAGCCCGAGTTCCGTGCGGTCATCGTGCTCCACTACTTCCTCGGGATGCCGCTGCAGGACGTCGCTGTCTCGCTGCGCATCCCTGTGGGAACCGTCAAGTCCCGACTCCACCGGTCACTCCGTTCGATGCGCGTGACGCTCGAGGAGTCCGAGGTCGACGACGCGACGGCCGTCCCGGGAGGGCAGCTCGCATGAGCGCAGCCAGGACCATCGAAACCCGGCTGCCCGAGGTCCTCGAGGAGCTCTCGAATCCTCGGATGCCCGCCTATTACGACGACATCCTCGGCCAGGTCTCCCGAACGCGGCAGCGACCAGGCTGGACCTTCATCGAAAGGTGGCTTCCCTTGACCACGCTGTCTGCGCGTCTTGCGACCGCGCCTCGGGTCCCGATGCGCATCGCGGTCGCGCTCCTGCTGCTCCTGCTGGCGTTCGCGGTCACCGTGCTGATCGCCGGCACCAGCCATCCCTCCGTCCCCGCGCCCTTCGGCGTCGCGGCGAACGGCAACATCGTCTTCACTGACGAGACAGGGCAGATCAACGTCGGCGACATCGCTGACGGCACCTCCCACGTCATCGTCCCAGGTAGCGGCCATTCGAAGCCTGTGTTCTCACCGGACGGGCAGTGGCTGGCGTACCTCCAGGACGGCACCGACGTCGTGGTGTCGGGCCCGAACGGGCAGGCCCCGCGGGTGATCGCAACCGTCGGATCGATCGACCACTTCGGCTGGATGCCCGATTCGACCGCCGTCATCGCCATAGTGGGCTCCGAGATCCTCGCGATCGATCTGCAGGGGACCGGGGCGACGAGGACGGTCTTCAAGGGTGCCTACGGAACGCATTTCAATGGCCTGAACGACAACCTGACCGACTTCTTCCGGCCGCCGTTCGGCGACGCGATCCTGTTCATCGGCAACGGGCCCAAGGGATCGGGTGTCTACCGGCAGTCGCTCTCCGGTGGAGCACCGGTGGCCGTGGTGACAGATCAGATGGTGCCGTCCGTCTGGTCGTTGAACCAGTCGGGCGCCCAGTGGTCACCCGATGGCAAGCGGATCGCGGTGTCGATCCATCCACCCTCGACGCCCGCCTTCGGTCGTGCGTATGTCGTGAACGCCGATGGCACGGGCCTCAGGCGCATCGGCGCAGACGACATCCCGGGCTATGTCATCGACGACGAACACCTGTCCTGGTCGCCGGATGGGACGCGGATCGCCCTCGGCCGCTGGATCAACGGTGAAGACGGAAACGTCGATCCTCGGCCGGTCACGATCGTCGACGTGGCCACGAACGCCGAAGTCGAGGCCTCGAACCGCGAGGTCAACGGCTACGGCGGCTGGTCATGGTCACCCGACGGGACGAGCATCATCGAGGTACCGAGCGACGCCAGTGACGACGCCGGAACCGTCATGGTCGTGGACGCCAAGACGGGTGTTGCCCGGATCGTGGCGGGCTGGAGTGCGATGACGAGCGGAGCCTCGGATTGGCAGCGGATCCGCCCGGGATCCTGAACCAGCGCGACTCGAGCGATGGCGGTCGCCGGCCCCCGGCGGCCGCCGTTTCGTGTCGGGACCCAGTCGAGCCACGTTCGGTGGTGCGCCCGGGCGCCAACCGGGAAACTGAAACGTTTCCATCCAGGCCAGCCATAAGTAGACTGGCCCACCTCCGCGGGGGGACCTAGGCCGGCGGAGATGGGAGGGAACCCGATGCGGCGAAGCCCAAGCCGCCTACTCCGTCGATGGCTGCTCGCCATCGCGCTGATGGCGCTGCTTCCTGTGCCAGTGGTCCGCGCGGCGAACGTGCAGACCGCCGTGACGCTCGATCCCATCGCCCCCACCGCATATCGCGGCGACATCGCGCTTTACGGGGGAGACATCACGAGCGGAGCCACTGGCGATGTCACGGTCGAGTGGTCCTCCGACAACTCGACCTGGCAAGCCATCGGTCTTGCGCCGATCGCGCCGGACACTCGCTGGGGACGCTCTGAAAGCGTCCCGGGATCCATTCCACTAGGAACACGGTATATCCGCGCCCATTTCGCGGGTGGGCCTGGTTTCCTGGAAGCCTTCTCTGAGTCGCGGACGCAGGAGGTCCTGATTCACCAAGCCACGATCCAGACCTACGGTGTGAAGACGCAGAACGGAAACCCGATCCTGCCCACCACCAGCCCTGTGTACCTGTACGGATCGGGCTCCGCCCCGACGTCGCTCGAGCGATGGGTCGACGGTGCGTGGGTCGACTTGAGCGGACCCGCCTCAGGGGCGCACCAGGTGGACCTCGGTGCACTGGGAGAAGGCGACCACAAGTTCCGGGTACACATAGAACCGACCGACCTCTATCTCGGCGCGGACCAGGAATTCACGAAGTCGGTCTCCAAGGGTTGGACCGAGCCGTCATGGAACGGCGCTCTGACCGTACAAGCGCATCACGAACTCGCGGCGCAGGTCTGGGTTACGACCAATGTCGGCCTTGGCCCGACCGACGGCACGATGACAGTGAAGGACGTCGCGACCGACACGGTCATCGCTTCGGGCAATCTCGGTCTGCAGTTCACGATCGCCCCGATGGAGGTCGGCACGCACCAGTTCTTCGTCACGTACTCCGGCAACTCTGACTACGCGGCCTCCAGCAAGACCTTCACCGTGACCGCGACGGCCGATATCGCCGACGCAGACCAGTTCGGGGTGAGCCCCACGACCTTCTATCCGTACAAGGATGGATACCGCGACACCACCTCGATCCACGGGTTTCGACGCGAGCCGCTTTCGGTCTCGATCCGGATCTACTCCCCCACCGGCAAGGTCGTGAGGGGTGCGGCGCTGCCCATGGCGGACGGTTCGTATACCTATGCCTGGAACGGACGGAACTCAGCCGGCACCATGCTCGCGGCCGGGAAGTACAAGGTGGTCCAAGTCCTCAAGGATGCGGCCGGGTCCACGGCGGTCTCCAACCTGTACGTGAACCTGAGTACGAAGCGGCTGTCCACGCGGACCAGCTACATCACCAAGCTCGGGAGCTCGATCACCGCCGCCGGTGACGCAGGGACCGGCTCGATCGTCATCTCCAAGACCAGCGGCTACGCCAAGCTGTACAGCAGGTATCCCGATGGATGGGTGGGGGTCGGCTACCAGTTCACGCTGCCCAGCGCGACGATCTATAAGTCGCTCGCCTTCCAGGTCTACGAGAAGGGGGCGCCGTCCAGCCCCGGTACGTTCATCGGGATCGGCAACTTCCATACCTGCATCTACTCGTCGACGAACTGGGACGAGGCCTGCTTCGATCATTGGAAGACGATCGGGCATTCACCCCTGACAACGATGTGGTTCAGCACGTCAGGAAGCGCGACCGACAATCGCTATCTGCGCACGGTCCGCGGGATCGTCTCGGCGTACTCGGGGACCCACACGATCTACAAGGCGCGCGTGAAGGTCGTCTACCAGGTCCTGGTCTAGCTCCGGCTACTCGCAGCCGAGCCCGTCGTGATCGGCATCGAGGCGATACGGGTCGGAGCCCTTGACCTTGACCGGCGCCTTGCCCATTGCCTTGACGTCGGGGCAGTCGAGGTCCGCCACGATCGGCAGGCATGGCGAGTAGTCGGGGTGGCACTTGCTGGGTGAGTTGCCACCGACCAGGGTCTGTGGCGATGCATCCACGGACGATGTCGACGCCTGCGGCGCCGAGGCAGCCCAGAGCCCGAGGCCGTCGGCCTTCGCCTTCGACTGCGCTGCAATCAACTGATCGACATACCGCACGTCGGGCGGATAGGTTGTGACCTTGGCGACGCCAAGGCGGACGAGCTCGAGATTGACCAGGACCATGCTGCCACCGCTGTCGACGAGCCAGACGTCGCGCAGGAGTCGGCCGTACCGGTCGGTCTCGGAGACGTCCTTCTCGAGATAGACCTCCTGACCTTCGACGAGCGCCGCGTTCTGGGTCGTCGCCTTCGCTGCGAGCTCCTTGACGGCAGGGTCGGTGGCATCGGGCTCCGGCGCATCGATGCCGATGTACCGGACCCGGTAGTCCGTCCCGTTGATGCTGACGTGGATCGTGTCACCGTCGACGATCCGGGTGACCGTGGCGACCTGGGTCTCGCCGGTCGGGCCTGAAGAGCTGGGGGCCACGAGGGTCGAGGATGGCTGGCCGGACGCCACGATCAGCGGCGTCGCGAGGGCTGTGGTCGGGAGCGGGCGGCGCTCGGCGGTCGCCGAGCGAGTCAGCGAGCTGGCGACCCAGTTCGCGGCAAGCAGCGCTGCCAAGCCGACGATGAGCAATCGGGTCCAGGTGACGATCGGGAGGCGCGGGACGACAGCGCCGCGAGGGACGGGCTCGACAGCGGCTCCGGCCTCCGCGGCGGGCAGGGTGAAGGGTCTCGCGAGGAGCGGTCGCTCCTCCTGGACCTGGCGAGAGGCCGGGCGCTCAGCCGGGGTCGGCCACGCGACGGGTGCGGCCGCGACGGGTTCGGGCGAGGGCGGCGGTGCCGCGACCTCCGGCGTCGGGGGCGGCGCCGTGCGCTCGATGGCGGCACGTTCGGTCGCGGCTCGCTCGGCTGCCGCGATGGCTGCCCGCTCGTTCAAGGCTCGCATTGCCGCGGACGACATCGCGCCAGGTGGTGGCCAGATCGGCGTGGTCGGCTCGGGCTTCGGCTCCTGCTTGGGCGCCCCGGCGTCCTCGGGCTTGACGAGCGCGACCTCGTCGAAGTCGAGCCCGCATCGACCGCAGAAGCGGAAGTAGCCGGTCCGGCGTGTACCGCACTGGGGGCAGTAGCGCACCTGGAGCGTCATGCGGAAACCGGCTCGGACGTTCCCATGGGCCGACCATGCTACGACGCTCGCTCAGATGCGCCACCCCGGCATGTGCCGCATCGGGGCACACGCAGCCGACTGCGCCGTCCCGAAGACCCGTCCGAGTTCGTCATTCGCGGCCGAGAGCGACGCGCCGTGCGATCGACCGTGCGACCATCGACGCCAGAGCGAGGAGGATGCGATCGATGACGCCCCGGACCGGTGAGAGCAGCACCACGGCCGAGGGCCGCTACGCCGACGTCAACGGCCTGCACATGTACTACGAGACCTATGGCAGCGGCCGGCCGATCATCCTGCTCCATGGCGGGCTCATGTCGGGCGAGACGCTCCAGCCGGTCATCCCGGCGTACAGCACAGAGCACCAGGTCATCGTCCCGGACCTGCAGGGCCACGGCCGGACGGCTGACATCGATCGACCCATCGATACGCGGCTCATGGCCGATGACATCGTCGGGGTCATGGATCACCTCGGCCTTGATCGGCCCGACCTCGTCGGCTATTCGCTGGGCGGCGGGGCCGCGTTCTGGGCCGCTTCGAAGTACCCGGAGCGCGTCCGCAAGTTGGTCATCGTCGCGACCAACATCACCCGTCGCGCGATCTACCCGGAGATGCTCGCGCAGCAGGTGAACGTCGGACCCGCTGCGGCCGAGTTCATGACCGAGACACCGATGTACCAGCTGTATCACCGCGTCGCGCCGCGACCGCAGGACTTCCCCACCCTACTCGGAAAGATCGGTGCCTCGATGGGCGAGGACTTCGATCATTCGGAGGCCGTCCGTGCGCTCAAGGTGCCGACGCTCGTCGCCTGCGCCGATGCCGACATGGCGCCGCCGAGCCACTACGTCGAGGTGTTCAAGCTGCTCGGTGGCGGGCTACGCGACGGCGGCTGGATGGGTGAGGGTCGACCGGCGGGAGGGCACGCGCTGGCGGTCATCCCGGGCACGACCCACTACAACGTCATGCTGTCGCCGCTGATGACGGCTGCGGCGCTGTCATTCCTCGACGGTCCCACCGCGTGATGGACTAGAACGTCTGTTCTATACTGTGGCCGAATCATGCGGCCGGAATATCGCGACGAGCCCTGTCGGACCGCACTGACGCGGGTCCGCAACATGCGCTTCAAGTGGTCGCTCAACCCGTACATGGGCTGCGTCCATCGCTGCACCTTCTGCTTCGTCCGGGCGTTCGAGAAGGTCGCCGATCGGCCGTTCGACGGTCGATACGGGACGTCGATCCGGGTCAAGACGAACCTGGTCGAGGTCCTTCGCCGGGAGCTGGCGAAGCGCACCTGGAATCGCGAGCAGGTCGTAGTCGGCACCGCGACGGATCCGTACCAGCCGGCGGAAGGCCATTTCCGGCTGACGCGGGATGCGATCGAAGCGCTCGGCGATGCACGAACGCCGATCGGGCTCATCACCCGCGGCCCGATGATCGTGCGTGACGTCGATGTCCTGGCGTACGCCAGCTCGCAGGCCGAGGTCGGGGTGACGTTCTCGATCCCGACGCTCGACCCGACCATCTGGCGGCTGACCGAACCCGGGACCGCCCCGCCGGTGAAGCGATTGCAGTCGCTTCGCGTGCTGGTGGATGCCGGGATCCAGGTGTCCGTGGGGATGGCGCCGATCCTTCCCGGCCTCTCCGACGATCCGGCGAAGATGGCCGACGTCGTGCGCGCCGCCCGCGACGCCGGCGCGACGTCGATCTGGACGAACGTGCTGTACCTCCGTCCCGGCACCCGCGAGCACTTCTTCGAGAACCTCGCCCGCGACTGGCCGGCGCTGCTGCCGATGTACGAGCGCCTGTACGCGAGTCGCGCGTACGTGACGAAGGACGTGCTCTCGCCCGTGCAGACACGGGTCCGGGAGCTGGCACGGAGCTACGACGTTCGCGATCGACGCGCGAACCCGATCGTGCCGACCCCGGAGACCGAGGCCGCGGTCGAACAGCTGAGTCTCTTCGGCCTAGCCGCCTAGGCTGAGCAGATACCGCATAGGCGCCGGTGGGCACCGATGTCAGCCCCAGTAACAGAAACCTGACGAACGAGCGTGGACGCCGCTCGGAATCGACAAGGATCGTCGATTTCGACACGCGGTCGTGCACGTTCGTTGGAATCTGGTCACTCCGGGTGACATCCCACGACGTCCGCGCCCACATCGTCGCGAGCGGGCTGGGCTATCTCCCCTCGCCGAATCGGCCGCGGTGCTCCACGGGGATCAACGGCTTCTCGCCACGGATCTTGAGCTCCTGGACCGCCCAGCTGTTGCCGTCGGGATCCGCGAACCCGAAGAACGTGCCGCCGTCGTCGGGCGAGAACACCATGATGTCGCTGGCCTGGACCCCGCGGTCGAGCAACTCCTGGCGGGCGGCCCTCGCGTCCGACACGACGAGCTGCAGCCCGCGCATCGATCCGGGCGCCATCTCGCGCTGCGCCGGCAGATCACCGAAGACGATCGAGCAACCCGAGCCGCTCGGCGTCAGCTGGACGACGTGCATCTGCTCGGTGCGGGTGTCGTGATCGAGACGGAAGCCGACCTTGTCGCGGTAGAACTCGATCGCCCGGTCGATGTCGCTGACCGGCAGGATCACGACTTCGAGCGTCCAATCCATGGGTTTGCCTCCCGTGTTCAGCGCCGCTTCGATGCCCAGGTCGGATCCGGACCGTCGAGCCATTCCGTCTGGAACCGCGAACCGCCATGGATCGCAGTCAGGCGCAGCTCGCCGCCGCCCGTGTTCGTGAAGCCGTGCGCCTCGCCCGGCGGGCTCACCACGACGTGGCCACCCTCGACGACGAGCCGACGGTCGCCGATCTGGAACGTCGCCCGCCCCGATTCGACGATGAACACCTCGGCGTACGGATGCCTGTGAAGCTTCGGGCCGACTCCCGGCCGCGAGTGGACGAGGATCACGCTGAACGGCACGTCACCGTGGTCCGCTCCGACGAACTCGTGCGAGTGCTCGCTGTGCTCGAGGTCATCGAGCGGGACGAGGTGGCCTTCCGGGCCGTCGTCAGGCGCCATCGATCCAGAAGTTGTCGTGGCGCAGATAGAACTCGAGTTTCTCCTGCTCGGTCATCTGCAGGCCGTGACTCACACGGGCAAGCGTCTCGAAGTAGTCCTCGCGCGGTGCACCGGGCGCGAAGAGGATCAGCATCGACGCCGGCTTGCCCGACTCGTTCCGAAAGCCGTGGATCCCGCCTTCGGGGATGTAGATGAAGTCGCCAGGCCGACGGTCGGCCCAGCCGTGCCCGTCGTGGATCCGGATGGTGCCGTCGAGGATGTAGAACGCCTCGGTGATCGTGCGGTGGAAGTGTGGGTCGGGGCCGCTGACCGCGCCGGACATCTCCCATCGATAGAGGCCGAACAGGCCGTGCGTCGACGCGCCCGAGGCGAGGTAGTGGGCACTGCCACCGTTCTTGTAGCGGACCTCGGGCTCGGCGTCGGCCGGACGCAACGTAGCACTGGCGACACCGCCATCGCCGCTGTACACGGGAGGTGGGTAGGACATGGCCGCTACCTTCGGCGACGGTCGGGTCGACGGTCAAGCGCCTAAGGTTGCAGCCTGTAGTCGGGAGGTGATCGATGGAGACCGTCGCCGTCGTGCTCAATGTCAAGACCGCGGACACCGAAGCGTTCGAAGCGGGCTTTCGGGAGCACGAGCTGCCGGTCTGGCAGGACCTGCGGGCTCGTGGCCTGCTTGTCGGCGCGACCCTGAACCGTCTGGACATCTCCTCGAAGCCGGTCGCCGGGTCGGTCCAGTACATGGTCTCGGCAATCTTCGCGACCGGCGAGGGCCATCACGCGCACGACGCGCACCCTGGGTTCGAAGCCTGGAACAAGATCGCCGACACGTACCAGACGGGCGATGCGCTCGCTTTCGGCGGTGAGACGGTGGTCCAGCTCGGCATCGCCGAGGAGTCGGGCTGAGCGGATGCGGCAACGCGCGTAACGGATGGCAGGTACCGGCGTCAAACGGAACGACCGGGCCATGGTCGGCGTCGGCTCGTGCAGCCACCCTGCCGAACGGGGTCCGAACGCAACGGATGCCACGTAGGATGACCGCGGCCGGACGTCCGGCCGAACGGGAGGGATGGATCGATGTCCAAGCGCTCGGGGATCCTGAGCCTGTGGGCCGTGGTCGTGGTCGTGGTCGCGACCGCGTGCGGCGCGCCCGCGCCGGCCAGTGTGGCCGCCCCTGCCACACCGTCGAGCTCGGTGGCCCTCGCGGCGAGCCCCACACTGTCGGCCTCACCGAGCCCC
>Ga0075425_100008562_pt1 | contig 10853 bp, 10 predicted proteins | sample SoiMethybrSBSTD4_FD_75300 | JGI IMG/M metagenome (GOLD analysis project Ga0075425, IMG submission 75300) | Bulk soil microbial communities from a Populus tree surrounding site in Tennessee, USA - Soil MetaG P. TD hybrid SBSTD4 | ecosystem: Environmental > Terrestrial > Soil > Tree plantation...
GTCGAGACCGTGCCGTGGATCGACGCCAAGTACTACGCGGCGACGCAGGTCATGGACGAAGCCCGGCACGTCGAGGTGTACCACAAGTACCTCACCGAGAAGCTCGAAGGCTCGTGGCCGATCACGCCGCCGCTGCGGACGCTGCTCGACGCGATCCTCACCGACTCGCGATGGGACATGACCTATCTCGGGATGCAGATCCTGGTTGAAGGGCTCGCGCTCGCGGCGTTCGGGATGATCTACAACACGACGAAAGAACCGCTGATCAAGCAGATCACGCAGTACATCATGGCCGACGAAGCGCGGCACGTGGCGTTCGGCGTGATGAGTCTTCGCGACATCTACCCCGAGATGAGCGCGAGCGAGCTGAAGGAGCGCGAGGAGTTCACGATCGAGGCGTGCCGCATGATGCGCGACCGCTTCGACATGGCCGAGCTCTACGACCGGCTCGGGCTTCCGGTGGACAAGCTCGTCGAGATCCGCATGAACTCCGAAGGCATGCGTCTGTTCCGCAACCTGCTGTTCATGAAGATCGTTCCGAACCTTCGCAAGCTAGGCCTGCTGACGCCGCGCGTGCGCGAAGAATTCGCGAAGATGGACGTCCTCAAGTTCGAGAACCTGTCCTCGACCGACGAAGACGTCGCCGACGCCCCGCTGATCAACGTCGGCTAGCGCTCGCCGCCCGTCAGCGCCCGATAGCGGCGAGCTCGACTGGTTCGTCGAGGCCTTTAAGCGCATGGACGCCCGTCGGCCGGACGTGGAAGCCCGATCGTTCGAGGGATCCGACGCTCCCGGCTGGAACCCACGCTTCGCTCGGCCCGGCGACCGACACGATCCGCGCGGCCAGATTCACGACGGGCCCGAAGTAGTCGCCGTCGCGGGTCAGGATGTCGCCCGTGGCTAGTCCTGCGCGGGCGGGCGGTAGCGAGGGGCGCTCAGCGAGCACACTCAAGACCGTGAGCGCAGCGTCGCACGCGGTCGCGATGTCTGGTGCCACGAACATCGCTTCGTCGCCGATCAGCTTCACGACGCGACCGCGACGCGACACGACCTCGTCGGAGACGAGAGCCTCGAAGTCGGCCAACACGTTGCCCAGCTCGCCTGCGGTCATATCGAGTGCGAGCTCCGTCGATCCGACGAGGTCGATGAAGCCGACGGCGAGTTGCTGAACCTCGTATCCGGTGATCCCGGTTTCCTGCCACGCGAGCAAAGACCGGCGCGCAGCGAGGATGTGATGACGTAAGAGGACGTCCATCGCGCGCGACAAACCGGGAACCAATGAGGCGGCGGCGAAGTTCGCTTGGGCGATCGCGAGCGCTTGAGGTTCTTTCGAGACGATCGGCACCTCGATGTTGACCAGGAAAGACGACACGGCCGCGTCGGCGATCCGCGCGAGCGCCGAGCCGATCACCCGCGTCAACTGGAGCACGGCGTCCTCTCCGAATAGTGCGCGCGCCGCCGCGATCAGTTGCAGCGTCTCCACGTCTTCGTCGCTGAAGGCGACCCCGTCCGGCTCCACCTCGGGGAACCCCGCAGCGCGCCAAAGTCGCCGCCCGTCCTCCTCGGAGATGCCGGTCCGCTCCGAGACCTCGGCGGGCGTGTAGCGGGGCCGTCCCGGGCGCATCGTCACCACGGTGCCGAGCGACGGCAGCTCGTCCCTGTACGCGATCAGATCGTCGAGCGTGGCGCCGATCGAAACGAGGTAAGCGATCAACTCGTGTCGTGCGTCGGCGTCGGGCGCGGTCGGGTCGTACAGCCCCTGCGCGATCAGCTCCTCGTCGGTGGGGTGCTCGGCACTCATCGATCAAAGGGGTAGCCGTAGTTCCCAGAAGTCCGCGAGGTCGTGCGTGCCGTCGGAGCCGCCGAAGATCAGCATCGCCGGGCCCGGCACGATCGCGCCCTCGATCCCGCTCCGCGCGCGCGGTGGCGTTCCCTTCGGACGGTGAGCGCGCCAGGTTCGTCCGTCGAACGACCAGACGTCCTTCAGCTGCCCCTGCGCGCCGGCGCCGCCGAACAGGTACGCGGTGTTCTTGGTTGCGCCGAGGGCGAACCCCGAGCGCGGCGGCGGGCCGGCGACGGCGGCGTGCGACCAGCCGAGCACCGTCGGATCGTAAAGCCAGGTGTCGCCGAGCGATCCGTGCGTCCCGCGCCCGCCGAACAAAAGCATGCGCATCGGGCCCGGCAGATATGTGGCGCCGTGCAGCGATCGCGCCGGTGGTTTCGCGCCCGAGTTCGGCGTGACGTTCGTCCACGTATTCGTGAGCGCCCAGGTGTCCTGGTACGGCTTCACCACTCCGGTACCGTGTGAGATCGTGAGCGCGTTCCCGATCGTCAGACCGCTCGCACCGTACCGGGCCGAAGGATGCGACTTCCCTTGATTGAGCTGCACCCAGGCGCCGTGGATCGGATCGAACGCCCAGGCGTCGTTGAAAACCTTTCCGCCGCCCGCCGTGCCGCCGAAGATGACGAGGCGTCCGCCGGCGAATGCGGCCGAGTGCGCGTAGCGCGCTTGCGGGCCGAACGGCAACGGCTGCCAGAGCCGCGTGGACCGCTCGAACGCCCAGGCGTCGCGGTAGATCTTGCCTTTGGTCCGGCCACCGAACAGGTACACGATCGTGCCGTCGCCGTTCGGTGTGAGCGTGTGGAAGCTACGAGCCTTAGGACCGCTGACGCCGATCTTGTGCCACGAGAACGTTCCCGCCGGCTGAGAAGTCGGGCTGGGTGATGTGCCGGTGCTGCTCGGCGTGACAGAAGGACGGATGCGCGGTTTGCCCGTGGAACACGCGGCCGCGACGGCGAGACCGGCGAGTGATCCCGCGCGCAGGAAGTCGCGACGATCGAGGAATCGCTCCGGCACGGCCGAAGTATAGTGCCGACGTGACGGCCCATCTGGGACTCTCAGGCGAGCAGAGCGCGCTGCTCGATCTCGTTCGCGACATCGCTCGGCGCGAGATCGCCCCGAACGCCGACGAGCTCGAGCGCGCCGGCACGTTCCCGCGCGCCGCCTTCGATTCGCTGGGGAAAGCGGGACTGCTCGGCCTGGTCTATCCGGAGCGATTCGGCGGCGGCGATCAACCGACGTGGGTGTACCTGTTGATGCTCGAAGAGCTGGCGGCCGCGCACCTCGCGGTCGGGCTCGGGGTGAGCGTTCAAACGCTCACGATGTTCCCGACCTTCGCGTACGGCACCGACGAACAACGCGACACGTGGTTGCCGCACGGCTGCTCGGGGGAGTGGATCGGCGCGTACTGCTTGTCCGAGCCCGCAGGCGGTTCCGACGCCGCGGCGCTCCAGACCAAAGCCACGCGCGACGGCGACTCGTTCGTGATCTCGGGCCGCAAGGCGTTCGTCACGCATGGGGGAGAGGCGGACTATTACCAGGTGTTCGCGCGCACCGGCGGCGAGGGCCCGTCCGGCATCTCGTGCATCTTCGTTCCGGCGTCCACGCCGGGCATCACGCGCGAGAAGCTCGAGCACAAGATGGGCATGCGCAGCTCGCCCACCGCCGCGATGGTGTTCGACGACGTGCGCGTCCCGGAGAGCAACCTGATCGGCGAACCGGGGCAAGGCTTCCGCATCGCGATGCAAGCGCTCGACGGCGGGCGGCTTGGGATCGCGGCGTGTTCGGTGGGCCTGGCTCGCACGGCACTCGACGCGGCGCTCGCATTCACGCGCGACCGGACCCAATTCGGAAAGCGGCTGGTCGAGTTCCAAGGCCTGTCGTTCATGCTCGCGGACATGGCCACGCAGGTCGAAGCGGCGCGCACGCTGACGCTCGACGCCGCGCGGCGCCGCGACGCCGGCATCGCGTATTCGACGCAGGCGGCGATGGCGAAGCTGTTCGCCTCCGATACCGCGATGCGGGTCACCACCGACGCCGTTCAGGCACATGGTGGGTATGGATACGTGAACGAGTTCCCGGCCGAGCGCTACATGCGAGAAGCGAAGGTTCTGCAGATCGTCGAGGGAACGAACCAGATCCAACGCCTGGTCATCGGCCGGAACATCGCACGGCAGGAATAACCGGGCCCGGGTCCGAATTGGTCATATCGACCGACAAGGAGGCCCCGTGACCGCCATCTACGACATCGAAACGAAGCTGCTCGAAGGCGACCCGATCGCGCTATCGGAGTACAAAGGCAAGGCGCTGCTGGTTGTCAACGTCGCCTCGCGTTGCGGATTCACACCGCAGTACGAAGGCCTCCAAGCGCTCTACGAGAAGTACCAGGACCGAGGTCTGGAGATCCTCGGGTTCCCGTGCAACCAGTTCCTCGCCCAGGAGCCGGGCACGGAAGAAGAGATCCGACAGTTCTGCTCGAGCGTATACAGCGTCACATTCCCGATCTTCCGCAAGATCGACGTCAACGGCGAGGACCGCGCACCCCTGTACGAGATCCTCACGCAGAAAGAGGACGCTGAAGGCAAAGCCGGGGACGTCTACTGGAACTTCGAGAAGTTCCTCGTGTCTCCCGAGGGCGATGTCGTCGGTCGCTTCCGTACCGGCGTGACGCCGGAAGACCCGGCGCTCGTCGACGCGATCGAGGAACAGCTGCCGAACTAAGCAGCGTTAGGCGGCCGCGAGCTCGCTGGTGCAGAAGGCGCATCGGCGAGCGTCGATCGGGATCTCGCTCAAGCACTCCGGACACTTCTTCGTCGTCGGGTCGGGTGACTCTTCCCTGCGCGCTCGGGACATCAGGTGGTTGATTGGCTTCACGACGAAGAAGAAGATCACGGCTGCGGTGATCACGAACGTGAACAGCGAGTTTATGAACAAGCCGTACTGAAACGTGGTCGGCAGTTTGCAGATGTGTTTGGCGGCTTGCGCCTTGGTGCACGCTCTTCCGACTTGGAAATGGAGATCGGTGAACGTGGCCTTCCCGCCGATCAGCGCGATCAGCGGCGTGATGAACGCAGCGCTGAACGAGCTCACCACCGTTGCGAACGCGGCGCCCATCACGACGCCGACCGCTAGGTCGACGACGTTGCCGCGCAGGACGAACTTCTTGAACTCCTGGAACACGGTTTCCCCCTTGGTCGACGAGACTTGCCTTGTAACACGCCGAGGACCCCCGTCAGAAACCGGCTGGTTGGTGGCCCGGCCGTCCGGTGTGCGAACATTGCCCCAACGCTCCGACCGGGAGGCCTCGACCATGGACTCAGCCCGACTGAAGCAGATCCCCCTCTTCGCGCAGCTGCCCGACAAGCAGCTGAAGACGGTTGCCACACTCGCGGACGAAGTCCAGGTGAAGGAAGGCACCCAGCTCGTTGACGAGGGCCGCTTCGCCCACGAGTTCTTCGTGATCGAAGACGGCACCGCCGACGTGGTTCACGACGGCAAGACGGTGGCAGAGCTGGGCCCCGGCGACTTCTTCGGCGAGATCGCTCTCATCAAGACCGAGCGCAGGACCGCGTCCGTCGTGGCGAAGAGCCCCATGAACCTGGTCGTGATATTCGGCCCGAACTTCCGCTCGCTGGCTGCCGACCTCCCAGCGGTTCAAGCGAAGATCGATTCCGCGATCGAGGAGCGCTGCGCCGACCTGGGCATGTGACGTGGGGCATGTGACGCCGGGTTCCTGGTAAGCGTCCGCTCCGCACTTCATAATGGGCCCGGCCCGATAGGGCCCCTCCACCTCCCCGAGGCTTCCCCGCCTTCCCAACGGCGTTCGCGCTGGTCAACGCGTTGTTGTCGTACCCGGCGTCTAGGGTGCGACGAGGAGGTGGGATGACGCTTCGACTCGATCAGGTCTACGCGCAGGTCGCTTCGATGAGCGCTGCACTGACCACGACGCGCGACCAGCAAGCGCGACGCCTCGACCGCGCGGTGGCGGAGTGGGGGGGTAGCTGGCCCGACACCGACCGGGTGCGCGGCAAGATAGAGGCGGCGAAGACGTCGTGGCTCCTCGCGCGCCCCCTCGAGCCACCCGGCAATCATCCGGCGCCCGATCTACGCCTGGATCGCTGGCGCGTCCTCGCGACGGACGGCTCGCAGATCGAGGTATCTCGGCACGAGATCGCGTCTTGTTACCTCGTGAACGTCGGCGAGGTCACGCTCGACTACGGCGATGAACCCGGCGCTCGACTGGCCAGCGCGCCGAACCTGTACTTCGACCCAACCGACCTCTATCCGATCTACGGCGACGAGGAGCGCGCGGCCGACGGGGCGATCGTCGGCGCGGTCCGCGACACCCAGGAGTTCCATCGCCTCGCCGAGATGGCCGCTGAGGCCGATCGTCCAGCGGTCGCTCTCGTCGACGGGACGCTGATCCTCTGGCGTGACGAGACCAACCCACGCGGCTTGGTGAACCTCGCGCCCGACGACGTGAAGCGCCGGCGTCTCGACGCGATGTTGGAGCTGTTCGAAGCCGGCGAGCGCGCCGGCGTCCCGGTGGTCGGTTACGTGTCGAGCCCCGGCGGCTCCGATGTCGTCAACGCGCTCAAGGTCTTGATCTGCCCCGAGCATCCCGTCGATTGCGATCGCTGCCCGTTCACGCCGAACGACAAACGGCCGACGCAGGTCGACGACAAGCCATGCGACGCGGTGTTGCGGATCGCCGACGCGACGATGTTCTCGAGGATCCTGGCGATGGGGGAGCGCTCGCCGCTGTTCTGGTCGGGCGCGCCGGTGCTCGAAGCCTACGGCCGCCATCGGGTCGCGTTCTGCTACCTCGACGCGGGCGCGGAGATCGCACGCCTCGAGGTCCCCGCCTACGTCGCCGAGGACCCGGCGTTGATGCGCCTCGCGCACTGGGTCGCTCTCGACCAGTCGCGACGCGGCCACGGATATCCCGTCGCGCTCGCCGAGGCGCACGAACAAGCGATCGTTCGCTGGGCTGATCGAGAAGCCTTCTTCCGGCTCGTGGCGCAGCGCTTCGTGCGCGAAGGACATCGCGTCGTGCTGTCGGCGAAGCAACTGCGCAAGAGAGGAGCACTGGTGTGAGCGAGCTCAACGGCAATGACAGGATCGGTGAGGTCATCGAAGCGTCGACGACACGGTTCCGCGCGATCGCAGCGCATGTGTTCGAACCGCCGCGCTTCGGGTCTTTCGTCAAGGTCGTCGCGCGGGATGGTCACGTCTACGCGGTGATCGCATCCGTCGAGACCGCCTCGTTCGATTCCGCGCGCCGCGCGATGGCGTTCGGCATGCCGTGGGATCAGCTGCTCAAGGAGCAACCGCAGATCGCGGAGCTCATCCAGACAGAGTTCGACGCCGTGGTCATCGGGTACGGCGCGGGGGAGTCCCTCCACCACTACCTCCCGCCGTACCCTCCGCGGCTCCACGACGCCGTGTCGTCCTGCACACCGACCGAGGTCGCTGCGCTCACCGACTCGCTTGAGTTCGTTCGCACGCTTGCCGGCCTGAAAGAGGCTCCGACGCACGAGCTGGTCGCAGCGGCGATCCGCGAAGCGTCGCTCGCCCGCGGCCGCGATGACCAGTTCGTCGCCGACGCTGCCCGCGCGGTCGCCGACCTGTTCAAGGACGACTACGACCTCGCGATGGCGGTCGTGCGGAGGCTGACGTGACCGCACGTCGCGCGTTCGAGCGCGAAACCATCGCGCACATCATCCAGGGATCACTGCTGGAGGGATTGGTCGCGCGCCTGGCGGACGCGGCCGACGTCGAGGATCTGCGGGTCGGGCGGTTCGTCGTCGTGGAGGGGGCGCGCAATCGGTTCTTCTCCAGCGTCCACGACGTGAAGCTCGAGGCGGCCAACGCGTCGGTGTTGAAGGCGCCGCCGCCGACGGGGGACCTCGCGCTCGGGTCTCTCGCCGGGACGCAGACCTTCGTGACGCTGGAGCTGAAACCGAAGCTGATGCTCGAGCGCAGCGACGGCGAGGTGCACCCGGTCAAGACCATCCCCGCACACTTCGCGTCGGTTGCGGAGGCATCCGACGACGACGTCGCCCTGGTCTTCGGAGAGCCGGGCGAGACGATGATGCGCCTCGGTTCGCCGTTGGAGATGGAAGCCGCCGTGTGCCTCGACCTCGAGCGGTTCGTCGAGCGCTCCAACGGCGTCTTCGGCAAGACCGGCACCGGAAAGTCGTTCTTGGTTCGGATGGTGCTCGCCGGGCTCGTCCGCAGCCGGGCCGCGGTGAACCTCGTGTTCGACATGCATAACGAGTACGGGTGGGAATCCTACGACGAAGAAACGCGCCGCTCCGCGCCGAGCCTCAAGCAAGCATTCGACTCGGAGGTGCTGATCTTCACCGTCGATCCGGCGTCCAGCGCGCGGCGCCGCACGACTCCCGACTACGAGGTGCACATCGCCTACCGTGACATCGAGGCCGACGACATCGCGCTGCTCGGGAACGAGCTGAACATCCGCGAGGCGCAGATCCCGGCCATGTGGCGCCTGTCCGAGGTGCTCGGCGCGAACTGGCTCTACGAATTCCTGTCGATGGCGCCCGGCGAGCAGCTGAACATGTTCGCCGACGAACACGGTCTGCACGGGGGTTCGCTCGCCGCGCTGCACCGCAACCTTTCGCGCCTCAAGAAGCTGCCGTTCCTGAAGGAGACCGGAACCGACGACTCGGTCGAGCGGATCGTCAAAGCCCTGCTCGCCGGCAAGAACGTGGTGCTCGAGTTCGGCCGCCAGACGCGGCTCCTCGCCTACATGCTCGTGGCGAACATCCTGACCCGGAAGATCCACGAGCGCTGGCAGACCGAGAAGGAAGCAGCGGTCGCCGAGGGCCGCCACGAATACCCACCACAGCTGGTGATCACGATCGAGGAGGCGCACAAGTTCCTCTCCTCCGAGACCGCGAGCCAGTCGATCTTCGGCGAGATCGCGCGCGAGATGCGTAAGTACAACGTCGGGCTGCTCGTGGTCGACCAGCGGCCGAGCGGCATCGACGACGAGGTTCGCTCGCAGCTCGGAACGCGGATCATCGCCGCGCTCGACGACGACCGCGACCAGCAAGCGGCCCTCGCCGGATTGCCCGACGGAGGGGCGATGAAGGTGCTGCTGAACAACCTCGAGCCCAAGAAGCAGGTGCTCCTCGCCGGCTACGCCTTGCCGATGCCGATCGTGATCGACGTCGACGACTACTACACGTTCTTCCAGGGTGTGCGCCGGGAAGTCGCAGGAGCTTTGGCCGGCGCCGACCCATGGGCCGGCAGGGGAGGGGGCTCGAGCCCGATCGCATGATCCGGATCCTCCACTTCTCCGATTACCACCTCGGGTCGGACTCCTACGGGAAGCCGAACCCGGAGACCGGTATCAACCAACGGATCCATGATTTCGCGGCGCGACTGGACGAGTTGATCGATTTCGCGCTCGCGAACGACGTCGACGTCGTCCTGTTCGCGGGCGACGCGTTCAAGAACGCCCATCCCACCCCGACGGTTCAAAAGCTGCTGGCGGAGCGGATCTGGCGGTTGGCGAAGGGCGGAGTGCAGGTCTTCCTCCTCGCCGGCAACCACGACCTCCCGCGGATGATCGCGAACGTGACCGCATTCAGCGTCTATCCGGCGCTCGAGGTCGACAACGTCACCGTCGCCGAGCGTGCCGGCGTCTACCTCCTCCAGACGGCGAAGGGGGAGCAGCTGCAGATCGCCGCGATGCCGCACTTCTGGCGGAGCGCGCTGCTTGCGCAGGTCGCGCGGCCGTTGTCGCCCTCGCAGATCGACGCCGAGATCAACGCGCTCGTCGCCGCGAAGGTGAACGCGCTCGCGGAACAGATCAACCCCAGCCTCCCGGCGGTCCTGACGTCGCACGTGCACGTGAACAAAGCCAACGTGTCCACGGCGCAGGAGCTCTACGGGGTCAGCGACTTCGAGGTGCCGCTGTCGAGCCTCGCGCACCACGCCTTCCCGTACGTCGCCCTCGGACACATCCACAAACCGCAGGTCCTGTCCGACGACTGGAAGGGTGGCACGTTCGCCGCGTACTCGGGCTCGCTCGAGCGTGTCGACTTCGGCGAAGAGGACGAGCGGAAAGGCTTCTACGTCGTCGACATCGAGGACGGGCGCATCGCGTCGGAACCGCACTTCGAAGCCGTAGACGCGCGGCCGTTCGTGACGGTGAACGCCACGCCGTCGACGGACGCTCCGACAGACAGCGTGCTGGCCGCGGTGGCGAAGCACGACCTCGCCGACGCGATCGTGCGCGTCCGGATCCGTGCGCCGCGAGACCTGTACACGGCCGTGGATCAAGACGTGGTCCGCCGAGCGCTCGAGCAGGCGTACGACGCGCGGATCCAGCCGATCTACGACCAGGAAGAGGTCGCGCTCCGAGACCCCCGGTTCCAGGTCCAGATGTCGGAAGCGCAAGCACTCGAGGAGTACGTCCGCTCCGAAGCATCGCTCGCCGGCGACGCCGATGAGCTCCTGCGGCTCGGGCGCGAGTTGATCAACGACGTCCTTTCGGGAGCCGGCTCGTGATCCCGCTCCGTCTGCACCTGGTGAACTTCTTGTCGTACGGCGAGATGCCGGAACCGATCGACCTCTCCAACGTGCACCTCGCCTGCCTCTCCGGCCCGAACGGCCACGGCAAGAGCGCGCTGCTCGACGCGATGACGTGGGCGCTGTGGGGCAAGGCCCGCGGCTGCGAAGGGGGTCAGGACCAGGAGCGGCTGATCCGCGACGGCGCCGACGCGACGAGCGTCGAGTTCGTCTTCGCGCTGGACGACCAGACCTACCGCGTGGCGCGCACGCGGTGGCGGAACGGCAAGGGCGACATCGCCTTCAACGTGCGCGCGGCAGACGATTCGTGGACGGACATGGCGGGAGAGGGAAAGAAGGACACCCAGGCCCGCATCATCGAGCGTCTCCGGATGGACTACGACACCTTCGTGACGAGCGCGTTCATCCTGCAGGGTCGCGCCGACACGTTCACCCGGCTCGAGCCGAGCAA
>Ga0075425_100008563_pt1 | contig 10853 bp, 9 predicted proteins | sample SoiMethybrSBSTD4_FD_75300 | JGI IMG/M metagenome (GOLD analysis project Ga0075425, IMG submission 75300) | Bulk soil microbial communities from a Populus tree surrounding site in Tennessee, USA - Soil MetaG P. TD hybrid SBSTD4 | ecosystem: Environmental > Terrestrial > Soil > Tree plantation...
CCGTCGAGCTCAACTTCGAAAGGCACTGCCGAATAAAACTCTTTGCTGGTTACCGGCAACGCGGTATAGCGGCGGAGTTCAACTCCTGCCTTCAGGGCCTCTGCATCCAGCATCCTCATGAAGCCATCCACTTCCTTCTGATCGGGCACGATGCGCTGCTCAATATCCAGCTGCTGTTTGAGGTTGGCGATCTGACGGTCAATATCTGCCAGTTTGGTGCGGTAAGGCGCCAGCTGTGCATTCTCCTGCAGCTTGGCGGTCAATGCGTCCTGAGCGGCATCGTTGGCCTGGCGCTGCGTCTTAAAGTAGGTAAAGAAGAGGGCAACGCTGACCAGCACTGCTGCGCCGATGGTCAGGCCCCACTGCTTGATTCCCGAAATCTCGCTGAAATTCGCCATAGTCGGTTCGCCCTTACGACTTGCCTTTTTCGCAGGTCAGTGTGAATTGGAATGCCTGCATGGTCTTCACTTGCTCGTCCTGATAGGTTTCCTTGATTTCAATGTTCTTGAAGTAACCGGTCTTCTGCAGGTTGCTGATCAAGTTGGCCACTGCGTCGGTGCTCAAAGCCATTCCTTGGATATCAATGTTGGCGCCGGTGTCCTTCATGGTGCTGAGCCAGACCGCCTCAGTGCCATTGATGGTGTCGCCAATGGTGTTCAGCAGGTCGACTGGACTGGCGTTAACTTGAGCCGCGCGTAACTGATCGATTACATCCACGCGCCGCTTGTAGTTGTCGGCCTGCTTCTGACGCTCCAGGTACTTCGATTTCACGTCGGCTAATTCACGGTTCTCTTGCTCGGCAGTTGCCATTTTCGTGGCGATGTTCTTTGCCTGATTGTTCAGGTGGTACCACTCAAAGCCGTTCACGCCCGCCGCGAGCAGGACGGCGACCAACACTTTCACCATCGGAGATCCGACATCGCCAATCTCGATCGCTGGTGCGGAAGGCGATGCCGAACGCCGGTTCTTCGGTTTAGGTGTCCCCAGCAGATTGATTCGGATCATAGTTCTTCAAAGCTCCTCAGGGCCAAGCCCACAGCCACCGCCAGCTGGCCGGCGTTGCCTTCGATCAAGTCCATACCCACTCCTTCGGCATGGGGTGCGATCCTCTGAAACGGGTTCAGAATATCGACCGGTAGAGCAAATTCCTGTCGCAGTGCTTCGAGCAAACCCGGCACCTTGGACGAGCCGCCGGCAACATAAATCCTCTCGATGTGCTCGCCCGCCGCGCTGGCACGGAAGAAATCGAACGTCTTCTGAATTTCGAGCACGATGATCTCAGTCACTTGCTGCAGGATCGGTGTCTTCGCGTCCTCGCTCACCGTTCCAACTTTGCGCCCGAGTTTCAACGCTTCTGCGTCATCGAAGCTCAGGTCCAGCTCTTTCTGCAGCGAGTCGGTGTACTGATGCCCGCCTACGCTGACGTCGCGCGGGAACAACGGTGTCGTCCCCTTCACGATGTTGATGTTCATGACGCTGGCTCCGAGGTTCAGCAGAGCGACCACCTGGTTGGGTGAGGGCTCGTAGTTGTACTCGTAGCAGTTCTGCAGCGCCAGAGCATCAATGTCCACAATAGCCGGAGTTTTGCCGGCCATCGAGAGTACGTTGGTGTAGTTCAGGATCTTGTCCTTCTTGACGGCGACCAGGAGAACATCCATCTGCGGCTGGCCTTCGTCTTCCGAAAGGATCTGGTAATCGAGATTCACGTCGGCCAGATCAAAGGGAATATGCTGCGCGGCTTCCTTCTCGATCGTGTCCGACAGCTCGGCATCGCTCATAGCCGGCAGAGAAATCTTTTTGACGATGACGGAATGGCCGCTGACCGCGGTGGCGACGTTTTTGGTCTTGATCGAATTCTCGGCGAACAGCTTCGAGATCGCGCTCGACACCGTGCCCGAGTCCACAATCATGGAGTCCACGACAATGTCGGGAGCGAGAGCTTCCAGCCCGAGGTGCGCGACTTCAATCCCGTTGCGGCCCTTTTTCAGTTCGACTGCTTTAATGCTCGAAGAGCCTACGTCCAGGCCAACGATTGATTTCGATCCGAAGAGTCCAAACATGTTTTCTCCGCCTTTTATGTGGCAGCCTGCGTGGCCGCCCTCGCCTTCTTCGCCTTACGTACTTCCATCTCGCTGGACTGTTCTTCCATCCACTGGTCCAGCCGCGACTTCTTGAAGCGCCACCGGTTGCCTAACTTGAATGCCGGAATCTTTTGCTCGTTCACGTACTTGTAAAGCGTGTCCGGGCTTACGCCCAGATACTGTGAAGCCTGGCGAATGTTCATGACTTCGCGTGAATCTGCCATAGTCGTCCTTTCCACAGAGATTTCCGTCCTGCCATGCCCACCTTGCAGGACGTTCATTGGGAGAAGAATCCGCTCACAACACCGCTTCGAGCGAATTTAAGTGGACTGAGCATATATCAACCGGGGTTGAGAAGAGGTCAAGGTGAATATCCGTGTTTTGCTGGGTTTTATGCATGTTTTCTGGAAATGCTCTTCGGGGTAGTTGCAAAAGCCGTCAATCTGTTGTGGAATTGTTGCATTTGGTGCGGATATATGGTGGTGTTGCTTCAAAAGGTGCGCCGTTGGTGCTTGTGCAGATAACCGAAGTTCAATGCACGGTACTAAGGTGTGTGTACGCGGGATTGTGAGTGGAATGCAGAAGTTAGAAGGAAGAGCGCAGGAAAAGGTAATGGCATGACCCCCATTTGGCTTGATCTGCTTCTTCGTTTCGAGGTCTTGCTACTGTTTTCGTTAGGATATTCTTGGAATTCGGAGGGACCTTGCGCTACCTGGATCGTTTGCAACCGCTGGCTCTGCTGTTTCTTCGGATCGTCCTCGGCGCCATCATGATTGGACATGGGTATCACAAAGTTTTCGGCGGTGGATTAGTGGAACACTACCACCGCGTCCAGTCTCTTGGTCTGCCGGGCTTCCTGGCAATTCCCTCGGCGTTCGCAGAATTCTTCGGCGGGATTCTCGTCCTGTTGGGATTCTTCACGCGAATTTCAGCGGCCGCGATTCTGATCGACATGATGGTTGCGATCTGGAAGGTGCATTGGAAGAATGGGCTTTTTGCGCAGCATGGATATGAGTTTCCGCTTGCCTTGGCTGTGATCGCGTTCACACTGATGTGCTATGGTCCCGGGCCCCTGGCGCTAGAAATTCTTCGCAAAGGCGGCAAGTCAGGGTCATAGAAAATAAATCCCCACCCTCCGCCAAAGTTGGGCGAAGGATGGGGGCAGCATTGAGCTTTTATTTGCCTGACTAATATCCTCGGTTTCCAGAAGCCAGGGCGTCGTAAGGCACATCGCGGGGGATGTTATATTTAGCCATGATCTCCTGCATTTTGCCTTCGTCTTTGGCAAGGTCATCACGATCGTGCTTGGCCCGGTCGGTCTGCCATTTCTCGTAAGCCTTGTCGTACTTCTTCTGGTCGTCGGGTGACATCCGGCCCTGGAACTGGCGAATATCAATGTGCCGGTTGTAGCCGTTCCCGGTTGCGATCACGTCGAACGGTGTATCGGGAGGGATTCCGTTGCGCTGCATGATTTGTTCCATGTTGCGCGCGTGCTTGTCTATGTCATCCCGATCGTTCTTGGCATTCGATTCCTGCCACTTCGAATATTCCTTGTTGAACTTGTTCTGATCGTCAGGCGAAAGCCGGCCTTGCCACTGCCCGGCGTAGCCGTAGCCGCGGTCACGATCGCGATCGCGATATCCGTACGGTGGAGCTGCAGTGTTTTGGCTCGCGACCTGGTCGTAAGGAGTATCCGATGGAATTGAATACTTGCTCATGAGGTCTTGCATGTGATGTTCCATGCTGACCATGTCATCGCGGTTGTCGGTTTGTCGGTCCTGCAACCAGCGTGAGTAGTATCCATTGAACTGAGCTTCGTCATCAGGAGTCATGCGCTGGGTCTGCGCGAGAGCAGGCAGTCCGAATACGAACACCAGCGCGAGGATTCCGAGCAATCTCTTCATAAAATCCTCCGGCAATGAGCGGTTTTATCGTGCGTGGTCACTGTCTTATGAGGCCCGTAGGTACGCGGGGGTTGGATTTGCCAAGCCTCATTAAAAACTCCCTGCTGTGGCCTCAGGTCTTTTTCGTAGGGGCAGTGCACCCATATCAACCGACTGCATCTATCACTTTTGGCGAGAATTGGGGCAAAGAGAGAGCATCGTGAGTGATCAGAATCTCAGGATTACAGCCGACGAACTAAACAGGAGAATGGCAGCGGGCGAGCAGTTCACAATCGTTGATGTCAGGAATCCGCAAGCTTGGGCGGCAGCCACGGACAAAGCTCGCGGTGCAATTCGTATCGATATGCACTCGAGTGAGACTCTTCCCAGGCTCGCGCATGACAAACCGGTCGTCGCGTACTGCACTTGACCGAACTAAGGCTCAAGCGCCAGTCTGGCGCAAAAACTTCGCGAAGGCGGCTATCAGGCTTATGCACTGCAAGGTGGATTCGATGCTTGGAATGCCGCTGGCCTGCCGGTTGAAAGAAAGTCCAGGGCTGCGTAGAGACACTCACGTGTGCGGTCCACAGCCCGCGCGTTAGCGTCATGTAAAGCGAATATCTATTGCGAAAGACCCATTCGGCTGACTAAAGCTGCGAATCGGGGGTCGTTCCGCAGCGGGTCAAAATACGGATGTACTTTCACGAACAGCAGAATGTTTGAATGCTCCTTGTAAGCCTGGTCCAGCCAGGCGAAGGCCTGCTCCTTGTCATCGAGTCCCAGATAAGCATTGACGAATGCGGCAGCGGGGACGTAACTGTGCAGCTTCCTTCTTTTCAAGTCGCCGAGCACGCGCAGCGCATCCGCCCGTCTGCCGGCGTGAGCGTACGCGCGAACCAACACCCCCCTGATTCCGGGGCTCCCCTCTGAAGCAGTCAGCGCCTTTTCAAGCACCGGGATTGCCTCTTCGGGACGATTATCTGCGATAAGAGCAAATCCAAGGTACCAGAGTGCGCCCGCATCATCAGGCCGCACAGCGAGAACGGTGCGAAATTCACGGATGGCTTCCTCATACCGCCGTGAACAGAACAGAATCCAGCCGATGTTGTCGCCAGAAAAACTGGCTGGATCTAGCTCCCGGCCTCGTTCCGCCCACGCCAGCGACTCGTCGGTCCGCCCTTGGTGTAGGAACCAATCGGATAGTGCGGCGTGAGCATTGGCGTTGTTAGGACTGATTTCAAGGGCGCGTCGTAACTGGCGCTCCGCGTCCGCCCATTGCCATTGAAGGTCCTCGATCTTTCCTAATAACACATGCGCTTCTACAGATTCCGGATCCAACTCCAGCGCCTTTTGAGCTGCACTCTGGATCTTCGCGTCCACGTCCTGCGGCCGAATGCCGATAAAGATCGTCCTAAGTTCACTGTAGGCTTCGGCCAACCCCAGATAGGCGGGCGCATAACCAGGATCTTTGTCTATCGCGGCCTGGAAATAGTTAATGCTCTTGTCCACACTGGCCTTGTCGTTGCTCTTCCCCAGCGTGAACTGGCCTTTCAAATAGTTTTCATAAACTTCGGGTGATGTCGAACGAACCGCCTTGAGCCTCTGGCGCCCCTGACCCGAGACCGAAACTTCGACTTTTTCGGCTATCGCCAGTGCAACATCGCTCTGGAGTGCAAGCACATCTCCCAACTCGCGATCATAGCTTTCTGCCCAGAGGTGTTCGTCGGTAGCCGTACGAATCAACTGAGCGTGAACACGTATCCGGTTTCCATCACGTATCACGGAGCCTTCGACTATCGCATCAACGTGCAAGGTGCCGGCTATCTCTGGAACCGAGAGCTGGGTGTCCTTAAATCGCATCACCGAGGTTCGGGACGTGACCCGCAAATCGCGGATCCCTGAAAGCTGCCCGATGAGGGCCTCGGTCATTCCCTCGGCGAAGTATTCCTGGGCGGGATCGGAGGACAAGTTCTTAAGAGGTAATACGGCCAGCGATGTAATTTTGGCTTTGGCGGCGTGTTCTCCCCGCCAACTATTGATGAAGTAGCCGGCGACGAGCACGGCCAGTAGAGCAGCACCCGCGATTGCAAGCCGGTGCCACATCGGTGGATCTTTTCGCCGGGTTTCGTCTTTTTCGTCGCTCGGTGGCTCCGCAGGTTCGGTTTCCTCCTCTGGCAAAGTATCCTTGCGGCTCTCCAGCCAGGCATTCAGTTCCGAACCCAACGCGTAAACCGACCCACGTTTGTCATGCAGGTGCCGGTGGACCGGCATGCCTTCACGTTTTTCCCAGCGTTGAACCGTACTGACGTCCCGTCTTACATAACTGGCGATTTCCTTCCATGAATCCAATTGGACTTCGGAAGCCTGTTCGGCAGGCTCGGAGGAGGGGGCTGGGGAGGGATCACTCATAACTACTGCTACTTGCCCGAAGCGACAGCTTAGGTGTTTGAAATTGTATTCAGTGAATACACGCCGTGCAATGACGCCGCATTATGCTGCATCCGCCCTGCGCGGCCTCTTGCTGCTTGCTCGGCACCGGGTATTGCTCCACTCTGCAACAGACGCACGGACGCGCTGCGGACATGGCACGTTAGATTGCGCTTGGGCGCAGTTCATGCGAAACCCAATAAAAAACAGTCGGAGGTCAAAAATGAACTGCAACAATTGGTCGCGCTTAGGCTTAACAACAATATTCGTGCTTGCCAGTATCACTGCGCTCGCCCAAGTTCCAGCTGACGTGCGGCTCAGGGGTACGCTGAGTGACTATACACCCGCCAGCGTCGGTGGGCCGTGGGAGGTGCGAGGTCAATGGTCTTTGCTCTTGAGGGGTGCGTCTGGTGTCGCTGACTTCTCTGCAGCGTTGACCATGGGCCGCTCTGATCTCGGGGTAATGGTGAATGGCGGCGGAGACCTAAACAGCGCCACGGCCCGAAACGCTCACACTCATCACATTACCGTGAATAACGGCACTTTGACGCCCCTCGCCAATGGTTTTAGGGTAACGGGCACGGCCAACATCACCGGGAATGGTAATTTTCCGCCGCCATTTGGGGGGGCTTCAACCTTGCAGATTGATGTCACCGGCGGGAATAGCGTCACGCTTTCAAATATAAAGCTGACATTCGGTGGTAACGCAACAACGCATTTCGGAACGAACCCTATAAGTGGTGTAGTTCGGAATTCAAACTAGGCTTACCTGATTCACGTTCACGACTCCCAAAGGATGCCCCCACCCTTGTCAAGACGATTTTGTCCAGACAGGGTGGGGATTTTGAATTTGGTTTAGAACAGAATCTACCGTCGCCGCTCCCAATCGTCCCAGTCTTCGTCACGCCCACTCGACGCGACCATGAAATAAGGCGTCCTGGGTGGGATTTGGTAGTCCCGGTAGATGCCCTGCATCCGCTTTTCCATGCTTTCGATCTGCCCACGGTTGTTATCGCGACGATAGTTCTGCCAGCGCGAAAAGTAACTATCAAAGCGAGCCTGATCTCGCTGTGACAGTTTGCGCTCAAATCGATGCCGGTATTCGCGTGCGTTTGAGGCAACGCGCCAAAACGGCGTATCTCCTGGGATGTTGTAGTCCCGGTAGATGCCCCGCATGCGATTTTCCATGCTTTCGATCTGGTCGCGATCGTTGCGCTCGCGGTATTCGCGCCAGCGCGAGTAGTAACTGTCAAAACGCGCCTGGTCATTTTGAGAAAGATGCCAGCGTTCCCATTGAGCGAACGCGGGCAACGCCATCATCGAAACCAGAAAACTAGAAATCAGCAGAAAAGAAGTCTTCCGAAAAAATCTGTGCATTGTCGCCTCCGTCGTAGAGCGTGCGAAATTGCAGACAGGATAGTCTGAGAAGGAGCAGAAGGAAAGAGTGAATGCGGGTTCGGATTGGTACCACCCTGTCGCAAAGAACGCGACAAAGGTGGCGATCGAAAATTGTCAGGTAACGTGGTAGAGCGGCCCTTCAGGGCCGCGTTAGCGGGAATTGGAGGGGTACGCGGCGCGGAAGCGGCGCTCTTCGACGGCGGGAAACCAGTCCGTTGAGTGAACAAAGAAAATTAGCCGCGCAGCGACAGAATATAAAAGCTCGGCACGGCTGGTTATAAGCAATCAGGAGTTCCTTCACAGATAGCACTTGGCATCTTTATCAGGTCTGCGCCGATGACCCGATTTTGCCTGTGGGGCGATCGAACTTTCCGTCCCATAATCGGTTCCATGCTGAGAAGCCATACCCAACACCACAAGCGACAAAGATAATGAAATACGCCGGGATCATCCCGAGATAAAAATGGAAACCCGGTTCATACCGTGAGCGAACGTAATCTACAATTGTAAAAACCGCGACCATATATAGGCCCCAACGCAGAACTCCATCCAGCAAAATAACCTGCCACTTAGGCAAGCCGCGCAAGATATGGACCCTTTCAGTCGCTTTTCTCCGGTGAAATTCGCGTAGCGCTTTCGGTCCGACAAGAACGGTGCATAGTTCAATTAACGATGCCCATGCCGGAGCGACAAGAACTGCTATCGCCAATGTGATAAGCAGATCAGACATATTCATCTGGTCAGTACTCCGCCAGCTCCTTCATCGCCAAATACAGGTCCTGCACTTGCGGAAGAATCGCGCTTTCCAGCGTCGGCTGATAGGCGATGAAAGTATCTTTCGCGGCGACGCGCTTCACGGGAGCGTCCAGCTTATCGAACAACTCATCCGCAATTCGCGCGGCGATCTCTGCGCCATAGCCCCAGCTCAGCGTATCTTCGTAGGCGACGATCACCCGGTTAGTCTTCGTGACCGAGCCTGCAATTGTCTCCCAGTCGTACGGATTCAACGTACGCAGATCGATGAGCTCGATCTTCAACCCTTCTTCGCGCTCCAATTTCTGCACGGCCTGCAACGCGCGGGGAACGACCGCGCCGTAAGTTACGACCGTCAAGTCCGTGCCGGGATGCACAAGTCTGGCCTTCCCGAACGGGATCATGTAATCCGGTCCCGGATACGCCGCACGCCCGTAGCTCTCGCGATAAAGCCGCTTGTGCTCGAGAAACATTACGGGATCGTCGCAGCGAATTGCTGTACGCAGCAGCCCGGCAGCATCAAGCGCGTTCGAGGGGAAAACAACGTGCATCCCGGGCGTATGAGTGAACATGCTTTCGCCGCATTGCGAATGGTAAATTGCGCCGCCAGTCAGGTATCCGCCAATTGGCACGCGGATAACGCAAGGAGCGGAAAATGCGCCATTCGACCGCCAACGGATAGTGGGTAGTTCGTTACGCAACTGCATCATCGCCGGCCAGATGTAATCGAAGAACTGAATCTCGACGACCGGCTTCAACCCGCGCACGGCCATGCCGGTAGCGCGACCCGCGATGCTTGCCTCAGCAAGTGGAGCATTGAAGACCCGTTCCGATCCAAAATCGCACTGCAGGCCTGAGGTCAGCTTGAAAACGCCGCCTTTACCTTTCACCATCTTCTGGCGGAGATATTCTTCGCGGCTGCAGTCGGCGACGTCCTCGCCAAAAATGACGATGCGGTCATCGCGCCTCATCTCATCGCGCAGCGTGGCGTTGATGAGGTCAGCCATGGTCTTCGGAGCGGGCTTCTTTTCTTGATCATGTGTGGCGCGGGCGCCCTCGCCCGCGGCTGGGCTTGCAGGCGGCGCGTCTGTATCAAACGCGGCCGACGTGGGATCAATGTCGGGCGAGTAGAGGAACTGTTTTATGCTCTCCGGCGAAGCGACTGGAGCGGCCAGCGCACGATCGACCGCATCCTGTAATCCTTCCTCGACTTCCTTCTCGAGTTTGTTGATTGCTTTTTCGTCGAGAATGCCTTCACGGATCAGGAACAGCTGCATGCGCGTAATCGGATCACGCGCAGCATCACGCTGGCGTTCGATATCAGGGCGATAGAGTTTTTCGTCATCCGACAACGAGTGCGAGTAGGGCCGAATCACATGCGCGTGAATGAAAGAAGGCCCAACGCCGGCCCGGCAATGCGCCACTGCGCGAGAAAATGCGCCGTAACTGACCACGGGATCGGTGCCGTCAATTTCTTCAAAGTGAAAGTTGGGGAATCCAGAGACCAGGCGGGAAATGTTGCCTCCTGCGGTCTGAACCTCTACGGGCACCGAGATCGCGTATCCGTTGTCTTCGACGAGAAAGACGATGGGCAACCGGTGGTTTGCCGCCGCGTTCATCGCCTCCCAGAATTCACCTTCGCTGGTGGTCCCATCGCCGAGCGAGACATAGGTGACCTCGTCGCCATAGAACGTCACGTCTTTGAATTCGCGATAATCTCCCGAGACTTTCTGCGCCGCATTGGGGTGCGCAATCATGTAGCGCGATACTTCGGCGCAGCCAACCGCGTGCAGAATCTGTGTGCCGGTACAGGAGGATTGAGTCACCACGTTCAGCCGCTTGTATCCCCAGTGCGAGGGCATCTGGCGGCCGCCTGAACTGGGGTCCTCAGCCGCGCCAACCGCCTGCAGCAGCATTTCGTAAGGAGTCGCGCCCAGGGCCAGGCAGAGCGCCCGGTCGCGATAATAAGGGAAAAACCAGTCATAGCCGGCTTTCATGGCAAGACCGGCCGCGACCGTAACCGCTTCGTGCCCGGCGCCGGAAATCTGAAAAAAGATCTTCTGCTGGCGCTTGAGCATGATTTCGCGGTCATCCAGCCGGCGGGAGGTGTACATCAGCCGATAGGCATCGATGAGTTGCTGGCGTGAGAGGCCTTCATAGGCCTTGCCGGCCTTATTGGCCTCGGCAACAGCGCCGGATTTTCCGTGCGTCCGGGTGGGCATGCGTTCGGGGAGTAGCTGTATCGGTGCCGAAGATTATTGTAAATCAGCTGACAGCCATCGGCCATCTGCGTGTCAGGGCATCCTGGCCA